>Ga0136634_10000114_pt1 | contig 38888 bp, 37 predicted proteins | sample AntDrymUQ8332106_2_FD_104654 | JGI IMG/M metagenome (GOLD analysis project Ga0136634, IMG submission 104654) | Polar desert sand microbial communities from Dry Valleys, Antarctica - metaG UQ833 (21.06) | ecosystem: Environmental > Terrestrial > Soil > Desert | place: Antarctica: Dry Valley... | reverse complement strand
CGGCGCCAGACGCCTGCGGATACCCCTGCCCCACCTGTCAACCTCAGCTACTTTCGGGAACTCACAGGTGACGAAGTTAGCACGTCAACCGTGGTATCCCCCTTCGACTTCCGGAGGTCTGAGGCTGGCGATGACCAGCCGCAGGACATACACGGGAGCCAAGCTCTCGTCGACGAAACTTTCATCGATGGCAGTATGGACGTCGTGGCGGACCCGCAGTGGGGCGTGCTCGGTCTACTTCCAGGCGGCGCGCAGGCCGGCCAGCGAGGAGCTCGCCGCGTTCACCGAGGCCATCGGGAGATCGAACCTCGCCGGTGCGGATCTGGTGCGTGGGGGTCTCCGGTTCACCAGCTGGGACGCCGCGTTCGAGTGATCGCACGGACCGCCTCGCCCGACGCCCCGGTTGTTGTGGTCCTGGACGAGCTGCCCTATCTGATGGGTTCAGACCCCGCGTTCGAGTCGGTGTTGCAGCGGGTGTGGGACCGCACGCTGCAGGGCCGACCGGTGATGCTCGTCGTGGTCGGCTCGGACCTCGCGACCATGGAGGCGCTGAGCAGCTACGACCGACCGCTGTACGGCCGGGTCCGCCTGGAGCGGGTGGTCCTGCCGCTCAACCTCGCCGAGGTCGCCGGAATGCTGGGCCTGACGGCACCCGACGCGGTCGACGCCCTTCTCACCGTGGGCGGGTTCCCGCGTGTGCTGTTGTCCTGGCCTCGGGGAATGTCGCGACAGGAGTTCGTGCGCCAGGAGTTGACCGACCCGACGTCCGCGTTGGTGGTGATCGGAGAACGGATGCTGGCCGCCGAGTTCCCCGCCCCGGACACCGCTCGCGCGGCAATCGAGGCGGTGGGACACGGCGAACGATCCTTCAGCGCGTTGAGCAATCGCAGCGGCATGAGCGCGACGTCACTGCACCGGGCGCTGACCCTGCTGCGGAGCAAGCGGGTGGTCGAAGGTGAGGATCCGCTGTCAACCGCGCGCGGCGGCCGTGCCACCCGATACCGCATCACAGACCCCTACCTGCGGTTCTGGCTGCGCTTCATCGGTCCGGCGCTGGCCGACATCGAACGCGGCCGGGGCGACCTCGCGGTGGCCCGGACCGAGGAGAGCTGGCCGAGCTACCGAGGCCGAGCAGTCGAACCGCTGGTCAGGCAATCGCTGGAGCGGCTGGCGCCGCTACCGGGTCTCGAAGCGGCGCGCGACTTCGGCGGCTAAGGCGCGACGTTCTCGATCGCCGACGAGGCGGATCTGCGCCGAGCTGCGACCATCGTGCCCGGTGTGGACGGCACGACCAGCCTGCTGGCCTTATCCCGTGCCGGTTTCGACGACGGGCTCGGCGGGATACAACGGCTCGGCCCTGACGACCTGCTCCGCGCCTGGTCGGGCTGAGCATCGCAGGCGGCTGGTCAGTTCTCCACATCAGCGACCGCACGAGGAAAGCCGGGTTCGCCGGCCGCTCAGCCGTCCGTACTGCGCCCCGGTAACGCCTCAGGTCCGTCCGAGGGCACCGCGCGGGTCGACCACGGCCGGGTCCGAGGTCGGCGCGGAGACGACGGGGAGGGCAGGACGGCGACCACCCGCGCCGCGTCGGCACCGACGAAAGCACCCCAGAACTCGCACAACCCTGCCCGCAGCTCGTGATCTCGGTCCGGCTGGACGACGAGCTGCTCCAGCAGGTCGAGCACAGGCACCTCCCAGAGATGGCCGGTCGGGCGGTACGCACAGCCGAGCGAGCGGCTGCGCTCGACTCCGGCCAGGATCTTCAGCAACTGTGCGACATGGGTTCGCCAGAGTTCAGGCGTGGCCGGGACAACGCCCGATGTGCCGAGGGACACCGGCCGCCGGCGACCGGGCCGATCCTCGTACCAGCAGGCGAGGCGATCGAGCAGCTGCGCGCGCAGCTGCGAGTCGCGGGTGGTCCGCAGTCGTCTGCGACACCGCCACGTGACCCAGCGGGCGCTGATGAGCATGTTCGCCTCCCTCAGGCAGCGTCGCAGAGGTTATCGGTGGCTCCGCTGTTGGGCCACTCACCCGCCCGGCATTGTTCCCTATCCCAACGCGCTCGCGTTCAGCACCTCGTGTAGGTCATGTGTCTAATTGTTGGTCAGAACCGCGACGCAGCCGTCGTGTGCCATTAGGTCGTGCACGACGTATTTATCGCAGGATGGCGTCGCTCGCTGGATCATTGTGATAGCCAGCGGCAACGGTGGCGGTTACCCCGACCCTTGCCACCGGTACCACCTCCCGGCACCACCACTGCGGTGTCGCCGCTAGTGATCAGATAGATACCCTGAGCGGTCGGCGGTCGGCGGTCGGCGGCCCGCAGCAACAGCGCGGCATAACCGAGCAGCGCGGCGTCCTGCAGCAGCACCCACCAGCGCAGCGGCTGGGCCAGGTACACCCCGAAGCAGCCACAGTTGTCCAGCGCCAGACCCCGGGCGAACGCCTGCGCCGCCAGGGCGCTCCACAGCACGGCGGTGGCGGCGAACACCCACGCGGGCAGCAGGGGGCGCCGGCGCGGGACGATCAGCAACCATCCCCCGCTGACCAGCTCGCCGGCCAGCAACGCCATCGCGATCGCCCAGGCCACGGCCGTACCACCGAGCTGGAAGGTCTCCAGCACCCGCACGAAACCGGGCAGGTCGGCGAGCTGGAAGGCCGCCATCACGGTGAACAACCCGCCCAGCACGCGCTGCAGGATCGCCGGTCGGCCGCGGATCACGAGCCGGTCGGCCGGTTGCGTCCGCACCGAGGTCACCCACCCATCATGGCCGGAAACCACGGTTACCGGGATGACGGTTCGGTGACGGCGGCCAGCGCGTCCTCCGGAAGGACCTCGAGCACCACGCCGTCCAGGACGCCCTCCGCCCGGTAGAACGCGGTGATCGGCATCCCGGCACCCGGACCGAGGGCGTCGTGCAGCCCGCTGCCGCCACGATCGCCGACGTCGCTGGCCAGCGGCCACCACTCGATGCCGTGCCGGCGCGGCATGAACAGCGGATCACCGGTCTCCAGCGAGTTGACCCGACGAACCGCACCTGCCCGCGCAACCGCTGCGACGCCGCGGCAAGCCCGGGCAGCTCGGCGTCGCAGGCACCGCACCTGGAGGCGAAGAAGTTCGCCACGATCGGCGTCCCGGCCAGGTCGGCCAGGTCGGCCAGCGCGACGACGCCGTCTGCGTTCAGCGCCGGGAGGACGAACCCGGCCGGGTCGGTCGAGTGGGCAACCGGCGCCGCCGCGGGCGCGCGAAGGCGAGCACCCCGACCAGCACGAGGACCGCGACGGCGGCAACGACGACGGCCACCGCCGAACACCACCAGCACGACCCTTCCCGCAGCGGCGACCACGCCACTCACCGGAGGCTCGCACCGGACGGACTCATGGGAAGGGCCACCGCACGGTGTCGGGGTGGAATTGGCTCCAGGCGAACCAGAACGCCTCGTGCGCCGCCAGCTCGGCACCGCCGGGAACCCGGGCCCGCAGACCGTCCCCATCGGCGAACACCTCCACCCCCGCCGCCGCGACCGACCGTCCCTCGCCGAGCGCCGCCCGCGCCGTCGCCGCGTCGAACGCCACCGGGCCACCATCTCGTGGATCTCCATGATGTTGCGCGGGAAGGCCACGGCAGCGCCGTTGACCACCACGCCGAACACGATCCGCTCGTCGGGGTACCAGCTCCCCCCGACGGCACCGGTCAGCGGCGGGTCGTCCAGCACCGGGATGCAGCCGCGCGCAGGGCTTCCGGTCAGCCAGCGGCCGGTCGTCGATCAGCACCCCGCCCCAGCTGACGAGCCGCCAGTCGATGTCCGCGTCGACGTCGGCGAAGAACGGCTCCCACCGCGGCTCGACGACCAGGAACAACGCCGCTTTGGCGCTGCGGTAGCCGGGCGGGGCCGGCAGGTCCCACGCGATCAGATGGTTAGTGACGCTCTGCCAGGAGCTGTCCACGAACGCCGGGGTCAGCCCGCGGGTCACCGTCCAGCGCGCCCTGACCCACCGACACCGCCGTGCTCCGCAGCGCCTCCTCGACCGCGGGATCGAGCGGACGGTCGGGCGCGGCCGGAGCCGACGGGAACGGGTAACCGGCACCAGGTCCCGATGGCGGTGCCGTCGCGGTAACGGAGCAGCCGATCAGCAGCACCGCAAGCATAGCCAGTAACTACAGAGCGAGGGTCCTGCACATTTGGCCTACGCTTAGTCGCGACACCGGCCGAAATTCTTACGGCATGCTGACATCGGTCCGACCGTGCTGCCGGCCCACAACACGCTTGATCAAGGAGAGTTTCGGACAATCAGTTCCACCAATCAGGGGAAAAGCTCGACCACGGCCGGTTCGATCAGTAATAATGACACCAGGGCGGACCTTCGGGGGGTCGCTGGGGGCTTCAGCAGTTCCGTGACCACGTCAGGTCTGTGCCCTACGCGCAACGACGCGCGCAGCTGCCGAGTGCTCTCAGGGGAGGATCAACGTGAAAACGATGAACAAGCATGGCAAGGACACCACGATGCTGCCAGGCGCACCTCCGGACGATCTCGACGACGAGATCCTGCGGTGGACCTTCTACATGCAGCAAGCGTTCCGCATGCTCCCGGGTGGCCAACCCACACCGAACTCGCGAGCTGCCGCAATAGCATTATCCGCGGTCTACGACGCGGTCAACTCGATCGAGCCCATCGGGAAGCCCTACCTCGGCACCGTTCCCGTAGGTGACGGGTGTTCCCGGGACCGCGGGGACTGCCTGGCTGCGGCGGTCAACGACGCGGCGGCGTTCGCCCTCATCGGGAGCCTGCCCCGCGCGGACGTAAGCCTCTACGTACTGTCCGCCTACGCCATCGAGGACAAGCGGATCGGGCGGGGCGCCGGGGCCGAGGCCGGCAGCAAGGTCGGCCGCCTCGCTGCACTGCGGGTACTGCAAGATCGCCAGAATGACGGCATCGACAACAACACGCCCTTCATTCTGGAACCGACCCCGGGTGCCTGGCGCCCGACCGGCAACGGCTGCGCCGCCCCGGTCACGCCCAACTTCGGCAAGGTCCGGCCGTTTGCGCCCAAGTCCGGATCCCAGTTCCGTCCCGAGCGTCCGGGCGGGTTCGGTACCTACGCCGAGCTGCTGGCCAGCGACCTGTACGCCGAGCAGTTCAACGAAGTGCAGAAGGTGGGCCGCTTCGATGCCGAGCAACGCGGAAATCGGACTGCCGATCAAAGCGAGGCCGCGGTGTTCTGGGCCAACGACGTCGACGGGACCTATCACCCACCCGGTCAGTACCTCGACCACACCAGGATCATCTCTCAACAATGCGGACTCACCCTGGTACAGAACGCCCGGCTGTTCGGGCTACTGGGTATCACGCTGGGTGACACGGCCATCAGCGCGTTCGACTCGAAATACGAGACCGCTATCGACCTGTGGCGCCCGCAGACCGCGATCCAGCTGGCCGGAACCGACGGCAATCCGGCCACCAGCCCCGACCCCGACTGGGCACCACTGCTGCTGAACGCCGCCGGCACCCTGCGCGTCAACCCGTGCTTCCCAGCCTTCACCTCCGGGCATGCCACTTTCGCCGGTGCCTGGTCGGGGCTCCTGCGGTGTTTCTTCGGCACGGACGACATCGCCTTCACCGGCACCACCGACGACCCCCAGGCGGTCGGGGTCACCCGCGCTTTCCCCACCCTGAGCGCCGCCGCGCTGGAGACGGCCCTGAGCCGGATCTACCTCGGTGTGCACTTCCGCTTCGACGGCGAGTCCGGCCTCGCCTCGGGACAAGCCCTCGGCGAGTTCATCTTCTCCACCCAGCTCCAACCGACCTGACCGCTACGACCAGCCGCTCAGGTGGTCGGCAGGCCCAGCCTGTCGGCCACCTGGTCGGTGTGGAAGTCGCCGTCGCCGAAAGCCAGCGCCGCGCTCATGGCGTGGCGCAGGTAGTGGTGCAGGGGGTGCTCACCGGTGAACCCGATCGCGCCGTGCACCTGGTGCCCGAGCGCGCACACCCGCTGGTAGGCCTCGCTGACCCAGGCCTTGGCCGCCGACACGGTCAGCGCCACCTCATCGGCGGGCTGGCCCGGCGCGGTCAGCCGCCAGATCGCCTCGTAGGCGATGAACCGCGCCGTCAGCACGTCGATGGCCATGTCGGCGCAGTGGTGCTGAACGGCCTGGAAGCTACCGATCGGGCGCCCGAACTGCTCGCGCCGTGTCGCGTACTCGACGGTCATGTCCAGCACCCGCTGGGCGCCACCCACCATCTCCGCGCACGTGGCCGCCGCGCCGAAGGCGGCGACCGTGCCGGCCACCGCGACGCCGCCACCGACCTCGCCGAGCACCCGGTCGGCGGGCACCGCGACGGACGCGAGACGCAGGTGGTGCTCGGCGTTCGGCCCGACCACGTCCAGCCGCTCCCTGGTGATGCCGGGCGCCGCACCGTCGACCAGGAACGCGGTGAGCCCGCCGGCGGTCTCGGCCAGCACCAGGACGTCCTCGGCGACGTGCCCGAACGGCACGAACCGGGCCGTGCCGTCCAGGATCCAGCCCGCACCGGACGCGACGGCAGCCACGGTGGACCCCTCCGGACCCCAGCCGCCGCGCGGCGCGGCGCGGGCGTAGGTCAGCATCCGGCCCCCGGCTATGCGGGAGAGCCAGTGCGCCTGCTGCTCGCCGGTGCCGTACCGCTCGATCGCCGGGGCGGCGCAGGCCATGGTGGCCAGGAACGGGCTCGGTACCTGGGCCGCACCCATCTCCTCGATCAGCAGGCACGCCTCCAGGAAACCCTCGCCGACCCCGCCGCAGGACTCCGGCACGGCCAGGCCCGTCCAGCCCAGCTCGACCATCTCCTTCCACAGCGCGACCGAGTAACCGGCCGGTTCCCCGGCCAGCGCGGCCACGCCGCCCGTGGCGGCTCGCGAGCCGAGCACGTCACGGGCGGTGCTGCGGATCAGTTCCTGGTCCGGTGTCAGGGTCAGGTCCATCGTCGGCTCCTACCGGGGCGGGATCTTGTCCGAGCGCACCCAGACCCCCGGCCGCTGCTCCCAGAACAGCTGCACGAGGACACCGCCCGCGTGCTTGGGGTGGATGAACGTGTGGCGCCACCGGGCCCCGTCGGTGACGCCCTCCTCGTCGTCGAAGGTCGGCACGTCGTGCGCCCGGCACGCGGCGAGGGCGGCGTCCCAGTCGGCCACTTCGAACGTGACGTGGTGCGCGGCGGGCCCGTTCTTGGCGAGGAACTTGTCGATGAACGAGTCCTCCCCGCGCGAGGTGATCACCTCCCAGCAGATGGCCGAGCCGGGGATGTTGAGCACGAGGTCGGCCATGTCCGGATGCTCGTCGTCGGCGGTACGCCAGACCTGCACGAACCCGGCCAGATCGGCGTACCAGCGGGCCAGCTCGTCGCGGTCGGCGAACGCCTGGCAGATGTGGTCCAGCCCGACGATGCCCAGGCTCGGACCGCCGGTGACCACCGGGTCCGCCGGTACAGCGTCGTCGTCGCCGAGCATGGCGAGGTTGCCGGGACCGCGCAGCCGCCACAGCACGCCTGGCCCGTGCTCGGGCGGGGACAGCGACGCCTCGACCCAGCGCCCGGGCACCGAGTCGGTGATCTTGAGGCCGCGGCTCTCCAGCTCGGCGACGCACGCGTCGAGGTCGGGCACCTCGGCGCCGACGTGGTGCAGCCCGGGGCGGCCGCCGTGGTCGTCGAGCCAGGCCTGCAGCGCGGAGCCCTCACCGGATGGCGAGACCACCACCCAGCTCTGCCCCCAGCTGCCGGGCACCGCCAGCCGGACGCCGCGGACGCCGCGGGTGGGGTTGTCCCAGGTGTAGCTGCGCCGGAAGCCGAACAGGCTCTCCAGCAGGCCGACCTGGGAGTCCAGGTCGGGCGCGACGGCCGCGACGTGGTCGATCCGGTAGATCTGCATCGGTCTTGTTCCTCCTCGGACTCCTCGGACTCGTCGGTCAGCTGGGGTGCGGCTCGATCCAGTCGTAGCCACCGGTCACCAGCTCCTTGACCAGCCGCAGGTTGTAGCGGTTCATCGCCGCGATCCGCTCGGCCAGCTCGGCCACGCCCGCGTCGAGCTCATCAGCCGGGAACACGCTGTTGACCAGGCCGAACTGCAGCGCCCGTGGCGCGTCGAGCCGGATCCCGGTGAACAGCATCTCCTTGGCCCGCGCCAGGCCGACCCGCTGCGGCAGCCGCTTCACCCCGCCCCAACCGGGCGCGTTGCCGCCGAACTCGGGCTGGTCCGGGTCGCCGTCCTCGGTCATCTTCGGGCGGTACGGCGGGCGGGCCGACAGCGTGATCTCGACCAGGCCCATCTTCGCGTTGTCCGCGCACACGATGAAGTCCGCGCCCAGCGCCAGCTCGAGCCCGCCGCCGACCGCGTAGCCGTGCACCGCGGCAAAGATCGGGATCGACAGCCGCTCCATCATGGCGAAGGTCTTCTCCCCGAGCCGACCCTGCTCGATCCGGTCGGCCTTGGTCAGCGACTCCGACCACGTCAGGTCCATGCCCGCACAGAACGCCCGCTCGCCCGCACCGCGCAGCACCGCCACGCACACCTCGGGATCGTCGTCGATGTCGGTGAAGACCCGCCGCAGCGCGTGCATCATCTCCGGGGTCAGCGCGTTGAGCTTGTCGGGCCGGTTCAGGGTGATCCAGCAGACCCGATCCTTGGTGGTGACGTCCAGGCCTTCGTACATGTGTGCTCCTCCTCAGGATCGGGGCAGTCCCAGGCCCCGGGTGGCGATGACGTTGCGCTGGATCTCCGAGGCGCCACCGAGGAAGGTGGTGGCCACCGAGTCCAGCCGCAGGTGGGTGAACGCGGCGTCCAGCGGGGCGTCGCGGCGCTGCCAGAGCAGGCCGTGCTGGCCGAAGACCTGGGCGCCGGTGCGAGCCAGCCGCTGGTGCAGCTCCGCGCTGAACAGCTGGTTGATCGAGGCCTCGTATCCCGGCACGCCGCCGGCGGCCTGCGTGGACACCGTGTAGCGGGCGATGTTGTAGAGCACCCGCATCTCGGTGTAGCGCCGGGCGATCTCACTGCGCGCGCCGCGCTCGAAGCCCTCCCGCAGCTGCGCCCGACCCTCCGGCGTCCCGATGTGCTCGACGAGGCGGGCCAGCAGCTGCTCGTACTTGATGGTGGCGCCGATGCCGGCCCGCTCAAAACTGAGCGCGTCCATCGCCACGTACCAGCCGCGGTTCTCCTCCCCGACCCGGTTGGCGACCGGCACCCGCGCGTTGTCGAAGAAGATCTCTGAGAACGGCGCGTCGCCGCGGATGTCGCGGATCGGCCGAATCGTGACCCCGGGTGTGGCCACGTCGACCAGCAGGAACGTGAGGCCGCGGTGTCGGGGCGAGGCATCCGGATCGGTGCGGACCAGCACGAACAACCAGTCCGCATGATGGCCCAGCGACGTCCACACCTTCTGCCCGTCGAGGACGTAGTCGTCGCCGTCGCGGACCGCACGGGTACGCAGCCCGGCCAGGTCAGAGCCCGCTCCCGGCTCGGAGAAGCCCTGCGCCCAGGTGCGCTCCCCGCGCGCGATCGGCGGCAGGTGCTCGGCGCGCTGGGCGTCGGTGCCGTGCCCGAGCAGGGTCGGGCCGAGCAGGAAGGCGCCGATGCCGTTCACGGTCGGCACCCGGGCGCGCATCATCTCCTCCTGGAGGACGAACTCCTCCAACGGAGACAGGCCCGCGCCGCCGTACTCGGCCGACCACCCCGGGGTGATCCAGCCGCGCTCGGCCAGCACTGCCGCCCACTGCCGGGCGCCGACGCGGCGCTGCGGATCGTCGCTGAGCCGGTCGACCGGCCAGTTGTAGCCGAAGACGTCCTCGGGCTCGAGGCTCTGCTCGGCGTCGGGGTCGGGGGTGTATCCGGCCGGGAACCGGTCGGCGACGAAGGCCCGCACCTCCTCCCGGAATGCGGCCTGCTCGGGGGTGTCCTCCCAGTTCATGCGGTCCTCTCTGACGCCGCCTCGGACGCCGGGTTCGTGCGCTGGGCCGGTACCGCGCACCCGCGGTCCCAGGTACGGGGGGTGAGGCCGTGGTCACCCATCGCCCGCAGCGCGTGCTTGGCGACCTTGTCGGTGGGCGTGCGGGGCAGCTCGCCCAGGAACTCGATGTAGCGCGGCACCATGAACGAGGGCAGCCGGGCCGCGCAGAACGCCGCCAGCTCGGGTTCGCTCAGCTCCATGCCGGGGGCCCGGACGACGGCCAGCTTGACCTCCTCCTCGGCCAGCTCGGAGGGCACTCCGAACGCGGCGCATTCCAGCACCGCCGGGTGCAGGTTGACCTCGCACTCGATGTCGAAGGCGGAGATGTTCTCCCCGCGCCGCCGGATCGCGTCCGCGATCCGGTCGAGAAAGTAGAAGTAGCCGTCGTCGTCGCGCCAGACGCGGTCGCCGGTGTGGAACCACAGGTTGCGGAAGGCCCGGGCGGTGGCCTCGGGCATGCCGTAGTACCCCGACGTGATCACGAACGGCTGGCGGGGGCGCACGACCAGCTCACCGGGCTCACCCGGGCCGACCTCGCGGTCCCATTCGTCGACGACCGCGACCTCGAAACGCTCGTCGTGCGCCTGCCCGCAGGACCCGACGCGCCACTGGCCGTACGGGCTGCCGATGGCGATGCCGACCTCCGTGCTCGTGTAGGTCTCCGCCGACCGGACGCCGAACCGCTGCGCCATCGGGACATCCAGCACGGACTTGCCCATGTAGAAGGTCTCCAGCGGGTGCTGGCGGTCCCGGGGCGTGGGCGGCGCGCCGAGCAGGATCGGGATCATCGCGAACACGCTCATCACGACGCGGGCGTCGAAACGGCGGACGTCGTCCCAGAACCGCGACGCGCTGAACCGCTCGACGATGCCGATCGCGCCGCCGGACAGCAACGCGGCGAACACCCCGTCCCACAACCCGGCGGCGTGGAACAGCGGCAGCGGGCAGTAGGTCGTCTTGCCCCAGCGGTCCAGGAAGTCCAGGGAGTCCCACGCGCAGGTCAGGGCCAGGGCGTGCGGCACCATCGCGCCCTTGGACCGCCCGGTGGTGCCGGAGGTGTACATGATCGCCTGCAGGTCGGCGAAGCCGACGCCGGCCTGAACCGGGTCGGCGCCGTGTTCCAGCAGCTGTGACATCCCGATCGCCGGGACGCCCAGCAGATCCAGCGGCACCTCCCGGCCCGCGCCCCGGACGATGATCCGGACGAGCGCGGGCACCAGCATCGCGACGGGCGGCAGCCGGTCGGCGTAGGCCGCGTCGACCAGCAGCGTCGAGACGTCGGCGCTGTCGAGCACGTGCCGCAGCAGCTCGCCGCGGTAGGCCGTGTTCACCGGCACCGCGACCGCGCCGAGCCGGGCCAGCGCGACGATCACCGGCACGAACTCGGGACAGTTGGGCAGCATCACGGCAACGTGGTCACCGCGGTTCACGCCCTGCGCGGCCAGCCCGCGGGCGTATCGGTCGGCCTGCGCGTCCACCTCGGCGAAGGTGAGCTCACCGTCGGTGAACTTGAGGAACGTCGCATTCCGGTGGGTCTTGGCACGCGTCCTGAGCACGTCGCCGAGGACGAGGCTCTCGAGCCACTCCGTACTCACCATCCACACCTCCGCAACCGCTCGTCAGGACGCCTCCCGCGCTGACCCGGCCCCTCCCGTCACGGGCTGTTCGGGCTCGACTTCGGTGATCAGCGGGTACACGCCGTTCGCGTCGTGCACCTCCCGCCCGGTCACCGGGGGGTTGAACACGCAGACCGCGCGCATGTGCGTCCGCGGCCGGAGCTGATGGTGTTCGTGCCCGTCGAGCAGGTACATCGAGCCCGGCCCCAGCTGGTAGGTCGCGTCGTTGTCCCGGTCGTAGAGCTCGCCCACACCCTCGACGACGAAGACGGCCTCGACGTGGTGGGCATACCAGAAGTCGTTCACCGTGCCGGCGTCCAGCACGGTCTCGTGCAGCGAGAAACCCACGCCGTCACCGGCCAGCACGATGCGCTTGCTGCGCCAGTTCGGGGTCGTGACGTCGCGCTCGGTGTCGGTGATCTCGTCGAGGGTCCGGACGATCACGGCTGCACCCCCGCCGTGACCTCGCGGACGGCCTCGGTGACGGTAACCAGGCCCTCCTCGAGCTCGTCGTCGGTGACCGTCAGCGGCGGCATCAGCTTCATCACCTCGCTCCGCGGGCCGGCGGTCTCCATCAGCAGGCCCTGTTTGAACGCCGCCGCGCACGCCTGGCCGGCCAACTCGGGCTCGGCGAACTTCAGTCCCCGGGCCAGACCGCGCCCCTTGACCTCCAGCTCCACCGACTGGGTGTCAGCCGCGATCTTGTCCAGTTGCTCGCGGACGCGCTCCCCCTTGGCGATCGTCGAGGTCTCCAGCGCGTCGTCGGTCCAGAACTCCCACAACGCCGCGGTCGCGGTCACGAACGCCGGGTTGTGACCCCGGAACGTCCCGTTGTGCTCCCCCGGCCCCCACAGGTCGTGCTCGGGCTTCATCAACACCAGCGCCATCGGCAACCCGTATCCGGAGATGGACTTCGACAGGCACACGATGTCCGGGGTGATTCCGGCGATCTCGAACGAGAAGAACGGGCCGGTCCGCCCCACCCCCATCTGCACGTCGTCGACGATCAGCAGGAGCTCGTGCCGGCGGCACAGCTCTGCGAGCCCCTGCAGCCACTCGATCCGCGCCGGGTTGAGCCCGCCCTCGCCCTGCACCGTCTCCACGATCACCGCAGCCGGTTCGTTCAGCGACGACCCCCGATCCTCCAGGACCCGCTCGAACCACAGGAAGTCCGGCACCTTCCCGTCGAAGTAGTTGTCATAGGGCATCGGCGTGGCGTGCACCAGCGGGATCCCCGCGCCACCGCGCTTCATCGAGTTCCCCGTCACCGACAACGCTCCCAGCGTCATGCCGTGGAACGCGTTGGTAAAGTTGATCATCGCTTCCTTGCCGGTGATCTTCCGGGCCAGCTTCAACGCCGACTCCACCGCGTTCGCCCCCGTCGGGCCCGGGAACTGCACCTTGTAGTCCAGCCCCCGCGGGGCCAGCACCACCTCCCGGAACGTGGTCAGGAACTCCGCCTTGGCCGTGGTGTACATGTCCAGGCCGTGCGTGACCCCGTCCCGGGCCAGGTACTCCAGCAGTGGCCGCTTCAACGCCGGCGGATTGTGGCCGTAGTTCAACGCACCTGCTCCGGCAAAGAAATCCAGGTACGACCGGCCGTCCACATCGGTCAACCGCGACCCCACCGCGGAGTCGAACACCACCGGCCAATTCCGGCAGTAACTGCGGACCTCGGACTCCAGATCATCGAAGACAGTCATGGCGGGCATCATCCCTGCGTTATTATTGATCACTGCACTGACGTCGACTGTGGATCGGGCCGATTCGGAACAGCAGCTCGGGTTCGTGTTCCTCGCCCAGCAGGTCGCTGCCGAACAGCTCCGTGCGCGAGACCGCTGCCGCGCGCCGCCGGGCGAAGCCGGTGAACAGCGCCACCGAACCCGAGTTACCCGGCGTGATGGTCGTCTCCAGGTGCTCGACGTCGGGCACGGCGTCGACCAGGGCGTCCAGCATTCGGCCGGCAACGCCCAGGCCACGGGCTGCGGCATCGACAGCCACCTGCCAGACCATGAGCGTGCCCGGCTCGTCGGGGCGGCGGTAGCCGGTCACGAAACCGACGACCCGGCCCTGCGACCGGGCAACGACCGACGTGCCGGCGAAGTCGCGACACCACAGCAGGTACGCATAGCGGGAGTTGACGTCCAGAACTTTCGAGGCCGCCGCCAGATCCCGCAGTGCCGGACCGTCGGTGATCTCCAGTGAACCGATCGACACCGGAGACGTGATCGGCTGTGCAACAGCCACGCCGGTACCGGATGCTGTCATGGGCATCGAAGCTAACAGGAAGAACGGTAGGATGCACCGGTTTGTCGGCATCGGCCGGTCCGATCCAGCAATCTCTGTGATAACTATCACGTTTATGTTTGAGAGTGGACCGAAATGGATAGGGCGGCGCCGTAGCAGCGTTTCCGCGGTGCGCAGCGACGCCCGCGGCGGTCTGCAGCCACCCCGGCAGGACTGCGGGACGCTCGTCGCGATACCCGTCACACCGGACCGTCCCCGCGTCTGCCCCGCGATGTCCAGGCCACTCTGGTCCGGCCGCAGCGACGGTCGTCCGACGTAGGCTGACGAGATGGACGAGGCGCTCGTTCTGCCGCTGGAGTCGCTCGGTCGAGACGATGTGGCGACGGCCGGCGGTAAGGCGGCAAACCTCGGCGAGCTGCTGCGGGCAGGACTTCCGGTGCCGTGCGGGTTCTGTGTGACCACCGCGTCCTACGCGCTGGCAGCGGCGGGGATCGTGGTGGAGCCCGCGGCCACCGCGCGCGGCGCTGCTGGCCGTCGCCGTGCCGGACGCGGTCGGGGAGGCGGTCACCGCCGCCTACCGGGCACTCGGGCGGCTGGTGGGCCCGCTCGTGCGCCTCGGGCTGCGGCGCGGCGCGACCTGGCCGGGCTGCGGGAGGTTCCGAAAGCCTCGGTGGCGACGCTCCTGGCGCGGGTGCGCTCCGAGCTGCTGGTGCCCGTGGGCGAGGACCTGACCCGCCGCGGGCACCTGGAGCGGCCCGAGGACCTGTTCTTCCTCGACCTGCGCGAGGCCCGCGACCTGCTCGCGGGCGCCGTCGACCTGCGACCGGTCATCCGCGAACGGCGCGCGACCTACGAGGCCGAGCTGCGCCGCCGGCACGTGCCCCGCATCCTGCTCTCCGACGGCACCGAGCCGGCAGGAGAGGACGCCGCGGAGACGCCGGCCGGCGACGTCGCGTGGGACCCTCCGATCCCCGGCTCGACGTGGGTGCGCCGGCAGGTCCTCGAGCACATGCCCGACCCGCTCTCCCCGCTGTTCGAGGAGCTGTACCTGCGTACGGGCCTGGAGCAATCAATGGACGTGCTCCTCGAGCTGTTCGTCAGCGACCGCAGCTTCCGCCTGGAGGACGTGGCCGACCGCCCCTTCTTCGCCACCGTCAACGGCTTCGCCTACCAGCGGGCTGACTATCGCCTGCGGCTCGCGGTCGTTCCGGACATGCTCCGGATGACGGTCCTGGAGACCCGCGTGCTGTTCGGGGAGGCAACGCAGCACTGGCGCGACCAGGCGCTGCCGGCGTACCTCACGACGGTGAGCCGCTGGCGCGACACCGATGCGGCAGTCCTGTCCGACGACGACCTGGTGCGCGGCATCCGGGAGCTGGCCTGGGCGGACGCCGCGTACTGGTGGACCTGCACCCTGCTCGTGGGGGCCGCGAAGCTGACCGACGGCCTGCTCAACGGTTTCCTCGCCATCGCAGCTCGCGGGCGCGACCACCTCGATCCGGCCCGCGCGGCCCAGGCGTCCGCAGCGGTGGGGGCGGTGGACGCGGTCCCGATCCACTTCGGAACGCTGTGGCCGATCGGACTGGAGCAGGTGCGTCCCGACGAGGTTCGATCCCCCGGCCGCGAGTTCGCCCGGCACGCGGTCGGGCTGGCCCCCCGCGCCACGATCCATGAGCTTCGTCCCGGGCAGACCGTGCGGTTGCAGCCGGTCCCGTGAACGCCGTCGCGATCACCGACACCACCGCCCAGGCGGTGACCTACTCCGTGCTCTTCACCGGTGTCGCCTTCGGCGCCGTGGTCCCGGTGGTGCCGACCGGAGCGCTGGTCAGCGGGGCGGCGGCCGTCGCGCTGTACTCCGAACGCCCGCTCACCGTGCTGGTCGTGCTGGTCGTGCTGGTCGTGCTGGTCGTGCTGGCCGTCGCCGCGGCGGCCGCCCTGCTCGGTGGCCTCGTCCTGTTCGCGGTGTGCTCCAGCGGCAGCAGCCGGCTGCTGGCCCGGCTCCGCCGCCGCGCCGACCCGGCCCGGCTCGACGACGCGCACCGCCGGCTCGAGGAGAACGGGGTGGGCGTGCTCGTGGTCTCCCGGCTGCTCCTGGGCGGCCGGATCCCGGTGATGGTCGCCGCGGTCCTCGTCGGGCTGTCCTGGCGATGGTTCCTGGCCGGTGACACGGTCGCCGTGGTGGCCTGGTCGGTCGCCTACGCGGTCATCGGCATCCTGGGCGGCACGATCTTCGACGAGCCCTGGCAAGGGGTGACCGTCGCCGTGGCCCTCGTCCTGCTGATCAGCGCCGTACCGATTCTTACCCGACACCTGGCCGCGAGGTCGCCGGGCCCACGTTGAGCCCGCACCCCACGCTCCTGCTTGGTGTCAACCGAAGGCTTCGATCTCGGCGCGGAGGTCTCTGGCGGCCGTCGAGCCGGTGAAGCGGGGTGCGGTGAGGAGATCGCCCACGCGGGCGACCCGGCGGTGGAGCCAGGAGATGCGGCGTTCAACGGGCAGGGCGAGGACAGGGGCGAGCATGGCGGTGGCGGCGTCGAGCTCGTCGAGTTGGACGTGGGCCGTCGCGGCGTAGACACCGGCGAGGGCCTCGTCTTTGAGGGATCGGTCGGCTGGGTCACCGGTCTGCCACAGCGTGATACCGGTGCCGGCGCTGGCGGCGGCGCGGCGGGCGTCGGCGGGTTGGTCGAGCCAGATCAGTGCCGAACCGCTGTAGTAGTGGAGTTTCGCGCGGGAGAAGGTGAACAACCCGCAGAACGCGTCAGGACCCGCGCGGTCGGCGGCGTCCTCGGCGGCGTTGAGACCACGGTGGGCCTCGACACGGTCGCCGAGGTTCGCGGCGGACTGCGCGACCCCGGAAAGCAGGCGGGCCGAGGCAGAGCCACCTCCGGCGTGATCGAGCCCGTCGCGGGCGAGCGCGAGGGCGGTCGGGAACTGATGGTCGAACCGGGCGATCAGCGACTGGGTGCCGCGTACCCAGGCGGCGAGCTCACGGTCTCCGGTGGCCTCGGCGCAGCGCCATGCCGTGGCGGCGTGACGCGCGGCCGCACCGGGGTGGTTGAGGTCGAGCGCAGCGTAGGCGAGGACACCGGAGAGGTAGCCCGCGACGCGAATCAGGTCACGGCGCTGCCCGGTGCTCGGCGCCCGATCCAGCTCACGGACCGCAGCGGTGCGGGCGGTCAGGGCGGCGCGCAGCATCGGTGCGGGCGACTGACGCAGGTAGTCAACAGCCAGAGTGGCGGCGGCTTGTTCGGCGGCGGTGACGGCCTCGCCGAGCGGCACGTCGTCAAGGAGCACATCGAGTCGTTCGGACTCGCGCACTGACGTGGCCAGACACCGGGCGTCCTCCGCGGCGGCACGGCGAGCTGTCTCACCGGCCCGCCACGCGGCGTGCAGCACACCGTGCGCATGGAGGGCGTCGTCGAGCAACCGGGCGACGGGTTCGGTGGGCCAGCGGTGCCCGGTCTCGACGCGGTGCAGGTAGGCGCGGTGGACGTGCGCGACAGCGGCAAGCGCTGCCAAGGGGAGCCCCTCGGCGGCGCGGCGGCGGGCGAGCTCGGCCGTGAACGTGGCCCGTCCGTCCTCGTCCACTTCCAGCCCTCCTTGTTGCCACCCACGTGACGTCCGGTCCTGGCGACAGCACACCGGTTCCATCGCCGTCGATGATCGGCCAGTGTCCGGGTATGCACGTACCTGACCCGAGCGTAGTACTCGGCCCGGTTGCGACACGGTGGCACTGGTTCCGGCGTGGGCGTCACCGACTGGGTCGCGGGAAAGCGAACAGCCCCGGGTGGTGGATCGTCCCGACCCATCCGTCGCGGCACTGGTGGTGGCACCTCCGCTACAGCTGAATGCCGGATCCATGCGTGGGCGATCAGCATTGGCGCACGTGAGTCATCACAGATCCTGAGTTCGACCTGTCGCTTGCCGCGATGAGTCGTCGATCAGTTGCGAAGAATGGAGCGTAAGCATGCGAGATGGGACCACGATCCGGAGACGACAACTCGCCCGAAAGCTGCGGAAGTTGCGGCAGAAAGCCGGACTGACACTCGAGACAGCGGCACCGCTGCTCGACTGGTCACCGAGCAAGCTCAGCCGGATCGAGAACGCCCACCAGCGCGTCGACGTCCACAGCGTGCGCGGCATGCTGGACCTCTACGACGTCGGCGGCGACCGCTGGACCGAGCTCATCGACCTCACCCGCGCAGCCCGTCAACGCGGCTGGTGGCGGGACCACGGACTCGACGACCGCGGCTACATACCCCTGGAGGCCGAGGCCACCACGGTCCGCGACTACAGCATCGCGCACGTCCCCGACCTCCTGCGGACCGCCGAGTACACCCGCGAGCTGCTCGGGTCGTCGCTGCGCCGGCGCTCCACCGAGACGCTGGAGCGGACCGTCACCGTGCAGAGGATCCGGCAGGAACGACTGACCTCCGACGAGCAGCCACTCCACCTGATGACCATCGTCGAGGAGTCGGCGCTTCACCGACCCTGCGGAGGACCGAAAATCATGAAAGCCCAGCTGAGACGGATCATCGAAACGGCCGCGCTGGACTCGGTCACGTTCCAGGTGTTGCCGACAAGCGCAGAGGCGCATCCGGGAAGGAACAGCGCGTTCACGCTGCTCAGCTTCGATGAACTGGCGGAACCGGATATCGCCTACGTCGAGCACCTGCTGGGCTCGGCCACCATCGAGAACGAAGCCGACGTCGCCACAGCAAGGCTGGTCTTCGACCATCTCCGCTCACAAGCCCTCAGCCCAGCCGACTCCATCGACCTCGTCGAACAGGTGGCCACACAGCTCCACGTTTCGAGACCATGAGTAAAGATGCACGAGGCCCACGCCGAGCCCGCACCCGTCGTCATTCCTGGCGGGTGAACGCGCCGACCGCGATCGCGAGCAGCACAGCGCCCAGCCCACCCATCAACGCGACCTCCTGGCCGATGGTCATGACCCGGCCGAAGAGCTCGACACCCAGCTCGGCCGAGCCGCCGGTACCCAGGAAGATCTGCCGGAGCGCGTCGACACCGTAGGTCAAAGGGTTGATCTTGGAGGCCACCTGCAGCCAGGCCGGCGCGCTGCCGATCGGGAAGAAAACTCCGGCCAAGAAGATCATCGGGAAGATGATGATCTGCATGAGCAGTTGAAAGCCCTGCTGGGACCGCAGGAAGCTGGCAAGGATCAGCCCGAGTCCGGCCAGCGCGACGGCCAGGATGACGATCACCGGGATCACGGCGAGCACCGCGCCGACGCTCAGCGAGACCCCGATGAACGGAGCGATCACCAGCATCAGCAGTCCCTGGACGACCGCGACACCGGCGGCACCCACCGCCTTGCCCAGCACGATACCGCTGCGGCCCAACGGCGCGACCATGATCTCTTTGAGGAACCCGAACTCGCGGTCCCACACCACGCTGACCCCGGCGAACAGCGCCGTGGTCAGCACGCTCATCGCGATCAGTCCGGGAAAGATGAACTGGACGAAGTCCACTCCGGGGGCCAGCGGGCCGATGATGCCCGAGAAGCCCACCCCGAAGACGACCAGGAACAGCAGGGGCTGCAACAGCGTGCCGACCAGACGCGAGCGCTCCCGGACGAACCGCAGCAGCTCGCGGTAGGCCACCACCCAGGTGCCGCGCCAGACCTCGGCCGCGGCTGCGCCCATCCGACCCCGCGGCGGCGCCGTCATCGAAACGCTCACCGTCGTCCTCCCTGCTGGAGCAGCAGATCGTGCTCGTCGAGCTCGCTGTCGCGGATCTCGTGCCCGGTCAGGTCGAGGAACACGTCCTCTAACGTCGGGCGCCGCACCCCGATCGAGGTCAGCGGCGCCTCGATCCGGCGCACGAAGCCGGGCAGGAACTCCTCGCCGTACGGGACGTGGAAGCTCACCCGCCCGTCCTGGACGGTCGCGGGCAGCCCGTAGGTCTCGCGGACCTCGCGGGCGGTCGCGGCGTTGTCATCCGCCTGCAGGATCACGAGATCGCCACCCAGCCGGTGCTTGAGGCCGTCTGGGGTGTCCAGTCCGGCGATCCGGCCGTGGTCGATGACCGCGATGCGGTCACAGTGCTCGGCCTCGTCCATGTAGTGCGTGGTGAGGAAGATGGTCAGCCCCTCCTGCTCGCGCAGCGCGTGCAGGTAGTCCCAGATCCGGTGGCGGGTCTGCGGGTCGAGCCCGAGGGTCGGCTCGTCGAGGAACAGCACGCTCGGGTGGTGCAGCAGCCCGCGCGCGATCTCGAGCCGACGCTTCATCCCACCGGAGAACGTGCGCACGCTGCCCGAGCGCCGGTCGTCGAGCTCCACCATCTCCAGCAGCTCGGTCATCCGCCGCTCCCGCAGCGCAGCGTCGACGCCGTAGGCGTAGCCGTGGAACCGTAGGTTCTGCTCGGCGGACAGGTACTCGTCCAACGTCGGCTGCTGGAACACCAGCCCGATCGACCGGCGCACCTCGCTGCGCTCGCGCACCACGTCGTAGCCGTTGACCCGGGCCGTTCCCGAGCTCGGGGTGAGCAACGTGGTCAGCATGTTGATAGTCGTCGTCTTGCCGGCGCCGTTCGGACCGAGGAAGCCGAACAGCTCCCCGGGCCGGACGTCGAAACTCACCTCGCTGACCGCCTCGAACTGCTTGAAGCGGCGGGACAGCCGGTCCACCTCGATGATCGGGGCGTTCCCGGTGACGCGGGAGGCGGGCGCGGTCATGCCGACGCCAGGACGTCGTAGGTGACCCCGGTCAGCTCCTCGCTGACCGTCCACAGCCGCCGCTGCGCGGCCTCGTCGCGGGCCGCATCCGAGGTCCCGGTCCGCCCGGGGGCGCCCCGCGCGCCGAACCGACCCTGCGGTCCGAAGTAGTCCCCATCCTCGGCCTGCGCCCAGGTACCAGCCATCAGCAACGGCAGGGCGCCCTCACGGTCACTCTGCGCGACGGCCTTGTTCAGCATTCCGAACACGGCCCCGACGACCGGCCCGACCAGCGGCACGCCCTGAAGAACGAACCCGGACTGCAGGTTCGTGGCGGCATAACCGGGATGAGCGGCCATGGCCTGCAGCGGCACCCGGCTCGCGGCGAACCGGCGCTGCAGCTCGAAGGTGAACAGCAGGTTCGCCAGCTTGCTCTGCCCGTAGGCACCCCAGCGGGTGTACCGGCGCTCCCCCATCAGGTCGCCGAAGGCCATCCGCCCCATCCGGTGCGCACTGCTGGAGGTGCTCACCACCCGAGCCCGGGGCGCGGCCAGCAGCTGCGGCAGCAGCAACCCGGTCAGCGCGAAATGGCCCAGGTGGTTGGTGGCCAGCTGCGTCTCGAAGCCGTCGACGGTCTCCTGCCGCGGCACGGCCATCACGCCGGCGTTGTTGAACAGCAGGTCGATCCGCTCGACGCGGCGGCGGGTCTCGTCGGCCGCGGTGCGGACCGAGGCGAGGTCGGCGAGATCGAGGTCGAGCAGCTCGACCTCGGCCTCGGGCACGGCCTCGCGGACCCTGGCCAGCGCCTCGCGGCCCTTGACCGGGTTGCGGCAGGCCATCAGCACCCGCGCACCCTGGTGCGCGAGCACTCGCGAGACGTGGAAGCCCAGGCCGCTGTTGGCCCCGGTGACCAGCGCGATCCGCCCGCTCTGGTCCGGAACGTCGTTCTCGGTCCATCCCATCTGACACGTCCTCCTCCAGCCGCCTTCAACTTATCGAACGAAACGTATCATTGCGTACGTCACGTTTGCTTCGATACGTGACGGTGCTAACGTCATCCCATGACTGACAGCTCCGCACACGTCGACCCCAGGATCGAGCGCACCCGCGCCCACGTGCTCGCGGCCACCGCCGCGCTGCTCGAGGAGCACGGAGCCGAGCACGCCACCATCGAGGCGATCGCAGAGCACGCGCGGGTGTCGAAGTCGACGATCTACCGGCACTGGCGCAGCCGCGAGTCGCTCCTGCTACAGGCGCTGCAAGCGGCCGCGGAGGCCGCGGCGCCAGCGGCCGCCGACGACCCGGCCACCGACCTCGCCGAACGGCTGACCGCCTTTGCCGCACTGCTCCAGCGACGCGGGGTCCGCACCGTCGTGTTCAGCCTCGGCCAGGCCGTCGAGCAGGACCCGGACCTCGCCGCGGAGCTGCGGGCGACCCTCGACCGGCACCGGCCGAAGAGCCGCGAGCGCATCCTGCGCCTCGCACCACACCTGGACACCCGCGACGCCGACGCGATCACCGACATGCTCACCGGACTCGTCTGCTATCGGCTCCTCACCGGCCAACTACTGGCCTCGGACGACATGCGACATGCGGTCGAGCTCGTCGCGAAGCACCTCACCGCCCTGTCCACCACATGACCGGACACCCGATGACATCGGAGCATGCACGATGACCACAGCGCTCCCCGCGGACGAGGCAATCCAGCCCTCCCGCCGCTCGATCATGCTGATCTTCTCGGCGCTGATGCTGGGCATGGTGCTGGCATCGCTGGACCAGACGATCGTCGCCACCGCCCTGCCGACGATCACCGGTGAGCTCGGCGGCCTCAACCAGCTGTCCTGGGTGGTCACCGCCTACCTGCTGGCCGTGACGGTGTCCACCCCGCTGTACGGCAAGCTCGGTGACCAGTACGGGCGCAAGCCGCTGTTCCTGTCTGCGATCGCGATCTTCCTCGTCGGCTCGGCGCTGGCCGGACTGGCCTAGGACATGACCCAGCTGATCGCCTTCCGGGCGATCCAGGGCATCGGCGGCGGTGGACTGATGGTCGGCGCGCAGACGATCATCGCCGACGTCGTGTCGCCCCGCGAGCGCGGCCGCTACCAGGGCTACTTCGGTGCCGTGTTCAGGCTGACCAGTGTGGCCGGACCGCTGATCGGGGGATTTTTCGTCGACACGTTGTCCTGGCGGTGGGTGTTCTACATCAACCTGCCGCTGGGCCTGCTGGCGCTGTTCGTGACCGCGACGGTCCTCAAGCTCCCCGTCAGCCGGGTCCCGCACAAGATTGACTTTCGGGAGTCCGGGCTGCTGGCTGTCGGGGTGTCCGCGGTGGTGCTGCTGACCACCTGGGGCGGCACCACCTACCCCTGGGCGTCACCGGAGATCATCGGGCTGGGCCTGGCCGCGGTGGTGCTGCTGGTCGTGTTCGTGTTCGTCGAGCGCCGCGCAGCGGAACCGGTGCTCCCGCTGCGGCTGTTCCGCAACCGGGTCTTCGCACTGAGCACTGTGATCGGGTTCATCGTCGGGTTCGCGCTGTTCGGCGGGGTGACCTTTCTACCGCTGTTCCTGCAGGTGGTCAACGGCGTCAGCCCGACCGCATCGGGGCTGCAGCTGCTGCCGGTGATGGCCGGGGTGCTGACCACCTCGATCCTGTCTGGGCAGCTGATCAGCCGCTACGGCCGGTACAAGATCTTCCCGATTCTGGGGACCGGGCTGATGACCGTGGCGCTGTTGCTGCTCTCGACCATGGGGCCGCAGACCAGCACGCTGGCCTCCTCGAGCTTCATGCTCCTGCTCGGCCTCGGCCTCGGCCTGGTCATGCAGGTCCTGGTGATCGCCGTGCAGAACGTCGTCGATCAGGGTGACCTCGGCGCGGCCACCTCCGCAGCGCACCGCTACGGCGCAGCGGCGGCTCGGTGACCGACGCGCTCGGCGGCGTCGGCCAGAGCTTCGGGATGAGCGGGGAAGGGATGCGCGCCACCCAGGAGGAGGTCATCGCCCGGATCCGGGCCGCCCATTCCGCGCTGGCCTACCTGGACTCGGCCACCCACCGGACCGCCGACCTCCCGCCCGAGCTGGTCGCCCGCCTGCGCACGCACTACGAGTCCCGCATCGACCGGCTCATCGAGCACGTCCAGTTGCGCGAGCACCCGGACATCGCGTCCGTACCGGACGCGTTCTGGCAACTCACCGCCGAGCTGATCCGCACCGAACGCGAGACCCTCGCGACACTCGATCCGAACGCCGGAGTGAGCCGGTCGGTCATCGACCGGGTCGGCCGCGACCTCGACCGCGAGGCCGCCGTGACGGGTCGGCCGGACTGAGCGACGATAATGGCTCCCGGGTAGCGGAGGCGCTGGCAGGAGGACGATGACGGGTCGATGGCCAGGCCGACTCCGGCTCCGGCCGGCTGCAGCCGGACACCCCGATGCCGATACCGACCGGGCAGACGCCGCCGACACGCAAGCGGAGGCGCGGACGACACAGCAGGCCGAGCCGGACCGGGCGGACGCACCACCGCCCGCCGCGATCGCCCGAAAGCCGAGCGGCACCGGACCGATCCGCAGGGACGGTTGGGCGGGGGTGCTGCTCGTCCGGATGGCGTCGACGAGCTGGCGACTGCTGCTGGTCGCCGCCACCGCGACGCTGATCGGCTACGTGCTGACACAGCTGTGGGTCGTCGTGCTGCCCGTCCTGCTGGCAGTGGTGCTGGCGACGGTGCTCTGGCCCCCGACCCGCTGGCTGCGCCAACGAGGCCTACCGCCCGCGGCAGCGGCGCTCGTGGTCCTGCTGGGCGCCCTGCTGCTGCTCACCGGCCTGGTGAGTGCGCTGGTGTCGATCGTCATAGCGCGAATCCCCGAGCTGTCGATCCAGGTCCAGGGCGGGCTGATCGAGCTGCAACGGCTCGTCGCCGGGCCGCCGCTGAATCTCGGCCGCGAACAGCTCGGCCAGTACATCCAGTCGGTGCTCACCTCGCTGCGCGAGAACACTCAGCAGATCGCCGAAGTGGCGCTCGGGAGCGTCGGGGTGGTCGGATCATTCCTGATCACCGCGATACTCGCGATCGTCATCGCGTTCTTCCTGGTCAAGGACGGCCCCCGGTTCCTGCCCTGGATCCGCACGGTGGTCGGCAGCCGGTGGGCGGTACATGTCGAGACGCTCGGCCTCCAGACCTGGGACACCGTCGGCGGATTCATCCGGACGCAGGCACTGGTAGGCCTGATCGACGCGTTCTTCATCTCCATCGGCTTGGTCATCCTCGGCGTGCCGCTCGTCCTGCCGCTGGCCGTACTGATCTTCATCGGTGCGTTCGTCCCGATCGTCGGCGCGGTCGTCACCGGTGCGCTCGCAGCGTTGGTCGCACTGGTCACCCAAGGGGTGACCACCGCGCTGATCGTGGTTGGCGTCGTGCTGTTGGTGCAGCAGCTGGAGGGAAACGTGCTGCAGCCGATGCTGGTCGGGCGCGTGCTCAGCCTGCACCCGGTCGTCGTGCTGCTCGCCGTCACCGCGGGCACCTCGCTGGCCGGCATCATCGGTGCCTTCCTCGCGGTCCCCGCCGTCGCCGTCGGGTCCGTGCTGCTCGGATACGCCTCGACGACGCTAGGGACACCAGCCGAGGACAGACCAGGACGTTCAGCGGAGCACCCGACCGGCGACGGTTGATTGGTTCTGGCGACGACCTCGCATACCGTCGTGTGTCCTCGCAGCGCGTACGGGGGTCTGTGAGGACGCGAAACGGCGTGCGAGGTGGCCGATATGGCAATCCCTCGGTTCCAGGACGGTGTCTGCGCGCCCGCGGCCGTCGCGTCACCCATGCGCCCGGGGTGACGGAGGCTGTCTATGCGATCCCGCTAGAGTGATGTCCCACCCACGATCGTGGAGGTGGAGCAGGCCGGTGACGTATCTCGTCGAGATACCTGTGGACGACGGCAGCCGGCTGCTGGTTCAGGCCTCCGAGGGCGATCTGCCGGGGGAACTGGAGCTGGCCGCGGCGCGCCCCGGGGAGATCGTCGCTCGAATGGGGGAGACCCTCGAGCACGCGCTCGACGCGCCGCGCTGCTCGGCGTCGCGGGCGTCGAGGAGCTGTGGGATCGTCCGGAACTCCGAGCTGCCGCAGTGGCCGGACGCGACGTCTCCGAACCGATGATCCGTCCCGGGGGATCGGCACGGTGCGTCGCGTTCTCTCCGGACGGGAGCCTGCTCGCGATCGCCCGATCCGGCGCCGTCGAGCTCGTCGATGTTGAGGAAGGCCGCACGCTCCGTACGCTGGCCGGACACGATGACGAACTCACTGCGGTCGCGTTCTCCCCCGACGGCACCCAACTCGCCACCGCCTCCCACGACCACACCGCCCGGATCTGGGACCTGACCACCGGCCAGACCCGCACCACCCTCACCGGACACACCGACTGGCTAAGGGGGGTCGCGTTCTCCCCCGACGGCACCCAACTCGCCACCGCCTCCGACGACCACACCGCCCGGATCTGGGACCTGACCACCGGCCAAGAACTGATATCGCTGATCCACCTCGGCGAGGCGGCGGCCGCGTTCCACAGCGACGGCTCCTACTCGATCACCGGTGATCCGGGCGACAGCGTCTGGTGGGCGATCAAGCTCTGCCGCTTCGCCCCCGGCGAACTCGACGACTACGTGCCGGGTCTTCGGCCACGCCCCGACCAAGGCTGATCACAGCTACCCGGTCGGCCATGCGCATCGAAGCAGTCAGCCGCCGAGGTTCGCGTCGAACAGCTCGGACAAGGCGGTCCAGTGCCGTTCCTCGGCGGCTGGGTCGTGGGTGGGATTGTCCGGCACCGCAAAACCGTGGGCAGCCGGGTACATGTCCATCGTGTACCGCACCCCGACCGACTCGAAGGCAGCCTTCAGCCGCTCGAACTGATCGGGCGGGAACCAGTCGTCGTTCTGCGCGGCCGCCACGTACACCGTGGCGCGGATGCGATCGGCCAGCAGGTACGGGCTGTCTGAATCGTCGGTGGCAGCGAGCCACCCACCGTGGATCGAGGCCGCCGCCCCCACCCGCTCCGGATGGCGCCCGGCCACCAGCAGCGAGATCCGACCGCCCATGCAGTACCCGGTGGTCCCCACCACCGTCCCGGACACCTCCGGCCGCTCGGCCAGGAAATCCAGGAACGCACCCGCGTCGCGGTCAGCCCTCTCAGCGGTCACGCTCCGCATCAGCGTCGTCATCCGCTCCCGCTCGGCCGGAATGGAGAACACGGTGGCCGCATCGAACGGTGTCCACTCACCGGCCCGGTAGTAGACGTCCGGCAGCAGGGTGACGTAGCCCGAACCAGCCAGCCGGTCAGCCATGACCCGCAGTGTCTCGCGCACCCCACCCGCGTCCGTGTAGAGGATCACCGCAGGCGCCGGGCCACCCCCGTCCGGGACGTGCAGGGTGGCGGGACAGTCGCCGTCCGGGGTGGCGACGCTGACGTCGATACGTGGCACGTGAAGGCTCCCAGGTCGTCCGATGCGATACCAGTCCAGTTCTACTACTGGAGACAATCGATCACGAGTTAGGCGGCGTCGCAGAGCATCGGTGGATACGGACCGCGCTCAGGCCCCGACGGTCTACCGCTCCGAGGCCAGCCCGGGCGGCGCCGAGGCGATCGCCTTCTGGATGGCCTCGACCAGCGCCAACGCCGACCCCTCGGTCAGCTCGACCGCGGCCAGCACCGACGGTCCCAGCTCCGGGTTAATGAAGTCGATGTTCACCGTGTGCGCGTACTGCGCATGAACCGGGTGGTCGACGTAGACCGTAGCGTTGCTCGGGTCGAACCAGCCGGTCGCGCCCTTGCCCGCTGCCGTCGATCTCGACCTTCTGGGTCTGGTAAGTACACATGGCCGCCTCCTCAGGCGCTCAGGTGCGTGCCGAAGAACTCGACGCCTCGGTTCGCCTCGTCGTCGCTGGACCGCACCGGACCTGCCTCCGCCTCGCCGAACGTCCACACCCGTGCGGCAGTACTCGTTCACAGGGCGTCTGTCAGGCATTCCAGGTCCAGGAGTGGCACGACCGCGTGCAGCTTGCGTCGCTGGCCGTGGTGCCACGACAACCCGCCCTCCCTGACTCTGCCCGCGCACGCTGCCAGCCGAGTAGTCCTGCCGCACCAGTCATCGTCGGTTGAGGACATACAGTACCCGCGGCGTTTGTCGTCGCGGTGCTCGGCGCGGACGCCGACCTGGTAGGTGCGGGGTGCTCGTCGGGACCGCGACAAGTGCTGACGTACGCTCACGTCGCCAACGCGATCTCGATCGGCTCCAGCACGCACCAGCCGCCAGGTGCCGATCGGCTCCGGTTCCCGCTGCTGGAGGGCGAACCGGTCACCGTGTCGGTCGCGCGCTGGCTGTCCCCGGACCGCTAGAGCGCCGCCGCAGACTCGCCCGACGCGTCCGACCAGTTCGACTGATTGTCAACCGCCCTCGTGTCCGCGCTACGCGCCCGAGGCGTCCGAGGCGTCCGGACTTGGGGCTGGTACCCATGACCAGCCCTGCCGCCGAAGCCCCCTGAGCCGCGCCACTGGCCTGGTGCCAGCTCGGGCCGTCGGGTGGTGCAGGCCGCGATCTGGCTTCCCGACCTGGCCGTCACCCTCGGCGCCGCGGTCACGCCCGCGCACGGCGTCTCTACGAAGTCGCTGCCGCTCGGATTCCAACCGGGATCACCTGGCTCTATCCGCTGATCACCGATGGCCTCGCTCGTTGCCCACACCGCCACCGCCTGCCTACTCGGCTCGGTGAGTTCGCAGAGAATCCAGCGGTCACGAACATGTCCGGCCGCCGCCAATGCCGACCCACGGCTAACTGGCGGTAGTACTCGCCCGTGCTCGGGTCATCGCCAGCGGGCAAGCACCTACAGGGTCGCGCATGCACCGGATGCCGCCTCGTCCGCGACGCTTCGCCAGCTCGACCAGTGGCCCTCCAGGACGTTCTTGGCGGATGTACCCCCACCCGGTCAGTGTCTAACTAGTTGCGCTAGCCTCTCTAGGTATCGTTGTAGCTGCTTAGGCTATCAAACCCAAGCATCATGTAAACAGGAGGACGCAGGGTGAGGTCGCTCTACTATCGGCGGACCCTCGGGCGAGCGAGGAATATCGCTCAACTCTGCCCGCTCGTTGGCCGATCACCTTGACCAGCGGTTCGAGCTTGCACAGTTCATCTACTTCGATAGTCACACGCAGCCGTACGCGCTTTCCCGTGCAACATTATACTCGAACACTCCTAGCGATTTCGACTTCAAGCTGTCCATGGTATCCAGACCCCTCTCGCGTGGTGAACTATTTGACAGGCTGAATTCTTGCGACATTGCTTTTCCGGCGATTCATGGCGCATTCGGAGAGGATGGCAAACTACAGGAACTACTGGACGAAGCAGGAGTTCCTTACGTTGGCGCTGGCGCGAAGGCGGCAAGCTCAGCATATGACAAGTACTCCGCTTGGGTGCTCCTCAAGGATGCAAATATTCTGGCGGTGCCATCTATTTTACTGACGCGGGATATGGCACCGGACGTGATCGCAGACGCTATCATGACGATCCTACACGAGAATGACCGGATCGTGCTTAAGCCAGCAGCTGGCGGATCAAGTCTCGGGGTTGAAGTAGTTGAGTCGACGGATATGGCCATCGACAGACTACAGAATTCGCTATTCCGTTCAGACCGTCACAACGCCGATCGGGTAGTTGTGCAGCCTTGGGTGGCTGGAATTGAGTTCACGATTGTAGTCCTAGAGGGCCCAAACGGGCCGGTGGCACTCATACCATTAGAGATCGAGCGCAATCGACGAGCCGATGAATTTGAGATTCTCAGCTACAGACACAAATACCTTCCTAATGATGATACAGCCTACCCCTGTCCGCCAACTTTCTCGGATGAACTAATTGACGAGATCCGGCATACTGCCGAAAGAGTGTTTGACAGTATGGAGTTACGAGACTTTGCTCGTGTCGACGGCTGGGTGGACAGCCAAGGACACGTCCTCATCTCCGATATCAACGTGATTAGCGGGATGGAACAAAATAGCTTCTTGTTTATTCAGGCTGCACAGGTGGGCCTTACCCATGGAGACGTCCTCAGTCACATAATTGGAAGTGCGAGTCGGCGCGCTGCACTTCACCAAGAGGAGAAGTCTTGACAGCCCAAAATTCACGTCATGCCGACGCCGAATTGGAGTGTTGTTTGGGGATATTACTGCCGAGCGGCAGGTGAGCGTTCTTAGCGGGACCAATGTCTGGATGAAGTTGCTTTCATCGGATTGCTATGAACCAATTCCTGCCCTATTGACAAGGAATGGGACAGTTTGGCAACTTCCGTACAGTGCCGCTTTGCGGCACACTGCCGAGGAGATTGCCGTAGCGTGCGAGTACGCAGAGGTAGTGGAGCCGAGACGGCAGCGCCTTGCGGACGACATTGTGGAACGGTTGAGGTTAAGCCCGTCTCAGGCGACCTTATCTAATGATCTCCCGAAAAATATTCCGCTCGATAACTATATTAAAAGCGTCGATTTTGTGTTTATCGCATTGCATGGTGGGATTGGAGAGGACGGTACCTTACAGCGCCGCCTTGAAGAGTTAGGGGTTCCGTATAATGGCTCCGATGCTGTCGCCTCACTTCCGTGTATGGACAAATATGAGACTGGTCGCAGAGTTGATCAGATGAATAATCCCTTCGTGTCGACCGCTCCCAGGATCAAGTTCGCGGTTCCTGATGTGCTAACCAAATCGATATCAGCAGATATCTATAGCACCGCTGCTTTGGAATGCGGGACGTCGAAGCTGGTCGTCAAGCCGATTTCTGACGGTTGCTCGGCAGGTGTAGTACCTCTAGCACGGCCGGAGGAATTATACATATATTTAAACGCATTGGCACAGCGGGCTAACCGGATTGAGCGAGGTTCGTTTTCGCTCGTGTCAGACGACCAGGTTGTGGACATGCCGACGGAGCAGTTAGACGAGTTTCTACTGGAGGCGTTCATTGAATCAGACGAAATATCTGTGGTCGAGGGTCCGGTTCAACCTGATGGCAGCGGTGATCCAGGTTCATCGTATTTGTCTTGGCGTGAACGCGGTGACGGTCGTTGGGTTGAGATAACTGCCGGAGTACTGGGCCCACAGGGCAAAATGCGCTGCCTGTATCCCAGCCTGACGGTAGCTAGGTCTGGCGTGCTGACGTTAGAAGAGAAATTCATGGGTGGAACTGGCGTTAACATCACCCCGCCACCAGGCCCACCGCTCGGGAGAGTTTCGCCGGAGGCAGTGGATCGCGCTCGGGAAAAGCTTGCCGCTGTAGCCAACAGTCTTGGGTTACGAGGTTATGCTCGGATCGACGCTTTCATGGACCGTCAAGACGGCCAGCTAATCATAATTGAAGTTAACTCACTGCCCGGTTTAACGCCTTCGACTGTCATCTATCATCAGGCCTTAGGGCTCGTAATTAATTAAATAAATCGCGCTGAATTGCATCTGCGCTGGTCAGAGCGTTGACGGCCTCCTCAGGAAATTGACTAATTTCATTACAGGAACTTAGTGGACGATGGCGGTCCGATCTATCCTCGGGAGTTCCTCGAGCAAGTAGTCGAGTTGGGCTTCGCGGCTGCCAGGTATCAGTAAACATTCGGGTAGTGAGGCCGGAAACCTCAATCCACCGAAGAACGCGACTTTTGACCACGTCGCTACAGAGCAAATGCCTCTGGGCTGGAGATTATGGTGGTTGTTAAGGCTCCACATACCTATGCCGAGAGACATCTGCGAGATGCGATTGTTGCATAGTGCGGCGGACACGTCCGCAGTGTTCAACGACCCGAAATCTGGTGTCGTGGTGCCGGGTGGACCCCGGATGATGCGTTTGGCGCATCATCCGGGGCGACCTCGCCAGCCTGGTCGGTGAACACGTAAAGGTGGACGGTCCCGGTGGGAGCGAACTCCAGGGTGAAAGTCCCCTCGATCGTGGCTGGCATGGTCGTGGGCGCGACTCCATCGACGGCCTCGACGTGCTGTGCCACATTGGCAGCGCCAACAATCATGCCATGATCAATTTGTACCACTCTGCCGGTATCCTCCGGACCTGGACCAGCTACCTATACCGTAGATTGTGCGATACCCTGTTTCAAGCGGACAACTCGTTTGTCTGCGCGTATTGTGCGACAATGCAATCGACTGGACGTCAAGTTGAGAACGTTGTAACTGTGATGCGAATTATGGTCTACCGGAGTTGCCGTCTTTCTGGCATCGGTGGAACCGAATCACCCTTCCACCGCATGCAGCCCCTGCAGGCCCCACCGCAACGCCATCGACATCAGGCCTGATACGCTGATGAGTATGCTCCAGCTACTGTCAGGTCAAGTCTCATCACATCTCATGCGACACAAACTTATAGGCTGGTAGCCGCACATGGAATCACTGAATCTTGACATTTTCGTGAGCATTGTAGCCGGATCCGTAGTCGGGGGTCACGATAGCGACTGCAAGATAGACAGCGTCTCGATTCATTCTAGTCGCCTTGGTGCCAATGCTGCGTTCTTCGCACTGAATGGCAACCGCACCGACGGTCACAGATTTGTGCAGATTGCCCTCGAAAGCGGTGCAATTGCAGTGGTTGTGAACTCCGGTTATCGAGTCCCGGACACGGTCGATCCCTCTCGCGTCATATTCGTCGACGACACCCTGCAGGCTCTACAACGTCTCTCTTCATGGTGGCGGGGGCGATTACAAGCCACGGTCATCGCAGTGGTTGGCGGCAATGGGAAAACGACAACGAAGGATGCTGTGGTCCATTTCGCATCGACCGCCGGAGTCTTATATGGAAGTCCGGGTAGCTATAATAGCCAGCTAGGCGTGGCGTTGGCAATACTTCAATGCCCTATGGACTGCAATATAGCAATTATTGAAGCCGCTGGGTCGCGCCCTGGTGAGATGGAGGTGCTTGCGTCGATACTTCGCCCGCATCACGTCATAATCACGAACTTGGGTAGCAGGTGGGCCGCGAATTTCCGCGATCGTCATCAGAGGGCTCGAAGCCTCCTGTCTGTTTTTCGCGAGCTTAGTTCAAACGCGTGGGTACTGATTGGTGATTTGGATCCTGCGCTCAAGGTGGCCGCACAGGATGTGTCGGCCAGAACATTGGCTCTCGGTCAGTCTGATCTGCTGCCGCGCTTCGAGACCGTAGGCCGTGACGCACAGTCGATAGTTTATCAAATTGAGTTTCCCGACGGTATTCTTTGTGATGGAATTCGTCTGCTTACTCCATCTGTTGACATTGCAACTGATGCACAACTTGCGATCGCTGCCGCTTGGCTGCTAGGCGTCGCAGCGTATGATCTGGTTGACGCATTAAGTTCTTATCGGCCCACAGCAACACGCACCGAGATATGGCGATCACCACGGGGAGTTACCCTTGTCCGAGATGTTGCAACAGCAGACCCGATCGCGTTGGTGTCGGCAATTCGCGCTGCAAAGATAGTTGCTGGTGGATCGCATCGAGTCTCAGTAGTCCTGAGCGAACCAGATGAGTATTGGCGGGACGGTGCGGAGGATGAAATCGCACAGCTCCTCTTGGATGAGGGTGTCCGAACTATCGATGCGTTGTCTCACACGCGATATCTTCGACTGCGTAGTCGACTCGAAGGACATCCCGAGGTATTCGTAAATCTCCATTTCGATATTGCATCATTGCGAGATCAGCTCCTCGAACAGACGACTGCTGGCGATGTCGTCCTGGTTCAATCGCCTCGCGACCGAGAGTTGCCAGACTTATCCGTTACATTGATGGAGTCCATGGCGCCCACACGTCTATATATCGACTTGTCCGCTGTTGAGGAGAACCTCTCACGCTTCCGAAAGCTAGTAGGATCCTCAGTCAAAATTTTAGCGATGGTGAAGGCGCTAGCGTATGGGACCGACGCCACTGCCCTCAGCACGACATTACAAGAAGCGGGAGTCGACATGCTCGGCGTCTCTAACGCAGATGAAGGCGTTGCTCTGCGGCGCCACGGAATACACCTCCCTATTCTTGTCATGCTTCCTCTCGCCACCGATATGGAGAAGATGGCTCGGCATGGACTGACGCCTGTTGTCTATAGCCGTCAGCTTCTAGACGAAATTATCCGAACTGGCGATAATCATAGCCAGATCACCATACATCTTGAGGTCGACACCGGAATGCACCGGACTGGATTAATGCCTGAAGATGCCGTAAAAACATTAAGTGACTTGAAACAGCTACCCGGCATCCATGTGGGCGGACTAATGACACATTTCTCATCAGCGGATGACGCGGCTCAAGATGAAAGTACTCTGGCCCAGCTGAGGCGCTTCGATGAGGTGGTTGCTACTGCTGCCAGGCTAGGCTACCGAGGTTTGATACGACACGCGGCCGCAACAGCAGCAACGCTACGGTTCCCCGAGACGCATTTTGATATGGTGCGAATTGGAATCGGACTTTACGGTGTCCCACCTTCGGATGCAGCCGTGTCGGCTTTTCCTCTCCTGCCGGCCCTTAGTTTGCGCAGTCGTATTATCGAGATCGTGAATATTGCAGAGGGTGAGACAGTTGGTTACGGTCGAACGTTCAGGGCACCGAGTACTGGCAAGCGGGTCGGGGTTGTTCCAGCTGGCTATCATGACTGTGTGCCGAGAGCCTTTTCGAATCATGGCTATGTCATAGTCGACGGAGAGCGATGTGGGATAGCCGGAACGGTTTCTATGGACTCGATGTCGGTAGATATCTCGCAAAGCGCAAGTGTTCGAGTGGGGGCCGAAGTCCTTATTTATGGTAAGTACGATGAACACAGCGTTCCTATTGAAGAAGTTGCAAGCGCTATTGGCACGATTTCCTATGAATTGATGGCGAGGGTAGGTTCTCGTGTGCAAAGAATCTTCACACGGCACTGAATCCGATCTATAAATTTCCGACGAAGGTCGCGACACGGTAACAATTCACACTGCTGCGGTTCACCAAGTCGATTACAGCAAAAAAGCCTGATGGTGACAGGACGGGAACTCCCGAACCATCCAGGCATCGAAACGCATAGTCGAGTCGCCTGGGGAATCTCACCCCCAGGCTCCCGCAGAACGGAACGTGACAGTCTCCCGAGAACGTCCGGACCATCTCCTTGATGGCCACGTCGTAGCCGGGCAGGTAGTGGATCACCCCACTCCGCCCCTCGGTAGACATGCGTATCGCCCAGCTGCCGCACGTCCTCGGCGGGACCGCTGCTGGTCATCAGGTCCCAGGTGGACACCATCCTTGAAGAGCAATCGCGGCCGTCGGCGGCTGCTCCGGACGAACTGCTCGATCAGTGATATTACCGCCGCGGCCAGTTCTCAGGTGCGGGCATCGAAACTGCTCCACCAGTCCTGCTGGGTAGCCCGACGGCGCGGGCTTGCTCGGCCTCGGACAACAGCCACAGCATCCGGGCCTGATCGTTGAGCAACTCCACCGTCAGACAGCCGCCCACCGGTCGCACCCGTTCACGGCGTTGTGAATTTCGGCCTTCCGGCGGGCGTCGCCACTGAGGACGCCCAGCAGGCGGGCGCGTTCGGTCGGGTGTCGAGTGCGGCGGAGGCGAGCTGCGGCGTAGGCCGCCTCATCGCTGCGAGTGTGGTCGACTTTGGTCCTCGTCAGGCATCTCCGGATGGCGGCGGATCCTCATGAATGCGGGCGGTGAGAAAACCGACGAACTCACCAGTGAACACCCGTGCGCTGGTCACTCGTCCCCACGGAGCGCGCTGTGGGCGGCGTGCCCGGCAGCGCAGGCAGCTGCTGGAGCTGGCCGAGGCTGCGCACGGCGAGACCCGACCGTGGCGGGAACTTCTCCACGACGACGTGACGCACCTGCAACACGAGGCGCAACACCGTGAACGCGACGCGGTGGCGGTGAGCAACTACCAACCCACCATTGTTCCTGGTCTGTTGCAGACCCCGGAGTACGCCCGGGCGGTGCTCGAACTGGGCCGGACCCGTGATGTGGACGCCGCGGTAGCGACACGCATCGAGCGCCAACAGCTCCTACACGAGGAATCCCACCGCTTCCATCCGTGGTGGCAGCTTGCGGGTGTTCACACTGCGCCCGGTTGGTAGGCGGCGGACACGGCTGCGTTCAGGTCGTCACCCACTAGGTGTTCCCAGCCTCCGAGAACCCCCGGTCCGGGAAGGGGTAGAGATTCCAGCTCGTAGGCACTGACGGCCACCGAGCCGGCGAGGCAGCGCATGAGGCGGTCCATGGTCGGGGTGGCCAGCACCCGCGCGAGGGTAGTGCGGGAGAGGGCAGGTGTCGCGCACGTCGACCGAAGCACGTTGACGTGGTTCTCCACGACGACCGCCCCACCCCATTCGGTGAGGTCGTCGGGGGTGAGTTCGACGGCGACGATGCGCCGGGTCTGCTCGGGCGCGGTGGTGCGCTGCACGACGATGGCCGGCTCGCGCAGCGTGTTGACCCTCCGGTCGGCCTCCGTCCGTGTCTGGAGGTAGCGCAGCAGATCGCGGGCGGGGTCGCGGTGCAGTCGGCCGCCGTCGATGTCGGCGGCCCACAGGACGGGGAATCGGTCCCGTCCGGGCTGGGTGTGCAGGTCGGACCGGCGGCGGTTCCACACCAGCGGTCCGGTCGTCACGCGCCACCCCGCGCCAGCGAGGGTGAGCGGCATCGCGCCGGCTGCTGCGGCGACGTGCGCGTCGTCCGGACGTCGGGGCAACAGCCATGGCCCGGTGCTGCGCGGTGAGATCACATCCGCTACCGGGGTGAGGTGTCCGTTGGTGCTCGAGATCCTGGTCTTGCGGGGCTTGGTCCGGGTGAAGGTCGCCAGGCAGGTCTCCTGCAGGACGCCGGAGAACACGCCCCCGCGGTCCGCGACGAATGTCAGCTCGCGCAGCGGCGCTGCGACCGCGAGGGCCTGACGGAGATTGGAGAAGTACCGGCCGGCGGTGAAGGAGGTGGGCACCAGCGCGGACAGCACCCCATCCTCGTCGAGTGACTCCAGGCCTGCGGCCAGGAACAGCCCGTAGAGGTTGGCGTGGCCGTAGATGAACGGCGCAAACCGCTGGCGCTCTGCCGGGTCGAGCCGCACCCGCCCGTACGGCGGGTTCATGATCACTGCGGAAGCGGGGGCCAGCCCCGGGGACAGCCCATCCCCGACCGTCGCGAGTACAGGCAGCGGGCGGCGGCGAGCCTCGGGCACCTCGGCAAGCACGGGCAACGCCTCGGCGGCCAGGACGACGTTGGTCAGCCACACCGCAGCCGGATCCATGTCGATGCCCTCGATCACCGACGGCAGGTGCGCAAGGGTGATCTGTGGGTCGGCGCGCCGGACAGCGGCGAGGTGCTCCCTGATCACGGGCAACAGCAGCGCACCGGCACCGCACGCCGGGTCACGGACGATACCGGTCAACCGGCGAGGCGCCATCGTGGCGCCCAGACCGCGGCGGGTCATCGCCCACAACTGCGCGGCGAGATCGGACGGCGTGTAGTGCCGACCATGCCGAGCACGCACCCGCGAATCCAGCGCGGACACGTACGCGCTGCCCAGCTGCTCGCCGGTCATCCCCACCTCGACAGCCGACGACGGCTCCGCATCGGCGATCGGGGGCATCGGGGCGGCGACGGCGTGGCCGACGTCGAGCCACCGGCCGGTGAGCCCGGCCGCGGCAGCGCGGCCGTGCCACCATCGCGGAATCGCAGTCAGGACAGCACCCGCGGACGCCGGGACCTCGTTCGCCGCGGTGGCGCCGATCACGCTGGTTCGCGACCCTCGCGCACCGAGCACGCGCGCAAGCGAGCCCGTCATCGACCTGTCCAGCCACTGCGGCTTGCTGGACGGCTGCACGGGGCTGGTGCGGGGCCGTCCTCGGTCATGGCGGTCAGCGTGGCACAACCCCCTGACGTTCTCCGTCGTTGAGTCCCCTCGGCGCAGGCGTGTCGACACTGGACGGTGTGGAGCGTCCGCCATTCCAGCATCGGAATGCACAGTCCGGGCACCTTTGAGATGCTCACATCGGTCAGACGAAGATCATTTGCTGGGTCGATCTCGTGCTGCTGCATCCACCGTTCGAGCAACGCTTCGACGGTCGACTTGGTGCACACGATCTTCAGTTCGTCTGCGTCCGAGAGGAGCTTCGTCCGGAGCTTCTCGGCCTCGCGGTACACGGCTCGGTCAGCGCGCGGCGGCCCCGGGTGCGGCCGCTCGAAGCCCTGGTGGACAGCCAGACCGAGCGCCAGCCGATGACGACCGGCCACTGGGCGACCGGTGGCACCGCGCTCGGCGTGGGCGTGGCGCTGGCGATCGTCACCGCGGTGGTCCTCCGCCGCCACGATGCTGGTCCGCTCCGAGCTGCTGGCCGCCCTCCAGCGCGCCGCGGCCACCGCAGCGCCGGTCATCGCCGCGGTCGGCTTCGCAGTGCTGCTCAGCGGGATGGTCCACACGATGTCGGTGGCCCGTTCGCGCCAGCCAACACGGCGATGCGCGCGTCAGTCGTGCGGTTGCCGTCCGGCAGCGGCGACGTGTGCAGCGCGTCGTGGCCGGCGTCGTTCAGGAACCGTGCGAGCCGAGCCGGAAGCTGAGCATCGACGAGAACCTCACGCGGCGCCGAGCGGAATCACCCGGCCGCCGGCCGCAGCGAGCGCCCCGGACTCCAGCGCGGCGAGAAGATCGTCTCGCTCGAGGTCGGGGTAATCGTCGAGCACCTCATCGATCGTCATACCCGACGACAACAGCTCCAGCAGGTTCTCGACCGGGTAACGCAGCCCGCGCACCGTCGGCTGGCCGTGACAGACCGCCGGATCGGACGTGATGCGCTGGAGTCGCGACATGAGCGAGACGGTACCGCCAACGGTGACGCTGACACCACAGCGAAAATGCTGCTAAAAGAAGGGACATTGGGGCCGAGTGCTGGAGTCGCGCCGCGACGAGCAGGACATCCTGCTCGAGACCCTGGAGACCTGGCTCGCCACCGGCGGATCGGCGACCGCGACCGGGAAGCGGATGTTCGTCCGAACTCAACGCGGTCGCGTTCTCCCCCGACGGCACCCACATCGCCACCACCTCCGCCGACCACACCGTCCGAATCTGGGACCTGACCACGGGTCAGCCCGTCGCGTTGAGTTGGGCAGCGAACGTGCTCGCCGATCCGGCCTCGTCGGACCCGACGAAGTGGAACGCCGTCACTGTGCGGGGGTCTCAATCGTGTCCCACTTGAGGGCCCCTGTACAAGTAAGACTTCCCAGGGTCCAAGCAAGACCGTGGGCCACGATCGGCTCCAACGATCACTGCGACGAGCACTCAGGATGTGACGAGATGGGCCAAGAAGGCCAAGCAGCCGGCGTTAACACCGCGCTGCGGATCCTGCTGGACGAGGCGGACCTGACCAACACCGCGCTG
>Ga0136634_10000113_pt1 | contig 38890 bp, 29 predicted proteins | sample AntDrymUQ8332106_2_FD_104654 | JGI IMG/M metagenome (GOLD analysis project Ga0136634, IMG submission 104654) | Polar desert sand microbial communities from Dry Valleys, Antarctica - metaG UQ833 (21.06) | ecosystem: Environmental > Terrestrial > Soil > Desert | place: Antarctica: Dry Valley... | reverse complement strand
ATCATTAAAGAGGTATTGGGTGGAATGCTGCCAAGATTTTCTGCATACATCATCAATTCATAATCTGTATTGGGAAACGCCGTAATGTTTAAAACAAGGGCTTTATCTGTCAATCTTTTTTTGTGAAGCAAGAGTACATTGTTTAAAAAAACGGATACCGTATCATCATCTATTTCTGCATTGTCGTACAATTCGATTTTGATATGTGAAGTATCAACAGTAAGATTTTGAACTAATTCCTTTTCCCTTTTTTTGATCTTCATTGTTTTTTGCAAAAGAGATAAACTATCATTCTGCAAAATTTCAGCAGGAAAAAGCGATTGTTCCTGCTTCGTTAGATAAATTTTACCAGGGGGACAGGCTGTAAAGTTTCCCATTTCGTGACCTTTCCATTCTCCGCTCAATGCCTCTTCAATACCGTTCTGAGTCCATGCGAGATCATATGTTTTAATACAGGGAATACAATAGGAAGGAACATTGTATTGAAGTACGGCACTTTCTATAATCACCATGCGCTTAGTTTGAGGGTTGTACCGTCCTGAAAAATTTATTTTAGTGAACCTATCCTTATCATAGAAATTATAAGCCCTTCCCATAATCGAATTTCCTGCATAGGTGATTTGTAGCTCCAGGGAATATTCCGGATAACAGCCTCCCGGATTCTGGGTACGCGTACCGCGCCAGATGCCTGAAAGGTTCTGGGCTGATAAGGCAAGGGAACAATAGATCAGCACAAGAATAAAAACAAAACGCATGAATACATTTTGATGGAAATTACCAACTTCTTTGTCTTATGAAATAAAATTTACGTGGACGGTATTTTTTAGACAGGCTTGTTAATACGCCTACAATGATTCATTATAATGGGCAAACGACTGTTTCTTGTAAACCCAATAGGATCAACTCTTCTCATACTTAAAGATCACAACCGCATTTTTTTGTTCAGTAGACGTAATCCTTACTTCGTATTGCTTACTTCCCGCCTTTACTACCATCAATGAAGTATTAGGTGGTATTTCTCCCAGGTTTTCAGCAACCATAACTAATTCATGAAACATATTCGTTTCGTCCAATACAAATTTTATACTGATAGGCTTATCTGTGAGACGTTGCCTGGTAACCACCAGTTTCTTATCTAGGTATATGGAAACCGTATCATTGTCTATCGATCCATTATCGTAGAGGTTGATGATGATTTCATTGGCATCCGTGGAAATAGTTTGTACTACTTCATTTTCACGCGTTAATAATACTTTAGGAGTGATCGCCAGTTTTCGGTCAATTTTTTTTATAGAATCCAAAGGAACAACCTTAACTGAAGTTGATTTATTAGTTGGATTTGAAGCCGGATTATTTTTTATAACAGGTTTTTGTTTGGATGTAGTTGGCGAAGTCACAGGCTTCTTAAGAGGGTTGTTTTTGGTTGTCGATGGAGTATTTACGGGCTTGGTATTCTTTGCTACTACCAACGGTTTGTTAGTCGCAGGGGGGGCCGTTTTTGTTGTGGTATTTTTATTGGTCCCAGGGGAACCTGGAGTATTATTTTTTGCTATCACAGGAGGTTTTTTGATAGCGGCTTTTTCCTGTTCACGCTTTACCAAAAATGGTTCCTTATAAAAATCCGAAGTAATTACTTTTCGTAAAAAAACTGTTCCCCGGCCGCAACTTAAGGAATCGCGGAGATTCGTGCTGGTGTATGATCCTTCCAAAAATTCTTCATCACCAGATTTGGAATATTGAAGAAACAGGGTCATGATACATGCATCGCCTCCTGCCAGTCGCAATTCAACAATTTTTAATTCTTCCAGGATAACTTTTTTTGTTGTAGTATTCACTGCTCCCAGACAAGTAGCTTTTCCATAAAAGACAGTCGTTTTATAAGAGTAAGTAACTCCTTGAAATTGTTTGTTTCGCTGGTCGAGCTGTATTTCAAACTTATAACGGTCTGCTTCACCTAGTAGCTGCTCAATCATCCGGTTGCCGGAAGAACCGAAATGACCTCGCCAGATACCTGTCAGATCCTGGCCCATTCCCGAAAAACCAGCCAAACAAAAAAGAAGAAGTAGAAGTCTGTTCATGTATCTCAGTTGGTGTTGGCAAATTAAGAAATTCCTCCTGTCTTACGATAAATATCGTAACGTGTTGTCTGCAAATTGTTCGTTAAATTTGCCCTCTTTTTGAGATAGGGTGTTGATTAAAAGGGAATGTATATCGATCGTTTATTTCAATATCGCATCCCACATCCTGTATCTTTTATCAATTGAAATTTTCATGAACAGATGATCAAGATCACATTGCCGGATGGTGCCATTCGAGAATATGCACCTGGAGTTACAGCGTTGGAAGTAGCAAAATCAATCAGCGAAGGGCTTGCAAGAAAAGTTTTAGCAGCACAAGTCAATGGACAAGTGTGGGATGCTACTCGTCCGATACACGATGATGCTTCGCTGAAATTATTAACATGGGATGATAAGGATGGTAAAACTACAATGTGGCATTCTTCTGCACATCTAATGGCGGAGGCTGTTGAGTCTATTTTTCCGGGAGTAAAATTCTGGGTGGGTCCAGCTTTAGTTAAGGAAGGGGAGAAAGGGTTTTATTATGACATGGATTTAGGCGGCAGCAAGATTTCAGAAGAAGACCTGCGAAAGGTTGAAGTAAAAATGAATGAGCTTGCAAAAACCAACCATACTTACAATAGGAAAGAAATTTCTAAAAGCGAGGCTTTACAATATTTTTCTTCAAAAGGCGATGAGTATAAGCTTGATTTATTACAAGGTCTGAAAGATGGGGAGATTACTTTTTATTCACAGGGAAATTTTACCGATCTGTGCCGCGGCCCACATATACCTCACACAGGATTTATCAAGGCTATTAAGTTAACCAATATAGCAGGGGCATATTGGAAGAACGATGACAAAAATAAAATGCTAACACGTCTTTACGGAGTTAGTTTTCCTTCACAGAAAGAACTTGATGAATACGTGCTTTTATTGGAAGAAGCAAAGAAGCGCGATCATCGTAAATTAGGAAAAGACCTTGGCATTTATACTATGGATGATGATGTAGGGCAGGGACTGATCCTGTGGATGCCGAATGGAACGATCATTATTGAAGAATTAGAAAAACTTGCTAAAGAAACAGAACAGGCTGCAGGTTATAAGAGGGTTGTTACCCCACATATTGCAAAAGAAAGTATGTACCTGACCAGTGGACACTTGCCCTATTATGCAGACAGCATGTACCCCCCTATGGAACTGGATGGGGAAAAATATTATCTGAAGTCCATGAATTGCCCGCATCATCATAAAATTTTTGCAGCCGAACCCAAGAGTTACCGTGATCTACCTTATCGTATCGCAGAATACGGTACCGTTTACCGGTACGAACAAAGTGGGGAATTGTTTGGGTTGATGAGGGTGCGTTGCCTTCATATGAATGATGCCCATATCTATTGCACAAAGGAACAATTTGAAGCAGAGTTCAGGGCGGTAAATGATATGTATATTAAATATTTTAAAATATTCGGTATTGATAAATATATCATGCGGCTGAGTTTGCACTCTCCTGATAAATTAGGTCAGAAATACGTTAATGAACCTGCACTCTGGTTGGAAACAGAAGAGATGGTTCGACAGGTGCTGATCTCGTCAAAAATTCCTTATGTTGAAGTACAGGATGAAGCTGCGTTCTACGGACCTAAGATAGATGTCCAGATTTATAGTGTGATTGGAAGGGAGTTTACACTCGCCACGAACCAGGTAGATTTTTCGCAAGGAAGAAGTTTCAAGCTCCAATACACAACAGCCGATAATCAATCAGACACCCCTCTCATTATTCACCGTGCTCCTCTTGGAACCCACGAACGCTTTATTGGATTTTTACTGGAGCATTATGGCGGAAAATTACCAGTGTGGCTGGCTCCTCTACAAGTGAAAGTTTTGCCAATCAGTGATAAGTTCATCGATTATGCACAAAGTATTTTGCAGAAGCTGAAAAATTCTGATATTCGTGCCGAGCTGGATGACAGGCAGGAAAAGATCGGTAAAAAAATCCGTGATACCGAACTCGCAAGAGTTCCCTATATGCTGGTAGTGGGAGAGAAGGAGATGAATGAAAATAAAGTAGCAATAAGAAGACAAGGAAAAGGCGATTTGGGTATCAAAGCAATCGATGATTTTGTTAACGAATTAAACATGGAAATAAAAGAAAGAAGAGCGGAATGAAGAATGCGTAGTTAATTCGTGAAACTTTCCAGGACGAACAGGAAATTATTAAAAATTATTTTCTCTTTTCAGCGGGATGTTTCCTTCTCATCTGCTGAATAAAGAACGGAACGTTGAAGTGTGCGACGCAACGGTGTTGAATAGAAATCCAGTCGCCGATAACAAAAATATTTTTCATATAAAAATTGTAAATGGCATTTCCACCGAGACAACCGAGAGGTAATTTTAATCCCCGCTTTAGAAAAGAACAACAACAGGAACACCGCACCAACCAAATGATACGGGTGCCACAAGTACGATTGGTTGGAGATAATGTTGAAGTAGGTGTTTATCCTACCACTGATGCATTGCGTATGGCACAAGAACAGGAATTGGACCTGGTGGAAATTTCTCCTCAAGCTGATCCGCCAGTATGCAAGATTATCGACTATAATAAATTTCTTTACGAGAAAAAGAAGAAAGAAAAGGAAATGAAGGCCAAAAGTAAATCGGCCGAAGTGAAAGAGATCCGGTTTACACCAGGTACAGATGATCATGATTTTGATTTCAAAGCAAAACATGCAGAAAACTTTCTCAAGGAAGGAAATAAAGTCAAGGCATACGTACAGTTCAAGGGGAGAGCTATTATGTTTAAGGAAAGAGGCGAACTGCTATTGTTGAAGTTTGCTGAAAGACTAGTAGAATTTGGTCAGCCGGAAGCACTGCCTAAAATGGAAGGCAAGCGGATGTTGATGATATTTGCTCCAAAGAGCCAGAAGAAAAAACCTGCCTAAAAACAATTACCATTTTTCTATAAATAGCAACCTGGCAAATGCCAGGTTTTTTTACTAGTTCGATTACTGTTCACTTTATACGTGTCAACCATTGGCATTGATTGAAATTCCAAAGCTGTTGTATCACCTTCTAAATGGTTACCTTTTTTTTGGACCAGCAGGAATATTTACATTTATAGGAATTATTATATTCCATGGATATTGAATGGCTGAGAAAATTATGCTTATCTCTTCCCGCGACCACTGAGGATATAAAATGGGGAAATGACCTATGTTTTTTGATCGCCGGGAAAATGTTTTGTGTTGCCAGCCTTGATCATCCGCAAAAGATAGCATTCAAAGTTCCGGATGAAATGTTTGAAGAACTTTCAAATGCTGAGGGTTTTATTCCGGCTCCGTATATGGCAAGAGCGAAGTGGGTACTGGTTGAGGATACCAGCAGGCTCACAAAAAAAGAATGGGAAGCATATATACTTCATTCTTATAAATTGGTAAAGCAGAAATTATCAAAAAAACTTCTCATAGAACTTGGATTATATAAATAGTATGAAAATATTCAATTTGATTTTTTGCGTGTTGTTTATTCTTTTTGCCGGTTTGCAGTATAATGATCCTGATCCGTATATATGGATGCCCATTTATCTTTTTGTAGCCAGTTTATGTTGGTTGGCTTTCCGGCAAAAATTTTATCCCAAATTGTATCTACTCGGAATCACTTTGTTTGTGATCTATGCAGTCTATTTATTTTTTAGTAAAGATGGCATGCTGGACTGGATGCAGGAGCATAGTGCTGAAAATATCGCTAGTGGAATGAAAGCAACAAAACCATGGATAGAGGCAACCCGCGAATTTTTCGGTTTGATTATACTTATTGTTGTACTTCTGGTTAATTATTTTTATTCAAGGCGAAAGTCTATCGCATAAATCAAATTGTCCTCCGTATCTTCTTCGTACCACTGTGGTTAGAAACTCTCACAACATCAGAAAATTTTTAATGTAGTCATAAGAATACCACCACGGGCACCGAGGAGACACAGCGAAAAGGCTGGAACAATAATATTACTTTGAGTGTAATTGTATCCACTGAATACCTACTGTGGTTTTTTCATTCGGATCATTTATTTTACTTACAAAATAAAGGTTGTGAAATTTTCCATCTGTTACTGCCTGCCAACCAATTTTGAATACTTTTTCCTGTTTACCACTTCCTGTTTGTACAGGTAATACCAGCTCACCTATTTTAGTGCCGTCGGGCGTATCGAGATGCACTTCAAAAGTGTAACCGAATTGAACAGGTGTCAGGCTTGCAATCATAAGGTCGGCTCCATTGATACCGGAAAGATCAACACTATCAATACTAAACCAGCCATTTACCTTTGGCACTATCAAATATCTTTTCCCTTCGAAATTCTCCTGCTTAAATTCTTTCATTTTTCTAATCCTTCCCGCATTCAATTTACTGTTTCGCAAAGTAATTTGAGTATTTCCTGTAAGCGGTTTGATATTATTTCCACCACTGTCAGTATAGCTAGCAGAAATATAAAGAACTCCATTATCTAAAATAGGCTTGTTCAATGTTGGGGGAAGAGAGCCAGAAGCCGGAAGAGACTTTTGCGTTTGCCCGGATCCGTTAAGAGATTGGATCCAGGTCACAATCTGTTTCGCATCAGGCTCACTTAAATTGGGATGCGCAGACATGGGCACTTCGCCCCATACTCCACCACCTCCTTTAATAATCTTACCCACGAGATAGGAAACAGCATTTGGATCTTTCTGGTATTTTTTTGCAACATCCGTATAGGAAGGACCTATAGACTTCTGATCTACCTGGTGGCAAGATTTGCAATCAAGTGAAAGCATCAGGCTTTTCCCGATCATCGCTTCTGTCATTAACTGGTGCCCCTGGGAAGCGGCAGCCATATCGCGGCCTTCAATGTAATCCGCAGATACCAGCAGGGATGATACATTATTAGCACCTGCTGCATCATTTGCATCTGCAACATTCACCTTGTACTGCAGGGGTTTATTTGGAAAATAAAAGGATTTGTTTCCCTGGATTTCAATATTTACTATAGGTGCCTCATTGCCTGCATATACATTTACCTGGCTGCTTTTAGTACTCGCTTTTTCTTCATCCTTAACTTCCACTGAAATAGAATAATCACCTGCTTTATCAAAAGTATATTCGAGGATTGGTTCTGTGGTTTCTTTTTTTACTCCATTGCCTAAATTCCATACATAAAGTAGTTTACTCTTTTCAGGATCTTTAGCTTCAACAGTTGCTTTTATTGTAAAAGGTAAAACCCCTGAGTTTTTATTCACCATAATATTTTCAATTTTTGGTGCCCGGTTACCGGCATTGTAATCAATTCTTGATAGGGCAGCGTCGGGATTTTTGCTGAACCACCCACTTCCGTATTCAAGCAAATATAATTTGCCATCAGGCCCAACTTCCATATCAATGAGATTATTAAATTTTGTACTAGGCATGAAGGGCTCCATTTTATCAAAATTGCCATTGGGTTGAAGAGTTACAACCTTAATCCAACCACGGATCCATTCATAAATAAATAATTTATTATTGAAAAAATCCGGAAGCCGGGTTTCTTTTGGAAACATATCCGTGTAATAAGCGGGGCCGGCCATAGCATTTCTACCTCCCGTACCTACTTGTGGGAAATCTTTAGATTCAGCATAAGGATACCAGATAAAAGCCGGTTGTGCAGGAGGTAATTGCTGAATACCCGTATTATTCCTGGAGTTATTAACCGGTTTCGAAGAATCAAAAAAATCACCTGATTTTCCTGCTGCATAATCGTATTGGCGGTAAGAATAATTATTTCCAACAAATAAAGGCCATCCGTAATAACCTGCTTTACGGGCCTGGTTCACTTCGTCATACCCACGGGGACCTCGGGTATCCAGACTATCATTTGCCGCATCGGGACCAACCTCACCCCAATATAGATATCCATTTTTCTGATCAACGGAAATACGATATGGGTTCCTGGTACCTTGTACAAATATTTCAGGTTTGGTTCCCTGTTGGCCTTTGGGATATAAATTTCCTTCAGGTATTTCATAACTGCCATCATCCATCACCCTTATGCGAAGAATCTTTCCCCGAAGATCATTGGGATTGCCTGCAGTTCTGCGGGCATCATATTGCTCATGCCCGGGTCGGTCATCAAGCGGAGCAAAGCCATTATTTACATAAGGCTGGTTGGGTTCATTAAAAGGAGTGGAGTTATCACCTGTCGATAGATAAAGCAGGCCATCCCCTCCAAAAGCAACCGATCCACCTGTATGACAACATATTTCACGTTGAGAGTAAAATTGCAAAACAATTTTTTCTGATTTCAAATCAATAGTGTCATTTTCAAACTTAAACCGGGATAAACGATTTACAGAAGTGTCGATGGGACTGTAAAAAATATACACATAATGATTCTTGTTGAAATTTGGATCCGCCTTTATTCCCAACAAGCCCTCTTCCGCATTAACCCCTTTTGTGTTTGTTTTCCAGTATACATTCAGAAACCCTGCCTGTTTGATCGCAGAATCACCATTTTTATGTAAAAGGATCTCGCCCCGTCGTTGGGAGATCAAAACATCCAGGTTTGGAAGTACCGTCAATTCGGTTGGCTCAAAAAATTTTCCCACGGCCAGGTAAGATTTAGTAAACCGGTCTTCGTCTATCACCCTTTGTGATTTGGCATTATCGTAATTAAGTTCTTTATTATCACCCATTGCATATTGAATTCCTCCCAGTATATGCTTTAGAAAATTATCTTCTGTATAAGACTCATCAGTATGACCCAGGGCAGTATAAAACGCCCTGCCACCATCAAATTCATGGTACCATGCCATCGGGTGATTGTCTCCGTTTTTGCCTCCTTCATACGATTTTTCATCAATGCTGATGAGCACTTGTACGTCCTTGTTCAGCTTCTTAAAATTATACCACTCATCTAGCCTGGACAATTGTTTTGGCAGGTGTTTGGTAGATATATGTGTTTGATCCGATACATTCAATGTAGCGTTTTGATTTTTTGGATGGCTTAAAAAATAGGCTCCAACCAGTCTGCCATACCATCCCCAATCGTATTCCGTATCTGTGGCGGAGTGAATGCCCGCAAATCCACCACCAGCCTGTATGTAACGTTCAAAATCAGCTTCCTGGAAATTATTTAGGACATCCAATGTGGTATTTAAAAATATGACGGCAGAATAATTCTTTAAACTATCCTCGGTAAAATAATCGGCATTTTCTGTGGTATCAACATCAAACCCATGCTCTTTGCCTAATTTCAATATAGCCATTTTGCCAGCAGGAATGGAGGAATGCCTGTATCCCGAAGTTTTAGAAAACACGAGCACCCGGGGGTTGCCAGAGCGGGAGTTACAAGCAAAAAAGGAACAGGCAATCAATGTTATAACCAGCGATCGGAATAAATTTTTCATGTAGCAGCAGCCTTAATGGTTGATAATTTTTTAACTAACAGGTCGATGAAATTACATGGTTCTCTGCAAAAAAAAGTATTCTATAAACAGAATAAGGGCAAACCACTAGATTCATTTTAAATCAATTCATCAATCTGTTGGTTTTCACACGTATTTACATACCTTTGCAACCCATTTGAGTTTTTTGAAATAATAGAAACTCTATTACCCACAAGGCTCCAAAAGTGTCCGCCAGTGCGGAACGCCAGCAGGGTGTAACAGTAAACAGGTATCAATGCCAAAGGTAAAAACGAATTCAAGTGCCAAAAAAAGGTTTAAAGTAACCGGCACGGGTAAGATTACCCATCAAAAGTCTTTCAAGCGTCATATTCTTACGAAGAAGTCAAAAAAACGGAAGCGTGCCCTTAACAAGGATGGAACCGTCCATAAATCAAATCTTGATTTTGTGAAACGTTTATTGCGTCTTAAATAGTATTAATCTATTTACATCGTACTTCTAACATCTAACATCTAAAATTATTTGATATGCCACGTTCAGTAAACGCCGTTGCATCCAGGGCACGCAGGAAAAGAATTTTAAAAGCTGCTAAAGGATTTTATGGTAAGCGTAAAAATGTATATACCGTAGCGAAAAACGTTATGGAGAAAGGTTTGACCTATATGTATGTAGGGCGCAAACTTAAAAAAAGAGAATATCGTGCTTTGTGGATTGCCCGTATTAATGCGGCTGTTCGTGAAGAAGGGCTTACTTATTCCCAGTTCATTCATTTGTTAAATGAAAAAGGAATCGGACTTGACCGCAAGATCCTTGCAGATCTCGCGATGAATGAACCAGAAAGTTTCAAGCAACTGATAGCTTCAGTTAAATAAGATATTTTTTTGCCAGGAAAACCGGATGCGTAAATTCACATCCGGTTTTTTTAATTTTTAGTTGTTCAAAAAATTACATTTGTATGCGTTTTGACAATTTGTAAGCCTTGTAGACTTCAAAAAAAATATTTCTAACTCAATAAATTTATCGTTATCAGTAAATCTACTTCCATCAGCCAATCGAACGATTTTATGAATAACTCGTATGCTGATCTGGTGCAGCAGACTTTCAATTTTCCTCAGGAAGGTTTTGAAACGAAAGATGGCGATCTTCATTTTAACGGGCTCGACCTTAAGGCCTTAATTGCCAAGTATGGCACACCCATGAAGCTCACCTATCTTCCCAAGATTGGTATGCAGATCAGGAAGGCAAAAAAAATGTTTGCCAATGCCATTAAAAAACATAAATATGAAGGAGAATACCATTACTGCTATTGCACCAAAAGCTCTCATTTTTCCTTTATCGTTGAAGAAGCTTTAAAACATGAAATCCATCTTGAAACCTCTTACGCTTACGACATTGAAATCATAAAAAAATTATACGACAAGAAGAAGATCAACAAAGACATTTATATTGTTTGTAATGGTTACAAACAAAAATCATATACCACCCGGATTGCCGGCTTATTGAATACAGGATTTAAAAATGTAATTCCTGTTCTCGACAACAGTGAAGAATTGCTACAATATAAGAAATCAGTTAAAGTTCCTTTTAAGCTGGGCATCCGCGTTGCTGCGGAAGAAGAACCTACATTTCCTTTTTATACATCACGTCTGGGTTTTAGAGCCAGGGACATCCTCGAATTTTATGTTGACAAAATTGAGGGAAATGAGGATCGCTTCCAGCTAAAAATGCTGCATATCTTTCTAAATAAGGGGATCAAGGATGATATCTATTACTGGAGCGAACTAAATAAGATCATTAACCTGTATTGCCAGTTAAAGAAGATTTGTCCTGAATTGGATTCGATTAACATTGGTGGTGGATTTCCTATAAAGCATTCTCTGGGGTTTGAATACGACTACCAATTTATGATCAATGAAATTGTCGGTAACATTAAAAAGGCCTGTAAAAAAAACAATGTTCCCATGCCAAATATTTTTACTGAATTTGGCAGTTACACAGTAGGGGAGAGTATGGCTCATATTTATAGTGTGATCGGTGAAAAAATGCAGAATGACCGCGAGTGCTGGTACATGATAGACTCTTCGTTCATTACAACTTTACCTGATACCTGGGGTATTGGAGAAAAATTTTTATTGCTGCCTGTAAATAAATGGGATCAGGAATATCAACGAGTGGTATTGGGAGGCATCACTTGTGATAGCCACGATTATTATGATTCAGAGGAGCATGTCAACGAAGTTTTCCTTCCAAAGATCTCAAATGGTGAACCGCTATACGTTGGCTTTTTTCATACAGGTGCATACCAGGATCAGATCAGCGGGTATGGTGGAATAAAGCACTGCTTAATACCATCCCCTAAACATATTATTGTTGGGCATGACAAAAATGGAAAGGTGGTAGACTGGGTTTATGCAAAAGAGCAAACAGCTCAAAGCATGTTGAAGATTTTGGGGTATATGTGAAAGCCAAAAGAACTTCTTATAAATTTTTATTGATGTTTTCCAGCGTCATACTGTTGAACTCCAAAGCAACCAAAAAGGGGGTCTTTATATTTTAAAGTAAGCGCAATTAGCTTCTCTCCAATTCGCAAACCTTGATTGGCAACATTAGTAAAATAAACAACCGCCGATTTCTGTTCATTAAATCCTATAACGTAAGCGCTTGCAAAAGGATTTTTACCCCACTGAAAAAAGACGTTTCCTTTTTCTGATTGTTGTACTGCCGTTCCTAATGCCCAAAATATACTTTCATTTCTGCAAATGTCGGTCTTGATTTGTCCGCTGAAAAAGGAATCAAATGATTTCTTCTTTAAACCTTTACTATCCATTAGAGCAATTAAAAAAAGCGCATAGTCTGTTGCGGTGGTGCGAAGAGAATGTGCCACGTTAGCACGAACACTTTCAAAAGTTGAGTCAGCTTTTCCACTGGCATCATATGAGACCGAGTATGCCAATCGATCTTTTTTGTTATTTAAGTAACTGGTATGATTCATTGTCAATGGTCTGAACACCGTTTTTTGCATCCACTCTTCAATAGACAGAGAAGTTAAATGTTCTATTATTATTTGTAAGTAATAATATCCCTCACCGGAATAACTATACTTTTCACCCGGATTGAATAAAAGTTTTATGCCTTCTTCTGTTCTCCAATTAGGAAGCCCGCTTGAATGTGAAAGAACCATTCTTGCAGTAATATTCTTAAAATTTTCAACTTGAATATTACTTCTCAAAAAATGCTTTTGAATATAATCCCCAGGTGCATAGTGGGTCAAGGGCTTATCTAAATCAAGTTTTCCCTCATCACAAAGTTTCAGGACTGCATAAGCAAAAATTGGTTTGCCCAGAGAGGCACCCTGGAAAATGGTATTCGCATTCGCTTGATGATTGTTTTCTTTGTTTGCCATTCCCCATCCATCATTCCAGAGGATTCTGCCATTTTCTATTATTGCTATGGAAAGCGCAGGAATAGAGGCACTATCCATTATTTTAGACAGCGTTGCCTTTAAGTTTTTTGGGGAGATTTCGTTCTTGTAGAATTGCGCATTAGCAGGCTGTAATATTCCAGTGAAAACAAAGAAACAAATGTAATTGCATGACTGAATACTCTAAAGACTACAAACATAACATCACTATTTTATTTTTGATTTGGAGCATTACCTCCTTGTCGTTTGTAAGGAAGAGTCGTTATTTCATTTTAATTGTTTCAACGACGCAATTGTTCGTTGATATATTTCTTCTTCCGAAAGCAGTTCTGGTTTGAAAGGGGCGCCAATAACTTTTTCATACAATTCTATATATCGCATTGAAATAATTTCTACCCATTCATCATCCATTAAAGGGACTATTTGTCCTTCTTTCCCCATAAAATTATTAGTGATCAGCCATTCGCGTACAAACTCCTTGCTCAATTGTTTCTGGCGTACGCCTGAAGCTTGTCGTTCATCAAATCCGTCAGCAAAAAAATACCTGGAAGAATCTGGAGTATGAACTTCATCCATAAGGTAAATTTCACCATCTATTTTTCCAAACTCATATTTTGTGTCAACAAGTATTAAACCACTTCTGGCAGCGATTTCCTTTCCCCGGTCGAATAATTGTAAGGTATATTTTTCAAGCACGGTCCAGTCGTCCTTCGATGCCAGCCCTTGATTGATTATTTCGTCCTTCGAAATATCTTCATCGTGGCCTTCACTGGCTTTTGTGGAGGGTGTTATTATCGGTGTAGGGAAGAAGTCATTTTCCTTCATTCCATCGGGCATCTGTACCCCGCAAAGTACACGTTTGTCGGTTTCATATGTTCTCCACGCATGTCCGGTAAGGTTACCACGCACAACCATTTCTATTTTAAAAGGGGTGCATTTTTTCCCCATGGAAACTGTAGGTGCAGGTGTATCTACTAGCCAGTTGGGACATATATCTGTAGTGGCCCGCAACATGAACGCCGCAATTTGGTTTAGCACCTGCCCTTTATAAGGGATAGTCCGTGGTAGGATTACATCAAATGCTGAAATACGATCAGATGCAAACATCACAATCCATTTATCAGCGATTGTATAAACTTCCCGGACCTTACCCTTATAATAATTTGTTTGTTCAGGAAACTTCAAAACTTTCATGCGCCGAATATACATGCAGCTATTGAAATAAGTTTAATATTCTGTGTCCGAATATGAACACATCATATCCTCTTTGTTAAGAAATTAAATTTTCGGTTAAAGATTACAATGTGTATTTTACGTTTAACTAAAACGATCCATATGAAGAGAAGCCTGCATTTGCTGGCAGCTTTAGTGATCATGAATATTTTATCTATTGCTGCCTTTGCCCAAACTAGTACTATTAGTGGTACTGTTCGAAACAGTACTAATAAAGATGTTGTACCTGCAGTTTCAGTTACAATAAAAGGAACCACCGCAGGAACTTTTACTGATGAAAAAGGAAATTTCAGGATTACGACCGATCAAAAATTCCCCCTAACGTTAGTGTTTACATCAATCGGTTTTGAAGCACAGGAAGTTTCTGTTGCTGATCCGGCCTCTTCTGTTACTGTTGACTTTGTGCCATCTTCCACTTTGGGAGTTGAAGTAGTGGTATCTGCAAGCCGTGTTCCTGAGCGGATACTTGAATCCCCTGTATCTATAGATCGTATGGGAGCAGCTTCTATTCGGCAATCCGCTGCACCCAGTTTTTACCAGGGCCTTGCTAATTTCAAAGGTGTGGATATGACCACCTCAAGCCTGACCTTTAATACAGTTAGCACCCGTGGTTTTAATGGCAGTGGGAATCTTCGCTTTAACCAGTTGGTAGATGGTATGGACAATCAGGCTCCTGCCTTAAATTTTTCTGTTGGTATTATAGTAGGCCCCACTGAGCTTGATATTGATAATATTGAGCTGTTGCATGGAGCCTCTTCTGCATTATATGGTTCAGGAGGCATGAATGGTACATTATTGATGACAAGTAAAAATCCTTTCAAATACCAGGGACTGAGCTTCCAGGTAAAACAGGGGATGATGCACACCGATGGAAGTCAACGCAGCCGTTCTCCCTACTACGACTGGGCCTTAAGGTGGGGTCAAAAAGTAAGTGAAAAATTTGCTTTCAAAATCGGAGGACAATTTATCTCAGCAAAAGACTGGCAGGCAAGTGACACCAGAAATCTTGCCCGTAATAATGTATTAAGCTCCGTAAAAGACGGAAACCGGCAAACTGATAATAATTATGATGGGATCAATGTATATGGTGATGAAGCGAGTGCCAGTATGAATGCATTTGCCCAAGTAGCCGTTGCCCAAAATCTACCTGCAATTGTGCAAGGGCTTACTGGAGTATTTGGCGCACCGCCTTCTCAGGCGCAGATTAATGCCGTATTTTTAAATCCTGCAATAATTCCTAATATACCTCAGACCGCACCCCTTATTGCAGGTGTAAATGGACTGCGTCCATTTTACCTGGGACTGCAGAACAACTTTTTTGGAGGTCAATTGGTAAGCCGTACCGGTTACGATGAAAGAGACCTCGTAGATTATAATGCATATGCCGTAAAATTAAATGCGGGTGCCTATTACAAAATAACAAATGATATCGAAGCTTCTTTGCTGCTTTATTGGGGAGCAGGGACTACTGTTTATACAGGTGCTGACAGGTATGCTCTTAAAAATTTTAAATTGGGTCAATACAAGGCTGAAGTAAAAGGAAAATCATGGTTCCTTAGAGCCTATACCACCCAGGAAAATTCGGGTGATTCTTATACTGCGACTACCGCAGCATTGGCGGTGAACAATTCATGGAAGCCTAATCAGCTCTGGTTTCAAACATATACAGGAACCTATTCCGGTGCACGGTTACAAGGCGCGCCTGATGCTGCAGCCCATGCAGCTGCAAGAGCTGCGGCTGAATCAGGAAGACTACTACCAGGCACGCCTGGTTTTACAAGCGCATTTAACACTGCCATAGGTAAGAATATTAAGGAAGGTGGAGCTAAATTTTCAGACAAATCAAGTTTGTTTCATTACGAAGGCCAGTTGAATCTTACCGAATCTATTAAGGTGGTTGAAGTGTTGCTGGGTGCAAGCTACCGGACTTATAAATTAGACTCACGGGGAACCATATTTGCAGACACGGCAGGTGCCATTAAACTGGATGAATTTGGTGGCTACCTTCAGTTACAGAAACGATTGTTTAACGATGTTTTGAAACTAACTGCTACAGGCCGCTATGATAAAAGCAAAAATTTTGACGGACGGTTTACTCCACGGATTACTGCATTAGTAAAGGTTGCACCTGATAACAACATTCGTGCTTCTTTTCAAACAGCCTATCGTTTTCCTTCCACTCAGGATCAATATATCAATTTGAATACACCGGGTACCCGATTAATTGGTGGGCTGCCTTCATTCCAGACATTTTTTAATTTCACCGCAAATCCGGTATTTACCGCAGAAAGTATCGGGGCATACCGAGCTTCTATTTCCGCTGGTTCGCCCAATCCGGCGCTTTTGCAAAAAGCCCCTTTTCAACCCTTGAAGCCGGAAACAGTAAACTCATATGAGATCGGGTATCGTGGATTAGCTACCAGGCAGTTTCTGGTTGATGCTTATCTTTATTATAGTTTATATAAAGATTTTATTGGAAGAGTTGCTGTAGGCCGTGCTTCTCCTGGTGGAAATATTGCTAACCCACTAGCCAGTGAAAATTATTCCTATCCTGTAAACAGTAGTGCTTCTGTAAAAGCGATAGGTTGGGGAATTGGATTCGATTACCAGCTTGGTAAACGATATGTAGCCCGCGTCAATTTTTCAGGAGATCAATTAAGGGATGTTCCTCCGGGACTCGTTACTTTTTTTAATACCCCAAAATTTAGATATAACTTAGGACTGAGTAATGATGCCGTTGGTAAAAGTAATTGGGGTTTTAATGTTATCTGGAGATGGCAAGCTAAAGTTGATTGGGAAGGAACATTTGGAGCAGGGGAAATTCCAGCATTTGGTACCATGGATGCGCAAGTCAGTTATAAATTTTCAAAAATCAGAAGTTTATTTAAGATAGGAGCATCTAACATACTGAATAAATATTACGTAAGTGCTTTTGGAAATCCTGAAGTAGGCGGAGTATATTATGTAAGTTTTGCTTACAATGTCTTTTAAAGAGGGAATTGAACTGATGATAACTATAATGATCCACTTACAGGTTGTTGAAACTACAAGGGTCGCTTGAAATGAAATGTTGTTAAGTATTTACATCCATTGCGTTTTTATGTTGATAGATTAATATACGAGAGCCTCTCTTTATGGGAGGCTTCTTTGTGAAGCATAGGGTGTCTCGTTATAACCCTTTTTTCCCTTCCTATTTTTTTTGATTTGTCATCCCAAGCCCTGCCTGACTGCAACAGGGTACGAGGATCTCAGAGGCTTCCATTTTCAAATGGATTGCTACCTATAAACCTACATGTTATTATAATAATGCTCTTCTATCAAAGAAAATTTTTACCCCGGATTCTGATTTTTATGTATGCTTTTACAGCAAATGAATAAAAGCATGACTTAGATGATCTATAATATCTGAGGCAATCAAAGATGACTCCGAAATTTTATTTGCAGCGATATCGCCGGCAAGACCATGAATATATACACCCAGCACACTCGCATCTTCCGGTGAATAATGTTGAGCCAGAAAAGCCGTAATAATCCCTGTCAACACATCGCCAGTTCCCCCGGTAGCCATTCCTGCGTTACCAGTTGAATTAAAAAAAAACTTACCATCCGGCGTGGCAATAAAAGTATGATGGCCTTTTAAAACAATAATGATATTATATTCTTTTGCTTTTTGTTTTGCGCACTTCAGCCTTTCAAAATCATTCTGAGCTTGTCCAAATAATCTTTCAAACTCTTTAGGGTGGGGCGTTAAAATAGATTGGGGCGGGAGTTTGCGCAACAACCCGGCATTTGCTGAAAGTATATTTAATGCATCTGCATCCAGCACCATAGGTTTTTTATAGGCCGAAATTATATTTTGAATAAGAGTAGTAGTTTCATATGCCGTACCCAGACCTGGACCCATACCCACACAATCATATTTATTCATCGGGGTAGTGACCGTAGTATTTATTGTTTCATTGGCATCAGTATCAACCATGGCTTCTGGTACGGTTGTTTGAAGAATAAAATTTCCAGAGGATGGTACGTGTACGGTGAGTAATCCGGTTCCACTTCTTAAACATGCTTTTGAAGCCAGTATAGCTGCGCCCATTTTTCCGTAGCTTCCTGCAATTATCAGGGCATGACCAAAATTTCCTTTGTGCGCAAATCTTCTACGTGGCTTTATGATTGCCTTTGCGATGGGATGATCAATAAATATATTAGCTGAAAGAAAACTTTTCAGGTAGCCATCATGTAAGCCAATATCAAGAATATGCAGGTTGCCTACATAATCTTCATTCTCTGCCATTAAAAATGCAACCTTATAACATTGAAAACTTAGTGTCTCCCTGGCTCTTATGACAATATTTCCCTTTGAACTGTTGTCTGCCGAGAGTCCACTGGGAATATCGATGGAAACAATTTCATTTGCCGAACTGTTTATGGCGTTCACCAGTCGGGCAGTGAGACCTTCAATGGGTCTGTTCAATCCCGATCCGAATAAGGCATCAATCACTATATCTTCAGTAGGTATTGCCGGTATGGTCTCTTCAGTAGGAATAAATTTTATTACTGCAGGTGTTTGGTGTAATCGTGCAAGATTTATCTGAAAATCTTCTGTGCCCAGGTGTCCGAATTCAAGAATGTATACGGTAACAGAATGATTGGCAGAAAGCATTCTTGCTATTGCAAGCCCATCGCCCCCGTTATTCCCCTTTGCACAGAATATAGAATAACTTTTTCCATCGTAATGCTGCATCAGCCATTGATAACAGGTTGCAGCGGCTCTTTCCATTAAATCAATAGAAAGTATAGGTTCATGTTGTATGGTGAATTCATCCCATTTTCTTATTTGGCCGGAGTCAAGAATTTGCATTCGGAAATGTAACTATTTTTTTATTGGCTAAGTGATAAAGAGGAAGTATGAAATTGAAGGTAGCTAGAACAGAAAAGTTAAAGAGCTATGCAGAAGTAAAAAGAGATTAAGAGAGAGAACTATTAAGAGTTAAAGAGAGATTCTAATGTTGAAGAAACCCGAACTATGGTTTAAGGCGATGGCGAGCCACTGCTATTATCACTTTCGTTATCCTCGTCTTTATTCTTAAAATAATTTCCAAACCGATCAGCTAGCTTTTTCGAGGAATAAACTTTTTTAGAATCATTATTACTCAAGGCGATGATCGTAACATTTTCATCTATCAACCGATAAAATGCAGTTCTATTGCCATGCCACCATCCATTATGATAAATGAATTTTTTTCCATTTCGAAGTAAGAACATCCGCCAGCCTAATCCATAATTATTAATTCCTCTGCGCTCAAAGCTATATCCTGAATAAGCTGCATCCAGTGTTTCCTTTTTAAATAATTGCCCGTAATGAAGTGCCTGGTCCCATTTTAAGAGGTCGCGAACAGTGCTATAAATATTTTTATCGCCATATACCAGGTCAAGAAAATCGAAGGCGTATTGTTTTCCACTATAAAAATAAGAAGGTAATGAAGTGGCACTATCGGCCATCGTGAATACATAGGTATCTTTCATAGCTAAGGGTTCAAAAAAAGTTTGGCGGAGATAGTCTCCATAAAACTGACCGCTTGCCTTTTCAATGATAAGTGCCAGTAAAGCATAATTTGTATTAGAATAACTAAAGTGACGATCGGGTGTCCCTATCTGGATATCGGTATGTCTTTGAATAATAAAATCTAAAACATCCTGGTTTGTAATAAGGCGTTTTTTATCCCATCCCAACCTCTCCATATAATGCACATAATTAGGTAAACCACTCCGGTGATTGAGTAAGGTTTTTATGGTAACTCCAGTACAGGGAAATCCCGGGAGAAATTTTGCAACAGAATCTTCGAGATTTAATTTACCAACTTCTCCCAACTTCAAAATCGCCATACTGGTAAAAGTTTTAGAAACCGAAGCAAGATGAAACGAAGTTGAAGAGGTAATACTGTCTTTTTTAACTCGGGGATTACGAAAGCCATTATACTGTTCGTATATAATTTCCCCATTTTTTGCTACGAGAATACTACCATTAAAATGTCTCCGGCCAAGCATACTATCGAAAAAGCTATTGGCAATTGATTTATAATGTCTCAGTTCCGATGCAGACAAAGTCGAGGCTGTGGCAGGGTAGGAGGTTACTGCGGAAGTGGAGGATAATCCATTACTCTTATCCTTGTCTTTACAACTAAATAATAATATCAGTAAGCCTATCAGGCCAATCACATTTTTCACAAGGTCTGTTTTTGAAGTTCACAATGGCAATTACGCAAAGGGATGGCACTCAGTACCCACAATGCGTTTTTTCGTTTCAATTTTATGGGACATATTTGCAATACCCGTACCAAATAACATAACGTAAAAGACTTACAGTAATTATGAGTGACAAAAAAAACACCAGTTACCCTAAAGAAAAGATCAATATTCTGTTTTTAGAGAACATTAGTGACACAGCAGTCCGTTATTTCAAAGAATCCGGGTATAGTTCAGTAAGAAAAATACAGGGGGCTTTATCCGAAGAGCAATTAATTAAAGAAGTAAAAGATGTACATCTCCTTGGCATACGGTCAAAAACCCAAATAACCCCTAAAGTTTTGGAAGCCGCCAGGAAACTGCAAACTATCGGTTGTTTTTGTATTGGAGTTAACCAGGTCGATTTGAAATCTGCCACTAACAAGGGAATAGCCGTCTTTAATGCTCCGTATTCAAATACCCGGTCGGTAGCAGAACTGGTAATAGCTTCTTCAATCATGCTTATCCGCCGCATTCCCGATAAAAATAAAGCGGCACATGAAGGGCTTTGGATGAAAGACGCAAAAGGAAGCTACGAGTTAAGGGGCAAAACGCTAGGGGTAATCGGTTATGGAAATATCGGATCGCAGGTCAGTATATTAGCGGAAGCATTAGGTATGAAGGTTATTTTTTATGATGCCATTACAAAATTGCCTTTAGGAAATGCTGTTTCCAAAAAAACTTTAAAAGAAGTATTGGCTGAGGCTGATATTGTAACCTTACACGTTCCCGACCTGAACAGTACTAAATATATTATAAATAAAACGACCCTTAAGTACTTTAAGAAGGGTTCCATTCTTATCAATTATGCCAGGGGAGAAGTAGTAGACCTGGATGCGCTGAGTAAAGCAATTGTTGACGGACAAATGTCAGGGGCAGCAATCGATGTTTATCCATGGGAGCCTGAAAAAAATGGCGACCGTTTTAAATCGCCTTTACAGGATTTACCTAATGTTATCCTTACGCCGCATATCGGTGGTTCTACGGAAGAAGCTCAGATGAATATAGGCGAGGATGTGAGTACCAAACTCTTCCAATATCTTGAAATGGGGATTAGTCTTGGCTCCCATACCGTACCTCCATTAAATTTACCTCCGCAGGAAGGCACACACCGTATCTTACATATTCATAAAAATGTACCTGGTGTTTTGTCTGCTATCAATACGCAGCTGTCAAAGAATAATATTAATATTCTGGCGCAATATTTAAAAACCAATGAAGAGATTGGTTATGTAGTATTGGATGTAGATAAGAAACTCTCCACTCATGCATTCCAGTTATTAAAAGAAATAAAGGAAACAATTAAAGTCAGGATGTTGTATTGAATATTTTGTTATGCAAAATGAAAGCATTAGAAGTTTACAAGAAGCCCTTCAGTATTCACCGGAAAATGTTCCATTGCGATTGCATTTGTCTGAGTTAATGCTTCAGGAAAAAATGTATAAAGAAGCCGCAGAACAATTTAGTGAAACCTTACAACGGAGCTATGGAAATACAAGAGCACAATTAGGACTTGCGGCCTGCTATTTTCATCAAAAGAAATATTCGGCTGCCGTAATTGTCTATGAGCAATTACAGAACCAATTGCCGGTGGATTCCATGATACTGTATATACGTTGTTTGATCCACGAAAATTCTCTTCAGCAGGCTGCTGAACTCTATCAAAAATTATTAGTTCAAATCCCGGATTTTAAGGATGAAGAAATTGATCAGTATCTCAGACTGACCTCGACAGCGGGGCTTTATACAGAAATTGATGAGGATGATGAAATGTTTGCTCAGAAATATTTTATGGAGCGGCCAAATCTGAAATTTGAGGATGTAGGGGGAATGAAACGGGTGAAAGAGGAGATATCAATGAAGATTATTCAGCCATTGAAAAATCCAGATCTGTACAAAGCCTACGGGAAAAAGATCGGAGGTGGCATTTTATTATACGGTCCGCCAGGATGTGGTAAAACTTTTATTGCGAAAGCTACAGCAGGTGAAATCGCTGCAAAGTTTATTAATATTGGGTTACACGATATTCTCGATATGTGGGTTGGAAACAGTGAGAAGAATCTGCATGAAATTTTTGAACTGGCACGTAAAAATGCTCCTTGTGTATTGTTCTTTGATGAAGTAGACGCAATAGGCGCGAGTCGGAGTGATCTACGGCAGTCGGCGATGCGACATGTCATCAACCAGTTTTTAGCAGAACTCGACGGAGTACAAACTAATAATGACGGGGTATTGATTCTTGCGGCAACCAATGCGCCCTGGAGTGTAGATCCCGCTTTCAGAAGACCAGGTCGCTTTGATCGGGTCATTTTTGTAGAACCTCCCGATGCCATTGCACGGGAAGAAATTCTTCGATCACTTTTAAAAGAAAAGCCCGCAGAACCTATTGATACAAAAAAAGTAGCCGAACAGATCCATGATTTTTCAGGAGCTGATATTAAGGCTTTGATCGATATTGCTGTTGAAGAAAAATTGCGCGAGTCGATGGCTATCGGTACCATTCAACCGATTACTACAAAAGATCTGCTTAAGGCAGGCAGGATACAAAAACCAACTACACTGGAATGGTTCAGCTCTGCACGTAATTATGCATTGTACGCAAACGAATCGGGCCTTTATGATGAAATACTTCGTTATTTAAAAATTAAGAAATGATGAAGGGAGTTTTATGATACATGTTGATATTCTGTTGGAGCGTGCTAAAGTTTTAGTCGAGCAAGACAGGCATAAAGATGCTATTCAACAGTTGCAACAAGTTTTGCAACAGGATCCCCAAAATGATTTTGCGTTATCATTAATGGGACGATGTTACTATAATCAAAAGAAATTTGATGAGGGAATGGAGTTCATTAAAGAGGCGATAACCATCCGTGCAAACGAAGATTATTATTTCTACCTGCTTGCTTTCGGGCATTATTACAAAGATCAAAATCTTGTGGCGCAGCGTATGCTTGATAAGGCTATTGAAATGAATCCGTATGCTGCAGATTATTTTGGATTATCAGCATTAATATGCATTGAAGAGGTGGAATTAAAAACGGCTTTAAAAAAAGCCAACGAAGGATTAGAAATCGACCCTGAAAATATTACTTGTCTGAATGCAAGAGCAACTGCCTTGAACAAGCTAAAGCAAACCGACGCAGCAATAGAAACAATGAGAGCGGCGCTGGAGCAAAATCCAGAAAATGAATTTACTCATTCAACCGTCGGTTGGAATTATTTGGAAAAAGGAAAGCATAAAGATGCTGCACATCATTTTCGCGAAGCGTTGCGTATTCATCCTAATCTTGAAAATGCCCAATCAGGATTGAAACAGGCTTTAAAATCAAGAATTCCTCCATATCGATGGTTGTTACAATATAGTTTTTGGATCAGTAATAAGGGCAAAAACCTGCAGTGGATCCTTCCAATAGCATTATTTGTTTTGGTACGAATAATCATAGTGCTTGTAGGAAAGGATAGCCAACTTTCCATGGCTGTATTAGTAGTGATGGGAGTTTATTTATTATTCGTAGTCACTTCATGGGTGATCCATCCTATTGCCAACTTTACTTTGCTTTTTCATAAAGATGGAAAATATGCATTGACAAATTCAGAGAGATGGTCTGCCATAACATCAGTTTCAGCATTAATACTGGGATTAATGATTTTGGCCGTTAGTTTTATAGTTTCTTCTCCCACTACTATATCATCAACAATGCTTATCCCGGGTTTAATCTGTTTTTCTCTTGCTCTCCCGCTTAGCAATATGCAGTTTCCATTAACTTTTAAAACAAAAAAAGGCAGCACCTTTGTGTCGTTATTACTAGTTATACTGGGACTATTAAGTATTATAATGACCTTTATTGATAAAGATGGGGCATCATTTTTTCTGATCATGTATTTTATATTTTTTATAGGGTATAACTGGACGGGCCTGTTCCGAAGATAGTTTTTATATTTTCAAAAAGTTTTGAAAATTATGTAACTTCGTTCCTTTAATTGTTTTATATGAATATTGTTATCGTTGGAGGGGGCTTCGCAGGATTGCGACTGGCGCGAAAACTCAATAATAAGCCCGGGTTTGAGGTCATCCTGATAGATAAATTTAATTACCACCAGTTTCAACCCTTATTTTACCAGGTGGCTACAGCAGGCCTTGATGCCAGTAATATTTCATTCCCATTAAGAAAAGCATTTCATAAAAGTAAGAATGTAAGGATAAGACTTGCTGAGGTGTTGGAGATCATTCCAGCTGAGAATAGGTTAGTAGTTGATAGTGGAGAACTCCATTATGATATCCTGGTATTAGCCATGGGAGCTGATACCAATTTCTTCGGAAATGCAAATCTTATGGAAAAAGCGTTTCCCATGAAATCAACAGTTGAGGCATTACAATTAAGGCATCAGCTGATACAAAATTTTGAAGATGTGTTGCTGATAAAATCCCCTGAGGAATTAGAAAAATTATTGACTATCGTGATCGTAGGGGGCGGGCCTACGGGTGTTGAGTTAAGCGGAGCCATTGCTGAAATGAAACATTTTGTTCTCCCAAAAGATTACCCGGAAATTGATTTTGCAAAAATGAAAATTTATTTGTTAGAGGGTGGAGAAAAAACCCTGGGAACCATGAGCGAAAAATCATCCATTCATTCGCGCCAATACCTGGAGCGTTTAGGAGTGACGGTTCTTACAAATACCGTGGTAAAAGATTATGATGGAGACAAAGTGAGTTTGCAGGATGGTAATTCTATCCGTTCGAATATTGTTATCTGGGCTGCTGGTATTAAAGGAAATGTTCCCAAAGGAATTCAAAAAGATCTAATTGCAAAGGGCAATCGTATTAAAGTGGATCGTTACAATAAGGTATTAGGGATAGAAAATATATATGCGATAGGCGATATCGCTTATATGGAAACAAAAAAATATCCCACTGGCCATCCGCAAGTGGCCTCGGTCGCTATTCAGCAAGCCGATGTTTTGGCAGATACTTTTCGGAAAATGGAAAGAAAAAGCAATTCCAGGCAATTCCTCGAATTTGAATATTACGATAAGGGATCAATGGCCACGGTCGGAAGAAATCTTGCAGTAGTGGATATTCCGAAACCAAAGTTGCACTTTAAGGGAATCCTTGCATGGCTTATTTGGATGGGATTGCATCTTGTATTGATCCTGGGAGTTAAGAACCGGCTATTTGTTTTCCTGAACTGGATCTACAATTATTTTACCCGCGACCAATCGCTTCGTCTGATATTTAAAGAATTCAACCGTCCTAAGCTGAAAAGGGAAATCAAACAAACTATTCCAGAAAATCTTCCTGCTGCCAAAAGTTTGGTTAGCTGATCACAGCTGCTGTAATATTTTTTTAGCTCTGCTTTTAAAAGCCGGCGTTGATGAGGAATTAAATAGAAGAAAGAATTCCTCAGCTTCTTTTACTTTTCATGGCCGCGATGTGTATGCATTTACGGCAGCCAGGCTCGCTTCCGGGATTATAAATTTCGAAGAAGTTGGACCCATATTACCCGATTCCGTATTTCTGATAAATTATCAAAAACCAATATTGAAAGGAGATTCTATCCTTGGAAACATACCCATACTGGACATTCAATACGGCAATGTGTGGACTAATATTAGTGACTCGCTCTTCAAAAAGTTATCCATTAAGACTAGTGATATTTTGCAAATCCGTATTTGGAATAATGATTCCTTAATGTACTTGGGCGCGATGGCATATGCTACAACTTTTGGAGAGGTTCCGGAAATGAATCCATTATGCTTCCTGAACAGCCTGATGAATGTATCTCTTGCATTGAATATGGGCAATTTTGCAGATTCGTTCAGGATACAGAGCGGCCCTGAATGGAGTATCTCAATAAAAAAGGACAGGCTGGGGAAGTAGTGTGTATTGAAATACTCAAAGAATTTAAATTTTTTAAATATTTAGTCTATTTGAAACTAATAAATTTCTGGCATAGATTTTTGAATAGATAGAATAGTTTATTATAGGGTTTAGGGGTTGCCTCGCTTCATAGCGAGGCTTTTTTTTGCCTGATGAGTAAAGATTTTTCCTTCTGAAATTTTAATAGTTCCTCAGTCTATATTTTCTTTTCCTATTAACTAAGGCTACAAAATCACTCTGCTTAAGTCCTAAGAATGTTACAACCTTAGGATAAAAATAGAAATTATTCTTTCTTATAATTAATATTATGTTAAGTAACCATGACGACACTACAGAAATAAAAAAGAAATGGCCTGCCTTGCGTTAGGATAAGATTATAGGAACTATATCTTCCTGCTATGGAAGATTTTCAAGAAGTCGATATTCTTCACTCAAAATTTTGAAAGTATATCACCTTTTTCGGAATGGCCACAATTTCACCGATGAAACTCACAAAAAAAAGAGGCCGAAGCCTCTTTCAAAATTTGTATGTAAGGATTCATTAATGCTTCTTATCTACTGTATTAAATTTCTCCGTATACGCAGCCGCTTTATCCTTATTTCCTTTGGTTTCGTAGATGGTGATCAGCAGGTCATACGAATCTTTTAAATACCCTTTTTCTTCCATCTTTAATTTTCCCTGTTCACCCAATAATGCGTCTACTTTTTCAAAATATGGAATGGCTTCATCGTATTTTTTGCTAACCTGGTTACGCAGGTCTTCCTTCTTTTTTAATTCTTCAGGCTTCAGCTTTCCTCCCTGTGGTGGACGAATGGCTTTATTTTCCGTAGCAATATCAGCTGCCTGGTTATAAATAATTTGTCCCATCAGCATTTGTGCGTTGGGATAGTCTGGCTTCAATGCAATAGCCTTATTTGCAACAACGATTGCTTTTTCGATCAGTTCTTTTGAATTAGCTGGGCGCTTTGACATTTCAGTATTGTACCCCGTAGTGTACAGTTCCACCGCGTAATTAAACATGAACAAATGATTGTCTGGATATTTAGTAGTGATTTCGTCATACTTGGCGAACAATTGTTCTTTGGTACCTTTTTCGCGCAACATGTCTACCTCAAAACCAGACCAGAATGCATCTGTAGGATACACCCCTTTTCCAAGGTCAACATATTTCTGAGCAGTAGCAATGTCACCCTTTTGTTTGTAATGATCCGAAAGCCATTTATAAATCTCGATAAACCCCTCGCCTGTTGCTTTGTTCTCAGCGATCTTTCCATAATAAATGGCTGCATCATCAAGCTTGTTAGCTTTTTCTGCAGAAATACCCGCATACAATGTAGTAGTGGTATCTAAAACGATATTGTTGGTCCAGCCATTCGAAGACATATATTCGAAAATAGATAGTGTGTTTTTAAATTGAACCAATGCATCGTTATAATTATTTGCATTATAATAGGAAGCGCCATCTTTTGAATAACCCTGGTAGAGTTCTACAAAGGGCAGCCGGTTATCCATACTCAGCAACATTTGTTTTTTTTCTTTTTCCTTTACGGTACTCTCCAGCTCCATATATTTTTTTAGTGATTCGAAAGCAACTTCCCTTGAATTCGGCGCAGAGCTTTTAAGAGTTGAATCTACAGCAATAGCATTGTACACTTTTGCTCTTATATACCAGCCCTCCGAATTATTTTTATTTTTTTCTACAGCGAGAAAGTTTTCGATTTCCGTTTTTGCCTCGGTAAGTTTTTTAGCCTTTAGGAGATCTTTGGCCTTATCAATTTTTTGTGCAAATACCCCGAGCCCGGTAGTTACCATCAATACAGCAAGAATGAGAGATTTCATGTGTTGTTTTTTAGAATAAAAGTTGGAGTTATAAATTATTGTCCTGGTTGTCCAAAGTATCCGAAGATGATTCTGAAGGGTTATCCGTTGCCTCACCCTCAATATTTAACTCGCCCTCCATATTTAGCAACGGTGTTGATTCCACAATTCCCGGAAGTTCGTTTGCAACATGTTCATCGAGTTTTGTAATTGCTGCAATCTCATCGCCGCCATCCAGTCGGATTAGCTTCACTCCCTGCGTGGCTCTTCCCTGCGCACTGATCTGGTTTACCGGGGTCCGAATGGTAACACCACTTTTGCAGGTAATCATTAAATCTTCTTTTTCCGTAACATCGAGTACGCCAACCAAAGAACCTGTTTTATCAGTGACACTGATCGTTTTCACTCCTTTGCCTCCCCTGTTGGTGATTCTATATTCTTCAATCAGCGTTTTCTTTCCATAACCTTTTTCACTCACTACTAATACAGTCCTGGATTTATCTTCCCTGCCGACACATATCATGCCAATCACCTCATCATTTTTATCATCAACTTCTATGCCTCCCACTCCAATAGCGCCGCGGCCTGTAGGACGAACTTTATCTTCAGGAAAGCGGATAGCACGGCCACTTTTCACGGCAAGCATGATTTCACAATTACCATCGGTAAGTTTCGCTTCCAACAATTCGTCTCCTTCTAAAATAGTGATTGCAATTACACCTGTTTGTCTTGGCCGGCTGAAATCTTCCAGGAGCGTTTTTTTAATGATCCCTTTTTTTGTACATAAAACAATATTGTGGGAATTTACAAAATCTGCATCCTGAATATCTTTTACATCGATAATGGCACGCACTTTATCATTTGGAGGAATCTGTATAAGATTCTGGATGGCCCGGCCTTTGCTCGTTTTATCACCCTCCGGAATTTCATAGACATTTAACCAGTAACACCGGCCTTTTTCAGTGAAAAAAAGCATGGTATGATGAGTAGAGGCAACAAATAAATGTTCAATATAATCCTCTTCTCTAGTTTTCCCCCCGATCGCCCCGCGGCCACCACGGCGTTGCTGCCGATATTCTGTTGCGGAAGTACGTTTTATATAACCAAGGTGAGAAATAGTAATAACAACATCTTCTTCTTTTATCAGGTCTTTTATTCGCACTTCATCATCGAGGTAAGTAATTAGCGATCTGCGGGCATCACCAAATTTATCCTTTACTTCCTGGAGTTCTTTTTTGATGATATCGAACCGCATGCCTTCATTACCGAGCAAGTCCTTTAAAAATGTGATGAGTTTCATCAGCTCATCAAATTCCGCCCGGATTTTCTCCCTCTCCATTCCTGTTAACCGCTGCAATCTCAGTTCAAGAATAGCCTTAGCTTGTAATTCATCCAGGCCCCATCCTGCCTGCACTAAATTTTCTTTTGCCGTATCAGGGGTGGCCGAAGAACGGATCAGGGAAATTACTTCATCCAGATGATCCAATGCAATTAAAAACCCTTGTAATATATGAGCCTTTTTTTCAGCTTCTTTTAATTCATACTGCGTTCTGCGAACAACTACTTCATGACGGAAGTCGACAAATTCCGAGATCATTTCTTTAATGTTCAAGGTCTTTGGGCGTCCTTTTACGAGTGCCACATTGTTGATTCCGTAGGAGGTTTGTAGTTCAGTGTATTTATAAAGTTGATTGATAATTACATTCGCAATAGCATCCCGTTTGAGGTCAATAACAATTCGGGTACCTTCTTTTTGATTGGACTCGTTGTTGACATGCGCTATGCCCTCGATGGCTTTTTCATTTACCAGCTGACCGATCCGGTCGCATAAAGCATCGCCATTCACCTGGTACGGTACTTCGGTTATAATGATTTGTTCACGGCCGCTGGCTTTTGTATCTACCTGCAATTTCCCCCGGAGCACTACCCTTCCGCGACCGAAATGCATACCTGCCTTTACGCCTTCCATTCCATATATGATTCCACCTGTAGGAAAATCAGGCGCTTTAATATACTGCATCATCTCTTCGATTGTTATATCCCTGTTCTCTATAAATGCAATACATCCGTCAATCACTTCACTCAGGTTATGAGGCATGATGTTGGTAGCCATACCCACCGCAATACCACTTGAACCATTGATCAGAAGATTGGGAATCCGTGTAGGTAATACACTTGGTTCTTCCAGGGAATCATCAAAATTCAATTGAAAGTCAACCGTTTCCTTTTCAATATCCTGCAACATACTTTCGGCAATCCGGTTTAACCTGGCTTCTGTATACCGCATTGCTGCAGGACCATCACCATCCTGGCTTCCATAGTTACCCTGTCCATCAACAAGGGTGTAGCGCATACTCCATGCCTGCGCCATCCGAACCATTGAATCATAGACAGCGGTATCACCATGTGGATGATATTTACCCAGTACTTCTCCTACAATTCGAGCTGATTTTTTATGTGGCTTATTAAAATGGATCCCCAATTCGTTCATAGCATGTAGAATACGCCGGTGTACTGGTTTTAAGCCGTCCCGCACGTCAGGCAATGCACGACCTACAATCACTGACATAGAATAGTCTATGTAAGCGGTTTTCATCTGCTCTTCGATATTGATCGGAATTATTCTATTAAAATCATTAGTGGCGTTGGGTGTGAGATTGTTTTCTTCCATGAATTGAGTCACCTTTTACTTAAAATTTGAAGTAATAACCCGCTGTTGTAAAAGGTTTGCAAATCTATCCATTTTGAACCTCAAAACCTGATGATACTGAAGGTTTTTCATAGTATTTTTCCACTTTTGTGAATAGGTTTTAAAAGTGATAATTCCTTTTAAAAGAACCTAGATGATTTTATAAAGACCCATACTTTTATAATCAGCTCCATGGATTCAAAAAGTTGAATTGTTAATAAAAATTTTAATCACTCTTCAGGAATTGTTGTTATTTTATCCTTCTAATTTTAACTAGAAATTTGCTACGTTTTCATCTTGATTTTTGGCATAATATCTGAACTCTAGTAACTTTAGATCTAGCCCCGTTTAAATTCCAACTTCCTCCATATCCAATCAATAGCCTCAACTATCTGCTTTCCGATTGATTTCAATTTAAATTGTTATGAATAAATATTTACTATTGAGGGATAATAAACAGTCTGGCCCATACACTGTGAACGAACTCGCCAGTCATGGAATCAAGCCTTATGATCTTGTTTGGCTCGAAGGAAGAAGTGCCGCATGGAGATATCCCAGTGAAATGGATGAACTAAAAGCATTTTCCCCTGCAGTAGAAGAACAACCGTTTGACCGGTTTTACAAAAAACCGGAAGTAAAAATAAATGAACCTCTTGTTAAGGATAACTCAGGTTTGAAGGAACCTTCTTCTTTTGTGAATGAGGAAATAAAAAAACCTGTAGCCAAGCTTACCCAGGATTATGTAGAAGGAAAAAATAATTCAAAAAAGATTCATGTTAGTTTACCTGGCCTAAAAGCTGCCGAACCAGTTATAATTAATGCTATAAAAGAAGAAGTGCATTCATCGGCGCCTTCCGTTTTGCCTAGTGTAGAAAAACTGAAGATGGTCACCAACCCTTTACCTATCGATGAACCAAGAACAAAAACATATATTAAAAGAAGCACCAATATTGATTCACCAATCGATTTTGAGGAGAATTATAAAATTAATAAGCGTAAAGAATCTGGAACCGACCCTTTAGTAACCCAGGCGCCTGTCAGTAAATTATTATTTCGTTCTGTTGCAGCAGCTTGTTTATTACTCGGCGGGGCGTTGATTGGGTTAATTATAAATTATAACAATCAACAAAAAAAGTTTCATCAATTAAATCAATTAGTAGAACAGATACGGCAGAAGGATAATTCTGGTACTGTACTCCCTGTAAATACTGAAACTTCAAAAGAGGCGCTGACATCAAAAGCAGGCATTAATGATGCCCTTACTCCTATTGAGGAACCTGTTTATAAAGAAGACCTTAAAATTCCGGTTACAAAAATAGATCGCCGTGTAGTAAAACCGGTTGAAAAGAAAAGCCCTACCCCTGCACCTGTCACGCAGGTAAGTAAGGTGGAAGCCATACCCGCAGTTCTGAAAGAGGAAGATCCCATTCCAAAAACAGACAAAGTTTCTTCTGAACTTGCACGAAAAAATTTATGGCAATTGGTCTCAATTGCTCACAACACCTATAAAACCGGGGTCTTTGGCGGCATTTCAAATCTTTCCCTGAAACTATCGAATAAAAGCCTTTTTCAGCTGGAGCAGGTTGAGGTGGAAGTGAGATTTATGGGGCCAGAGAAAAAACTTGTAAATAAGCAAACCGTTATATTCGAAAACATATCTCCCGGGGAACAACTCAGTGTAGAAGTCCCCAAAAGTAGCCGGGGGGTTAAAATTGATTATACTATAAAAAAAATAAATACCAAAGAATTCGGATTAGCGAATGCTGGCATGTAGTCACTAATTATTTTCTGCGCTCCTTATTTATTTTCAAAACCACTCTACCCACATGGCATAAAAGTTGCCATGGATATTGTTCTGATTTTCTTTTGCATCAAATAATCAGCGGGTCTGAGTTATGAAAAAAACAGCATTCACTTTGTCTGTAACCATTCTTACGGTAGCAATGTTACACGCCTTCCGGATAATGCAAAACAGCTCAATTAGCGGTAAAATCATCCCACCGGATGGATCTGAAATAGTTTGGGCGATTAATGGCAGGGATTCTTTAAGAACCACTGTTGTAAATGGCTCCTTTGTATTTACTGCAAAACCCGGCACCTGGAAAATTTTTGTAGATGGCAAAGAACCTTTCAAAGATGCAGTTCTGGAAAGAGTTGATGTAAAAGAAGGACAAAATACCGATCTTGGTGAAATCCGACTTCAGCAATAAGTGTATATAAGATTTTTGAATTTCAGCCGGTAAACCACCGGCTGATTTTTTTTATACAACTCTACACCGTTACTTTGTTGATCCTATTTAAATACCATGAAAAGAATTTTGATTTTGGGAGCCGGCAAATCTTCCACCTCTCTTATTGAATACCTCAGTAAATTTTTGCAACCCAATCATTGGATGATGATGGTTGCCGACGCAGATCTTGCTTTGGCCCAGGCGAAACTTAAGGGGATTATGAATTCGGAAGCATTGGCTATTAATATAACTGATAGCGAACAGCGAAAAACTTTGATTCAATCAGCCGATATTGTAGTATCTCTCCTCCCTCCTGCCCTTCATTCTTTAATTGCTATTGATTGTGTTGCTTTTAAAAAAAATTTTCTGACAGCTTCTTATGTTGATGATACTATCAGGGCCATGGCCCATGAAATTGAGGATAATCACCTGCTTTTTTTATGTGAGATGGGTCTTGATCCCGGCATTGATCATATGAGCGCAATGAAACTGATTCACAAGATCAAATCGCAGGGAGGGATTATCCATTCATTTAAATCTCATTGTGGCGGATTAGTGTCGCCTCAAAGTGACGATAATCCATGGCATTACAAGATTAGCTGGAATCCGCGTAACGTAGTTCTTGCCGGAAAGGCTGGAGCACATTTTAAAGAAAATGGACAGATAAAGCATTTTAGATATGAAGAATTATTTGATGCCAACCGTGTTGTTGAAATACCGGAAATTGGGTACCTATCCTGGTATCCGAATCGTGATTCTTTGAGTTATGCGAGATTATACGAGACAGAAGACGCACATACATTCGTTCGCACTACGCTCCGTGATCCTGAGTTTTGTTTTGGCTGGAAAAATATTATTGATCTGAAGCTTACTGACGAGAGTATTCAGTACGATACGGATGGAATGACACTTCAACAATTTTTTCAAATTCACTTTAATAAAAGTGGTTTTTCGGATTGGATCGAAAAACAATTGACGGCACGTTTTGCTCAAACTAAATCATTATTGGAAAAACTACAGGAGCTTCTTGCTGCCGAAGAAGAAGTTGATGAAGGGAAAAAATCAGAACTCCAGGAATTTATGATGGTTGACAACGCGGGAGAACTGATGGACATCAATATTGATGAAGTGAAAAATAAAGCAGCAGCAACCGTTGCCGGGCAAATGCATGAGGCCAACCTTTCACTGAAGCAGCTTTTCTTTTTAGGAATGGATGATGAAACAACCTATATTAATAAAGGACGATGCAGCGCAGCAGATGTATTAGAATTTGCAATGGTGCAAAAACTTGTTTTGAAGCCCGGGGACAAGGATATGATTGTAATGATGCATGAGCTGGAATATACGATCGAGGGCGAATCACATTTTTTAAAAAGTTCATTGATTGTACAAGGCGAGGATCCAATCCGGACAGCAATGGCAAAAACAGTTGGCCTTCCTCTCGGAATTGCTACCCGATTGATCCTTGAAAATAAAATAAGCCTTAAAGGATTACACATACCTATCCTGCCAGAAATTTATAAACCGATTATGGAGGAGTTAGAAGAATATAATATTCGTTTCGAAGAATCAAATACCCCGGAATGAATAACAAAAAGGTAAGCTTATTGGAAGCCATTGAAAAATTAAAACTGGAGGCTAAGAAACCATTTACCTTGTTGATGAAACATGGAACCATGTCGGTTGAATATTTTGCACCTCAACAATCAGATACACAAACAGCTCATCAGCAAGATGAATTATATGTTATTGCCAGAGGTCATGGACAATGTAACAGGCAACAGGAAATAATAGAATGCAAAGCTGGGGATGTTTTGTTCGTGCCTGCAGGTATGGAACACCGTTTTGAAAATTTTACAGATGATTTTGCAACCTGGGTGATATTTTACGGACCGATCAGTGGAGAATCCTAAAGTTTATATATAGCCTAATAACACTATTGAAATCTTCGCATAGTTACTCAATCAATAGGACAGCCACTCTCTGCTTAGTTAATTTTGAGAATGCAAGGTTCAAGACTTCGACTGCATTCTTCATAATCTCCCTATTGCCAGGTTGATTGCCTTCGAATTCGATAGCAAATTGATCAAGTTCTTCTACGGAATAAAATAATCCGTTAGGCTTTAGTTTGAGCAAATCCAGGTCATTAATGGAAAAAATATACATACCCGCTTCACTATTTTTTTGAAGGGTATTGGCAATTCTGCTATATTCCAGATTGTCCCAATCAACTCCTAATCTTTCTTTTGAGAAAACAGCTAATACTGCGAATGCAAAACCTGACCAACGATAACTTATTTTTTCAATAGCAAAACTTTCCAGCTTACTGGCAAAAGAATCAGCAGTTTTCTTCATTCGTTTCAGCCAGTTTTTTGTATTACCGGCATCCGCATCCAGGGCTTGTTGTAACAGGGCAAGATCTTTTATTTCAAGTATACTCAATGCAGCTGTTTGTGCCATGGTTATATTTTATGAAGCAGTTCCACCAGCTCCTTTACTCCTTCTGTAGCTGGTTTTTGAATGCTTGTCAGTTTGTGTAAAGAAGTATTATAAGGGATGCTTTTATCAATAATATATTTAGGGATTTGGGGCTTAGCATAGTTTATAAGACCTGCCGCAGGATATACCACCAATGAAGTTCCTACCACAACAAATATGTCTGCACTTTGTACAATTGGTATTGCTTCTTCTATTTTGGGGACAGGTTCTTCAAACCAGACAATATGCGGACGAAGCTGCCCTCCATCTGCTGCGGTGTCGCCCAGGTTTATATCGCCATGAATATCGTAAACCAGGTGTTCATTTTTTTCACTTCGCATTTTGAAGATCTCTCCATGCAGGTGCAATACCTTTTGAGAACCTGCGCGTTCATGAAGGTCATCAATATTCTGGGTGATGATATGCACGTCAAAGTTTTCCTGTAATGCAGCTAATCCATAATGTGCAGCATTTGGTTTGGCATCTGATACATTTTTACGGCGATAATTATAAAATTCCAGTACAAGATGTGCGTTTTTTTTCCATGCTCCGGGAGTCGCTACATCTTCTATATTATAACCTTCCCAAAGTCCATCACTATCCCGGAAAGTTTTTAAGCCGCTTTCAGCGCTGATACCCGCTCCTGATAATACCACCAGCTTCTTTTGTGCCATTCATCAAAGATATGTTGTGTCAGTTTAAAATAAACAGGCTGGAACGGATACCCTATGATGGTTCTTCAAGGATCTACTTCTGTTATAAAAAATTTCATGCTGTTTTTACTTTAGCTAATTTCCATTTTCTAAAGCCCAACCATATACCTGCAACTACGATGATTAAAGGCCATATCGAAATCAGGCCAAGAAGTAGTTGTTGAATAAAATTCCATCCATTCTCGAAAGCTTTTACCAGTTTCAGGAAGAATGATGGTTCTTTATCTGTATGCGCAGATGGATTTAACACCTGGAAAAATGTAAGTTGAATGGTGCTATAGTCAGCTGAATGGTTTAGATAAGACATTCTTCCGGCGGCCATTTCAATTTCTTCCTGTAAATCATTTATTTCTTTTTGTACCTGCAATACCTCTTGCATATTTTTTGCCTGCTTCAACAAATCCAGGTAACGAAGCCTTGCCTCCCTCTTTGCTTCTAATCGCGACATAACATCTATCACTTGTCCTGTTACATCTTCTGATCCAATTTTCTTTTCAACCAGTTTTTCATTACCCGTTCCATTTATAAGGATCCCTAATGCTTCATCGAATTGTTGAACAGGCACTTTAATCGTAAGCACATTTTCATTTTTGTATTCAGTTTGATTTTGATCTTCCTGGGCCACATATCCCCCTACTCTTTTTACCGAGGGATAGATGCTTGAATAATATTTCTTATAATCCTTTGTTTCTACTTGTAAGGTTGCTGTTTTAATTATTTTTTTATCCCAGTCGAGGTTGACAGGGTTTTGGTTTTCATTTTCTTTTTGTGGTTGTTGTTCATACTGAGAATTGACAGGGGTGGTAGTGTCTGCTATATAGGCTCGATCTTCCTGTTTTGCATCAACAATTGAAAGTGATACATCCTGATTTTTACTTTTACTACACCCAAGGCAAATCATAAGCAGCAATGCTGCAAGCATTAGTGATTGAAATTTCATACAATGATTTTTTAAGTTATCGATGAAGGCTCAGCATCTGAATGTAGATTAGATGCAATGAAATATAATTTACATAAACCGAGAGTAAATTCGAGTGCGCATCCGGATTCAATCATCTAATCTTGATTCCCGAAGGCAAAAAATGTAACCTCATCAAAGTGTTAAAGCAAATTAAATAGTGGGTAGTCAAACGCATGTACCTGAGATCGAAAACTGCAATTATTTTTCACCTGCAAGTTCCATAATCACTTTCCATTCTGTATCTGTTACTGGCTGAACAGACAATCTTCCGATACGCACCAGCGCCATATTCGCTAAACGTTTATCTGCTTTGATTTGTATAAGATTCACGGGTTTCTTTAATTCTTTATGAGGTTTAAGATCCACGACGATCCATGCCGGTTCATCACTAGTTGGATCCTGATATGATTCCTTGGCTACTTTCGCTATTCCAACAATCTCTAATCCTTCGTTACTGTGATAAAATAATACTTCGTCATTTTTCTTCATGGATCTTAAGTGATTTCTTGCGGCATAATTTCTAATACCATCCCAGGATGTCACTTTATCCTTTTTAAGGTGGCTCCATGAATACGTGGAAGGTTCTGATTTTACTAACCAGTATGCCATATCAATTATGGTTTAAAATTTTAACGAATAGGATTTATACTTAGTAATTTTTTGTTTAGAGCCGTATTTATGACATTATATGATAAATGAATCCAAATTTATTTTTCCATGCATAATTTTTTAAACAAATCTAATGTTTTTGTGTATACGTAGATGAGTCGTTGATGGTTAGAAAAATAGAACCGTTGACATACAAATTTATTTATCAATTCAAATTAAAAATTGTTATGAAATCAGTTAGAAACTTTGCAATGCTTATTGCAACTTCATTTTTATTCAATGTTGTTAGTGCCCAGGAGAAACCTGTTGAAGTAGGCGGTGCAGCTATGTATCCTTCCAAAAATATTGTGGAGAATGCTGTAAACTCAAAAGATCATACTACCCTGGTGGCTGCAGTAAAAGCTGCTGGATTGGTTGAAACACTGCAAAGTGCAGGTCCATTCACTGTTTTTGCACCTACCAATGCAGCATTTGACATGTTACCAAAAGGCACAGTGGAAACTTTATTAAAGCCTGAGAATAAAAGTATGTTGTCTAGTGTATTAACCTATCATGTGGTTGCTGGGCGACTGGACGGAAATGAAATGGCTCGCCTCATTAAAGAAGGAAATGGTAAAGCAGAATTAGCAACAGTAGCCGGAGGAAAATTGTGGGCTTCGATGAAAGGGAATAAAGTGATGCTTACAGATGAAAAAGGTGGTATGGCAACAGTAACGATTCAAAATGTTTATCAGAGTAATGGAGTTATTCATGTAATTGATCATGTGGTGTTACCCAAGAGCTAACGCTCAACCGAAGGCTGGCTTCTGCCAGCCTTCTTAATTTATTTATGTGGGATAAAGTGAGGAAGATATTGCTGATAAAATAAAAACTATTTTCTTTATTATATATTTTGATGGATTTGTGTAAGTATACCCATATCACATTATTGCTTTGTTAAACAGGCATGGTTATTACTATAGTCAATAAATACAAATCATTCCTACATATATTTTTCAATCAACCTTCACTAAGAGAGTAAAACTATAATCCCCTTAATCTCGTAATTAGTCGATAATCCATTTTTACACAGCTAAATTAAAATTATGAAACAAAAACAGTTGGTAGATTCACCT
>Ga0136634_10000112_pt1 | contig 39050 bp, 38 predicted proteins | sample AntDrymUQ8332106_2_FD_104654 | JGI IMG/M metagenome (GOLD analysis project Ga0136634, IMG submission 104654) | Polar desert sand microbial communities from Dry Valleys, Antarctica - metaG UQ833 (21.06) | ecosystem: Environmental > Terrestrial > Soil > Desert | place: Antarctica: Dry Valley... | reverse complement strand
GGTGCTGCTCGCGTTGGCCGGGGTCGCGGGTCTGACCGTCGCCGCGTTCCGGACGGGGTGCCCCGGCGGAGCCGCCGGGTGCGGGTTCGAGACCACCGACGCCCCGCCCGACGTCGCTGACGTCGTGCACGGCCTCGCCGTCGTCGGGTACGAGGTGGCGTTGCTCGGGGCGATGCTTGTGGTGGCCGTCCGCCTCGCTCGTCCTCGACCGGTGGCCGCCGTGCTCACCGCCGTCGCCGCTGTCGTCTCCGTGGTGCTGATGCTGCAGATCGGTGGGGTCGACAACGGTTGGTGGCAACGGGGTTGGCTGGTGGTCAACACCGGCTGGCTGGTGGTGCTGGTGACCGCGCTCCGCGTCGAGTCCGACGTCGGCTCGTGAGGCGACCGGTCCTCGCGCCCACCGTCCCCGCGTCCCGCTACCCCTGGAGCGCGCTCGCCGCCGTCGCGGTCACCGTGGTCGCGTGGGCGTCGGCGTTCGTCGTGATCCGCGCCGTCGTGGCGTCCTACGGCGCCGGTTCGCTGGCGCTGGGCCGGCTGGTGGTCGGCGCGCTCGCGCTCGGCGTCGTGCTGCTGGTCAGCCGCCGCTGGGTGGCCCCGACCGGACGGGAGTGGGCGCTGCTCGCGCTGTGCGGTGCGTCGTGGTTCGGCGTGTACAACGTCGCGCTCAACGCCGCCGAGCAGCGGGTCGACGCCGGTACCGCCGCGATGCTGGTCAGCGTCGGGCCCATCGTCATCGCGCTGTTCGCCGGGCTGCTGCTCGGTGAGGGCTTCCGCGGTGGCTGGTGGTCGGGGCGCTGGTCGCGTTCACCGGTGCGGTTCTGGTGGGAGCGGCGACGGCCGACGCCGACGATGCCGACGTCCTCGGCGTGCTGCTGTGCCTCGTCGCGGCGTTCACCTCAGCGATCGGTGTACTCGCCCAGAAGCCGGTGCTGCGCCGACTCCCCGCGCTGCAGGTCACGTGGCTGGCCTGCACGATCGGCGTCGTCGCATGCCTGCCCTTCACGCCCGGTTTGTTCGCCGACCTGGTCGCGGCGCCGATGGCCGCGACCGGCGGGCTCATCTACCTCGGTCTCGTACCCACCGCGCTGGCGTTCACCCTGTGCGCCTACGCACTCGCGCGGATGGATGCCGGCCAGCTCGGGGCGAGCACGTACCTGGTGCCCCCGATCGCGGTCGGGATGTCCGCGGCCCTGCTCGGTGAACTCCCGCCGCTGTTGGCGCTCGTCGGCGGCGCGATCTGCCTGGCAGGCGTCGCCCTGTCCCGTCGGCGCCCCCGGCGCTGAACGGCGACGCACTCCGCTATGCGGCGCGAACTACCGTCGGCACCGTTCCACGTCGAGATGCGCGTTATGGTCGCCAACCCACGCCCCCACAACCATAATGCGCATCTCGACGACACCGGACGTGATGAGGGCGCCCCGCGGGCACGACATCCGTCGCGCAGCGGCGTCGCCCCGGGCCCGCCGGTGGCGGGGGTCGGGCGTCCCTGCCGCGGAAAGCCCACATCCTGGCTGAGGTGACCGGGGTGACGGAAGATCGTGTCGGTGTCGAGTCGTCGGACAGTCACCCCTGGTTGTCACCCCCTACGGTGATCGGCTGTGACGATCGATACTGATGACATGGCGGTGGAGCAGGCGCGGTTGCAGGCCGCACGGCGTGAGCTCGGCGAGCAGCTGGCCTGGTACCGGCAGGCCGCCGGGATCACCCAACCCCAGCTCGGCCAGATCCTGTGCCGGACCCGGACCATGCTGTCGAAGATCGAGCACGGCACCCGCAGCATGACCGCGTCAGACTGGAGGATCGCCGACGACCGGTGCAACGCGAGAGGCGCGCTGATCGCCGAGCACGCCGCGCTCGTCGAGGCCGAGCGGGACTACCGTGACCGGTGTCGCACCCAACGCCGTCAAGCCCAGCAAGCGGCCGCGCACGCCGAGATCGCCGCTGCCCGAACCCGACCGGCGGCGCGGCCGCAGTGGGCCTGGGACGGCGATGAGCACGCCGAGGAGCTGGTAGCGGTGGTCACCAAGCTGATCCGGTTGATCGGGCGCCGCAAGGCCCTGCAGGTGGCCGGAGTGACCCTGGCCACGATGGGTGTGTCCGGCCTGGACACCGACGAGCACACCCGGCTGGCCCTGGCGGTGGCCGCGCCGGGACGGGTGGATGCCCAGCTCGTGGAGAACCTCGCGGTCAGCCTCGCCCAGGCCAAGCGATTGGAGGACAAACTCGGCCCCGGCGAGGTACTCGACACCGTCGTCGCCCAACACGGGCTGGTGCGTCGCTTGCTCGCCGGCGGCACACCACCGCGGCTGCACCAGTCCCTCGGTGCCCTGGACAGCCATATGGCCTCCACGATCGGGTGCTACCTGGTCGACATGGGCCACCTCGACGAGGCCCGCCGCCACTTCGAGCACGCCCGCAAGACAGGCCACGACGCTGGTCACACCGCCTACGCGGCTTATGCCGCGGCCAACGCCAGCTTCGCGGCGTACTGGCGCGGCGACACCCCCACCGCCCTGGACACCGCCGCTGCAGCCCGCAGCCTGGCCGCACGCACCGACGACACCCAGCTCAAGGCTCTGGCGGAGCTGCGGGCCGCTGACGCGTACGCACTCGACGGCCAATACGGTCCATGTATGGCCGCCAGCGGGCGTGCCCAGCAGCTCCTCGCCACGGGGGCCCCCGGCTCACCGGCCTATTGGGTGCACGAGGGCAGGATCGGCAGTCACCTCAGCAGGTGCCTGTCGCTGCTGGGCAGGCCCCAGGAGGCCGTCGACACCGCCCGCACCGCCCTGGCTGGCTACGACCGGAACTACGTGTCCGGTCACGCACACTGTACAGTGCGGCTCGGCCACGCACTCGTACTCTCCCGCGAGATCGACGAGGCCACCCGGGTGCTCGGCGACGCGGCCGCCTCCGCGAACCTCTCTCCCCGGCTGACCGGCGAGCTCCACGCCGCCCGCACCCTCCTGCGGCCCTGGAACACCACCCCCGCCGTCACCACCCTCGACGCCCGACTCGAAGCCCACGGGCTCGCCCCACTCACCTCGCCGCGCACCTGAGTCAGCACGTTGGGCCAGCGTGATCAGCACCGCCCATAACCGGTTCTGGTGCTACCTGTGCCTTGAGCACGAATCCCGTGCCCAACGACTCAGACCCAGCTAATGCCTGTGAAGAGCCGTGTAGTGCACCATGGACCCGTGGGCGGCAGCGATCGGTCGGCAACTCGTCCCGGATGGGTCCGGGACGTGCCGGTCCCGGACGTCCTCGACGAGCTCCAGGGCCCGCTCACCGGCACCGTCGGCCTGCCCGCCAGGCTGTTCTGGTCTGGTTCTCAACCACGCACTGTCCGTTGGGATCTGGCCGACCCAGCACGGCGCCGCGACCTCTACGAGATCGTTCTTGTCGAAGGGACCCTGGACGACGTCCGGCAGTTCGTCAACGGCGCCCCACTCGTCGAACTCTGGGACCAGATGTACCTACCGCGCTGGGTACGCGCAGCCTGGTCACCGTTGATCGACTCGGCTCGCGCAGCGGCCTGACCCCGATGCCGTTGGACCCCTTGCAAGACCTCATCGTGCGTGGATTGGCAGCCCTGGGCCGCGCCGAAAACGGCGAGAGCATCTAGTACTACAGAGACACTTGTTTGAGCGACCTGTGAAGATGCCGCGGGCGGGCGCCGAGCGGAGCGCTCGTGACCTGCGAGTTCTTTATGATCAACATATAACTGTCCCTGTAGTACTAGATCAGGCGGCTGGTGAAGCTGGCGTCGACCAGCCGCTCGTAGGCGGCCTGCGCTTCGTCGGGCATCTCCTGTTCGATGGCGAAGCCGCGTTTGGCGTACTCGGTGATCCGTTGGGTGTCTCCGACCAGCATGTTGATCACGCGGTTGACGTCGCCGATGCTGTCGACGTACTCGTCCAGCGGCAGCGGTCGGGAACCGCACAGCACCTCGACCTCGGGCCAGACCTTCCGGCACGTCGCGTAGGCGCGGCGTTGCTGGTAGGGCCGGGAGATGAGCAGGATCGACTTCGGGTCTATCCCGGCATCGTCCAGTATCGTGCGGCTGTAGGTGAGGTTCTGACTGGTGTTGGCCGCCTCGGTCTCCATGCTGATCGCCTCGGACGGCACCCCGAGGCTGACCGCATGGTCGCGGTAGTGGACGGCTTCGCCGCGCGGGAACCTCTCGATCGTGGTGGGCGCGTTCGCGCCGGTGAACACGATCCGCGGGAACAGGCCCTGGTGGTACAGCTCGGCGGTGTAGGTGGCTACGCCGAGGTCGTGGCTACCCAGACCGATGCAGACATCGACCGGCCGCAGTTCGTGGTGCATGTCGTGATAGGCCCACAGGGTCTCGACGTCAGCGCGCACATCGTGGGGTATGGCGGTGGTCGACATGCCGGGAGGTTACGGCTCGCGCGGGTCGGTGCCGTGCACGCCCATGCGGTAGGCCAGTTCGATGGCGCGGGACGCCGGGCGGGGCAGCCGGATCATCTCCCGTACGAGGATGCGGGACAGCCGGTGGTAACGGACCTGTTCAGGGGCGTCGTGCTCGGCGCGCAGCAGCAGCGCGAGCGCGTCGTCCGCGCGGTTCCACCGAACGTGGGCGCGGGCGGTTTCGATGGCGTGGCGTACCCGCCGCTCGGTGGGCAGGGCGCCAGTGTCGATGCGGGGGCCGAGGTCCACGGCGACCTGCACGTCGCCGAGTTCCATCGCGGCGGTCATCCGGTGGGTTGCTTAACCAAGCCGCTGGCCACCTACAGACCCGCGGTGAGCCCGGAGCGGCGCTGTCGCTGTTCCACTGTGTCCACAACGCTCGGCGGGACCGTCTCGGTGACGACCACCCTGACACCCTCATCTCGGTCAGCAACCTCGCTGCTGACCTGCACGCCGTGGGCGAATACCAGCAGGTCCGACCCTCTACGAGGACATCCTCATCCTCATCCGCCGCTGTCGGGTCCTGGGCGAGGATCACCCCGAGACCCTCACCTCGGCTAAGAACCTCGCGCGTGACCTGGCCGCGGTGGATGAGTACCAGCAGGCCCGCATCCTCGAGGAGGAGACGCGGTCCAGCGTCCAGCGGGACCTGGCAGCTCGACGCCGCGCTGGCGGTTGCTGAGACGGGCACTTCGTGCAGGCACACCCCGGCCCTTGACCTGGGGCGCGACGCGCGCGAGGATGACGGAACGCCTCGCTAAATTTCTCGCACGGAGGCATGATGCGCGCCCGGTTCCTCGGCAAGGACCCAGAATCCCATGTGGATAACTCGCCTACGTTGTTCGTGACCGATCGGACGGACCGTAAGACCTACATCGCACAGGGTTGGGTTGTGACTGACCCCCAGGTGCTGGCTGATGTCGGCCCGGTTCCCGAGGATGAAGCCGTCGTCGAGATCCCCGAAGATGTCTTGAAGTACTACCAGCGCAACCAGTAGGAGGGAGACCGCTGACGCAACTCATCGAACCCGGCCCGGCGATTCGGCAGCTCTTTCGTTCCTTTGAGCACACGGCTTTCCGCTTGGAGGTGCGGGACCGTTACGATGCGCCGTACGAAAATGAATCTGTGCGAAAATTTCTTGCAGGTGAGCCGGATGACCTCGCATGGTCTGAGAGCTGGCTCAGCATGGTTCGCGACGCACTATCTGCGGGCCGCTGCTTCTGGCGTGTCCGAGTGGTGAGCGTACCTTTTACTGATTACGCCTGCTTTGGTCTGTGGGCGTCGAAGTTCACCGTTTCTGCTGGTGAAGACATCCGCTACCTCACTCGTGATCAAGCGCAAGGCGTCGGGCTGCCCAACCACGACTACTGGCTGTTCGACTCACTCAAGCTGGTTAAGATGCACTTCGATGACGAGGATCAGTTCCTTGGCGGCGAGGTCGTCGAGGACTCGCTCGAGATCGTGCAGCATAATTACTGGCGGGACGCTGCCTGGCATCACGCTGCAAGACGGGACGACTTTGCCACCGAACAACACTTCCGGCGCGTCTAGCGTCCACGAAGCGCGAAACGCGTTGGGCAAGCGGCTCCGCGAGCTTCGCCAACAGGCCGACTTGAGCGGCAGGCAGCTTGCGGAGTCGTTGTCATGGCCGCAGTCCAAGGTGTCCAAACTGGAGAACGGCCGTCAAGCGCCAAGCGATGACGACATACGAGCATGGACTCGCGCTACGGACGGCGAGTCTCACGCCGAGGCCTTGCTTGCATCACTGCACACCCTTGAAGTGCAGCACGCCGAGTGGCAGCGCGTCTTTCGCGCCGGACTACGGCCTCGGCAGAACGAGTTGGCCGAGTTGGACCAGAAGACTCGGCTGTTCCGCGCGTTCGAGGCGACAGTTGTCCCAGGGCTGCTTCAGACCGCTGAATACGCGCGAGCGCGCTTTGCTGAAGGTATTCGCAGACTCAAGCTGCCGAATGACATCAACGAAGCGGTGCAAGGTCGTATTCAGCGGCAAGAGATCCTGTACCGTCCGGATAAGCGTTTTTATTTCGTGTTGACCGAGGCGGCCCTGCGGTTTCGTCTTTGCCCGGCGCAGGTCATGCTCGGTCAGCTTGACCGCTTGATCTCGCTATCGGCGCTGCCGAATGTCCGGCTTGGCATCATCGGCTTCGATACGCAGTACTCAACTGCTCCGTGGCACGGCTTCTGGCTGTACGACAACAGTAAGGCGCTGATCGAGACTTACTCGGCAGCGTTGGATCTTCGGCAGCCGCAAGAGATCGAGCTGTATAGCAACGTCTTTGAACAGCTCGCAGCTGTCGCCAGCTACGGCCGATCCGCTCGCGCGATCATCACTCGCGTGATCGACGACCTTGCGCCAGAGGTTCCGGAGGATGACTCATGATTTTTCGCAGATCGACCGGCCACCCAGGAGCGGACCGATGACGGCCTCCACCCCGCTCACCACCGCTGGTAGGTCCCGGATCACCACGGAACGTCTCGCCTCGATCACGAACACGATTCGCGATTCATCCGACGCCGTCAGATTCACCACGGCGTCAGTTCGCTGACCGCCGGAGCCGAGCGCCACCTCCTCCGCAACGTCTGCCTGCCACCCGGACGGAAATCGGTCCTATAGCATGGCCACGCAGCGGCGAAGTACGTCGGCTACCCGCTCCGGCATCGAAGCAGTGTCGCCCGTCCTTCGGGAAATAGCCTTGTTCCGCTGACATCGGAGGAACCTCGTAACGCGGCGGTGCGGTGTGGTCCGGTCAGTCCGTCATCTTCCTGGCAAGTGCTGCCGCAGCTGTCGTCGGTCAGACGCATCAGTTCGGCGAGTCCCGCATCGGTCTCGACGATGGAGATGTCGAGATCGAACTTGGGCTCGTCGGTCGGGGTAGCTCCGGTGTCGATGGTCATGACGTCCTCCGTGGTTGTTCCTGCGCGGGTCGAACGTGCCGGTCCGGCCTGCGTAGGCCCTGGTCAGGGCCAGGTGATGACGATCCGTGTGTGGACCTTGTCGATGACGCACCCCGGTGGTAGGTCCGCGTCTGTGGTGGCCGCGGGGAACACCTCGAGCAGGGGGCCGGTGCCGTGGAGGTCGTGGTGGTAGAACCGCCAGCGCTGCAGCAGCTCGCCGTACTGCTCGGCCAGCGGTGCCGCGTCCGGCCCGTGCGCACGCACCCCGACCTCGAACCTGTCGGTGCCCGGGGTCGGGCGTTTCTTGCGATAGGCGAGGCCGTCGGCCGAGACGAGGGTCGGGACACCGAGTTTCGCGGCGGGCCCGACGAGGCCGTCGTCGATCGGCCCCTGTTCGGCGGTGAGAATTCCGGGTACGGGCAGTGTCGAGGCGAGCCAGAGGTCGAGCAGGTCGGGTCGGTCGAACTCGACCCGGGACCATCGTTCCAGCCTCGGTCCGAACAACGCCGTGTCCAGACGGTCGGTGTCGACGGGCTGCGGCCCGTCGAAGCGCAGCTCGACACGGCCGCCGTCGAGTCGGATCACGCGTTCCTGGTGGGCGCCCGCGCCCTGCATCGGGACGAAGCTGCACAGCCGGACGTCGTCGCCGACCAACCGCGTGCCGGTTTCGTTGAGCACCCGGTCCAGCGCGACTGAGCGGGTCAGGCCGCGTAACCGCAGCGGGACCACGATCCGGCCGCCCTCGACGAGCTGGTCTGTCCACGCCGGTGGGATGTCCCAGGCCCGGGCCGTCACGATCACTGTGTCGTAGGGGGCGAAGTCGGGGACGCCGCCGTCGGCGTCGGCCGGCACGGTGTTGACCCGGCCGTACCCGGCGGCGTTCAGGCACACTCGTGTGCGGTCGATGACCTCCGGGTCGATGTCGACGGTGGTGACCTCACCGTCGTCGCCGACGAGCTCGGCGATCAGCGCTGCGTTGTAGCCGCCCGAGCCGATCTCCAGGACCCGCATCCCCGGACGCAGCCGCGCTTGGTCCAGCATGACCGCCTGGATGTGTGCGGCGGACACCGTGCTCAGCACGACGCCGCGTTCGTCGCGCTTGGACAGCACCGAGCTGTTCGCGGCGTAGGCAGCTGCTAATGACTCCCCGGGTGCGAACACATGCCGCGGCACCGCGCTGAAAGCCCGGGCGATCTCGTCGCGACGGATCGCTCCCAGCGCCCGGAGCTCGTCGATCATCGCGCCGCGCCGGGCGGCTGTTTCGGCATCGTCATGGAGTGTGTTCACGCGGGCACCTTTCCAGGCTGGGTCTGCGGGTCACGAGCCGCGATCACGCGGACATCAGGCGTCAACCCGATGTCCGGCACTGCGTTGGTGTCGGCGCCTGGTTCGCTCATCTGCTTCCTCGTCTCGCTTTCCGGCTGGCATCATCGGGCGGCACCCGCGCCGGGGAGCAAGCCCGGGTCGGAGGTGAGATACGTCTGCGGGGTAGGCATCGGCTTGCGGCCAGCCCGGCGCTGGGGCCATGGCCGACAGCATGGTGTGATGCGCTTCCGGCGGTCGAGTGATCGCGTGTGAGTGTGGAATTTGGTCAACGGGGGTGAGCCCAGGTGGCGGGTGATGTCAGGCTCGGTGTGGTCCTGGCCCAGCTGCGGACAGCGCGAGGACTGACGAGGGGCGCGGTGGCCCGACAGACGAAATCTTCACTGTCGTTGCTGTCGTATGTCGAGTCAGGGGACCGGGTGCTGCAGCCGTGGTTGGCGCAGGCGCTGGACCGGCTCTACGGAACGGGTAGCGTGGTCGCATCCCTCGCGCGGGGCGCTGACCGCACGCCGAAGGACAGCTCCGGGTCCGAGGTAACCACGACGGACGTGTTCGTGGTGCAGCTGCCGCAGGGAGGTCCCGCAATGCTCCTGTCCCGCCGGGAGGTGCTGACGGCCCTCGGCGCCGGGATCATCAGTGGCAGTCCGCAGGGGGAGTTCGAACGGGCACTGGATCGGATCGAGTTCAACGATGAGATCCTACGGTTTTTCGAGGATGCTTTTCGTGGCTTCAAAGAAGCTGCTCGCACTCTTTCACCTAACCGGCTCATCGACGGCATGACGGGAAATGTCGCTATCCTGGACGGTTTGCGGCGCAGAGCTGCCGACGAGGACCGGTACCGGTGCAGCGCGCTGCAGGCGTATTACGCGGAGACGTTGAGCTGGCTGAGCGTGGAGGCGGGAGATCTACGGGGTGCGGTCTGGTGGATGGATCGGGCGTCGCAGTGGGCGCAGGCCGCCGGGTGGCAAGGAATGACGGCGTGGGCTTTCGTCCGGCGCTCAGTCGTGGTGCTGAGCTTCTCCGGTGACGGGCTTCAGGTCGTTGACCAGGCACGTCCGGTGTTAGAGATGTCCCAGGTGTCACCACGGATGAAAGGTTTAGCGGCCAAGCAGATAGCATATGGATATGCACTGACGGGTGACCGTGATGCCAGCTGTCGTGCCCTCGACACCGCGATGGACTGGCTGGCCCATCCGGTTCGTGAGGATGATGCTGTGCTTCAACGTAGTGTGGCAGATGACGATCTACTCGCGGTCTACCAGGCAACGTGCAATATCTATCTCGGTCGTGGCGCCAGTGTCATTTCGGTCATGGAACCCCGAATGCAGCCACTGGCGAAGTCGCTGCGTACGGCCACCATCACACGTGCCAAGTTGGCTCGGGCTTACGCCAATGCTGGTCAGCCGGAAGAAGCCTGCCTGGTGGCGTGGGAAACTCTCGACACCATGGAACAGATTTGCTCGATGTCGGCCCGCAACGAGTTACGCCGAGCACTTCCTGTCCTGAATCAGTGGCATGGCCGAAGCGATGTGAAAGATATCACGCACAGACTAAAATTTAACGGCGATATCAGGTGAGATGCAATACGTCACGGCGACTGGGGCTGGGCGGGGCTTGGTGCTATAGGGTGAGTGCACCGCCAAGGGGAATCTCATATCGCGGTGCGACCCGGTCAGTCTTGCATCCGGTCCATCCGGATCCCGGTAGTCCTCCTCGCGGGTGTCCGTGATCAGCATGTGTCCCGGGGCGTGCGCGATCGCCAGGTGGGCCGGGACTCCACGACCGCCGCCTGCAGGATCACCCCGCATGCCCAGAACACCGGCATGTCACCGGGTTCGCGGTGTACCGGATCGCCGTAGCCCGGGTCTGAGCGAACTCAGCAGGTCTTGCGCGAGGAGGGCCGCCGATGCGGCTACCGTCGTGGGATCGCCGACGCCTTCCTCGGCACGGCCTGCCATCCTGGCGCCGATGGCGTCGGATCCGGCGAACAACTCGTTGAGATAGATCAGGGCATGGCCGGTGGCGGAGCCCGCGAGTTCGTCGTCGCGAAGCCTGTGCAGCGCGGCGGCCAGGTCCTCTGTCGGGATGGCGACCAGCAGGCGAAACAGGTCGTGTGCGTCCTTGTCGATCAGTCGTCCGGGCGTTGCCTGGCGTTCGCCCAGCTTGTGCAGCTTGGCGACCAGCAGCGCGGCCGGGCCCGCGACATTGGCGGTGTACGTCCGATCGTCACCGACCGCCAGCGCGGTCACCAGCATCGGTGCGTTGTCGATCAGCGCTGCCTCGAGACCCGCGGCTCGTCTGGTCGCGTGCTTGGAATGCGGAGGGATCCGCGCGCCACGCCGTCCGGAACCGCCAGCCAGCATCTCCGGAACCATGAGGTCGACCGGGATGTCGGCCAGGTTGAGCCACGAACCGGGTTGCGGAGATGGCAGATCACGACGAAACCCGGCGTCGGTCATCGCTCGCTCGAGCAGTGGTTCGTCGAGCAGAGTCCTCGTGTCGAGGGCCAAGTCGCTGTCCTTGGTCGCCTCGGCGAGCCCGACCGCGGCCGCCCCGGTATGCAAGTAGATCGCCTGGGCACCGATCACGATCACTGAGTGGCGGTGTGCGTCGAGCGCCTCCAGCGCGTCGAGCAACGCGCCGCGGGCGGCCACGAACAGATCAGCGTCGCCAGCCGGCGTCATGAGCCTGCATCCAATCCAAGAGAGCATGGCCCTCCGCCGGGCCTCGTCCGGGCGCCGTGAGGAGGTCGACGGCGGCCTGGCTGGGCGCGACGAACCGTAAGCCGTCCGCTTCAACCGTGCGAGTGAGCACCACGTCGTGGTCGGTTCCGGCGAGCAGGACGTTGGCGCCGCCGTCCACGGCCCGCAAGCCGAGCGTGTCGACGGCGCTGGCCGGATCGTCCAGGTAGAGCATCGCGAGACGCGGCGGAGCGTAGGGAGCCAGCCGCTGCGCGGCGAGCGATCCGGTCACGGCGTAGCGCAACCCGGTCGATCCGCGCAGAGCATCGAGCACAGCGGGGATCCCCCGGGGCTGCAGGTACCCGCTGACGGTGTTGCTGCGCAGAAATCCATAGTCCTCGCTCCACCGCTCGAGGATCCGGCGCCACTGCACGGTGACGACCGGACCTCGCGGTTCCCGTTCGATCAGAGCCTCGCGCTCCAAGAACTCCACCACGCGATATGTGGCACCAATCGACGCGCCCGATCGTCGCGCCAGCTCCGAGACGCTGACCGGAGGCGCGAAGTCGACCAGCCCGCGGACCACGCGCGCCGCCGGAGGCCCATGCAGACCAGCCCGGGGTCGGCCCGGGCCACGCCACGGATCTCGATCGGCACCGGTGTCACGCAGGTAGAGCGCCGGGTTGTCGGCAACGATCCGAATGTTGCCCGTCGCATCCACGTAGGACACGCCGCGCTCCTGCAACCACTCCCGCACAGAGGGGCCTAGATATCGCGCCGTCACGACCGGTACCACCTGCGCTGCTTGACCTAGGAGCGGAGCGATGACGGTCTCCAACCCACCCACCATCGCCGGCAGGTCCCGGACCACCACCGAACGTCTCGCCTCGAACACAAGCACGAGCCGCGACCCGTCCGAAGCCGTCAGATCCACCACGGCGTCAGCTCGCCGACCGGCGGAGCCGAGGGGAACCTCCTCCGCAACGTCCGCCTGCCACCCGGACGGCAACCGGTCCTCCAGCAGAGCTACGCAGCGGCGAAGTACGTCGGCCTCCCGTTCCGGCGCCGGAGCAGTGCTGCCCATCCTCACCCACCCGCACCTAGCAGTCCGCCTCACCCTCGGGAAATAGTCGCATTCCGCTGACAACGGAACAACCCCATACCACCAGGAAGTAGGGTGCGCCGGGAGGAGCTGCCCTTCCCGGCGGGTCCGGACCTCCACCGAGCGTCTCGTCTTGAGCACGAGCGTGACCCACGTCCCCCTCCGAGGCCGTCAGATCCACTACGGCGTCAGCTCGCCGACCGGCAGAGCCGAGCACTTCCTCCACGACATCTGTCTGCCACACAGCGGCGGAGCACGTCGGCCATCCGCTTCGCCGCGAAGCAGTGCCGCCTGTCCCTCGGGAAATAGCCTTATTCCGCTGACAGCGGAGGAACCTCATAACGAGGTCCGGTCAGTGCGTCATCCGGTGACCCGGAGCTGGTAGTCCTCCTCCCGGACGTCCGTGATCAGCATGTGCCCGGGGGCGTGCGCGATGGCCAAGGTGGGTCGGGACTCCATGACCGCTGCCTGCGGGGTCACCCCGCACGCCCAGAACACCGGCACGTCGCCGGGCTCGCGGTGCACCGGGTTGCCGTAGTCCGGGGCGTCGAGATCGATGATGCCCAGCTCGCGGGGGTCGCCGACGTGCACCGGTGCGCCGTGCACGGCGGGGTAGGCCGCGGTCACGCGCACGGCGTCGGCCACCTGTTCGGCGGGTATCGGGCGCATCGACACGACCAGCGGGCCCGACACCGACCCGGCGCCGCGGCAACGCCGCGACGTCCGGTACATGGGCACGGTGACGCCCTGCTCGACGTGCCGGACGGGCACGCCCGCCTCGTGCAGGGCCCGCTCGAAGGTGAAGCTGCAGCCGATGAGGAAGCTGACGAGATCCGCACGCCACCAGCGCCGCACGTCGGTGACCTCCTCGGCGAGTTCGCCGTCGACGTAGACGCGGTAGAGCGGAAGGTCGGTCCGGACGTCACCGTCGAACAGCGGGCCCGCGACAGCCCCGGCGTCGAGGACGTCGAGCACCGGGCACGGCTGGGGGTTGCGTTGCGCGAAGAGCAGGAAGTCCCAGGCCAGCGCGTGGGGGACGGTGATCAGGTTGGCTTGGGTGAAGCCGTCGCACCAGCCCGCGGTGGAGATCACGAGGCCGTCGCGGAAGCGGGCGCGCGCCCGCGCGGGAGTCATGGCGGGTCCTTCCAGGCCGGGGGGACGAGGACGAAGCGGACGGGTTGGCCGGGGCGGACCTGCGCCGCGCGGTCGACGTCGGTGTCGAGGACGACGGCCGCCACCGGGTAGCCGCCGGTGACGGGGTGGTCGGCCAGCAGCAGCACCGGCTCGCCGCAGGGCGGCACCTGGACCGCGCCGCGCACCATGCCCTCGCTCGGCAGGTCCCCGGCACCGGCGCGCTCGAGGCGTCCACCTTCGAGCCGCATGCCGATGCGGTCGCTGCGGCTGGATGCGGTCCACGGGGTGCGCGCCAACGCGGCCGGGTCGGCCACCCGGTCCGCCCGCGGCCCGAGCACCGCCCGCAGCGTGACCGTCCCGCCCGGCGGGCACGCCACCGGCGCGACGTCCAGGATCGGCAACGCGGCCGGCTCGGGTCCGACGGGCAGCACGTCGCCCGCCGCGAGCCTCGGCGGTCCGAGCCCGGCGAGCACGTCGGTGCTGCGCGAGCCGAGCACCGGGTCCACCGCCAGGCCGCCGCGCACGGCGACGTAGGTGCGCAGGCCCGTCGGCGGCGTGCCGAGGCGCAGCACCTGACCGGCGCGCAGCGCCAGCACGGCGTGGTGCCCGACGGGCGTGCCGTCGATGTCGGCCGGTGCCGGGGCGCCGGCGAGCGCGACGATGAGCGGCACGGTGTTGCCCGCGGTCGCCCGCATGACCAGGCCGCCGAGCACGACCTCGATCCCGGCGGCGTCCTCCGGGTTGGCCACGAGCCGGTTGGCCAGCCGGAGCGCGCCGCGGTCGGCGGCCCCCGAGCGTCCCACGCCAGATGCCGCGAGCCCCGGCCGGCCGAGGTCCTCGACAAGTGCCAGGGGACCCGTGCGAACCACCTCGATCGAGCGCGTCACCTCCGGGCCCTGCTCCACGAGCTGATCACGGCGCCACCACGAAGCGGACCTGTTCGCCGGGCTGCAGCAGGGCGCCCCGGCCGAGGTCCCACAGCACCGCGTCGGTGCGGCCGATCAGTTGCCACCCCCCGGGGGAGGCCCGCGGGTAGACCCCGCTGAACTCGCCGGCCAGCCCCACCGACCCGGCCGGCACCGACGTGCGCGGTTCGTCCCGGCGCGCGACCTCCAGCCGCGGGTCGCCACCGGAGAGGTAGGCGAAGCCGGGCGCGAACCCACCGAACGCCACTCGCCAGGGGGTGCCGGTGTGTGCGGCGACCACGCCGTCGGAGCCCAGGCCGGTGAGCCGACCGACCTCGGCCAGGTCGGGGCCGTCGTAGACGACGGCGATCTCGACGGTCGCCGTGTCCGGCACCGCCGCCCGCGGTTCGACGGGCAGGTCAAGCACCGCGCGCCGGAGCGCGGCCAGGTCGGTGCCGGGTTCGAGCGTGAGCAGCACCGTGCGCGCCGCCGGGACGACGTCGAGCACCCCGGCAGGTGGCGCCGCGCGCACGGCGTCGGCGAGCGCGAGCACCTCCGGCAGCTCGTCGAGCTCGACGAGTAGCCCAGCGTCCCCGCACGGCAGTACCCTCACGACGGCTGCACCCCTGACGGCAGCTTCCTCATGTGAACGGTTCTGCGACGAAGGCCCGCAGCTTGATGCCGGCGCGTCTCAGCCCGGCTCGCACCGCTTGGGCCATGCTCACCGCGCCGGGTGAGTCGCCGTGCACGCAGGCCGACTCGGCGCTCACCCGCACGTCGGTGCCGTCCACGGCCGTCACGACACCGTCGGTGACCATCCGCAACAGCCGCGCCGTCACCTCCTCGGGGTCGCTCAACAGCGCTCCCGGCTCGGAGCGCGGCACGAGCGTCCCCTCGGGGGTGTAGGCGCGGTCGACGAAGAACTCGCGCACGGTGCGCAGCCCGGCGGCGTCGGCGGCCTGTAGCAACATCGACCCGGGCAGACCGAGCACCGGCAGCGACGCGTCGTAGGCGCGGACGGCCGCCACCACGGCCCCCGCATGCGCCTCGTGGTCCACCACCGCGTTGTACAGGCCGCCGTGCGGCTTGACGTAGCGCACCGTCGTACCGGCCATCCGGCACATGCCGTCGAGGGCACCGATCTGGTAGACGATCTCATCGGTCAGCTGCACGGGATCCACGTCGATGAACCGGCGGCCGAACCCGGCGAGGTCGTGGTAGCTGACCTGCGCCCCGACGACCACGCCACACTCCACGGCCAGCTCGCAGGTGCGACGCAACGTCGAGGGGTCCCCGGCGTGGAAGCCACAGGCCACGTTCGCGGAGGTGACGACGTCGAGCATCGCGTCGTCGTCGCCGAGCACCCAGCGGCCGAACGACTCGCCCAGGTCGGAGTTGAGATCCACCATCACAGCATGGCCAATTCGGCCAGCGAGCGGTAACCGAGGTACAGGGTCAGCAGCCACGCGAGTACGCCGACGCCGAGCAGCGGGCGCGGGTAGCGGTAGCCACCGAGCAGGTCCCGGCGCCGCCACGCCACCCACAGCACCACGGTGAACCCGATCGGCAGGATCAGCCCGTTGAACGCGCCGGCGAACACCAGCAGCGTCACCGGCTTAGCGCTGAGCGCGAGATAGATCACCGTGGACACGGCGATGAACGCGACGATGAGCAGGTTGCGTCGCCGCACGGTGGTACGACGCGAGGTCAGGAACGACACCGAGGTGTAGGCGGCGCCGATGACGCTGGTGATGCTCGCCGCCCACATGATGATGCCGAAGACCCGCAGCCCCACCTGGCCGGCCGCGGCCTGGAACGCGCTGGCCGTGGGGTTGTCCTGGGCGAGCGTGGCGCCACCGGCCACCACGCCGAGCACGGCGAGGAACAGCAGCACCCGCATCACGCCGGTCACGAGGATGCCGATGACCGAGCTGCGCGAGATCGCACCGACGTTGCCGGGCCCGGTAAGCCCGGAGTCGAGCATCCGGTGGGCGCCGGCGTAGGTGATGTAGCCGCCGACGGTGCCGCCGATGAGCGTGGTGATGATCAGGAAGTCGACGGTGTCGGGCAGCACGGTGTTACGCAGCGCTTCGCCGACGGGCGGGCCGGAGACGATCGCGACGTAGGCCGTCATCGCGATCATCACGCCACCGAGCACGACGACGATCCGGTCCAGCGCCACGCCCGCCCACCTGCTCAGGAAGATCGCGATGGCGACGACCGCCGAGATCCCCCCACCGATCTTCGCGTCCACGCCCAGCATCGCGTTGGTGCCGAGCCCGCTACCGCCGACGTTGCCGATGTTGAACACCAGGCCGCCGAGCACGACGAGCCCGGCGAGCAGGTAGCCGATGCCCGGCGCGACCCGGTTGCCCAGCTCGTGGGCCCGCTGCCCGGAGACCCCGATCACCCGCCACACGTTCAGCTGCACGGCGACGTCGATCAGGATCGACACCAGTATCGCGAACGCGAACGCCGCGCCGAGCCTCGCGGTGAAGGTCGTGGTCTGAGTGATGAACCCCGGTCCGATCGCGCTCGTCGCCATCAGGAACATCGCGCCGAGTACGGCGCCGCGGTTCGTCGCCGAGCCGATGGCCATAGTCGTACCCCTCGTAACGCCCATGTGCCGGCCCTCCCGTCAGGTGTGATCGGCTACCAGGCCGATGATGAGTGAGCGTAAGGATTGCTCACCAATCCTGCAATAGGTGGATGGGATCTGGAGGCACTTCACCAACTGTGATCGCTTACTGTGTGCTCATGACCGTGGTCGATCCTGCGAGTGCCGCCCTCGCCTCGTTGAGCCAGGTGCGGCACGCCATCGCCCGCACTACCACGGCCGAGCGGGTGGCCGACGCCGTGCGCGAGGAGGTGACCGAGGGGCGGCTGCGCCCGGGTGCCCGGCTGCCAGAGCAGGCGCTGGGCACCGCGCTCGGCGTCTCCCGCAACACCGTCCGCGAGTCGTTGAGCCAGCTCGTCGCCGAGCGGGTGCTGGTGCGTGAGCCCAACCGCGGGGTCTTCGTGGCCGAGCCCGACCGCGAGGCCGTCCGCGACGTCTACCGGGCACGGCGGCTTATCGAGCCTGCGGCCGTGCGACACGGCGAGGCCGCCGGACCCGTCGAGGTCGTCGCCGTCCGGGCCGCCGTCGCCGAGGGTCTGGCCGCCGCGGCGGCGGACCGGTGGGACGACATGGCCAGCGCCAACCAGCACTTCCACCGCGCGCTTGTGGCCCTGGCCGGCAGCCTGCGGCTGGACCAGCAGATGTCGCTGCTCCTGGCCGAGATGCGGCTGGTCTTCCACCGGATGCCCGGCGTCCGGGAGTTCCACGAGCCCTACCTGACGCGCAACGACACCATCTGCCGACTGCTCGAGGCGGGCGAGCGGGAGGCCGCCGCGGTGGAGGTCACCGAGTACCTGAATGCCGCCGAGCGGCAGCTGCTCGCCGCCTACGACGCGCTGTGACCTGCGATGGTTCAATGAGACGACGCCTGTGCCGCTGAGCTGCACGGCTTTCGGCGCGCGCCACCCGGCTGGCCTGCGTGGGCTCGACACGATGGGCGGGGTGGGCGGACCCGTCCGCCCGATGGTCGGGGTGTCAAGGGGGTGGGCGATGGGTCCCGAGACCGAGGTTGTGCAGGTGCGGCGTGCCTCCAGGTGGGCGGTCGGTGCCACGGTGATCGGTGCCGCGGCGGGTGCCGCCGAGTTGGTGACGGGGATCGGCGATGTAGTGACGTTTGGCATCGGTGTAGTGACGGTGGCGGGTATCTGCGCCGGCGTGCTCGCGCTCGGCGGTGCCGCCGCCGCTGTGCTGGTGCCGTGGATGGGTGTGCTGCTGTTCGCGTGGGCGGGCTCCGGCGGTTTCTTACTCCGCCTGTCCGGCCCCTTGCCCGGCGTGGTGCTGCTGTTCGCAGCGGCGCTGGTGTTGGGAACCATGGGGACACCCGAGGCACGCACGGGCGGTGGCCGAGCCGCGGTCGCAGGCGGAGTAGCTGTGCATGCGGCACTCGGGGTGCCGATCGTGACTCTGGGGCTGGTTTTGCCGGATGACGTCGTACTCGGTCTGCTGCTGGGCGGGACGACCTGACCTCGGCGGCGGCGCCGCAGCACCGCACCACCGCGCCTGCGGGGCCACCCGGGTGGATCGGATTCGGGTGCGGTCGCGTCCGGGGCCGTCACACTGTCAGCCAGTCAGTGAGGGCACTGGTGCCGCTGAGCGTCCGGCAGTGCAGGCGGAAGGAGCCGCCGGGGACGGGTGCGACGGTGAACCACCCCTGCTCGTCGACCTCGACCACCTGCGGTGCGTGCTCCGCCGTGCGGACCTCGATCGTGCCGGCCTGCGCCGGCACGATCTGTCCGTACAGGGAGGTGCCCGTCACCTGCATGTGGATCTTTATCTTGGGTGAGGCGAACGTGAGCTCCCGGATCGTGGCGCGCTCGGCGCGAGCCGCCGCGGCGACCGGATGGGCGTCCACCAGTGAGTCGAAGGTCAGCGCGGCCAGCTCGGCGTCGATTGACTGCCAGGCGAAGACGGCCTTGCCCGCCTCGAGGAAGCGCTCCGGGACCTCGCGTTCCTCGCGGAGCGCCGTTCCCAGCGTGACGAGCAACTCGTCGTCATCGCTCCACCATGGGGCGCTCATGCTCCTCGCCTCCTCTCACGTTCGGGTCGTTCGCGATGAACTCAGCCAGTGGCGCGCACTGGCGCAGCTTCGCCAGGCAGCGCGCCCGGGTCGGCCCTATCCCGCCCACCGGTACCCCCAACGTGTCGCCGATCTCGGTGTAGGACAACGGTGGCTCGTGGACGAGCAGGGCCAGCAGTCGCTGGCAGCGCGGCGGCAACTGGGCGAAGGCGGCCCGCACCGCGTCGTTGCGCTCCGCCGCGAGTAACGACTCCTCGATCGAGGGTGTCCACGCCAGCGCGGGCGAGTCGTGGTCCACCACGGTCTCCTTTCGGTCGCGCACACCGCTGACCCGGACCGTGCGCAGACACTCCCGGCTCGTCGTGGTCGCCAGCCAGCCGGGCAGTGCCGCTGGCTCCTGGATCGCCGTCAGATGTTCGAGCAACCGGAGCCACACGTTCTGACCGACGTCGTCCGCGTCGGGTCCGGACAGCCGGTAACGGCGGCAGACCGACCACACCAGCGGCGCGAAGCGCTCGACGAGCCCGTCCCAAGCGGACTGGTCACCTGCCCGGGCGCGGTGTACCAGGTCGACAATGGTCGGATCGTCTCGCATCGGCCCTCCCGCAGTGGACGTTTCGTCCGGCTGTTCGCAATGATGTTCCGGAAAACATTAACGCGGGTTCTGACTCGCACGGATGGACTCCACGGCCTCCAGGGGCGTCCTGCCCTCGGCGATCATCGCGGCGACGGCTCCGGTGACGTAGGCGGCGGCGAACGAGGTGCCCGACCAGGTCGCGTAGCCGTGGAACGGCCCGACGGTCTCGGTGCCGTCCCCGTCTCCGGGGACGCGGACCTCCTCGCCGCCGGTCTCGCCGAAGTAGGTGCTCGTGACGTCCACGCCGGGCGCGAACACGTCGATCCACGGCGCCACCCCGTCCTGTCCGCCGATCGGGTTGAACGTGGCCGGCACGCCGTTACGGTCGATCGCACCCACGGCGAGCACGCCGTCGAGCGCGGCGGGGAACAGCGCCGCGGCCCGTTCGGGTAGGCCGGTCCGCTTCCGGTCCTCTTCGGTCATCGTGACACCGTGGTTGCCCGCTGCAGCGACCACCGCGATGCGCGAGCTCAGCTGGGCGATGGCGCGCTCGAGCACCAGCGGCGGTTTGCCGTCGTCGGTGCAACAGCCCAGCGACAGGTTCAGGACGCTCACCCCCGAGTCCCGGTAGCCGGCGAGGTGCTCCGCGACCTGCCACACCGGCATGGTCCAGCCGCTGTCCGGCTCGTCCCCCGGCATGAGAGGGGTCCGGACGTCGAGGTCCGCGGCCGGTGACCGGGCCAGCACGATGCCGGCGATGAACGTCGCGTGTCCCTCCCACCACCACCGGTTCTCCGCGGGCCGGGTACCGGGCCGGATCAGCGTGTCAGTGTCGGCGAGGTAGCGACCGGCGAGCGCGGAGTGCTGCTCGAGCCGAGTGTCCATCAGACCGACACGCACCCGACGGTGCGCCCGTGGCAGCGCCTGCATACCGTAGGGCGCCGTGGCCGGGCTGGGTGTCGTGAAGCCGCCCGCGTTGGCGTAGGGCTTGAACTGCACGCCCGTCAGGGTCCGGTTCTTGCCCATCGTGGGTGTCCAGCCGTCGTAGCGCTGCCCGCTGAGCATCCTCAGGTTGGCCAGCACCCGGTCCAGGTCGGAGGACATCGGGGGCGTCGCTACGGACTGCAGGCAGGTCACCCGCTCGTCCTCCAGGGCCTTCGCGGCGCTGCGCACGTCCGCGAGCTCGATCAGTGTGAGGCCGAGCCGGTCGTCATCGTCCACTACCCTGGCCTGCTCATCCAGGTCGCGCAGCACCAGGGACAGGTGCTCGCTCTCCACGACGATCTGCCGGTCCTGCTCGCTGCTGTCCATCCGGTCACCTCGTTCTTCTCGACGTGTCGGTTCAGACTGACGGAGCACCAGTCGGTAGCCCTGATACACCAATGGCGAATACTGTTGAGAACGGTCGAGGCTGACGGAGGGTGGGATCCGTGCAGGGACTCTCGACGCTGGATCGGGCGCAGGAGGCCCTGCGGCTCGCCGAAGCGGCACCGGGGCGGGCCGTCACGCTGGCGTCCTCGGTGTCGCAACAGGCCAGCCGGGAGGGTGACACGGTCGCCTGTGCGGTGGCACAGCGGGCGTGGGGCCTGGCGCTGCGCCACCGTGGGGACCTCGACAGCGCCATCATCCACCTCCGGCAGGCCGTGCGGCTCGGACACGACAGCGGTTCCGTCGCCGTGGCCGGCGAGGCCCGCGTCACGCTTGCGTTCGCGCTGGTCGAACGGGGCCGGTCGCGGCACGCCCTCAACGAGATCGACGCGGCGCTGCGCGAGCTCGACGGGGTCGCGTACGCCCGGGCGCTGACCCAGCGCGGCACCATCCTCCTGGAGCTCGGCCGCTACAGCGAGGCGCTGAGCAGCTACCGGGACGCACTGCCGGTCCTGCGCGAGGCCGAAGACCTGTTGTGGGTCTACCGGGTGGTCTGGAACCGCGGGCTGACCTACGCCTACCGGCACGAGTTCGCCGCGGCCGAGGCGGACCTCCGCCAGGCCGAGCAGCTGGCCGGCCAGCTGACGCTGTCGCTGTCGGTCGGCTTCGCTCAGGCGAACCTGGCCTTCGTGCTGGGCCTGCGCGGGGAGATCGCATCGGCCCTCGAGTACTCCGCGCGGGCGGAGGAGTGCATCCGGGCGCATCAGGCGCAGCTCGGTGAGCTGTTGAAGGACCGCAGCGAGCTCCTGCTGTCGGTGCGCCTCGTGGCCGAAGCCAAGGAGACCGCACAGCAGTCGATCGCCGAGTACGAGCGGGAGCAGCGGGGGATCAAGCTCCCGCAGGTGCGTCTGGTGTTTGCGCAGGCCGCGCTGCTCGACGGGGACGTCGGCACCGCCGTGGTGCACGCGCGCCGCGCCGCGCGGGAGTTCACTCGGCAGCAACGGCCGGAGTGGGCCGCGCTGGCGCGGGTGACCGTGTTGCGCGCTGAGCACCGCGATGGGCGGTGCTCGATGGCGAGCCTGCGCATGGCCGAGCAGACCGCGGCGACCCTGGCCGCGGCAAGGTGGCCAGCTGCCGCGATGGAGGCCCGGCTGCTCGCTGCGACCCTGCACCTGGACCGCGGCCGGCCCGAGGAGGCCGCGCCGCACCTGCGGGAGGCGGCTCGGGCACGGCGGAACGGACCGGCGACGTTGCGCGCCCGCGCGTGGTACGCCGAGGCGCTGTCGCGGGTGAACGACGGCCGTCGGCGGGCGGCGTCGATCGCCATCCGCGCCGGTCTCCGGCTTCTCGACGAGCACCGCGCGGTGCTCAGCGCGACCGACGTCCGGGCGCACGCCGCGGGCCATCGCAGCGAGCTGACCGGGCTCGGGCTGCGCATCGCGCTGGAGAACCGCCGCCCGCGACAGGTTCTCGAGTGGGCGGAGCGGGGCCGCGCGAGCGAGCTGCTGGCGCAGCGACCGGCCCGGCCCCCGGACGAACCGGTCCTCGCTCAGGCACTGGCCGAACTGCGCGGCATCGTCTTGCAGATCAACGACCTGCGGTCGGACGGGGCGGGCACTGCCGCCGCGGTCCGGCTCGGACGCCGCCAGATCGCACTGGAGCGACAGATCCGCGACCACTTCCGGCACCGCCACGAGGAGGTCTCCAGCTCGCTGCCCGAACCGGTGCCGGCGAGTGCGCTCGCCGCGCAGCTGGGTACCGCGGCTCTCCTGGAGCTGGTCGTCCTCGACGGGACGTTGCACGCGATCACGCTCGTCGCAGGTAGCGCCCGGTTGCACCGGCTGGGACCGGTCGATCCGATCAACGCGCAGGTCGATCGGATCGGGTTCGCGCTGCATCGCCTCCTCCGCCGCGACGCCGACGCCGACAGCCGCGCTGCCGCCCGCGGGCTGCTCCGGCACGCCGCCGGGCAGATCGACGCGCTGCTGCTGGCGCCGCTTCCCGAGCTTACCGACCGACCGCTGGTCATCATCCCGACCGGGCCGTTGCAGTGCCTGCCGTGGGCGGTCCTGCCCTCGTGTGCGGGCCGACCGGTCACGGTGTCACCCTCGGCCACCCTGTGGCATGCGAGCCGGGGCCGCGCCGCCGCCGAGCCGGGCCGCGTCGTCGTCGCGGCCGGGCCGACGCTGCCGGGTGCAGCGGGGGAGGCACGCGCTGTAGCGGCCGTCCACGGGGTGACGCCGATGTTGCCGCCGACCGCGACGGTGGAGTCCGTGCTCGGCGCGATCGACGGGGCGGCGCTGGTCCACCTCGCCGCCCACGGACGCCTGGCGGCGCACAACCCGCTGTTCTCCGATCTGCTGCTGGCCGACGGCCCGCTCCTGGCCTATGACGTGGAGCGACTGAGCTGGCCGCCGCACACGGTCGTGCTCGCCGCCTGCGACAGCGGACGGTCGGTGGTATGCGCCGGCGACGAGCTGCTCGGCCTCAGCGCCATGTTCCTGGCCAGTGGCACCGCCCAGATCATCGCCCCCGTGCTACCGGTTCTGGACGTCGACACCGCACCGGTCATGGTCGCCTTCCACCAGGCGGTCGCGGCCGGTCTACCGGCCGCCGACGCGCTCGCGGCGGCCCAGGAGCAGATGAGCGGCGATGACGCGGCCATGGCGGTCGCGGCGGGTTTCGTCAGCCTCGGCGCGGGGTTCAGCTCGGCGCTTCCGCAGGCGACAGGTCGGTGAGCGCGACTAGTGCCATCCGCTCGAGCAACACCGCCACACCCGCGCCCCGGCCGCTGTGGGGAGTCGAGTTGAGCAGCCCGAACGCGCCGTGCGCGGCGATCCGCGCCGACTCCACCGGCAGCCCCGGATTCACCCGCTGCACCGTGTCCACCCAGATCTCGACATACCTGCGCTGCAGCTGCCGCACCTGCCTGCGCGCGAGGGGGGGTAGGTTCGCGAGGTCGCGCTCCTGCACCACGATCAGCTCCGGCTCGCGTCGCGCGAAGTCGGCCTGGAACCCCACCAGTGCGGCGAGCACCTCTCTCGGGTCCTCAGACGCCGCGGCCCGCGCCCGCCCACCGGCGAGCAGATGCTCGCTGATACCGATCAGCATCTCGGCCAGCACCGCCTCCTTGCCCGGGAAGTGCCGGTAGAGCGCGGGGCCGCTGACGCCCACCGCGGCGCCGAGGTCGATGATGCTCACGCCGTGGAAGCCGTGCTTGGCGAACAGCTGCGCCGCGACCACGAGGATCTGGTCGCGCCGGCCGGTGCCGCCACGCACCGCCGGGGACGTCACCATCCGGCCAGCCTAGCCAGCCTGGTTAACGACCGCTAACACCGAGGGACCGGACGCAGGTCAGCTCAGCAGTCGAACCGGGCAGCGCAGGCCCGGCGCACGCCCCAGACCTCGATCGGCGGTGAGCAGGGTTGCCGACAGCGACTCGGCCAGGGCCGCGTAGGTGGCGTCGTAGGCCGAGAGGTTCTCCCGCAACTGCCAGATCCGCGGGAGCAGCCCGACGTGCGGGTAGCGGGTCAACGCCAGGTCGTCGAGATCGGTCAGCGCCGCCGCGGCCCGTGCGGGCGCCAGCAGGCCGCAGCGGGCGTGTCGCCGCAGCACCGAGGCAACCTCGACGTCGAGCAGGTGTGGTGCGTGCAGGTCACTGTCCGCGGTGAGCACCTCCCGGGCCAGCGCGCCGCTACCCGCCTGGTCGACCAGCGCCGGCACCACCACCGAGGCGTCCAGGACGATCACCGGTTGTCGGTGCGCTCGGCGTGGATCCCCTCCACGGCCTCGGCGAACGACAGCTGCCCGCCGCGGCGGGCAGCACGTTCGAGAACCTCGGCAAGGGGTGGGCGGGACGCCACTCGTTCCAGCTCCCGCAGCACGTACGCAGACAGGGACATCCCGCTCGCTGTGGCCCGGTGTCGCAGCACCTCGTGCAGGTCGTCGGGCACGTCGCGAACCTGGAGCATCTTGCTCATGGCGCCAGGCTACATGTTGAAAACATGTGACGACATCACGATCGCATGCACTGGGCGGCGAGGGGCTCCGTCGGCAGCTTAGCGAGGATGGGATCGCCCCTGGCGCCCAGGGGTTAATGAACGTTAACATAGCGGACGTCGGCCGATCGGAAGGGGACCATGGACGTCGCCACGGTGGGTCCAGTGCTCGCCAGCACCGTCGACCCGTACGGGGAGGCCGCCGCGCGACACGACGCCGCGCACCGCGAGCTCGTCGCCGATCTGCACGCGAAGCTCGCCACGGCCCGCCTTGGTGGACCCGAGCGGGCCCGCGTCCGGCACGTCGAGCGCGGCAAGCTGTTGCCTCGCGACCGCGTCGACTCCCTGGTGGACCCGTCCTCGCCGTTCCTGGAGCTGTCCCCGCTCGCGGCGCACGGCATGTACGGCGACGAGGCACCGGGCGCGGGGATGATCACCGGTGTCGGCCGGGTGGCCGGGCGCGAGTGCGTGATCGTCGCCAACGACGCCACGGTCAAGGGCGGCACCTACTTCCCCGTCACGGTCAAGAAGCACCTGCGCGCGCAGGAGGTGGCCCTGCGCAACCGGCTGCCGTGCCTCTACCTGGTCGACTCCGGCGGGGCGTACCTTCCCGAGCAGGACAGCGTGTTCCCCGACCGCGAGCACTTCGGGCGGATCTTCTACAACCAGGCCACGATGTCGGGCCTGGGTATCCCGCAGATCGCCGCCGTGCTCGGCTCGTGCACCGCCGGCGGGGCGTACGTGCCGGCGATGAGCGACGAGGCCGTGATCGTCCGCAAGCAAGGCACGATCTTCCTCGGCGGGCCACCACTGGTGCAGGCCGCGACCGGCGAGGTCGTCACGGCCGAGGAGCTGGGCGGGGGCGAGCTGCACTCGCGCGTCTCCGGAGTCACCGACCACCTCGCCACCGACGACGCGCACGCGCTGGCGATCGTCCGCTCGATCGTCGGGACGCTCGGACCGCGCGCGCCGCGGCCGTGGGACGTGCTCCCCACGCACGACCCGCTCGCCGACCCGGCGGAGCTCTACGCTGTGGTGCCCCCCGACTCACGCACGCCCTACGACGTGCGTGAGGTGATCGCCCGGATCGTCGACGGCTCGCGGTTTCAGGAGTTCAAGGCCGCGTACGGCAGCACGCTGGTCACCGGTTTCGCCCGGCTGCACGGCCACCCCGTCGGCATCGTCGCGAACAACGGGATCCTGTTCTCTGAGTCCGCGCTCAAGGGCGCGCACTTCATCGAGCTGTGCGACCAGCGCGGCGTCCCGCTGGTGTTCCTGCAGAACATCTCCGGGTTCATGGTCGGCCGCGACTACGAGGCGGGTGGCATCGCGAAGAACGGTGCGAAGATGGTCACCGCGGTGGCCTCGGCCCGCGTCCCGAAGCTCACCGTGATCATCGGTGGTTCGTTCGGGGCGGGGAACTACTCGATGTGCGGGCGGGCGTACTCGCCGCGGTTCCTGTTCATGTGGCCGAACGCCCGCATCTCCGTGATGGGCGGCGAGCAGGCCGCCACGGTGCTCTCGACGGTGCGGTCGCCGAGCGATCCGGAGCCCGAAGCGCAGTTCACTGAACGGATCCGCGCCCAGTACGAGCGCCAGGGCCACCCCTATTACTCGACGGCGCGGCTGTGGGACGACGGCGTGATCGACCCGAAGGACACCCGCACCGTCCTGGGCCTGGCCCTGAGCGCAGCCGCCAACGCCCCGATCCCCGACACCCGGTTCGGCATCTTCCGTATGTAGCCGCCAGCCCGCATTCTCCTCCAGGAGGGCTCTCGTGTTCGGTACCGTGCTCGTTGCCAACCGGGCAGAGATAGCGCTGCGGGTGATCCGCACCTTGCGGGGGCTCGGGGTGCGATCGGTTGCGGTGTACTCCGATGCGGATCTCGCCGCCCCCCACGTGGCCGCCGCCGATGTCGCCGTGCGGCTCGGGCCCGCCGCGGCGGCGCAGAGCTACCTGTCGATCCCCGCCGTGATCGAGGCGGCGCGGGCCACCGGTGCGCAGGCGATCCACCCCGGCTACGGCTTCCTGAGCGAGAACCCCGCTTTCGCGCTCGCCTGCGCGGAGGCGGGCATCGTGTTCGTCGGCCCGCCCGTGTCGGCGATCGAGGCGATGGGCGACAAGATCCGTGCCAAGCAGACCGTCGCCAAGGCCGGTGTCCCGGTCGTGCCGGGCTGCGACTGCGTCGGGCTCGACGACGCGGCGCTCGCCCTCGCCGTCGAGCAGCTCGGGTACCCGGTGCTGCTCAAGCCCAGCGCGGGCGGCGGCGGCACGGGCATGCGCGAGGTGCACCGCGCGGCGGACCTGGCCGCTGCCATCGCCGCCGCCCGCCGTGCGGCGCGCGGCGCGTTCGGCGAGGACACGCTGCTCGTCGAGCGACTGGTCCCCGCGGCGCGGCACCTCGAGATCCAGGTCATGGCCGACCAGCACGGCAACGTCGTGCACCTCGGCGAGCGCGAGTGCAGCCTGCAGCGGCGGCACCAGAAGATCCTCGAGGAGGCTCCCTCCGCCCTGCTCACCGAGGCGCAGCGCGCGGCCATGGGGGCCGCTGCCGTGGACGCTGCGCGGGCCGTCGACTACACCGGCGCCGGCACAGTGGAGTTCATCGTCGGGTCCGATGCGCCCGACGAGTACTTCTTCATGGAGATGAACACCCGGCTGCAGGTGGAGCACCCGGTCACCGAGCTGGTCACCGGACTCGACCTCGTCGAGCTGCAGCTGCGGGTGGCGGCGGGTGAGCCGCTGCCGATCACCCAGGACGACGTGGCGCTGCGCGGGCACGCGATCGAGGCGCGGATCTACGCCGAGGACCCGGCGGGCGGTTTCCTCCCGACCGGTGGTCGGATCCTGGCGCTGCACGAGCCGTCGGGACCCGGGATCCGCGTCGACTCCGGCGTGGTCGAGGGCGGGGTCGTCGGGAGCGACTACGATCCGATGCTCGCCAAGGTCATCGCCCACGGCGCGGACCGGGCCGACGCGCTGCGCCGGCTCGACGGCGCGCTGCGCGACACGGTGCTGCTCGGGCTCGGTACCAACATCGGCTTCCTGCGGGCCCTGCTCGCCGACGCCGACGTCCGCACCGCCCGGCTCGACACGGCGCTCGTCGGCCGCCGCGCTGCCGCGCTCGTCGCGGCCGCGCTCCCCGACGACGTGCTCGTCGCCGCCGCGGTACACGCGCTGCTGGAACTCGAGCCGGCGGGCCCGGTGGTCGACCCGTTCGACGTGCCCGGCGGCTGGCGCGTCGGTGAGCCCGCGTGGGTGACGTGGCGGATGCTCGTGGCCGGCCACGAAGCCGTCACGGTACGCGTCCGGGGCCGGGCCGACGCCTGCGAGGCTGCCGTCGGCGACGCTGCCTTCGGCGCTGGCGCGCCTCGGCCTGTGCGCGGAAATCGTCGCCAGGGCGACGATTTCCGCGCACGACTCCACGTGGAGCTGGACGGCGTCACCCGGACCTACGCCTGCGCCCGGGACGGTGCCACGCTGTGGCTCGGCCGCGACGGCCTGACCTGGAACATCCGCGAGCAGGCACCGCTGGAGGCGGCTGCCGCCGGCACCGGAGCCGGTGGTCCGGTGCTCTCCCCGATGCCCGGTACCGTCACCGTCGTGGAGGTCACGCAGGGCCAGGAGGTTACTGCGGGCGACCGCCTCGTGGTCGTCGAGGCCATGAAGATGGAGCACGTCCTCACCGCACCCAGCACCGGAGTGGTCCGCGAGCTCCGCACCCGCGCAGGCGCCACCGTCGCACGGGACGCCGTGCTCGCCATCGTCGAACCCACTCCGTCGGATTCACCCGACGAGAAGGAATGATCATGGATCTCACGTTGAGCGAGGAGCATCAGACGCTGCGGGCGATCGTCGAGGAGTTCGCGCGCAAGGAGGTCGCACCGGTCATCGGTGAGCTGTACGAACGTGGCCAGTTCCCCTACGGCCTCGTCGCGAAGATGGGCGCGATGGGCCTGTTCGGCCTGCCCATCGCCGAGTCCTACGGCGGCATGGGCGGGGACTACCTCGCGCTCTGCCTGGCTTTGGAGGAGCTGGCCCGCGTCGACTCGTCGGTGGCGATCACGCTGGAGGCCGGTGTCTGTCTCGGCGCGATGCCGATCTACCGGTTCGGCACCGAGGACCAGAAGCGGACCTGGCTGCCGGCGCTGACGGCGGGGGAGAAGCTGGGTGCGTTCGGCCTCACCGAGCCCGGCGGTGGCACCGACGCCGGCGCCACCCGCACCACCGCGACGCTCGACGGCGACGAGTGGGTGATCAACGGCTCCAAGTCGTTCATCACCAACTCCGGCACCGACATCACCTCGGTCGTCACCGTCACCGCGATCACCGGGGAGCATCAGGAGATCTCGGCGATCATGGTCCCGTCCGGGACGCCGGGCTTCACCGTCTCCGGGAATTACTCGAAGGTCGGCTGGTCGGCGTCCGACACCCGCGAGCTGTTCTTCGACGACTGTCGCGTGCCCGCCGCCAACCTCGTCGGCGAGCGCGGCCGGGGCTACGCGCAGTTCCTCACGATCCTCGACGAGGGCCGCGTCGCGATCGCGGCGCTGTCGGTTGGGCTCGCGCAGGGCTGCGTGGACGAGTCGGTGCGCTACGCCCGTGAGCGCGCGGCGTTCGGCCATCCCATCGGCTCCTACCAGGGGATCCAGTTCAAGATTGCCGACATGGAGGCGCGCGCTCACACCGCACGGCTGGCCTACTACGCCGCTGCGGCGAGGATGCTCAGGGGCGAGCCGTTCAAGAAGGAGGCGGCGATCGCAAAGCTGGTCGCCTCCAATGCCGCCATGGACAACGCCCGCGACGCCACCCAGGTGTTCGGCGGGTACGGCTTCATGAACGAGTACCCGGTAGGCCGCTTCTACCGAGACGCCAAGATCCTAGAGATCGGCGAAGGCACCTCCGAAGTGCAACGAATGCTCATAGCCCGCCAACTCGGCCTGTAACCAGTCCCCCGAGCCCGATGTGGTCACATATCGGGGTCCGGAGGCCGCCTCCCACCCCGATATGTGACCACGTCGGGCTCAGGTGCGGTGGCGGTGGGTCAGTTGAGGTGTGCGCGTAGGGCGTGCGCTGCGGTGCGTAGCTGGTTGGCTTGGGCCGGGGTCGCGTTTGGCAGGTGCTCTTCCAGGAGCTGGGCGCCGTCGTGCCAGCGGGCCTGGTCGCCCAGCGCCTCGGCCAGTTCCAGCAGCTCGCCCTGACCGGCGCCGGGCAGGGCGAGCCGCATCCGCAGCACCCATTCCAGGTCGGTGGGCCGGCGCTGGACGCGGTAGATCCCGCGCAGGTTCTCCAACATCCGGACCAGGATCGACCGTGTCGGGGCCGCGGTGAGCAGGTGCGGCCCGAACGGCACGTCGGCGCCCACGCCGGAGGCCGCGCGGAAACGCGCCTCGCACTCGGCCAGGCTCAGCGTGACGCCGCCGGCGAACACGTCCAGGTGGGTCCCGCTGCCGGCGACCCGGACGAGGAAGTGGCCGGGCATCCCGACACCCTCGAGCGCGATGCCGGCTCGCCTGCCGACCTCCATCGTGACGACCGCGAGCGTGATCGGAATACCGAGCCGGCGCGTCAGGACGTGGGGCAGCAGCGAGTTGCGCGGGTCGTAGTAGTCACGTCCGTTTCCGGTGAAGCCCTCCTCGACGAACAGCCGGTGCACCAGCTCGTCGAGCGAGCCGACGCCGGCCGCGAGCCGGTCCAGCTCAGCCAGCCAGCGCGTGGGACGCAGCGCCGGATCCGCGCCTGCGGCCAGCGCGAGCGCGGCTCGGTCCAGCGGCACGTCCGGGTCGGCGACCAGGTCCGCGAACTGCGCCACCGCGTCCACCTGGTCATCGTGCGCTTCCCGCGCGCCCGCGTCGAGCGCCGGACGTGTTGAGCGCAGGGTTGTGCGGACGTGGTGGGTGTTCAGGTGAGGACGTGCACCCGGACGCGGGTCTCCCGGTCGTCGCTCCACGCCTGCAGCACGTCACACAGCTCCGAGGCGAGCCACAGGCCACGGCCGCGGGCGCCCTCCGGCGGGGGGAGCGCCATGCCGGGGAACGGCACCTCCATCCGGCCGCTGTCGAGTACCTCGGCGACGAAGCCCGTGTCGTTCCATACCTGCAGCCGTCCCGACCCCGGTCCATGCTCCACGCTGTTCGACGCGAGCTCGTTCACCGCCAGCACGACGTCGGCCACGCGTTCGGCCCGCATTCCGCTGGCGCCGGCGAGGCTGGCCACCAGGTGGCGCAACTGCGGCAGGGCGTCGGGGCCGAAATCCAGCACGGCGGCCGGTGGTCCCAGATCGGGTGGCGGCGGAGGCGGGTAGTCGACCACCGCTTCGCGCGGCAGCCGGTAGCCGGGGCTCGGTTCGGAACCGTTCGGGGTGGTCAGCACGCGGTGGGTCGCCTGTACCCTGGGCAGGTCCGCGCCGTCGTCGGCGAACGGGCAGAGCACCGTGATCGGCAGCCCGTCGATCGCCACGTCCAGGCCGATGTCCAGCCGCGCCCAGTGCGCCGGCTCGCAGCCGGGGAGCTCGCCCAGCTGCTGGCCGACGACCATCGCGCGCCCGCCCGGGGTGGTGATCCGTCTGCTCGTCCTGGCCCACCGCACGGCCACGGTGAATCCGGGCACGCGGTGCACCTCGCGGGGATCCTGGAAGTCCACCGCGTCCGCGCTGTCGCCGAGCGCGGCGTGCAGCTCCGCGTGCGCGTCTTCGTCGAGTACCGCAACGACCGGGTCCCCTGCGGCGACGGCGGCGCCGACCCAGGGGGCCAGCCGTGCCGCCAGGTCGGCGGCGCCGGAGTAGGGGACAGCCTCGTGCCATGCGCCCGCGGGTCGTCCCGGCGGGGTCGTGCCCGCCAGTGAGCCCACCGCTGCGGATCCCATGCCGTCCTGTTCTCTGCGTTGCGTGCGCCGACGATAATGCCCGCAACCGTATGGATGCAGCGCGAAGCACCGCACTCGGTGTCGGGGGTGTGCCGGCAGCTGTGGGACGAGGATCGTCAGGAGTGCGGATGCGGGTCTTCAACGGTGTGGACGAACTGCGAGCAGCAGTGGGTTCCCAGCTCGGGGTGAGCGACTGGATCACGCTCGACCAGTCCCGGATCGACACGTTCGCCGAGGCCACCGGCGATCACCAGTGGATACACGTCGATCAGGACAAGGCCAAAGCCGGCCCGTTCGGCACCACCATCGCGCACGGGTTCCTGACCCTGTCGTTGCTCCCGGTGATCGGCAGGCAGGTCTACACGGTCGAGGGCGTGCAGATGGGGATCAACTACGGGCTCAACAGGGTGCGGTTCACCGCGCCGGTGCCGGTGGGGAGCACGGTTCGGGGCAGTATCGAGCTGCTCGAGGTCACCGACGTGAACGGCGGGGTCCAGGTGACCAACAAGGTCACCGTCGAGATCGAGGGGTCCGACCGTCCGGCCGTCGTCGCCGAGAGCCTGCTGCGTTTCTACCTCTGACCTCCGGGCGCGCCGAGCTCTGGCCGAGTTCGGCACCCGAAATCGAGTTGCCGACGGCTCTCCGGCGGGTACATCCTTGTAGGAGTCAACTTGTTGTATGTGGCATACAATCCGCTGATCTCCCGGGAGCGTCATCGTGCCGTCCGAGGACGAGCTCGCCACCGCTGATGAGGTGGGCGGCCAGCTCAACCGACTGGTCCGCCTGATCGAGCGCAAGTACGCCCAGTACCAGGCCGAGCATCCAGACGCCGTCGAGCGTGCCACGTACCACCTGCTCGTGCACCTGGTGAAGGGCGGGCCCCGCCGGGCGGGGTCGCTGGCCGAGGCCGTGCACTCCGACCCGTCCACCATCAGCCGCCAGATCGGGCATCTCGTGCGGCTGGGCTACGTGGAGCGCACCGCGGATCCCGAGGACGGCCGGGCCACGCTGCTCGCCGCCACCGGCGAGGGCCAGCGGGTCTTCGAGGAGAACCGTCGAGCGCGTAACGAGAAGATCGCTGAGATGCTCGCGGACTGGTCGGAGTCCGACCAGCACACCCTGTGTGCGCTGCTCGGCCGCTTCGCCACCGACTTCGAGAACGTCACCACGCGACCGACCGAGCCGTTCGGCGCCCCCAGCTGCCCGCAGCGCAGCGGCGCGGCGTCGGCGCAGTCGTGAGAGGAGCGCCGTTGTCCGCGCCTGTAGCAGGTGACGCTCCCGCCGCGGCACCCGCCGGCCTCCTCAGCCACCGGCAGATCTTGACGATCTTCGCCGGTCTGATGGTCGGCATGTTCCTGGCCGCGCTCGACCAGACCATCGTGGCCACGTCGATCAGGACGATCGCCGACGACCTCGACGGGCTCAGCCTGCAGGCCTGGGCCACCACCGCGTACCTGATCACCGCGACGATCACGACTCCGCTCTATGGCAAGCTGTCGGACATCTTCGGCCGCAAGCCGTTGTTCCTGGCCGCGATCTCGATATTCGTGATCGGGTCGGTGGCCTGCACGTTCGCCACGTCGATGTACCAGCTCGCGGCGTTTCGGGCGATCCAGGGACTCGGCGCCGGCGGACTGTTCTCGCTCGCGCTGACGATCATCGGTGACATCGTCGCGCCTCGCGAGCGGGCCAAGTACCAGGGCTACTTCGTCGCCGTCTTCGGCACCTCGAGCGTGCTCGGCCCGGTCGCGGGTGGGTTCTTCGCCGGGCAGCCAGAGCTGCTCGGGATCACCGGCTGGCGCTGGGTGTTCCTCCTCAACGTGCCGTTGGGGATCCTGGCGCTGACCGTCGTCACGAAGGTGCTCAACGTCCCGCACCGCAAGCGCGCACACCGCATCGACTGGCCCGGCGCGCTCGCGCTGGTCGTCGGCCTCGTGCCGCTGCTGATCGTGGCCGAGCAGGGCCGCATCTGGGGCTGGGACTCGGCCCGGTCGTTGCTGTGCTACGCCACGGGTGCTGTCGGGATCGGGGCGTTCGTGCTCCTGGAGCGCCGCATCGGTGACGACGCGCTGTTGCCGCTGCGATTCTTCCGCAGCGGCGTGTTCAGCTGGGGCTCGATCGCCGGCTTCGTCGCCGGCATGGGCATGTTCGGCGCACTCGCGCTGTTACCGCTCTACCTGCAGGTCGTCAAGGGCTCCACGCCCACCGAGGCCGGGCTGCAGACGCTGCCGCTGGTGTTCGGCATCATGTCGATGTCGGTGCTCTCCGGGCAGCTGATCTCCCGCACCGGCCGCTACAAGATCTGGCCGATCATCGGCCTGTCGCTGATGATCGTCGGCCTCGCGACGCTGTCGCGGGTCGGCGTCGACACGCCGTACTGGCAGACCGCGCTGGTCATGGTCGTGATCGGCTGGGGGCTGGGCGGCAACTTGCAGCCGCTCACGCTCGCCGTGCAGAACGCCATGCCGCCGCGTGACATGGGCGTCGCGACCGCGTCGGCCACCTTCTTCCGGCAGATGGGCGGCACGCTGGGCACGGCGGTGTTCCTGTCCATCCTGTTCAACGTGCTGGGCACGCAGGTGGCCGACAACATCCGCGCCGCGGCCCGCACCCCCGGGTTCCGTGCCGTCCTGGCCGATCCCGCGGCGGCTGCGAACCCGGCCAACGCCCCCATCCTGGGTTTCCTGAGGGCGCCGCAGGGCGGCGGTGCGCCGTCGCTGTCTCTGGACGACTCCTCGTTCCTGGCCGCGGCCGACCCGACCCTGGCTCGGCCGATCCTCGTCGGTTTCGCCGGTTCCATGAGCGTCGTGTTCCTGGTGGCCGCTGCCGCCCTCGTGATCGGCCTGTTGGCCGTGATCATGATGAAGGAGGTGCCGCTGCGCACCCGGTCCGGTATCGACGCCCAGCGCGACGACGAGCTGGAGTCACTACAGGCGGCCACGGTCGCGGCCGCCAGCGCTGTCCCTGCGGTTGCGGGCGTCCGGAACGGGGTGCTCGGGTACCCGGTACCGGTGCCGGGGACGCCGCCAGGCACCGCTGCCGCCTACGCCGTCGGGGCTGGGCACGTTGCCGGGAACGGTGCAGTGGCGACCGAGGACCGGCACTCGGCGAGCGCGGCGCCCGGGGACGCCCGGGACCGGCTGCTGGCGGTGCTGCTCCCCGACCCGCAGCGGACGCTCATTGCCGTCGCCGACGCCGAGAACGCCCGGGACGCGGCCCGCCGGGCGGGTCAGGAGCTGGCGGTGCGCACCGCGGAGCTGGACGAGGCCGCCGAGGAGCTCGTGGGACAGGGCCTGAGCCCGGCTCAGGTCCGGGAGTTGCTCGGACTCAGTGCGGCGGAAGGCCCGCTGAGCGACCGGCGTCGGTCTCCGCGGCCCTCGCCCGTTCCCAGAGCGCCCTGATCCCGCTCGGTGCCCGACCGGCCACCTGGCAGGCGTGAGATGACGTCCGCGGTCGTGCTCCGACGCCTGGCTCTAGGGTGGGGCCGCGTCGCGTGGTCGTGCCCGGCCGACGATGCTGTTGAGCGCGGTGCTCGGCGACAGGCGGAGGAGGCGGTGTGGGCTTCGGGCGGTGGTTCGGTGACACGCTGCGCCGGCCGACTCGCGGAGTGCGGCGATGGATCACCACCCTCGTGGTCATCGCCGTGGTCGGCGCGTCCGGCGGGGCAGTGGTGTTGACCTCTCCCATGCTGGTCGCGGACCTGGGTCCGGCGCAGCCGCAGGCTCTCGAGCCGCCGTCGGTGCCGCAGCCGATGCTCGGCCCGCTGCCCCTCGACGCACCGTTGCCGACCACCGACGGGCTGGCCGAAGCGCTCGACGCGGACGCCGACGCGATACCGGGGAGGCTCACCGGCCTCGTCATCGACCCGGCCACCGGCACCACGCTCTGGGAGCGAACGCCCGAGCGCGCCCTCGTCCCCGGCTCCACCGGGAAGCTGCTCACGGCCGCCGCGGCGCTGCTCACGCTCAACCCCACCGACACCCTCGTCACCCGCGTCGTCACTGGCTCGGATCCCGGCACCGTGGTGCTTGTCGGCGGCGGCGACCCGACCCTCACCGCGCTGCCCGAGGGACGCGACGGTGTCTATCCCGACGCCCCCCGGTTGGAGGATCTCGCGACCGAGGTGCGTGCCACCGCGAAGGGGCGGATCACCCGGGTGCTGGTGGACACCGGTCGGTATCGCGGTCCGACCGTGGCCGACGGTTGGGAGGCCGCCGACATCCCGGGCGGGTTCGTCGCCCCGATCGAACCGCTGATGCTCGACGGCGGTAGGACCGATCCGGCGGTAGCGGACAGCTCGCGGGTCCGGGATCCCGCTGCGGCCGCCGGACGAGCACTGGCCGAGGAGCTGGGGGTCGACCCCGACAAGGTCGAGGAGGGCACGGCCGCGCCGGACGCCGAACGCCTCGGCGCGGTGTCGTCGGCGCCGGTGGCCGAGCTCGTCGAGCACCTGATGCGTAGCTCGGACAACGTGCTGGCCGAAGTTCTCGCTCGCGAGGTCGCCCTGGCGCGAAACGGTGCGCCGACGTTCACCGGCGCAGCCGAGCAGATCCTCGCCGCGCTCGCCCAGGCCGGTTTCGACCCGAGCGGTGCCGTGCTGGTCGACGGCAGTGGCCTGTCCACCGAGGACCAGGTCCCGGCGCGGCTGCTCGGCTCCCTGCTCGCCGCGGTGGCCGCACCCGCGCAGGGCGCCCGCGACACCGACTTCCTGCGTCCCATCATCACCGGGTTACCGGTCGCGGGCGGGGACGGCACCCTCGACGACCGGTTCGGCAGCGACGCGAGGTCTGCCTCCGGCCGCGGGGTGGTCCGCGCCAAGACCGGCACGCTGACCGGTGTGAGCAGCCTCGCCGGCGTGGTGATCGACACTGACGGTAGGCTGCTTGTCTTCGCGTTGATGTCCAACGGCGCGTCCCCGGCAACAGTCCGGCCGCGGCTGGACGCCATGGCGGCCGAACTGAGCCGCTGCGGTTGCCGCTGACCCGCGCCGGGCGCGCGCGGTGCGTAGCGTGGGGTGTGTGCAGCACTCGATCGATGACACCCCGCCCGCCGAGGCGCCCGCCACCGAGCGGGGACTGCCCGTCGACTGGGAGCTGGCCCGACGCACCGCCATCCGCCTGCTCAGCCCCGGACCGGAGGTGAGCAGGTCAGAGGCCGCCGAGCTGGTCGCTCGGCTGCGGACCGATGCGGCCATGGCCGAGCAACACGTCCGCGACGTCACCCGGCTCGGGCACGGCCTGCCGCTGCTGCCCGCCGACGTGGTGGATCGGCGGGCGTGGGCCGCCGCGGCCGTGCACGGCATGGCGGCGCTCACAGCGGACGCGCAGCTGCCGACGGTGTCCCGGGTTGCCCGCATCGTGACGGCCCGGTCCGCCGGGTTGCAGGTCGGCGGGGTGGTCGCCTACCTCGGGGGTCGCGTGCTCGGCCAGTACGACCCCTTCGGTGGACCGGCCGGCGAGGGGCGGCTGCTGCTCGTGGCGCCCAACGTGCACGCCGCGCAGCAGGCGCTGGACGTGTCGGCCGTGGACTTCGGTCTCTGGGTGTGTCTGCACGAGGCCACCCACCGGCTCCAGTTCACCGCGGTGCCGTGGCTGCGGTCCTGGTTCGCCGAGGAGGTCGGCCGCTTCCTGTCGATCACCACGGAGGCGGGCGGCGATCAGGGCACGATCCTGGAGAAGCTCCCCGAGGTGGTGCGGGCGATCCGCTCCTCCGGCGGCGACTCGATGGCGATCGTGGAGCTGCTGCAGGGTCCCGAACAGCGCGCGGTGCTCGACCGGCTGCTCGCGCTCACCACGCTCCTGGAGGGGCACGCCGACCACGTGATGGACGCGGTCGGGCCCACGGTGGTGCCCAGCGTGGCCACGATCCGTTCCCGGTTCACCGTGCGCCGCCGCGGCGGCGGGCTCGTCGACCGGGTGCTGCGCGCCCTGCTCGGCGTGGAGGCGAAGGTGCGCCAGTATGCGGTCGGGGCCGCGTTCACCCGCCACGTCGTGCTCGCCGCCGGGATGGACGGGTTCAACCGCGTCTGGGACAGCCCCGACACCCTGCCCACCCGCGCCGAACTAGCCGCCCCCCCCACCTGGCTCCACCGCGTCGCCCCCTAGCCCGCGAGTCGGCACGAACTGGTGCGCGAGTCGGTACGCAGTGGCGATCGAGTGGGACAGAACTGGCGCTCGCGTGGCGCATGGGACGTCTGTGGCCTGATTCGGCCCGCATCCGACCCGGCCCGGCCCGGCGCATACCCTCTGACCCTGACCTGCTTCGTACTGGACTCTGAACTCATGGCGCCGCACACCCCGCACACCAATTCCGACACCGTCGGCCGCCAGTTCGTGCCGACTCGCGGGACGGGGACGGCGGTGGGGGAGGTTTGTCGGGCTGTCAGGGCGGCGATTGCGGGTTTGCCGGCGGGGTATCGGGACGCGCCGCTGCTGGTGGGGTGTTCCGGGGGGGCCGACTCGCTCGCCCTGGTCGCCGCCGCGCTCGCCGTCGGTGGGTCGGGGACGGTGCACGCCGCCGTCGTCGACCACGGCCTGCAGGACGGCTCGGCTCCCCGCGCTGCCGCCACCGCCGAGCTGCTCGCCGGGATGGGCGCCTGCGCGACCGTGCACCGGGTCGAGGTCGGCCGCCGGGGCGGCATCGAGGCCGCCGCCCGCGAGGCGCGTTACGCCGCGCTGCGCGCTGCCCGCCCACACGCGGACTCACCGGTCCTGCTCGGCCACAGCCTCGACGACCAGGCCGAGACGGTCCTGCTCGGGCTGGGCCGCGGCTCCGGCGGTCGCTCGCTGGCCGGCATGCGCTCCTGGGAGGCGCCGTGGCTGCGCCCGCTGCTCGGCGTGCGCCGGGTGGTCATGAGGGCGGCCTGTGCGGCGCAGGATCTGCCGGTATGGGACGACCCGCACAACCTCGACCCGCGGTTCACCCGCGTCCGGCTGCGGCACGAGGTGCTGCCGCTGCTGGAGGACGTGCTCGGCGGAGGAGCCGCGGCCGCGCTCGCCCGCACCGCCGGGCAGCTTCGCGAGGACACCGACACGCTGGACGCGCTCGCGGCCGGGCTGCTCACCGACGCCCGCGACGGCGACACGCTGCTGCTGGAGCCGCTCGCCACGGCCC
>Ga0136634_10000111_pt1 | contig 39060 bp, 30 predicted proteins | sample AntDrymUQ8332106_2_FD_104654 | JGI IMG/M metagenome (GOLD analysis project Ga0136634, IMG submission 104654) | Polar desert sand microbial communities from Dry Valleys, Antarctica - metaG UQ833 (21.06) | ecosystem: Environmental > Terrestrial > Soil > Desert | place: Antarctica: Dry Valley... | reverse complement strand
GTCAGATTGGGGATCAGTGAATATTTACTTTGTTTATAAATAAGCTCATCAACTTTCGCTTGTACTTCGCTTTGCTTGACTGTAATATTATTTGCCATTGCATAATCCACAACTGTTCGTAGATTCCAGTTTTGCTGGGCATGCACTGAAATGCCACTATTAAAAAGCAACAGGAACGTTATAACATGTCTCATTTTCATGGCGCAAAAATACTCTTTAGCTTTTTAAGAAAATAAAAACTATATGACAAACGGCAATTAAATTTTAATTAAAGCCTGTTCAAGGTCATTGATAATGTAATCGGGCTCTTCCAGACCGCAATAAAGTCTTATCATGCGGTGCCCGGGATTGCCGGCATCATAATCTTCTTTTTTTATAGAAGAACACCGGGGAATAATTAAAGATTCATGCCCACCCCAGCTCACAGCCATTTTAATATGTAACAGGCTGTTACAAAAGATTTCAATTTTACCAATATCATCTGCTCTTATTATAAATGAAAATAATCCAAAGCCGTCTTTCATTTGTTTTTTTGCCAGTTGATACTGATCAAAATCCGTTTGAAAAGGAAAAATCACTTTTTCAATTTTAAAATGTCCTTTTAAAAAACGGATCACTTCTACTGTTGTACGGCTGATCTTTTCCAAACGCAGGGGTAAGGTACGTAGCCCCCGTATGAGAAGCCAGGCATTAAAAGGTTGAATCCCACTGCCGATAGTCATGTATTCACTCTTGAATATCTTTTTGATCATGGCCCGGGTGCCAGTAAGTACCCCTGCCACAGTATCACTATGGCCACCAATATATTTTGTAGCAGTTTGAAGACTGATATCTATACCCATTTTTATTGGTTGCTGGTAAAGAGCAGAACAATAACTATTATCACAAATGGTAATTATATTCTCCGCCTGTGCCAGTTCCGCTACAGCTTCCAGATCCTGCAGCGCATAATCCCAACTGTTAGGTGATTCAAGATAGATGACAGCAGTATTGGGCAGGATAGCCCTTTCAAAGTTTTCAATATTACGTCCATCAATAAAAGTTGTTGTAACACCAAACCGTGGCAGGATATTATTAAACATTTTATGTGTCCAGGAATACGGGTTGTCAACACTTACAATATGATCACCGGATTTTACATTACTCAGAACAGCCGCAAATATAGCAGCAGCACCACTGTTGAAAACAAGACAATCTTCTGCACCATCAAGTGCAGCCAGTTTTTTTCTTAAAATATCCACTGTAGGATTCAATCCACGGCTATAAATATATGTGCTGTATTCATCCGCAAATGCATTACGCATATCATCTACTGTATCAAAAACAAAATTGCTGCTTTGAATGATGGGTGGAGCCACTGCATTAAAATAGTTTTCTCTTTCTTCTCCCAGTTCATTTATTATATATGATATGTCCATATGGGATTTAATTTAGCAGGAATATTGGCTAAGCAAAGTTTTTTATCCCGTTATTGGTTAATAATTTTATTTTTTGAAAAACCTTTCACAATAAAATATAAAACTATAAAACCAGCAAGAATTCCAAGGCCGGTTAAAGCTGTAAATGGCTTATCTATAAAAATACTTATTGCAACAAAAATATAAGCAAGTATAAAAATGACCGGCATTAAAGGAAAAAATTTCATTTTATAAATTCCTGTATTATCCAGATGGGCTGGTCGTTTGCGCAGAATGAAAATAGTGGCTGCCGATAGTACCATTCCAAAACAATCAAGAAATATTGTAAAGCTCAGGATCTCATCAAACTTTTTTGCCCAGAAAACGATCAAAGCACACAGCGCTGTAAAAACACTCAATGATGTAAGAAGTACATTTGTTTTTATAGTTCTTTTTCTAAAAGTAACGGGAAGCACACCTTCTTCACTCATCGCCTGCATCACACGGGGATTGCTCATCAACAATACATTTACATATGCCAGTACAGAAAGAAAAAGTATGACTGATAAAATGTTGCCTGCTGCACTTCCAAAAACATGACTTGCCATAATAGCTGCGATCCCTTCAGCATGCTTTAGATTTTCAAAACCAATTATCTTATAATATGCATAATTGATGGTGAGATAAAGTACAATAATGAGAAATATGCCCATAAATATTCCGCGGGGAATATTCTTTGCAGGATTTTTTACTTCTTCACCAAAATTAATTGTCTGCTGATAACCGCCGTAGGTAAATGAAACAGCAATCAGCCCAACACCAAACGCTTTTATATATTCAAACATGGTAGGACTTATAGTTGAGACTACAGCAGAACTTTGCTGGGTTACAAAAAATAAGGGGGTGATCAGCAATAATATAAGGCTTATTTTAATTATGGTAAGAACATTTTGTGTACGTGCACTCATTTTTAAACCCAACAAATTCACACCATAAAAAAGGATGATCGAGGCAATTGCAATAATTATCTGGATGTTCTGAGAATTAATGGAACCGGGTAAAATTACTTTTGTAATATATTCTGCGCCAATCAATGCAACACCTGCGAGAGAAGCAGCATTCGAGATAAGTATGATACAATTAACCGCAAATGCAATAGAAGGATGATATGCATAGGAAAATATTTTGTAATACGCGCCAGTCACCGGGAAACGACTACCTATTTCCGCATATGTTAGTGCACCACAGAGGGCTATCAATCCACCAGCTATCCATGCAGCAAAAAATACACCCGGGGTAGGTGAGGCCGCAGCAACATTCACGGGCGTTCTGAAAATTCCCATTCCAATTACAAAGCTCACCATGATCATGGTAAAATCGAACAGGTTAAGTTTGGGTTTATCTTCAGTCATTGGCAAAAGATAATAATTTTTTTTGAGCTGAAACGGCCGTATGCCCGGGAAGCTTTTTTATTTGGAGAAACAATACAACAATCTGTTACATTTGCTGGAGATTTGGTTCCTGTATCCGGAAAGTTCCGGTGGGATTAAAAGGGAAGCCGGTTAGAATCCGGCGCTATCCCCGTAGCTGTAAGGTAAAGTGAAAAGTGAAAGGTCAATAGTGAATAGTGAACTATCGAAGTTCTCACTATATATTTTTTACAATTCACTCTGTTGAATCTTCATACCACTGTCTCAAGAGATGGGAAGGTGTTCAACAGGTTACCAAGCCAGAAGACCTGCCAGGTTAAACAACTGTTTCAACGCTTTCGGGTGAAAGGCATGGAGTGTAAAGCTGAAAGGCATTTATATTTCTATTTTAATTTTCCGGAAGCAGTCACAAAAAAATTTTTCAAATAATGAAAAAGAAAATTTTTATTGCGGCTGCTATAATTATAAGCAGCACTGTACAAGCACAAAATCAAAATGCCATTACACAAGACAGCTCCAAAGATTTGCAGACTGTTATTGTTACAGCCAATAAGATTGAACAAAAGCAAAATGAAACGGGCAAAGTGTTGTCCATTATCAGTCAGGAGGAATTGCAAAGAAGTTACGGTAAAAGCCTTGGTGAAATAATAAACCAGCAGGTAGGCATCAGCATTGGCGGGGCAAATAATACATACGGCACTGTTCAAACTATCTTTACACGTGGCTCAGCGGCTGCTTATACTTTAATATTATTGGATGGTATACCACTGCACGATGCCTCTGGTATCAGCAGTGAATTTGACCTGAACAGTTTTACACCTGAACAGGCAGAACGAATAGAAATTCTGAAAGGTGCTCAAAGTACCTTATATGGTTCTGATGCTGTTGCCGGTGTAATCAATATTATTACAAAAAAACCTTCCGATAAAAGAGCACATGTACATGTAAACCTATCGGGCGGAAGCTATAATACCTACAAGGGAAGCATTAACGTTAGTGGTTCAGGAAAAAAAGGGCTTCAGTATTTTATAGGTTATTCAAAAATTTATAGTGATGGTTTTTCTACAGCGCATGACAGCACAGGAAAAAATAATTTTGATGATGATAGTTACAGGCAGGATGCTGTTCTGGCAAGCATCGGTTTTAATGCCCTTGAAAAATTATCAGTAAAATTTTATGGTAAATACAATATTAACAAAGCGCAAATTGATGCAGGATCTTTTACAGATGATAATGATTATCATTACAAGACAATGCATTCAACATTTGGCACCAGTTTTAAATACCAGTTAAAGAAGGCCGCTTTACATTTCAGTTATAATTTTAATAGGTTTGAAAGGAGGTATAATGATGATTCATCGGATATTGGCGGGTTTTCTTCAGATCCATTTGCATTCTATTCAATATATATTAAAGAGCGGTATAAAGGAAAGTCGCATTTTGCAGAATTATACTGCAATATTGATTTATTTAAAAATCTGAATCTTGTTGGCGGTATAGATTATCGTTCAAATGCCACTTCGCAGGAAAATTTATACATCTCTAATTATGGGCCTTTTGAACCTGCACCACTTGGTGAAGACACAGCTGGTACAGACCAGGTAAGCGCATATGCATCCTTTCTGTTTAATGATCAACATGGATTTACAGCAGGTATTGGTGGCCGTTATAATGACCATTCTGTTTATGGCAGCAATGGAACATTTTCTATAAATCCTGCATATTTAATCCGTAATGTAAAAATATTCGCAAATGTTTCATCATCTTACCGTGTACCATCATTATACCAGATATACAGTGAGTACGGAAATAAGGCATTAAAGCCAGAGCAATCTATTAGCTATGAAGCAGGTTTTCAGTTTACACATAAAAATTTTTCGGGGCGGGTAGTAGGATTTAAAAGAGATATAAAAGACGTATTTATTTTTTATACTGATCCTGTAACATATAGCAGCATGTATAAAAATGAAGACAGGCAAAAAGACCATGGTGTAGAACTCGAAACCGCTGTAACATTGAGCAAAAAAATTTTACTATCTGCCAACTATACCTATGTGGATGGAGAAATTGATACAAAAACTATTGCAGGAAAAGATACAGCTTTTAATAATTTATACAGGAGGCCAAAAAATATATTCAATTTTACAATATCATACAGGCCGCATACCAAAGCTTATATAAGTACCTGTTTGAGAAGTGTAAGTAGTTTTTATGAGCCAAAGTTTGGTGCATCTTCGAAAAAATTAAGTGGTTATTATACCCTGGATCTTTATGGAGATTACCAGGTTACTAAAAGCATCAAGGCTTTCATTGGCCTTAAGAATTTGACAGACAAAAAATATTTTGACCAGGAAGGTTTTAATACGCGCCGGTTTAATTTGAATGGCGGGATAAGCTTAAGCTTATGACATAATATGCAGGTGCAGCCAACTGATATTAACAGAAACAATTAATTAATGAGCTATATAAAAAAATTAATGACAATAATTATGTGTGTAGCTTTTTTACATCCCTGCATCGCCCAGCATATAATTTCAGGAAAAGTTATAAATGAAGAGGGTGTGCCTTTGCATAATGTATCAATAACAGATGGAGATAAAAACAGGGTAGCTAAAACGGATACTGCGGGTAATTATTCTTTTACAAATGTGACAAGTATTAAAAAATTATTTTTCAGCTATGTGGGTTTTGAACCTGTTGTTAAAAATATAACAGATGGGAATACGATACCGGTAACGCTTGTACGTAATAATGTATTTCTGGAAGAGGCAGTTGTAAAAGCTTTTGAATTTAACCGTAAATTAAAAGATATACCTGCGGCTGTTTCAGTTTTAAACAGGAGTTCGCTTGAGCGATACGGAAATTTAAATTTTGTCCCTGCTTTAAATACCGTACCGGGAGTGAAGATGGATGAAAGAAGCCCGGGAAGTTACCGTTTGAGTATCAGGGGAAATTTATTGCGATCCACATTTGGAGTGCGAAATGTGAAAATGTACTGGAATGGTATTCCATTTACCGATGCTAACGGTAATACGTACCTGAACCAGATATCATTTAATAATATTGGAAAAATAGAGGTTATTAAAGGCCCATCGGGTAGCATGTATGGATCAGGCACCGGTGGTGTGGTATTGTTGACAAGCCCGCTGAGTATTGAAAAAAGTAAATATTTTTTGTTGCAGTCAGTAGCTGGCAGCTATGGCCTGGTTATGGTAAATGGTGCCTATAATGTTTCAGATGGCAATAAAAATTCTTCGTTATCATTTGCGCATCAGGAATCCGGCGGATACAGGGAACAATCAGATATGAGGAAAGACGTAGCAAATTTCGCCGGTACTTTTTCTATCGGTACAAGGCAAAATATCAGTGCAAATATTTTTTACAGTGATTTGTATTACCAGACACCGGGTGGGCTGACACCTGCTGAATTGGCAGTAGATCCAAGACAGGCAAGGCCAGCAGCCGGAATTTTTAATAGTGCGGTGGAGCAAAAAGCTGCATTATACCTGAAAACTTTTTATACCGGCCTCGCCAATGAAATTCAACTTGATAATAGCCTGATCAATACAACCAGTCTGTATGTTTCCCATACGTCCTTAAAAAATCCCACCATCCGCAATTATGAACATAAAACAGAGCAGGGAATAGGCATGCGTTCAGTTTTGAGATATAACCATGATGTTTTTAAAGGCACACTCGGGGGTGAGTATCAATATAGCTTCAATAATACCGCTACGTTTGGGAACCGGTTTGGTGTAAGTGATACATTGCAATATCATGATGAAATTAATAGCAGGCAATTCAATTTGTTTTTACAAACCGGGGTGAACATCAGGAATATTCTTGTAAGTGCCGGGTTAAGTTATAATAATTATTATTATGGATTTGTGCGTCTAAGCGATGCTGGTAGTGGGAAAGAAAGCAGCAATTTTTCACCCCGTTTTATTCCCCGCGTATCAATCAGTGGTGAATTGAATGACCGGGTGAATATGTATGCTGTTGTAAGCAAAGGTTATTCACCACCTTCAATTGATGAAGTGCATGCAAGTGATGGCAGGTTTAACAGGGCCCTGCGCGCAGAATCAGGTATAAATTATGAAGCTGGAATAAAATCCAATCCCATAAAAAATAAATTATGGGCAGATATCAGTTATTATATTTTCAGTCTGCAAAATACTATTGTAAGCAGAAGGGATAATTCAGGAGCTGATTTTTATGTGAACGCAGGAAAAACAAAACAGCGTGGCCTGGAAGCTGCAATTAATTATATCCCGGTTAATAATGATGTACATTTCATTCGTATGGTAAAAGCCTGGGCCAGTTATACAAATATACATGCCCGTTTTGCGGATTACCAGCAGGGTAATATAAAATTTGATGGAAACAAGCTTACCGGTACGCCTCCAAATGTAGTGGTTACTGGTGTTGACATAAATATGGAAGGTTTTTTTGGGAATTTCAGTTTTACTTATACTGATAAGATCCCGCTCAATGACGCCAATACTTTTTTTGCACCTGGTTATAGCCTTCTGTATGTAAAAGCCGGGTTTAAAACAAATCCGGATTGGAAAATACCTGTGGAAGTATTTGCTGCTTTTGAAAAATCATTGAACGGTGCTTTCAGTCTTGGCAATGACCTGAATGCAGCATCAAACCGTTTTTACAATCCCTCTTCCATACAAAATTTTACAATAGGAGCAAAATTCCGCTTTAATATCAGGTAGATAAACCTGTTATTTAAAACCTGGGTTACCCTTACTATATTTGCAAAAAAAATGAATGTTTGATTATCGTGATGTTGTATTTAAAGAAGTGCTTACTGTAACCTTTACATTATTTGCGATCATCGATATGCTTGGTAACGCCCCCATTCTTATATCATTAAAAGAAAAGATGGGGGGAAAGATCAGGAGCTTACAGGCAACAATTGCTTCAGGGGCCCTGATGATTTTATTTTTATTTTTAGGCCAGGAATTTTTAAACCTGCTGGGCCTTGATGTGAAATCTTTTGCAGTTGCAGGCAGTATCGTGATCTTTATTATTGCGCTTGAAATGGTGCTTGGCCTGGAATTTTTCAAAAGTGAAAGCAACCCGAAAGCGGGGAGTGTAGTACCTATTGCATTTCCATTAATAGCAGGTTCAGGTACACTCACTACTATAATGTCATTGAAAGCCAATTATGCAAATGAAAATATATTGATCGGTATATTGCTCAATTGTTTGTTTATATTCCTTGTATTGAGCTCATTGAAATGGATAGAACGTGCATTAGGTGCGAATGGTTTAATAGTAGTAAGAAAATTTTTTGGAATAATATTGCTGGCCATTGCCGTAAAGATCTTTGGCACCAATATCCAGGATTTTGGAAAATGATGATATTGAAACGTGAAGTTTGATTAGGGATTAGGGATTAGTGATTAGAGATTAGTGAAAGTAGAATAGTGAATAGTTTTATAAGTTACTATTGTTCTTGCAAGTAAAGATGGATCGGATATCACGTATCCCGTATCCCGGATCTTTTAATGGCCTCGTAGTACAATGGATAGTATATGAGTTTCCGAAGCTCCGGATCCAGGTTCGATTCCTGGCGAGGCCACAATTTTATCACATCTATTTCTTCTTCGCCTTTCCCGTCAGCCTTTTCATGATCGGAGTCGCTGTTAAACCATGAAGTATAACTGAAATTAAAATTGTAAAAGCAGTTATTGCCCATAATTCATCCTGATACTTGAAATCAAATTTGCCAAACGCAAATGCCAGGTAAAATACAGATCCCATACCCTTGATACCAAAAAAACTTATAGCAAGTTTTTCTTTTGCATGGAGTTTAGACCCGATCAATGTTAGCATTCCGGATAATGGCCGCACCAGGAATATAAAGGCCAATACAAAAACGACCATTTCCCAGGTTAGTGAATCCAGGACTGAATTTGCGAGAGCGCCTCCAAGTAAAATCAGCAAAACACAAGTCAGTAAACGTTCTACCTGATCGCTGAATGAGTGAAGCTCGGTATGATAGGCGTGATGTTTTTCAAAATGTCGAAGCGTAATCGCACAAATAAAAACAGATATGAACCCATAGGCGCTTAGCAACTCTGTTAACCCATAAACCAATAGGGTAATTGAAATTGCCAAAAGCCCGTCACGTGTTTCTAGAAATTTATATCTGGTGGACAAGTCAAAGACCAGATAACCTATAAACTTTCCTGAAAAATAGCCGATCAAAACTCCAGCAACTATCCGGTAGATTACATCAAAAAGAAACCAATTTGATATTTCAGCATTTCCTCCCATAGAAATAAGTCCCAGTGTAATGGCAAGCCAGGTAAATGGGAAAGCCATCCCATCATTCAGTCCGGCTTCAGCTGTAAGTGAAAATCGCGTCTCGGACTTTGCCTCATCATTTGGTGGGCCTACTTGTACATCAGATGCCAGAACCGGGTCTGTTGGTGCTAATGCAGCACCCAATAAGGCTGCGGAAGCCAGCCCCAATCCCAAAAAATAATAGCCAAGTATAGTTGCGGCGATAATGCAGAGGATCATGGTAATGGTGGCAAGCTTTAATGGGACAGCCCAAGCCTTGAATTTAAATGCCCGATCTATTTTTATACCTGCACCCATTAACGAGACAATAACTACAATCTCGGTTAAATGCAAAGTTAATGTCGGGTTTTGCTGTGGTAGGGGGTTAGGGAGGATATCCGGAAAAATTCGATACATAAGGAAACCAATTACAACATAAAAGATTGCATATGATATTCCCGTATACTCAGAAATTTTAGGCATCCAGCATATAATGAAGGATCCAAATCCGATGAGGGCCAAAATTAAAATATACTGATCCATAGGTTTTATTAATTTTTTTACATGCAAACAGACTGCTTTGGGTTTCCCGCCCTGTCAATGGCAACAGGCAGTTCTTTCTTATAAACTGGTGAAAAAAGAAAGTCTCGATAAAGCTTTTACAAGATATAAACTATCAGACGGAAAGGAGACTGCATATGGATATGGCTGGCGTATAGGCAATAAAGATAGCCAAAGCAATTTTGAAACAAGGTGGCAGAGAAACTGCTGCGAGAAAGATAAAGTGATTATAATATTAAACGAATTGAAAATAAAAGGATGAAAAAGTTGTTAATTGATTAGGGGATAATAATAACATAACTGTTGATTTCTGATTAAGCAAGAAACCACTTCGGGTGATCATAGATCCGGAACTTTTATTTATAGATGCATTTCTAAAAGATAATGAACGAACACACATTACGTTAGGTAAATACAACATGCTCAATTAATTTAATAATTTGCTTTTTCCTGTACGGATAAAATGGAAATTATGCACTTATGTATTTAATCCATAATCACTTTATCGGGTGTGATAGGTAATGAACGGATACGTTTTCCGGTGGCATTGAACACTGCGTTTGCGATTGCCGGTGCCATACCGATTAAAGCAATTTCACCTATGCCTTTTGAACCCATTGGATTTGTATGCGGATCTTTTTTATTTACGAATAACACCTCTACAACCGGAATGTCTGCATTTACAGGTACATGGTAATCTGCCAGGTTATTGTTAATGGCCCGTCCATACCGATGGTCAATTACAAGGTCTTCCATTAATGCCATGCCTATGCCTCCTACAGCACCTCCTATCATCTGACTTTCGGCAGTTTTAGGACTAACGATTGTACCTGCATCTGCACAGGAAACTACATGATCTATCCTGATCCTTCCGGTGGTGGGATGCACCCTTAGTTTAACAAAATGCACTGAATAAGAATAACTGGAATATGGCATTTGTTCTCCTTTTGATTCTTTTGTAAGTTCAAGTTTTGTCAATCCGTTTTGCTTCAATAGATCATTGTAAGTAACAGTGACATCTGAATTATTTTTCAACGATATTCCGTCTTTAGAAAACGTAAGGTCATCATCGTTTAATTGCAGAATACCGGCATTTCTAAAAACAGATCCTTCTTTGCCTGCAAGAATGGCTATTTCTTTTTTTAATGCTGAACAAACATCATGTACAGCAGAACCTACAGAAGACGTAACTGCAGAGCCACCCTGCGTTGGTCCTGGAGGTAAGCCGGTACTTCCCATTTGTATTGTAATTTTTTCTGAAGGCAAACCCATAATATTAGCAGCAACAGCTGTCATCATAGTTGCCGTACCAGGGCCCATATCATTTACGGAACATTGCATTAGTAACTTACCATCCGGATTCAGAATCGCTTTAACAGTTGCTCGGCTGCGGAAGGCACCAAATGAACCCGTGCCCATACCATATCCAATAAGCCAGTCACCTTCCTTTAAACTTTTTGGCTGCAGCTTTCTATGCTTCCAACCTATTTGATCAGCACCCATCTGGTAGCATTCTTTTAAATATTTGCTTGACCATGGAAGATTCTTTTCGGGATCAGTATCAGAATGATTGCGAATACGCAACTCAATGGGATCTATATTTAACGAAAAAGCCAGTTCATCCATAGCTGATTCTAATGCAAAACATCCTGTTGCTTCCCCGGGTCCCCGCATCCAGATTGGGGTGCAGGCATTAAGAGGTACAATTCTGTAACGGGTAGTTACATTAGGACATGCATATAAGAAGCGGGAAATATTTACAGTTGCCTCTGTAAAATCTTCATATGTGGATGTACCCGCAGTTGCATCGTGCGAGATTCCAGTGAGTTTTCCATCTGATGTTGCACCCAATCCAATTTTCTGGATTGTAACAGGGCGATATCCAACATTGGTAAACATCTGCTCACGGTGTAACACCAATTTCAAAGGCCTGCCTGTTTTCAGAGAACCCATAATTGCTGCAATTTCGTATGGCCATGTACGTAAGCCCATACCAAAAGCGCCACCTATATGCTCAGCATGAACCGTTATGTTTTCCAGAGGCAGCTTAAAAGCGTCACTGATTGAACGTTGAGTAGCCTGTACGCCTTGAGTTTTTGTATAAACAGTTACTTTCTTATCTCCCTCCCAGCTTGCAATAATACTTCCTGGTTCCATTGGATTATGAACTTCTATCGGATGATAATATTCCTGTTCTACTTTAACAGGCGAATTTTTATAAGCGTCTACCTCTCCCCGTTTGTAATCTTCAAATCTTGGACCAGTAGGAATTTTAGCTTTACTAAGATTATCCTCCAGGTTTGTTTGATGGGTTGTTTTCTCATATTCAGCCTTCACTAACTTTGCAGCATGCAATACGCGTTCATATGTATCTGCAATAACCAGCGCAATTGGTTGATCATAATAAAATATCTCGTCGTTATAAAATATACGCAGCGGCTGTCCGGCAACTGGTGGCTTTGCCGGATCTTTACCTGTCTGATATCCGGGAATTTTGGGTGCATTAATATGAGTAAGAACGGCAATTACACCCGGTGCTTTTTCAGCCCTTTTTGTATCAACACTTTTAATACGGCCTTTAGAAATAGTGCTGCCTACCAGGAACGCATACACTAAGTTTTGCATTTTATGGTCAGCGGCATATAATGCACTGCCTGTAACTTTGGCTTTCCCATCCACACGATCAATTGGATCGTTTGTATTTAAGAAGGATACGTTGCCCATAAAATATATTTATAATTTTCCGGTAACCGCTTTCAATGCTTCTACCAACGTATTTGGCGCTAATTTTAATTTAAAATTATTATGTCCATAACTTTTAGCTGAGCGCATAGCAACATCTGCCGCCTGTCTGAAAACTGCTTCCGACGCCGTTTTATTCTTTAAGAAATTTTCTGCTTCAGTTAATCGCCACGGTTTATGTGACACTCCACCCATTGCAAGCCTTGCATCAGAAATTTTATCTCCCACCATGTTAATTGCAGCTGCCACAGATACCAATGCAAATGCATAAGAGGTGCGGTCACGAATTTTCAGATAATGTACTTGTTGTTTAAATTGGTTATCAGGTATGCGTATTGCGACAATTAATTCGCCTCTTTCCAGTGTATTATCTTTTTGGGGTGTATCTCCTGGCAACCGGTGAAAATCCTGGAAAGCAACACTGCGCTCTCCTTTAGGACCTTTCACCAGTACGGTTGCATCCAAAGCTACAAGAGCAATACACATATCGCTTGGATGTACGGCAATACATTTTTCAGAAGCTCCGAAAATGGCATGCATCCGGTTATATCCTTTTAAAGCCCCGCAATCTGTACCTGGCTCACGCTTATTGCAAGGCAAATCTGTATTATAAAAATAAGGACACCTGGTACGTTGCATCATATTACCTCCAACAGTAGCCATGTTCCGGATCTGTTGCGACGCACCGGCTTTTAAGGCCAGTGACAGCAATGGTTGTTCCTTTTTTACCAATTCATTATCTGCTACTTCACTGTTCAATGCGAGTGCACCGATGTGAAGTATGTTTCCGTCTTTTTTTATTTCCCTGAAAGGAAGGTTATTAATGTTAACCAGTTTTTCCGGTGACATTACGCCTTTCTTCATAAGATCAACGAGGTTGGTGCCACCGGCGATCCATTGAGCACCTGTATCTTTTACTAAAGCATTCACTGCCGCCTCGGATGTTGATACATTTATGTATTCAAAATTGATCATGATTATTGCCCTCCCTTTTTTACGTGAGCAATTGCTTTTACAATGTTAGGATATGCACCACAGCGGCAAAGGTTGCCACTCATATATTCGCGTATCTCATCGTCTGAATTTGCATGACCTTCAATAATACAGGCTACTCCCGACATGATCTGTCCCGGTGTGCAATAGCCACATTGAAATCCATCAAATTTTATAAATGCTTCCTGCATCGGATGCAACTTGTCACCACTTGTTAGTCCTTCAATTGTTGTAACTTTTTTTCCATCCTGCATTACTGCAAGTGAAAGACATGAAAGAACCCGTCTGCCATCAACATGAACGGTACATGCGCCACATTGTCCATGGTCGCACCCTTTTTTGGTTCCCATCATATTTAATTGCTCCCTCAGAAGGTCGAGTAAAGTTACACGAGGCTCTACCAGCAATTCCCGGCTTCTGCCATTTACCTCAAGTGATACGGACACCTTTTCAAAATAACCAGCAGTCTTCTCATCCATTTCCGTTTCTGCTGCTTTTACTAATGCGGCTGGCATGATAGCAAACGCTGCATAAAGGGAAGATTGTTTTAGAAAATCCCTCCTGCCTTCATTGGAACATTTAACTTCCGGTTCTTTGTTAGGAGATTTGTTTTGAGCCATAACTAACCGTTTTAATTAAACATGCATGTTAACTTTTGTTTAAACGTCGATTAAAATTCATTGTTAAAACTATTTAAAAAATTATTATAAAATTTAATTAAACTATTTAAATTTCTGTTCAGGTGTTTCCTTTATTACAATTTTCCGCCTTGCTTTTTCTAAAATGAGGATAGCCGATAATGCTGCAGTTTACGGATGTAAACAATCTGCTTCCCTTTTTTCGCGTATGAATATTTGGTGTTATTTAAATTACGGTAGTAGAGCGCTTTTTATAAATTATATGTAGTTGCCAATTCTTTCAACTCCAGGAGATTATTTACATTGAGCTTTTCAAATATCCTGGCTTTGTGTGTGCCAATGGTCGAAACCTGCAAATGGAGTGTATTACCAATTTGGCTGATCGTTTGCCCGGTAAGCAGTAATGAAACAATTTCGAATTCCCGGGCTGATAATGTATTGAACAGATTTCCGTCGCCATCTTTCCCATTTCCTTCCGCCAGTTGTTCCATCAGGGTTTCACTCAGATATTTTTTATTGTTCAATATAAGATTAATGGCTTTTTTTATTTCCTCTAGCGGTGCATCTTTACTCAAAAAACCTTTTGCCCCTGCTTTGAGATAGCGTTTTGCATAAATGTTTTCGGGGCTCATTGTAAAAATCAGCACTTTAAGATCCGGGTATTTTACTTTAAATAATTCCATCAGGCCAAAAGTATCTGTTTTTGGCATTTGTATATCAAGCATAATAAGGTCATAAGTATTATGCTTTACCTTTTCCACGGCACTTTCTCCATCATGTGCCTCATGAATATCAGAAGGCTTATATATTTCATATAATAAAGTCCTTATACCGGACCTGACTACTACATGATCGTCTATAAGTAAAAATGTTTTCATATTATAAGTTAAATCTTAGAAGATTTTCTACCCTTTTTAAATTCTCCAACTACATACATTGGATCAGAAAATCCAGATCTTTAAAAGTTGAAATTATTAAATAAAACCAATTTCTATTAATAAAATTTTACCTGTAAGAACAGCATAAGTATTAAGTGACCACAACTGCCAAAGTCACGTACCCTCCTCCTCATAACATGAATCTTTTTCATCTGTGATTAGTAGTACTCAACAGGCTTTAACAGGAGTATGTTTCTTGATACTATAAATAAAAATAAATAATCCGAACATTCAATGAATATTTTAATATTAGATAATAAAGATGATGATGTAATACATTTAAAAAGCATATTGCAATCATCCCCTTTAAAAATTAGAAGCTTATTTTATTCAAACAATCTTGAAGGTGCAATTGATATACTTAGCAATAATGATGTTGATATTATATTATTCGATCTGATACATCCGGGCGGAAACGGCCTGGATAGTTTCATAAAACTTCAGCAATTAGCACAACAAATACCGGTTATCATTCTTACAACAACTGATGATTCAAATCTTGCATTAGAAGCAATTAACAGAGGTGCGCAGGATTACCTGTTTAAAGCTGATATTGATGATAAATTAATCACTAAATCTATTCTTTATAGTATTGAGCGCTATCGGATAAGTGAATCTCTCCGGATCAGTAATGAAAGATATAACCTGGTATCCCGTGCAACTAATGATATGGTCTGGGATTGGGACCTGGTAAATAATAAAGTTTTCCGCAACCGGGAAGACTGGGTAAAAGTGTTTGGTGAAAAATCCTCCAATTCTACATTAAGTATTAACGGATGGAAGGAGCGGATTCATCCAGATGACCTTGAAATGGTTAATACAACACTCCAGGAAATCGTGGATGATACATCTATTGATAAATTTGATATTGAATGCCGTACTCTCGGTGAAGACGGTTCATATATGTATGTTATTGACAGGGGTTTTGTAATACGAGATGACAAAGGAAAAGCGAAAAGGCTGATTGGGGCCATGCATAACATAACCGAAAAAAAACTTGCAGAGGAAGAATTAAAAAGATTATCTCTAATAGCAAAAGAAACCGTAAACGCAGTTATTGTTACAGATATAAAAGGAAGGATCACATGGACGAATGAAGCTTTTACAAATATCTCTGGGTATAAACTAGAAAATGTACTTGGGCGTTGCCCGGGTGATTTTTTGCAGGGGCCGGAAACATCTTTGGTTACAAAAAGGTATATGCGCCAGAAGATAAACAAGGGTAAACCTTTTGAATGTGATATAATAAATTATGATATTGATAGAAAAAAATACTGGATCAGAATTCAATGTCAGCCACAGTTTGATGCAAAAGGAAACCTGGTAAACTACTTTGCACTTCAAACAAACATTACAAAAGAGAAAGAAACTGAACAATACCTTATGAACAGCGAAAGAAGATTTCGCGCATTGATAGAAAACAGTAAAGACGGCATGTATGTAATTCAGCAGGATGGGATAGTGCTGGATATAAATATTCCGGGCCAGAAAATACTTGGATATACTAAAGAAGAACATGTTGGATTAAACAGGAATGATCTGATTCATCCCGATGACCGCGAATTAGTAGAAAATGCTTTCAGGAATGTGATTAATGATCTTACAAAAATCCAGGTAATAGAATACAGGCTAAAAAAATCTAACGGCGAATTTACATGGATTGAATCCACTTTTCATAATTTTCTCGATGAACCAACGATACAGGCTATCGTATTACATTTCCGGGAAATTAATGAAAGAAAGATTGCAGCTGACCTTGTAAAATATTCTGAAGAAAAATATCGATATCTTTTTAATAACAACCCTTCTTCTATCTTCATTTGGGATCCGGCAAACATGGCCATACTGGAAATCAATAATGCAGCAATAGAAGAATATGGTTATTCACGTGAGGTGTTTTTGCAATTACATGTTACTGATCTTAACGCGGATGGTGAAGTGGAAGAGATAAAAAAGCTGGCTAAAAGTTTTTGTACAAATATCAATTTTAAATCCAAATCCATATGGAATCATAAGACCAAATCCGGCACTGGCTGTTATATGGAAATTCATTTCCATGCTATTGATTATTACGGCCAGAAGGCCAGCCTTGCTATTGTAAATAATATTACGGAAAGAGTAAAACTCGAGATGAATTTATCTGCAGAGCGGTTAAAAAGACAACAGGAAATCACAGCTGCTGTTATTACGGCCCAGGAGCAGGAAAGAACAGAATTAGGAAGGGAGCTGCATGATAATATTAACCAGATCCTGGCTACGACTAAGCTCTATATTGAATACGCGCAAACCAATGAAGAAAAGCATGATGAATTATTACTCAACGCAAAAGATTTCATCAAGTCTGCTATCGATGAAATTCGCAATCTTTCAAAATCTTTATCCCCTCCATCGCTGGGAGAGTTGGGATTGATACTTGCCCTTGAAGAATTATTTGATAGTATCCGAACGATAAATAAATATACATTTCACACTGAATGGAAAAATTTAAAAGAAGAACTTATTTCAGATCAGCTAAAACTGACCATTTTCAGGATAGTACAGGAGCAGCTTAATAACATTATAAAGCATGCAGACGCAAAAAATGTTTGGGTTAAAATTAAAATGCAGAACCAGCATTTGCTTATAAATATTAAAGATGATGGAATAGGTTGTAATACTGTTTCGCAATCTAAAGGCGTTGGGTTAAAAAATATCAGCAGCCGTGCTGAACTTCATAATGGTACTATGCAATTGTTATCCGAACCTGGAAAGGGTTGCGAATTAAAAATTTCCTTCTGCATGTAGTTATGTAAAACCTTATCTGCATTTTTTCTAAAATATTTATAAAAAGGGTGATAAAATTTAACTTCGTTAATCTGTAATTTTATTACATTCCAATTTTAAATTTGGGAATTATAGGAATGAATAACGAACTTTAATATTGGCATTTCTTATAATATGAATATCAAAGATATTCGATAAGTGATGGTCTTCTTTTGGTTCCATTCTTAAAAAGTAATTTTTTATGATCAAAATCCTGATTGCCGATGATCATACAGTAGTAAGAAAGGGCTTACGGCATATACTTATTGAAGGATTTCCGGGTGCGCAAATAGATGAAGTAGAAGATGCCGAGGAAATGGTAAAAAAAGTTATTGATGAAGAATGGGATGTAGTTATTAGTGACCTGTCAATGCCTGGCAGGAGTGGATTAGAAGCACTGCAACAGATAAAGAAAATCAATGCCAGGTTGCCGGTTTTAATATTAAGTATACATTCGGAAGAGCAATATGCATTACGTGTACTAAAAGCCGGGGCTGCCGGTTATTTAAGAAAAGACATGGCATCAGATGAACTGGTTAAAGCGGTTCAGCGTGTTATGATCGGGAAAAAATATATTACTCCTTCCATAGCAGAAAAATTAGCTGCTGTATTTGATCAGGATCCCGACAAGCAGCCCCATGAATTTCTATCTGATCGGGAGTTCAATGTTTTAAAATTGCTCGCTTCCGGAAAATCCGTTTCAGATATCGCTGAATCCTTATTTTTGAGTGTAACTACAGTAAGTACTTACAGGGCAAGGGTTATGTTAAAAATGAGCATGAAGAACAACGCCGATCTTACATTATATGCAATAGAAAATAAATTGCTTTAAATGAAGTATCCAAAAAGGCTGGCTTTATAATTATTTATATATCCTGTTTACAGCATCCCTGTGTTTTTCCATAATTACTTTTCGTTTGAGTTTTAAAGTAGGAGTAAGCTCACCTGTATCTATCGTCCATTCATATGGAAGTAATTCAAACTTTTTTATCTGTTCCACATGATTAAAGAACTGGTTAAAGGATTCGATAAGCTCTTTATAAAGCCCAAGTATTTTTGGATTGTGAATGGCATCTTCATTTGTTGTAAATGCAATACCCTTATGGCTCATCCATTCTTTAAGGTTGGGAATAGAAGGAATAATTAGAGCGCCAACAAATTTTTCTTCAGCGCCTACAATCATCATTTGTTCTATAAAAGGAGACTCCTTCATTTTATTTTCAATAGGCTGGGGTGCTACATATTTACCGCCACTCGTTTTAAATAATTCTTTTTTTCTGTCAGTTATTTTTAAGAATTTTCCGTTTTCAAATATTCCAATATCACCTGTATGCAGCCAGCCATCAATGATGGTTTCTGCAGTAAGGTCTGGCCTTTTGTAATAACCCAACATAACACTGGGACCTTTTACACATATTTCACCATCCTGCATAAGTTTTACTTCCTGCCCCTGCAATACAAGACCTACAGATCCAAATTTTAATCCTCCTTTGGTTCTGCAATTCACACTTATGGCAGGGCTGTTTTCGGTTGGTCCGTATCCCTCATAAATAGGAATTTTTGCAGCATTAAATATTCGTAGTAAGCGAACCTGGCAGGCAGCACTGCCCGTGATAATATATTCTATATTATTTCCAAGCGCTTCCCGCCATTTATTAAAAATTAATTTATTCGCAAGTGCCAGTTGTATATTATAACTGATACCTCCGCTTTTTAAATTATCATATTTATTTGCAAGTGCTACAGCCCAGTCGAAAAGTTTACGTTTTGCACCTGTTAGTTCTGCCCCTTTTGCCATTATTTTTTCATACACTTTTTCAAGCAGCCGGGGTACGGTGCAAAATACATTTGGCTTAATTTCTTTAAGGTTATCACCGATTGTTTCAAGGCTTTCAGCATAATAAATAGATATTCCACTGCAGATATATACATAAGATATCATCCGTTCAAAAATATGATTCAATGGTAAAAAGCTGAGGGCCTTGCCTTTTTCATTATCAACAAAAGGAAAGGTTTTTTTTGCACTGATAACATTGCTGACAATATTCCAGTGGCTTAGCATTACTCCCTTTGGTGTACCGGTGGTGCCGGAAGTATAAATTATGGTTGCACAATCATAGCCCTTAATGGTATTTTTAACTTCTTCTGCTTTTTGCAGATCATGGTCATTGATATTTTCTATGATGCTTTTCCAGGAAGAAGTGCCAGGAAGATCATCAAAGCTGTATATTCCTTTTAAGGTAGGTACACGGTCACGGATAGCCGCTACTTTATCCAGAATATCCTGCCCGCTGATGAATACATGTTTTATAGTAGCATCATTAAATATAAATTCCAGCTCATGTACATTGGTAGTAGGATAAATCGGACAAATCGCAGCGCCTGTTTGCTGGCAGGCAAGATCCAGCATCAGCCATTCCGGACGGTTTTTGGAGATTAAAGCGATCTTGTCCTGGTTATCAATCTGCATATTATTACCACTGACCCCTAATTTCAACAGGCCGGCGGCGAGTTTATTCACCGTATCTTTTACTTCTGATGTGCTGTATTTTCTCCACTGCCCCCCTTCTTTACCACCAAGCATATCGGGCTTTGGAAATTTTTCAAGCTGGTAATTTAGAAAATCAAATAACCTCGAGTTCTCATTCATCCTGTAAAAAATTTATGTAAGATTCTTTTTTTATTTCTACTAAATATAAAATCAGTGTTTTATGTTATGATATTCTTTAGAAATTACAACGTTTCATGGGCAATTTCGTGAAAGTATTTAGCTTATACTCGTTTCATACTATTTGGTAATCATCAAAACTAAGATATATAAAAAAAACCATCCACCGGCAGGCAAATGGTTTATATACAATCCTTAATTTTTACTTTAAAGATGCAGAAAGATCCAGTTTTAAGTTCACCTGCTTGCTAATGAACCAATCCTGCGGATTACCGGGCCCTTTATAATTCATTCCCCACATTGTTCTATCGATATTAAAATCCGCTTTTGCACTTAGTGAGCGAGCATCAATAGTAACCCGCGCAGGGAAACGTATATTCTTTGTGCTGTCTTTCAATGTAAGATTACCACTGATGGTATGTGTTGCTTCTTTCAGAGCAGAAGTGGTGTCAGCTGAATAAGGTTCCACTTTTGTGATCTCAAATTTTGCTGTTGGAAATTTAGCAATATCAAAAAAATCAGGGCTTTTTAAATGGCCTTCCAGTTTTCCTTTGCCTTTGTCTTCAGCAAGATCAATATTCTTAATTGATGAAATATCAATTGTGAAACTACCTCCGTTGAGATTATTATCCTGAACAATAAAACTACCTTCTTTTAAAGCAAATGTTCCTTTATGTGTTGCTGTTGGTTTACTGGCTTCCCAGTTTACAATAGAAGTAGAATCCAATGTGTATGAACTTCCCATAGTATTGGAAACTGATTGCTTATCTTCTGCGTCGGCATTATCCCCTTTTTTCGAATTACAGGCAACAAGAAAAACGGCAGCATACAAAAGTATTTTTTTCATTTTGTTTTTTTAGTTTATAATTATTGGCATTAAAGTAATTATATTTTAAGTTTAAAAAATACTATTTCTGGTAATATTCCCCTGCGGGTATTTTAAAAACCCTGCTTTTCTGAAAAGTTGAAAATGCAGCATATTCTTCAGGATGGGTATTGATCCAGTTCTGGAAAGTTGATAAATTTTGTGCAGAGCCAAATATCCATTGATTGTAAGCATCAAACAATCCTTCCTGTAACAGCTGACGGTGATAATCAAATAATTTAAAATTTGGTCTTTTAATTTCATGGAACCAGTCAAGGATAAATCTTGTTCTGATCATAGCAAGTGTTTCAGGAGTGAGGCCTGCACCGGCAAGTGTGGATTGCCTGTTTATTGTTGTAAGGAAAGCAGTTTCAAAACGATTATACTCTTTGGGTCTTTCTTTGTTTACATCTATAAACAATTTTTTATAACTCTCCAACAACAGATCTTTGATCTCCGGGGTTTTGTTGCTGTATGGTTCCATATTCAGGAAAATTTCACCATATAAAATACTCCAGATTTTATCTGTTGATAAATAATAATATTTTGCAGCATTAAAATAATTCCTAGAATAAGACGGGTCTCTTTCAATCCCTTTTTCCCATTCCTTTATTGCTTCATAATCTTTTTTATTCCACAAAATTTCACCCAGGTCATTATATAGCGGTCCGCTGAAAGAGAATTTTCTTAATCCGGTTTTATATATCTTCTCTGCTTCCAGGGGCATATTCATTGATTTATAAATATTGCCTGCGATCTGGTAACACTGATCATCCGCCTCATCTATTTCCAGTAAAGGCTTTATCGTTCCAAGCGCATTTTTATAATCCAGATTGTAATAATAACTAAGTGCAAGATCCTTTGAAAGAGCAATATCTCCGGGGTTGGATTCCAGGGCACGGTTAAGTACCAGTATGGCATTTGAATAATCACCATTCTTCATAAATTTTTTTGCAGTTTCATGCGTTTCATTTGTATCCTGGGCATATGCAAAAGAAACAAGGGAGAAGAGAATGAAGAAAATCTTAATTAAATACATTAATATTTTTTTTGTTACCAAAAATTGTACACCCCCATTTATAATTCCAAAATTAATCAATTATATAGGTAAGTAATCCGTCACGCAGCTTTGGTTCAAACCAGGTGCTTTTAGGAGGCATCACATTTCCACTGTCTGCAATATTAATAAGCTGATCTATACTAACCGGATAAAAACTTATAGCAAGTGCCCATTCACCACTGTTCACCCTGTTTTCCAATTCTTCCAGGCCCCGCATCCCGCCAACAAAATCAATGCGTTTATCAATACGCTGGTCTATGATACCAAGAACAGGGCCCAGTAAATTATCCTGCATTATTGTAATATCTAAAATGCTTAACGGGCCTTCATTATAAGTTCCTTCTTTTGCAGTAAGCTTATACCATTGATCTTGTATGTACAAACCAAATTCATGTAACCTTGTGGGGCGGAAAGCAGTTGTTTGTTTTTGTAAAATAAATTTTTCTTCAGTTCTTTTAAGAAATTCTTCCACACTTAATCCATTCAGATCTTTAATCACACGGTTATAATCCAATATTGTGAGCTGGTCAGATGGAAAAATGGTAGTGAGAAAATAGGAGGCATTTAAATTATCAAGAGACAATTTTACTTTGGCAGCAGAAGCAGCACGATGATGGCCATCAGCAATATACGTACAGGGCACCAGGGCTTTAAAAGAACATGTGATGCTGTGAATAGTATCATTATCGCTTACAATCCATATGCTGTGCTGTATTCCATCATCTGCAATAAAATCATATTGCGGACTTTTTTCCGATGTCCATTTTGCTACCAGTTCATCAATCACGGGAATATTTTTATATGCCATAAAAACATTTCCCGTTTGTGCACCGGTTAACTTTATATGATTGATCCTGTCCAGTTCTTTTTCCGGACGAGTAAGCTCATGTTTTTTAATCAGCCCATTTTCATAGTCCTCCAATGAACTTCCACAAACCAGGCCAGTCTGGCTTTTACCATTCATTGTAAGCCTGTATAAATAATAGCAGGGCTTATTCTCACGGAATAGCACATTCCGGCTTATAAAAGCCTGAAGGTTTTGATTTGCTTTCTCATATACTTCCTTTGAGTGAACGTCGAGAGATTCAGGCAGGTCTATTTCACTTTTTGTTACATGCAGGAATGTATTTGGATTGCCCTGGGCTTCTATTTTTGCTTCTTTACTGCTTAAAACATCGTAAGGCTTTGAGGCTACTGCTTTTGCAAACTGAGCTTCTGGCCGCAGCGCTCTGAATGGAACAATTGTTATCATATTCTTATTAATATATTTAGAAAATCAAAAAATTAAATTAATATTTGAAACGAAATGATCTCTAATATTTATCAACTTAATTCAAATTGGGGAGTTAATTTTTAGAAAATGTTTTCATAGCATTAACTAATACCTCCACACTACTTATCGGCAGTGCATTATACAATGATGCCCGAAATCCTCCTACACTCCTGTGGCCTTTGATACCTACTATTCCCACCGATTCGGTATAATTTAAAAATGCCGGTTCCATGGTTGCATCATTCATTACAAAACAAACATTCATTTTACTTCTGTCTTCCGTGCGTACAGTTCCGGTAAACAGATCATTCTCATCTATTTCTTTATACAACAAAGCCGCTTTGGCATTATTTAGTTTTTCAATTGCGGCTACCCCTCCCTGTTCCTTTAACCACCGAAGTGTAAGAAGACAAACATAAACAGCAAAAACAGGAGGTGTATTCAGCATGCTTCCTTCATTAATGTGGTTCCTGTAATCCATGATTGTTGGGATGATACGTTTAACATGGCCAAGAATATTCTTATTTACCACTACCAGGTTCACTCCTGCAGCACCCATGTTTTTTTGTGCTCCGGCATAGATCAGGTCAAATGCATTAAAGTTTAATACCCGGCTAAGTATATCACTGCTCATATCTGCTACAAGCGCATTGCTTGACTCAGGCATTTGTTGCCATTGGGTTCCATAAATAGTGTTATTGGTGGTAATATGCAGGTATTTTGCATCATTGGGTATTGCGAAATCATGGGGAATACAAGTATAATTTTTTTCTTTTGAAGAACATACGATCTCTACCTTACCAAATAATTTTGCTTCTTTAATAGCCTTACTTGCCCAAACTCCCGTATCAGTATAGGCTGCACAATCTTTTGTTTCCAATAAATTCATCGGCACCTGCATAAATTGCGTTGATGCACCACCATGTAAGAACAGTACTTCATGATCTGTATCCAGCATCATCAGTTCTTTCACCAATGTTCTGGCTTCTTCCATAACAGCAGTAAATTTTGGAGTACGATGCCCGAATTCAAGAATTGATAAACCCGTATTATCAAAATTCAATATAGCTTTTGCAGCTTGTTCAAAAACTTCTTTGGGAAGTATAGAAGGGCCTGCATTAAAATTATGAACCACTTACAGAGAATTATTATTAAAAAAAATTGCAGCGGCAAAAATAGTGAAAAGTGAATAGTCCCGATAGCTTCGGGGAGAGAAAAGTGAAAAAAGTGAAAAGTGAAAAGTGAAATGTGAAGAGTTATCCGATATCGCACATCTCGTATCTCGCATCCAGTATCAAGTATCTAGGATCTAGGATCCCGCATCCCGCTCCTTATTCCTCCTGCCGGCCTAATATTTTTCCTGTATTCCATTGGCTGTTCAATTCTTCAAATTCTTTTACATCTGCTGCAGTGAATTTTTGATTTACCAGTTGCTTGACATCCGGTTGCCCTGCATTCACCCAGGCTGTATACCAAAAAGAAGCAATGGTATGGATTGACTGGCGCATTCGGCGTTCAATCATTCCATCCAGTTTTTTATTAAAAGCAATTGTAAATGCAGATGCATACTGACGTATTATAACACCATTTCTTTCTTCAAATGAATATTTCTGATCAGGTGAAAATTCTTTTGTTAACTCCCTTTCAAAAAGCAATACGCTGTCACTGGCTTTTGCACTTTCAAGGAAACGGTCCCATATATAATTGCCAGGGTTTTTTATATATATAGCTTTTCCTATAAAAAAATCAAATTGCTTTTCAGATAATAATTCCGGCACCCTGCTTTCCCAGAATCCGTGAATACCTTTTTGGTTGGTTAATTGTCCATTGTGATTACTGCTTGCATGCAAGGGTACGTGGGCATCTGAAATATAATGCCCGATCTCGGCACTGTTTTTCATGATCTTGCTGAAATTCTTTTCTTTAAACGCAAATGTTAATCGCTGCAGCATAACCTGAACATGCCACGGAACTATACCGTGGGCTTTCAGCGTATCCAAAGAATATTTGGCAACAGCAGAATCCCAGTTGTGTGGTAACTCCGGATATGGATAAGTCCCATACTTATCAATATCCAGGTAATGCCTGGGGCCTTCATCCGGCACACCATAGCGGCGTTTATCGGGATCTATTGCATGCTCAGAAATGAATACAATATTAGGTTTATAGAATGCGATCATTTGCGGCGGCAGTAAAAAAACAGAATAATAATTTATTTTCCTGTGTGCAAAGAAACCCCAGCAAAAGCATTGTAAGCTTAAACATGATAGAATAATGAAAAATGATAATCGCTTCACAATTGATTTTTTAAAATTTATTGTATAATGTCGGTCTTGGATAATTCATCAACGGTATGTGTAACACCGCCACTAACTGCAAACTTCATTGTTTGTGCACTGCTCATATGGCTAATAGCCTTTACCCTTGATTTCGGTATTACATATACATTCCCAGCCACTGAATAAGACATTGGAATATACACGGCAACGAAACCTGGTAAGCCAAATTCGTTCATATCATCTTTAGTAATAAAGCCAAGCCTCCATACCTCACTATCATCAACATTAGCCAATACATTCTGTGTAAATTTCTTTTTATCTCCTGCAAAAGCTTCAAAAAAATCCCGGGTAGTGGAATAAATATGTTTTATTCCAGGAGCTTTTTGCATAAAGCGGTCCATAAAACTTACTATCCTGCCAGTAATGAAAAAAGAGCTGAAATATCCCAGGCTTATAATAAATCCAATAATTAATATAAAACCAAGGCCATAATTCTGGGGATGAACCCTGCCCTGTGCATCCGTCGTGGTGAAGATAGGTATCCATCCATCAATTGTTGAAACAACAAAGAATAAAGCATAAAAAGTTATGGCAATAGGGGCCAGGATAAGCAATCCCTGTAAAAAATACTGAAGCAGCTTTTTATAATCGAATGTTTTTTTCATAATTAATTGTTCAGTCAAAGTTATACCAATAACAACTTCATTTAATTATTAAACAGAAAAGCACTTTTTGAACCTCTATGTTAAATAATTATTACGAATGGCAAAAAAAGATGATGGAAACTTTGGTTACGAAAAATGTTTCCATAGTTTTGCACACGATTATGACAGATATAGTTACAAAGGACCGGATACAGCTTGTTGCACATGATTTATTGATGCAGTTTGGTATACGCAGTATTAGTATGGATGATATTGCTTCAAAGCTGGGTATGAGTAAAAAAACGATTTACCTGTATTTTAAAGATAAAGATGAACTGGTGGAAGCTGTTGTTGAAGAATTGATAAATAAAAATCAAGGCCTGTGCAATGCTGATCGCCAGAAAGCCAATGATGCAGTTCATGAAATTTTTCTTGCAATTGATATGGTTACCGAATTATTCAGGTCAATGAACCCCTCTGTGTTATTCGATCTGCAAAAATATCATTCAAATGCTTTTACAACATTTTTGAAACATAAGAATGAATTCATTTTAGCTATGATGCGCCAGAATATAATCCGTGGTATCAGTGAGGAATTGTACAGGTCAGAGATTAATGTGGAAATCATGGCCAGGTTCAGGGTTGAGAGTATGTTTATTCCCTTTAACCCGGAGTTTGTCCGGAGTACTAAGTCAACATTGGTAATAATAGAACAAGAGATCATCAGACATTTTCTCTTCGGGATGGTTACATTAAAAGGGTATAAGCTGATTTTAAAATACCAGGAGCAAAGAGAAAAGGGGTCTTCACTAAAAAAATAATTAACGATAATAAAGAAAGGATGAAAAATTATTTTAAACATATCATGATCTTTTTTGGCAGTGGGTTCCTGCTAAATATAGCGGGTGCTCAAAATACAAATGAATTTAGTGTAAGCCAGGCTGTGGATTATGCAAAAAAGAATTCTGTGCAGGTCCGCAATGCGCTTTTGGATCTGAAAATACAAAAACAAACGAATAGGGAAATTACGTCAGCGGCCTTGCCCCAGTTAACCGGTAGTACAGCGCTAAATTATTTTCCTGATATTGCTGTGCAAAGCTTCCCCAATTTTATTTCCCAGGGTACGTATAGTGTTTTAGAAACGGAAGGTGTGAAAGATGCTAATGGAAATGCAATTATTAGTCCCTCAGATTTTGGACTTATCCAGGCGCAATTCGGCACAAATTATATAGCAAATGGCGGTTTCGACATCTCACAATTGTTATTTGATGGGCAGGTTTTTGTAGGCCTGCAGGCACGAAAAGCTTCCATATTATTTTATCAAAAACAGATAGAAGTTACAGAAGAGATGATTCAGGTTAATGTAGAAAAAATTTATTATCAACTGGTAGTAGGACGTCAGCAACTTACTTCTGTTGATGCAAATATTGAACGTTTTCAAAAATTGCTGAACGATACAAAAGAGATCTACAAAAATGGATTTGCAGAAAAACTTGATGTAGATAAGGTAAGTGTGCAGTTGAATAATCTTATGACTGAAAAAACCAAAATACAAAACCAACTGGATGCCGGTAATGCGGGCCTGAAGTTTTTAATGAATATGCCGCAAAAAGAAAAGCTGGTGCTTACAGATTCACTTAGCGAGGAAATGTTGAAAAGTAACCTGCTTGATCAAAGCTATAACTATACTGACCGCAAGGAATTTCAGCTTTTGGAAGCAGGGATAAAATTGAACAAGTATAATGTTAAAAGATATAAACTTAGTTACCTGCCAACATTAGCAGCTTATGGTAACTATTATAAAAATGCCCAGCGCAATGATTTTAATTTCTTCAGAAAGGGATCATGGTTTACCAGTTCTCTTATTGGTGTTAACTTAACAATTCCCATTTTTGATGGATTTGCCAAAGCAGCACGGATAAGCAAAGCAAAGCTTGAACTCGAAAAAAGCAGCAATAATCTTGAGCAATTAAAAGCTTCCATTGATAATGATGTTGAACAATCTACTTTAAAGATCACTTCGTCATTGATAACAATGGATAACCAGAAACAAAATATGCAACTGGCAGAACAGGTTTATAATACAACCAAATTAAAATACGAACAAGGCCTTGGGAGTAACCAGGAAATTTATACTGCCCAAACAGAATTGAAAGTGGCACAAAACAATTATTACAGTGCATTGTATGATGCCATTATTGCAAGAATAGATTACCTGTCGGCTACCGGCAAACTTTAAATATTTAGAAACTAACAATTAGCTCATGAAAAAAATATCTCAGGTAAGTTTAATGATTGCATTCACTTTGTTTTTTGCAGCATGTGGTAACAGCAAAAAAGATAGCAATGCTACACTTACAGAAAAGAAAACTACCCTGGCTAAACTTAAAAATGATAAAAGTAAGACGGAGGCAGAAATAAAAAAACTTGAAGAAGAGTTAACAAAAATTGATACTGCTGCTGGCAATATGTCCAAAGTGAAGCTGGTAGCCATTAAGCCGGTAGGCATACAGGACTTTAACCATTATATTGATCTGCAGGGAAAGGTGGATGCAGAAAATATTTCCTATGTATCTCCAAGTGGAATGGGTGGCCAGGTAAAAGCTATCTATGTTAAAGAAGGTCAGTATGTAAAAAAAGGGCAGTTGTTATTGAGACTGGATGATGCCATTGCCCGCCAATCTGTATCCGCAGCCAGGCAGGGATTGGATGTATTGAGAACACAATTAAGCTATTCAAAAGATATTTACCAGCGTCAGAAAAATTTATGGGAAAAAGGAATTGGTTCGGAGATGCAGCTTATTACTGCTAAGAATAATGTTGAAAGCCTGGAAAATCAGCTTAAATCAGCACAGCAAAATGTACAGGTATCAGTTGTTTCAGCTAATACCAGCAATGTATACAGTAATGTGAGTGGTGTGGCAGATGTAGTAAGCATACACACAGGAGAGATGTTTGCTCCTGGCAGCCAGCAATTAAAAATAGTAAATACAAGCAGTTTAAAAGTTGTTTCAAATGTGCCGGAAAATTATATAAGCCGGATGAAAACAGGAACACCCGTTGTTATTGATATACCGGATGTGAGTATGAAATTGAATAGTAAACTGTCGCGCATAAGCCAGTCAATTGATCTTACACAGAGGGGGTTTATCGCGGAAGCGAAAATTCCTTACAACGCTTCGCTGAAGCCTAACCAGACTGCTATCATGAAAATACTTGATTATTCAGCCGCCAATGCAGTTGTTATTCCTGTTAATGTTGTTCAAACAGATGAGGCAGGTAAATATGTATATGTTTTACAGAAATTAAGTAATAGTAAAACAATCGCAAAGAAAAAAGCAATTAATATCGGCGAAGTGTATGGAGATATTGTTGAAGTAAAAACCGGCCTTGCTGCAGGAGAACAATTGATAACCGAAGGTTACCAGAACCTGTATGAAGGACAACTAATAGGTACAGGAGTTAATTAAATAAAGATACAAGGCACCGCATTTATTTTGCATTTATAAATTCAGCGCTAAGGATTTTTGTCCAAAACAAACTATTATGGATTTTATAAAAGGAATAAAAGAAAAGTTTAAAGAATTTAAACCAACAAGCTGGTCTGTTGATAACCGCACGGCAATTTATATCATTGCGATCCTGATCTCATTGTATGGGCTTATAAAGTTTAATACAATGCCTAAGGAGCAATTTCCTGATATCGTAGTGCCCACAATAAGCATTACAACTGTTTATGTAGGTAATTCTCCCAGGGATATAGAAAACCTGGTTACAAGGCCGATAGAAAAACAATTAAAGGGTATCAGCGGGGCGAAAGTAAAAAAGATCACGAGTACTTCACAAACTGATTTCAGCCTTATCATTGTTGAGTTTGATACCGATGTAAAAACCGAACTGGCAAAAGTAAAAGTAAAAGATGCTATCGATAAGGCACAAACGGACCTTCCCACTGATCTTACTGAATTACCCAATGCGCAGGAATTTGCATTCAGTGAAATGCCCATAATGTTTGTAAATGTAAGTGGTGATTATGATGGCATAAAGCTGAAGCAATATGCTGATAAAATGCAGGATAATTTTGAAGATCTGGCAGAGATATCAAGAGCAGAAATTGTTGGTGCCCCGGAAAGAGAAATACAGGTAAATGTGGATCCTTACAAAATGCAGGCTGCAAGGGTAAGCTTTACAGATATTGAAAATGCGATCAGCAGGGAGAATAATGATATTACCGGGGGCCTGATAGAAGTGGGAGATATGAAGCGTACGCTTAAAGTGAAAGGGCAGTTTACCAGTGCACTTAATCTCCGTGAAATTATTGTAAAAAGCAGCACACAGGGTGCAACCGTTTATTTAAAAGATATTGCTGATATAAGGGATACGATAAAAGATAAAGAGAGCTATGCCCGGTTGGATGGGAAAAATGTTGTTACATTAAATATCGTAAAGCGTGCAGGGGAAAATCTGATCAGTGCTGCAGGAAAGGTCAAAGATATTGTGACGCAGATGAAAGCGGATGAAGAGCTTCCCAAAGATCTTAAAGTTGTGATCACAGGTGACCAAAGTAAGGCAACTGCAACATCATTTAATGAACTTGTGAATACCATTATAATTGGCTTTATTCTGGTAATGCTGGTCCTGATGTTTTTTATGGGTGTAACAAATGCATTCTTTGTTGCTTTAAGTGTGCCCCTGAGTGTTTTTGTAGCATTTCTTTTTCTTCCCCTGGGCGATATGGTAATTGGCACTTCTGTAACTCTGAATTTCATTGTACTATTTGCATTGCTCTTTGGATTAGGAATAATTGTGGATGATGCCATTGTTGTTATAGAGAATACACACCGTATTTACAGGAATGGTAAAATGCCCATCATTAAAAGCGCTAAGGAAGCTGCCGGTGAAGTTTTTATTCCGGTTCTTGCAGGTACCGCTACCACTCTTGCTCCATTCTTCCCCTTGCTTTTCTGGAAAGGTATCATTGGAAAATTCATGATTTATCTGCCTGTTATGCTCATCCTTACACTGGCAGCTTCACTGATTGTAGCATTTATTTTCAACCCTGTATTTGCTGTAAGTTTTATGAAGCCGGAAGGAAAGGAACATGAAGAAAGGAAAATGGACATATTTAAAAAGTGGTGGCTCTGGTCTGCAGTAGTATTTGGTGTTATCCTTCATTTAGCAGGATGGCATGGTTTCGCAAACTTCCTCTTCTTCATGGCTTTGCTTGCTTTGCTCAACCGTTTCCTGTTCAGGGATATCATTCATGCATTTCAAAACAGATTGTTACCTGCCTTAATGAACAGGTATGAAAAATTATTACGATGGATATTAAAAGGCACACGTCCTGCATGGACGCTGGTAGGTTTATTTGTATTGTTTCCACTTGCTGTAGGGTTATTAATGCTAAGGGGAAATAAAAGCACATTCTTTCCAAGTGGAGATCCCAATTTTATATATGTTTATTTAAAGATGCCCCCTGGCACTGATATAAAAACCACAGATAGTATAACACATGTACTGGAGAACAGAGTTTATAAAGTTTTGGAAAAGGAAAACCCGGGTACAGAAGGGAGTATTGTTGAAAGTATTATAGCAAATGTTGCAAACAGTGCAAATAATCCAAGGGATAATAACAGGAGTGTTCGTCCAAACCTTGGCCGGATACAGGTTTCATTTGTAGAATATGAAAAACGGCATGGTAAAAAAACATTGCCTTATATGGATCTGATACGTGCACAAATGGGCGGTATTCCTGGTGCAAGTATTGAAGTGGCGCAGGAAGATGGTGGTCCGCCAACTGATCCTCCGGTTAATATTGAAATAGTGGGAGATGAATTTGAAGAAATTTCTTCAGTTGCAAGTAACCTGTCCAATTACCTCGATACAAACCAGGTGTATGGTATTGAAAATTTAAGGATGGATGTTGATTTAAACAGCCCTGAGATAACAGTAAATGTAGACCGTGAGAAAGCAATGATGGAAGGATTGTCTACAGGCCAGATAGGCATGGAAATACGCACAGCTGTTTTTGGCAAAGAAGTAAGTAAATTAAAAGAGGGTGAAGATGAATATAAAATACAACTGAGGTATAGTGATCTTCTCAGGAATAATATAACAGATCTCCTGAATATGCGTATCACATTTATGGATATGAATACAATGCAGGTAAAATCAGTTCCTGTTAGCGCTGTCGCTTCTGTTGATTATACCAATTCATCCGGGGCTATTGCGAGAAAAAACGTGAAGCGTACGATACAGCTTCAATCAAATGTACTGGATCCTTCAATGGTTGCAAAAGTTAATGAAGAGCTTACACAAAAAATAGCAGATTTTAAATCTCAATCGCGTATACCCCCTGGCGTTACGATAAGACAGACAGGGCAAGGGGAGCAGGAAGCTGAAACAAACAGCTTTCTTTTAAATTCTTTTTTTCTGGCAATGGGATTAATATTTTTGATCCTGGTTTTACAGTTCAATTCGCTGAGTAAGCCGTTTATTGTTTTAACTGAAATATTTTTCTCAATCATCGGTGTTTTACTTGGTTATGCCCTTACAGGAATGACCATTGCTACAATAATGTTGCTTGTTGGTATAATAGGACTGGCAGGTATTGTAATTAAAAATGGTATTTTATTAATTGAATTTACAGATGAGTTAAGGGGAAGAGGAATGCGTACACGTGAAGCAACGATACAGGCAGGCCGTATACGTATTATACCAGTAATGCTTACAGCAATTGCAACCATTCTTGGATTGTTGCCATTGGCTGTTGGCTTTAATATTGATTTTGTTTCTTTCTTCCGTCACCTTAGTCCGAATATTTTCTTTGGGGGAGATAGTGTTGTGTTCTGGGGGCCTCTAAGCTGGACGATCATATTTGGTTTGATCTTCGCATTCTTTCTTACCCTGGTAATGGTGCCAAGTATGTATATTATTGCAGAAAGGCTGAGAAGGCCTATGGAAAAGTTTTATGGAACAAAATTCGTTGCACTTGCCGGATTTGCAGGGCCGCTTTTTTTTATTTTTGTTGGAATTATGTATCTGGGTAGAAAATTACAAGGTAAAAAAGTGTGGAATGGTTTGATGAAAGACAGTATAAAAACGTAATTTATAAAAGTTTATAATTAAATGCCGCTTATTAACAATTAAGCGGCATTATTTATTAAAAAAATGGCTGCTATGGCATGAAAATGGATTCTTTTTTTACATATTCTTAACCATTAAAAACAAAACCATGGATAAGCTCGAATTCCAGGGAACCTGGAATGAAATAAAAGGAAAAATTAAACAAAAACATGCAGATCTTACAGATGATGATTTGGAATATGAAGAAGGTAAAGATGATGAACTGTTAGGCAGGCTTCAAACTAAAATTGGTAAAGGCCGCGATGAATTAGTTAGATGGATAAAGTCTTTATAATTGGCCATGATGTAAAAAAGCTCTCCGGACCCGGGGAGCTTTTTTTTATTTTAATTTTTACAGCATACATTTTATTACAATGGTCTTTTTCTCACGTGTAATTTCTTTAATTTGTATTTTAAACAACCATCATGAGAACAAATCACGAAATTGATTATAAAATATTTGGAGAAGAACTTCAGTTTGTTGAAATAGAACTTGATCCAAACGAAACAGCAATAGCAGAAAGCGGCAGCTTCCTGATGATGGATAGTGGTATTGAGATGCAGACCATTTTCGGTGACGGTAGCCAGCAGCAGGGCAGCGGGCTATTGGGTAAATTATTGGGTGCGGGTAAAAGATTGCTTACAGGAGAAAGCTTATTCATGACGGCATTTACAAATGCAGGAAACGGAAAAAAGAAAGTGAGTTTTGCAGCTCCTTATACAGGAAAAATAATTGCGCTTGACCTGAGACTGTTACATGGAAAGATCATTGCACAAAAGGATGCATTTCTTTGTGCAGCGAAAGGTGTAAGTGTTGGTATTGAATTTCAAAGAAGACTGGGTACCGGAATTTTCGGGGGCGAAGGATTTATCATGCAAAAGCTGGAAGGCGATGGAATGTGTTTTGTACATGCCGGAGGCTACGTTGTTGAGCGCGAATTAAAATCCGGAGAAGTATTAAAAATTGATACGGGCTGTGTGGTTGCATATACTTCCGGAATTGATTTTGATATAGAGTTTATTAAAGGTGTAAAGAACTGGATGTTCGGTGGTGAGGGTTTATTCTTTGCTTCACTGTGCGGTCCGGGTAAAGTATGGATACAATCTTTGCCAATCAGCAGGCTTGCCGGAAGAATAATGCAGTATGGTACAATGAACCGGAAGGAAGAAGGTAGCTTATTAGGTGGACTGGGTAATCTTCTTGATGGCAGGGAATAATGCATGAGGGGAAACGGGGTTACCGGATATGAGATCCCGGATTACTTTAGAATTTTATTTACTGTTTTAACAAGAATAATTTTATTTTTTTTCTTCTCGGACGGGAGTGTTTTGGTCATATTTAAATAAATAAAGAAAAAATATTTGTTATTGTAATCTCTTATCGTATATTTGCGATATAAGATACATTATGGCCTTACACAAAAAAGAATCATTTACACAGAAAGAGCAGGACCTGGCAGAATTTGCAAAAGCTTTGGCGCACCCTGCACGTATTGCAATTTTAAAAGTATTGGCAGAACGCAATGAATGTATCTGCGGGGAAATCGTTGATGTACTTCCTCTTGCTCAAAGTACCGTATCACAACATTTAAAGGAACTTAAAAATGCAGGACTGATCGATGGTTCAGTTGACGGCCCCCGAAGCTGCTATTGTATAAACTGGAAGGCTTTTGAGAAATTTAAAAATGAATTTAGTTTCCTTTTCAATAACCTTAAAATAAAAAATGAAAAAGCATGTTGCTAAGCTCCCGCGGAGATAACTATTAAAATTAAAATGATGAACAAAGAATCTCAAATCAAAGAACTTGTAAAAGAAAAGTATGCAGCTATTGCAGAGCAGTCCAAAGAACAAAACAGCACTTCCTGTTGTGGTGCTACAACTACCGGTTGTAGCGTTGATGTTTATAATATTATGTCTGATGATTACAGTCAAATAGATGGATATAATCCGGATGCCGACCTTGGCCTGGGATGTGGCCTTCCCACTGAATATGCCAGGATCAGGCAAGGAGATACTGTTATAGATCTTGGTAGTGGTGCAGGCAATGATTGTTTTATTGCAAGGAAGATCACGGGAGAAAATGGTAAAGTGATCGGGATAGATTTTACTGAACCCATGATAACAAGGGCAAGGGAAAATGCAGAGAAACTTCAATTTAAAAATGTTGAATTCAGGCAGGGCGATATTGAACATATGCCTGTATCTGCTGAAACTGCAGATGTGATAGTAAGCAATTGCGTACTTAACCTGGTGCCTAACAAGCAGGCAGTATTTGCAGATATTTTCAGGGTATTAAAACCACGTGGTCATTTTTCTATATCTGATATTGTCCTGGAAGGCACGCTCCCCGGTAAATGGCAGGAAGTTGCAGAGTTGTATGCAGGATGTGTTTCCGGTGCCATACTAAAATCAGACTATATAAATATGATCGAAAAAGCCGGGTTCAAAAATATACTTATTCAAAAAGATAAGCCGATCAGCATTCCTGATAATATACTTCAAAATTATTTGTCAACTGAAGAGATCAGTTCATATAAATCTGGCGAGACAAAGATTACCAGCATTACTGTATATGCAGAAAAACCAGGAGTGGAAGATAAAAATTGTTGCCTGCCGGGAAGCGGATGTTGCTAAGAATGTATCCTTACGGAACCATTAAGTTAAAAGATGTGTATGTGAATTGATATTTAATTTTTTGTAGTATTTATTAATCATAAAATGTAAGCTATGAACACAAATCAGAAAGATCCGGGCTGTTGTACAACCGATAATGGTTGCTGCATTACAGAAATGGGATGTTGTTAAGAGAAAAGGTTACCGGTAATTCGGTAACCTTTTAAATTAGGCCACATTGTTATTTGAGGCAGTACCATGCAATTAAATTCAATTAATGAAAAAATATATAGCAGAATTTATTGCCACTTTTATTTTGGTTTTTTGCGCAGCCGGCTCTGCAACAGTGAATGAATTGTCCGGACAAACAATTACAATAGTTGGATTGGCAATTGTATCAGGACTTACTGTTATGACAATGATATATTCAGTGGGAGATATTTCCGGTGCACATTTAAATCCGGCTGTAACAATCGCATTTGCATTAAATAAAAACCTGTCATGGAAATACGTCTTTCCTTATATCCTTAGTCAGTCACTGGGAGGCATAGCTGCAGCTTTTTTATTAAAATATTTATTTCCCACATCAATATTACTGGGGTCCACTATGCCGTGGGCCGGTGAAATGCAAAGTTTTATCATTGAAATAATAACCACATTTATATTAATGTTCGTGATATTACGGGTTGCCACAGGTTCAAAAGAGCAGGGAATGTTTGCCGGACTTGCAATTGGGTCTGTAGTAATTGTTGCAATTATTTTTACGGGTCCTGTTTCAGGTGGCTCTATGAACCCGGTACGTTCAATTGCCCCTGCAATTGCTAATAATAATTACCAGCATCTCTGGATCTATTTAACTGCACCGGTTATAGGAGCATCATTGGCTGTTATTATGTACCGTTACTTTAAAAATTGATTTATGAATAAAAAGAAAATACTTTTTGTTTGTGTTGAAAACAGCAATCGCAGCCAGATGAGCCAGGCTTTCGCAACTTTACATGGGGGATCTGAAATTGAAGCCTTTAGTGCCGGAAGTAAACCAAGTGGTGTTATAAACCCAAAGGCCATAGAAGCAATGTTAGAATTAAACTACGACCTAAGTAAACATGTAAGCAAAAGCCTGGAAGATGTTAAAGGCTTTGCACCCTTTGATGCTGTTGTTACAATGGGTTGCGGGGATGCATGTCCATGGATGCCGGCTAAAAAATTTATTGATTGGGAAATTCCGGATCCAAAAAATATGGGGCCAGTGGAATTTAATAAGGTCAGGGATCTGATCGAAGAAAAAGTAAAAGTGATATTGAAAGCACTTTAATGTATACTCAATAAGGTATGAAGAAACTTAAATAAATATTAATAATATATCTAGGCTTTCCGTTACTGCGGTAACCTTTTAAAATTAAGTATGTAATCAAACAATTGACTTACTTATTTCTTTGCGACTCTGCGCCTTAGCGGTTATCTTACTCTTAATCCCTGCCAGAAATTTTTGAAAGCAATCTTAAAATTTCAATATAAAGCCAAACAATTGTTACCAATAAACCAAAGGCACCGAACCACTCCATATATTTTGGTGCTCCCATTTCCGCTCCTTTTTCTATCATATCAAAATCGAGTATCAGGTTAAGTGCGGCAATGCTGACAACAAATAAAGAAAAAACGATTCCCAAAACACTTCCTTCATGCAAAAATGGCATATTTTCAAAACCAAACATCCGCAATACCCAAACCAGAACATAAAATAATGCAATACCAATGGTGGCAGATATTACAACGGATTTAAATTTTTCTGTTGCCCGGATGATCCTGAAACTGTAAAGAAAGTACATTGCTATGATTACCCCGAAAGTAAGGCCTACGGCATTGATGATAATATTTGGAGCCTTGTCTGCAAATGCAAAATTAAAATAGGCAGAAATAGCACCAACGAACAAACCTTCCAGCAAAGCATACAAAGGCGCAAGACCAGGAGACCATTTAGGCTTGAATGAAATTACAATTGCTACTATCAAACCACCTATAGCTCCTGTAAGCATTAAAGGCATAACATTACCTCCTTCCGCAAATTCTTTCCAGGAATAAAATGAAGTGCCCAACACCATTAAGAATAAAAATCCAAATTTATTAATGGTTCCTCTCACTGTCATGGCATTTTCATGCAGTACAACATTGTCAAGGACCGTACTTGTAAATCTCTTTTCTGAAAGAGCGGGATTGTGCGATTTAAAAATTGCCATAGGGTGATGTTTAGAATTAAAAATAAATAATAAATTTCAATTACATTATAAACTTTTGCTAATAGTACGCCACGCGTATATTATTTTAATTTTTGAACTATAAATTACTTCTAACCTACTTCTTATCTTTGCGATATGGAACAATTGTTAGCAAAGATCAGCCAGTATAAGAAGGAAATCAAAGCAGAATCAGTTACCAGTAAAGAATCTTTGGAAGCATTCAGGATCAAATACCTGGGTACAAAAGGTTTAGTTAAGACTGTTATGGGAGAGATGAAAAATGTTCCTGCGGATTCCAGGAAAAGTGCAGGTTTGTTGCTGAATGAATTTAAAATATTTACGGAAGAAATTTTTGAAACATTAAAAACGAGCATATCTGATCCGGTAAATACAACTGGGATTGCAGATCTTGACCTTACCTTACCGGGTTACGAATCTCCGTTGGGTGGGCGTCATCCCTTAAGCCTCGTTCAAAATAAAATAATTTCTAT
>Ga0136634_10000110_pt1 | contig 39523 bp, 32 predicted proteins | sample AntDrymUQ8332106_2_FD_104654 | JGI IMG/M metagenome (GOLD analysis project Ga0136634, IMG submission 104654) | Polar desert sand microbial communities from Dry Valleys, Antarctica - metaG UQ833 (21.06) | ecosystem: Environmental > Terrestrial > Soil > Desert | place: Antarctica: Dry Valley... | reverse complement strand
TCTATATTTACATTATCATTTGCATTTTTCTTGTTAACTGCATCATATAAATCCTGGGAACTGGAAATTTTTGTATCGCCGAATTTTAAAATAATATCCCCTTCAGCCAGTCCCGCTTTTTCCGCTGCACTTCCTTCGGTAACATCTGTCACGACCACACCTTCCTCCGCTTTTTCTGTGTTTACACCTAAAACCACTTTGCTGCCACCTTCATAATTCCACCCGAAATTTTCCATTTCAAAATTTCCTCTTCCATCAAGCATAGTTAAATGATCACCGTTCCGGATAGTGATATTTCTTTTGTGGATAGTAATATTATCATCATTAAATTCAATGAGTGGCTTACCATTGATCAATACCTTATCATTGGTAATCTGTAGTTGAATATTGATATCCTTATTGCCTTTTTTACGGATAACAATTTCTTCTGTTTTTTTCTTGTCCTCTGTTTTAGGATTTTCCTGGGCCATTGCCTTATAGCTGAATGCTGCTAAAAACCAGGAAATAAATAAAACTGATAATTGCTTCATAACATATTTTTTAAAGTACGAAAAATTTAGTAGATCAAAATTACTGCTAATTTTTTAATTACGAAACTTTTCGGAAATAATTTTTTTTCTTTAACATATCTTCAAATATTATTATAAAACTGCTCTTATAATTTCTATTACTTCCCCCAGATTATGGCTGTTCTGCCCTCCGGCAGTTGCCAAAGTTTTTTGCCCGCCACCTCCACCATTGATTAGTTTACTAACCTTTTCTTTTATAAGCACCGAAGCATCCAGGTTTTTAGCAACAACGACTGTTTCACTGATGCTGATTGCAACATATGCCTTGCCCCCAATATTTGAACATAGCACTACAAGGTGGTCATGTAAGTGGTGTTTCAGATCGAAACACAATTTTTTTAGTGCATCAGGATTACTTACTTCAATGATCTGCCCGATAAAACTAACATTATTAATGATCTCGTCTTTTTGCATCAGCTCATTCCTGATTACAACCAATTGCCTGGCTTCCAATGATTCAATTCTTTTGTTAAGCAGTACATTTTCCGCAAGTAATCCGGCAATTGATTTCGCTGTGTCTTTTGGATGTTTAAGCTGTTCACGAATTTCATCCAGTAAAAGAAATTCTTTATTGATCAGATCTTCTGTAGCCTTTCCACAAACCGCTTCGATGCGTCGAACCCCTGCTGCCACAGCGCTTTCATGTAAAATTTTAAATAGCCCTAACTCACCTGTGCTTCCCGCATGTGTGCCGCCGCATAATTCAATGGAGTATTGAGGATCTATGATCACAACACGCACCACATCACCATATTTTTCACCGAACAATGCTGTAGCACCGGAAACAATGGCTTCATCCTTACTCATTGATTTTATTATTACCGGGATATTTGATCTTATTTTTTCATTTACTATTTTTTCAATTGCAGCAATTTCTGCATCTGATGTTTTAGCAAAGTGCGAGAAATCAAAACGCAGATGTTCTTCATTCACCAGGCTTCCCTTTTGTGTAACATGATTTCCCAATACCTGGCGCAGGGCTGCGTGCATCAGATGGGTCACACTGTGATGCAACTCGATGGCTTTTCTCCTGGATGAATTTATTTTTGCTGTCACTTCTCCTGACAGGTCATCAGGAACCTGATCAGTAAAGTGTATGATCATGTCGTTTTCCTTTTTCGTATCAGTGATATTTAGTGTCGCCACTGACCCTTCACCATCGGAAGATAAAAAAATCAACTCTCCTGTATCGCCAACCTGCCCGCCACTTTCCGCATAAAAAGGTGTTGATTCCAGGACTACCTGGTACATCTCTTTACTTTGGCCTTTTACTTTCCGGTATTTTAAAACATTGGTTTTTAATTCTAATGTATCATATCCGGAAAAACGGCTTACTCCTTCATTAACAATTATCCAATCCCCGGTGTTCATTACTGTTGCTGCACGGCTGCGTGTTTTTTGTTTTTCCATTTCCTGCCGGAATGCATCTTCATCAATTTCGAGATTATTCTCATGTGCTATAAGCCTGGTAAGGTCAACAGGAAAACCAAATGTATCTAACAACTCAAAAGCTGCAACACCACTTATTTTATTGGTATTTGCAGACTGCGAAATGATCTCATCCATTCTTCTTATGCCCTTATCAAGTGTGCGTAAAAAAGCATCTTCTTCTTCTTTTATCACTTTAATAATAAAATCCTGTTGCTGAATAAGCTCCGGAAAAACATTTTTAAACTGACCGGCAATTACCGGCAGCAATTGATGTAACAAGGGTTGTTTATAATCCAGGTAAGTATAATAATAACGCACTGCACGCCGTAGAATTCTTCGTATCACATATCCCGCACCTGTATTTGCAGGCAGTTGCCCGTCTGCAATTGTAAATGCTATGGCACGTATATGATCTGCTAGTACCCTGAATGCAATGCTTTCTTTATCATCACCAGCAATATATTTTTTTGCTGTGATCTTTTCTATAGCTTCAATTGTCGGCATAAATACATCCGTATCGTAATTACTGGATTTGTTTTGCAAAACCCTCACAAGCCTTTCAAAACCCATTCCGGTGTCAACATGTTTTGCTGGCAATAGCTCAAGGTCACCATCTTTTTTCCGGTTGAACTGGATAAATACATTGTTCCAGATTTCAATTACCTGGGGATGGTCATTGTTTACCAGGGCCGCGCCTCTTATTCTGGTTTTTTCTTCACCGGTGCGGGTATCTGCATGTATCTCTGTACATGGCCCACAAGGCCCGGTATCACCCATTTCCCAAAAATTATCTTTTTTATTTCCCAGGATGATATGATCTTCCGGTACGTATTTTTTCCATTCATTTAAGGCTTCCTCATCCTTTTTAAGTCCTGCGTTTTCATCCCCTTCGAAGACAGTTACATAAAGATCTTCTTTTGGTATTTTAAATACTTCAGTTAATAATTCCCAACTCCATGCTATGGCTTCTGCTTTAAAATATCCACCTGCTTTTCCTTCAATGGCGGGGTTTGGATTGCCAAAACTCCAGTTTCCCAACATTTCAAACAATGTATGGTGATAGGTATCAACGCCTACTTCTTCCAGGTCATTGTGTTTTCCACTTACACGCAGGCATTTTTGAGTATCTGCAATTCGTTGGGAAGGAGGTTGCCTGTTACCAAGAAAATAGTCCTTGAACTGGTTCATTCCGGCATTTGTAAATAACAGGGTTGGATCATTTTTAACAACTACAGGTGCAGATGATACAATTAAATGTTCTTTTGATTTAAAAAAATTAAGGAACAACTCCCTTATCTCCAGCGAGGTATAAATATTTTTTTTTGTATCCGGTATCATTTTTTCTTCACTTTGCATCATAAACCATTAAGTGTTATCATGTTGATTTTGAAATTTATCCTTTTATATTTGTGCTCCCGTGTACAAGTCAAAGGTAATAAATCGATAAGTTACCGGTTATGGTATTCGGCCTTTACCTTGTATCTTCCCTTCCGGGTACTAATATTTAAATTAAAGAGAATTATGTAGGCTTCTTTACCCGATGAAGAAAATAAAATATTTTTATAATACGCATACTTTGCGCTATGAAAAGCTTGTGACACCTCTACGGGTTAAGCTTCTGCGTTTCTTTGGATTTATTTCTGCCTTGTTAGTAAGCTCTGCTGTGGTGATTTATTTATACAATCGTTTTTTCCCAAAACCCATTGAATTGGAATCCAACAGGAGATATGAAGTATTAAAAGAAAATTATAAAACAATAAATAAGAGGGTGGTTACTTTACAGGATCAATTGGCTTCATTGGAAAAAAGGGATAATGAAGTTTACAGATCTATTTTTGAAGCCAATCCTTTGCCCGACAGTGCCAGGGCAAAAACAATCGAACAAAAAAATGAATTGGATAAAATAAAATCTTTATCAGATGATGAACTTGGTAAAAATATTGCTGAACAATTAAATAATATGAGTGCAAGGATTGCATACCAGTTTCAAAGCTATGATGTTATTGCAAAACTTATAAAGAACCAGGATGCAAAGCTGGCAAGTATTCCTGCTATTCAACCGGTAAGTAATAAACAGCTTACAAGAATTGCCAGTGGATTTGGTATGCGCATCGATCCTGTGTATGGCACACCGAAGATGCACAAAGGGCTTGACTTTACTGCTCCGCAGGGCACACCTATTTATGCTGCCGGAGATGGCAAAGTGTCCGCTGCTACACGTATGGAAGGTGGTTATGGAAACCATGTGAGAATAAACCATGGATATGGATATGAAACTTTATATGGGCATATGGTAAGAATTAAAGTTCGTCCTGGCCAAAATGTGAAACGGGGTGAGGTTATTGGATGGGTTGGCACTACCGGGAAAAGCACGGGACCGCATTGTCATTATGAAGTGCATATAAATGGCAATGAAATAAACCCGGTATATTTTTTCTTTAATGATCTGAATGCCGAGCAATATGACCAGATCCTCAAAATAGCAACTACAGGTAGTGCAAAAAGTTTAGATTAACTTTATTATATGCCTATAAGACAATCTTCTTTTGATTTTGAATCAAACCCCGTAAAAAATAGTAACGGGGATAAAGTGATTGACGAAACTATTATGCATAGGGTTGAAGAACCAGCCGCGATTCAGGAAAAGGCATTAGATAAGAAAATGCAGCAATTGAAATATTCAGAAAATGCAGCTAAAAAATCTACACGGGGAAGGATGAAATTAAGTGATATGAATGGCTGTGCAGAACTGATCGAAATTCCTGAGGATGCAATATTGTTTGAAAAAAGTTATTATAGTATAGGCGCTGTTTCAGATATGTTTAAAGTAAATGCATCGCTTATCCGGTTCTGGGAAAATGAATTTGATATACTGAAGCCAAAAAAAAATGCAAAAGGTGATCGGTTTTTTCGCCCGGAAGATGTAAAAAACCTTAGGCTGATCTATCATCTTTTAAGGGAAAGAAAATATACTATTGAAGGTGCAAAAGAGTTTTTAAAGAAAAATAAAAAGGCAGATGAAAAATTTGCTATGATAGAATCATTAAAAAAGCTTAGAGCTTTTTTATCCGAATTGAGAACAAGCTTATAAATAATTTATGAAAAAATACCTTTTGATCGCAACGCTTGTTGCGTGCCTGAATAATTTGGCCCAGGCTCAAACTCCCTATACATACACAAAAGATGGACAAACAGCAATTTTAAACGGTATTGTTACAAAGTATATACTACAAAACGATTCAAGTTTTAAATGGTATATAACCAACCATGCAAATTATACTCCTGATGCAGATGCACTAAAAGCAATGGAAGCATCAAAAGGCGCTGTACAATATATAATATTCGGAGGCACCTGGTGTGGTGATACCAAGCAAATCTTACCTCAATTTTTTAAGCTTCAGGAATTAAGTGGCGTCACTGATAACAATATCAGTTTCTTTGCAATGGACCGTACAAAAAAAACTTTGGGTAATGTTGGTCATGCCTTTAAAATTACAAACGTGCCTACAATCATTGTAATGAAAGAAGGTAAAGAGATTGGCAGGGTAGTTGAACATGGCAAATCCGGCAAGTGGGATAAAGACCTTACAGAAATTCTTAAATGATCGTTTTAGTTGGCGGCGGCACAGGTTCCCCGTCATTTTTTATTATGTTAATATCAGCACCCGCTGTTGCCAATTCTAATTTCTGGTCTTCAACTATTTTTTTAATAGTAAGTATCAGGGATTGTTTGAGGTCATTAAATTCTTCCATAGAAAAAGGAATTGTGAAATACTCTATTGTAATGATCATTCCGTTTTTATTAAAGTCGGAGAAGTGTACAGAATTATCTGTTACCTGATCTTTTTTATTTTTTAAAGCTGTCTTTATATTTTCAATAAAAATCTCTATATCCCGGGATTTTGTTTTGAGGGAAAGTTCCAGCTTAATTTCAGCCCGCCGCTCACTCCGCATACTGTAGTTGTCAACAATACTATCAACCATTTGCTTATTTGGCACGGTAACCAATGTTTTATCAGATGTACGTATCCTGGTACTTCTTAAGCCAATGCGTTCAACCATTCCCGTTACATTATTTACTTTTAAGGTATCCCCTATAAAAAAAGGCTTATCAAAAAAGATAATAAATGATGCGATCAGGTTTTCAAGGCTTTCTTTTGCAGCCAGTGCCAGAGCTGCACCCACAATGCTTAATCCTGTAAGCAGGCTTCCGATATTCTGGTTAAATCCGGCTTTAATGATCAAAAGTATGCCGGCCAGAGTAATGAATACCTTTAAAAAATCACGGAAAAAAACGATAAGCTGATCATCATTTTTATGAATGGTGGTTTGTGCTTTTTGCTCCAGGATCAGAGCAATGAAATCAACCAGGCTCAATACAAACCTGATAAAAAAAATAATAATGAGACATATCCCCAGCTTTTCAAATAACTGTTCAGAGTGTAAACGAAAAATTTTAAAACGCCACGCATCAGGGAAATGCAGTTTATCTAATGCAGCTACAGATATTATTATAACGATCAGCCAGCCAAGCGGGCGAACCAGTAATTCTATAAATTGTTTTTTTTCAATATTTTTCCAGACTTTATGAATAAACAGGAAAATTAACGAAGCTAAATAATGGGAAAGAATTCTCTTTAAGAAATACACAAGTAAAATAATTCCTGCCACCATAAGATAATCGCGGATCGTATTATCAAGAAATATATTATCGAGAAAACCCATTTAGAAGAATTATGAATTTAAATTGTAAATTATGAACACTGCTTTAAAAATATAATTATTTTAAGGAAACAATAATTACACCTTCATTGGTAAGCAGGTAAACTTTTCCATTCATTGCTTTAATGCTTTTATAATCTTTAAATGATGAAGGAAGCGGATATTTTTTTAGATCGAGTGAATTTAATTCATAACTGTAAAGGGTTGCATCATTAAATCCATAAAGTTTTTTTTTGGAAATGGATATTGAATTCCATTTCATGAATGGCAGGTTGTTTTTTAATGATCCATAGTAATCAAATACATAAAAACCCTTTTCCGGATCATACAGGTAAACGAAATCATCACTATCTATTATTTTTTCGGGAGAGGGTACAGAATCCACTAAAAGCCGCATATCAGTGCTTTCTACAAGTACCTTTCCCTCATCATCAATCTTTTTTAATTTGTAATCCTGTTCATCAAACAACCAGATATTATTGTCATAAGATGTGGTGACAGACCGCACACTAAAAATGTTTTGTTTCCTGAAGTTTATAATATTCCGTGATGTGAGCTGCCTGTCAAGTATCACAGCAGTAGAAAAATTTTTATAGTATACCAGAATTTTAAAAGGATTGCTTACATCAATATAGGTGGGATTGCCATACCTTTTTACATCATTGAATACACCTATTGAATCTCCATTGGAATCAATTTTCTTTAACTGATAGCCATTTGTTACCAGATAGATATTATCCAGTATATCCACTTCCATTGTAATATAATTGCCTGGAATGAAATTGGAATAGGAAAATAAACTATCATCAGGTGTTATAATACTTGGCGTTGATTGAGAAACTGTTTTTGATTGTGCACAGCCTGATTTGAGAAAAAGCAGGGATATAATTAAAAGATATGACAGCGTTTTTGTGAACAAAATTATTTATCGTAGTATTTTAATGCTAAGTTACCATCTTCAAAAACGGCATAGCTGTTATATTTTATCCAGTCGCCCAGGTTTACATACCTGCTATCATCCGTTAAATTAAAATCAATAGGCAGGTGACGATGACCAAAAATAAAATAATGAAAATGTTCTTTTTGTAATACCTCTTTACAATAAATGATCAGCCATTCTTTCTCTTCCCCTAAAAAAATTTCATCCGTTTTTCCAGCTTTGGCCCTGCTTTTCCGGCTAAAAAAACCTGCTATACCCATTCCTATTGTTGGAGGAAGAATTCCGAAAAGCCATCTGCTTACACTGTTCCGAAAAACCTTCTTCATCATTTTATATTTGTGATCCCTGGGCCCCAGCCCATCCCCATGGCCTACGAGGAATTTTTTATTATTGAAAACAAAAGTTTCAGGCTTAAAATATACCTGGATATTTAATTCCTTTTGAAAATAATCATTCATCCACATATCATGATTGCCTGCAAAGAAATGAACTGTAATACCTGCATCTGTAAATTCTGCAAGTTTACCTAATATCCTTACATAACCTTTTGGTACTACTTTCCTGTATTCAAACCAGAAGTCAAACAGATCCCCAACAATAAATACCTGTTCTGCTTCATTTTTTATTTCATTAAGAAATTGAATTATCTTTTTTTCGCGTATCAGGCTAACAGCGGCAGTAGGGGCACCTAAATGAAAATCCGAGAGAAAGAATATTTTTTTTGAGGGATCCGCCATCAGGTTGATATTATTTTTTTTGTTGATGCAGGTATTTTGAAACCTCAGCTGCTTCCAGCTCAATCATATTGTCTGTATTTCCATTAAACCAGTATATCCAGGACATACAGTACTTCCCGTTTATCAAAACTGATACAAGGTCTCTTTTATATAAAGGCCTTTGACCTGCTTCTACATTAAGTCCTTCATAATCGTCAAGCTGAACCATAACCCATTTTAAATCTTCTTCGTTATTTAATTCATACAAATCACCATTAATAAAATGATTATCCTCCGCGGAAATGGCAACAGGCGTTGATCCATTAAAATAAAATTTACCCTTTACGGTTCCTTCGCCGATTAAATGAAAATATTTTGATAAATAACTATAAGCGGGATCTTTAAATCCTACCCGTAAAGATCCATACACAAATAAATGGGTGGCTTCAATATTCATGGAATTATTTATTATGTTTAAACAGATAAACTTTCAACCAAAAAACAATATACTTCTTTTGGGCCATGTACACCGGTTACCAATGTTTTTTCAATATCAGCAGTACGGCTGGGCCCGCTTGCAAAGCTAATGAGTGAAGGAATGTTATTATTGTATTTCTCTTTTATATTTAGCAATGCATCTTTGATATCAAATGTCATTTGTGAAGAATAAGCAATACAAATATGAACGGGTGCATAAACACTAATGGTTCTGCCTTCCTCTTGTGCAGCGCTTAAGACAATGGTGCCTGTACGCGCCACAAGGCTTTCACAGCCTGTTACAGATACATCACATAACGCCAGGTCATCATAAGGTAAAATGGAATCTTGAAGTAAAGTTTTAATCTTTTGTTCCTTATAATAGACCTTGTTCCATCCCGAGCTTTTAAAAAGAAGCAGCAATTGTTCCTTAAGGTTGTTTTCATCTGTACAATAAACAAACTTACCCTGGAGCTTAGAAAATTCTTCTGCGAAAAGCACAGCCAGGTCTTCCTTTGGGTTAACAAATGGAGAAAGGCCTCCTTCACTATGCGGAAAAGGCAAAGGCACCGGATTACTCAGTGCCTGCCGTATTTTTTTTAATATATTTTCTTTTGCGGGTGAAAATGCCATGCTCGAAATTAAATTGCAGGAGGATGTTTTAATTTTTCCGGTAAAGATATAGGTTGCTCATCGTCAGGTATAAGATCTTCGGGGTCAATATCCAGTAATTTCTTTTCCTCAAATGGGCGCTTGCCAATTAATGTTTCCACATCACTTTTAAACAGCACTTCTTTTACCAGGAGCTCTTTAGCCAGCTTTTCCACATCATCCCTCTTTTCAACCAACAGTTGTTTTGTTTTAATATAGGCATCATCAATTAATTTTCTAACTTCCTGGTCAATCATCTTACCTGTTTCTTCGCTATATGGTTTGGTAAAATAATTTTCCTGTGTTGGATCATAAAAACTAATATTTCCCACTTTATCATTCATGCCATAAACCGTTACCATACTATATGCGATCTTGGTTATCTGCTGCAGATCATTACTTGCACCTGTGCTGATCTTACCGAAAAATATATCCTCACTTGCCCTGCCACCCAATGTCATGCATATCTGGTCTATAAGCTGGTCTGTATTATACAGGTATTGTTCCTTGGGAGTGTATTGCGCGTATCCCAATGCCGCAGAACCCCTTGGAACAATTGTAACCTTTAATAACGGGTACGCATGTTCGAGATACCAGCCGCAAATGGCATGACCTGCCTCATGGTAAGCGATAATTTCCTTTTCTTCCGGAGATATGATTTTATTTTTCTTTTCCAAACCTCCGATAACCCTGTCAATAGCATCCTGGAAATCGCTCATGTCAACTGCTTCTTTATTTTTTCTTGCTGCAATTAATGCTGCTTCGTTGCAAACATTGGCAATATCAGCACCTGCAAATCCGGGTGTTTGTTCAGCCAGCTTATGAATATCCAGTTTCTGAGATATTTTAATGGGAACCAAATGAACTTTAAAAATAGCTTCACGCCCTACAAGATCAGGACGGTCAATGGTGATCTGGCGATCAAAGCGACCAGGTCTTAATAATGCATTATCCAATACATCAGGACGGTTTGTTGCAGCCAGTATAATGATGCCAAGATCGGTTCCAAAGCCATCCATCTCTACCAATAACTGGTTCAGGGTATTTTCTCTTTCATCATTGCTCATCATTACATTTTTGCCTCTGGCACGGCCTATTGCATCTATCTCATCAATAAAAATAATACACGGCGCTTTTTCCCGTGCCTGTTTAAAAAGGTCTCTAACCCTGCTGGCACCCACACCCACAAACATTTCCACGAAATCACTTCCACTTAAACTAAAGAATGGTACCTGCGCTTCTCCTGCTACAGCTTTTGCCAGCAATGTTTTTCCTGTTCCCGGGGGGCCAACAAGCAACGCACCTTTAGGGATCTTTCCACCCAGGGCGGTATATTTTTTAGGATTTTTTAAAAAATCCACTATTTCCATTACTTCTACTTTGGCTTCATCAAGCCCGGCAACATCACCGAAGTTGATATTAACCCGGGTGCCTTTATCAAATAATGTAGCTTTTGATTTTCCAATATTAAATATGCCACCAGGTCCGCCACCACCGCCGGGTCCGCCAACCTTACGCATCATCAATACAAATAAAAAACCAATGAGCAGTATTGGGAGTAAAGTGCTTAATATCTGACCAAACCATTCTCCTTCATCATCCGGATCATCAGCCACTTGTTTGAGCCCGGTGTTTTGTTTATAAAATTCACTCATCTCATTGCTGAATGATTCCATATCCTTAATATTAAAATAAACCTGCGGCTGGTTTGCTTTGGCTGCACTTTCATATTTCTTTTCTTCCTGCGGGTCACTTAATAAAGAACGGTATAATGCTTCCTTTGTCTTTAAAGCATCTTTGTTTAAAAAAATTCGTACGATCTTTTTATTTCGGATGGTTTTAATTTTTTCAACATCACCCTGCTTTATCATTTCGTAAAATTTCTGCTGGTCTGTTTGAACCCCTGTACTGTTTACGTTTCTAACGAGGTTATATGCAATAAGGGATAAAAAAATAATTCCGTATATCCAATAAACATTGAATTTATTCTTTTTCTTTTGCGGGTCATCTACAGGGGGAATTCCATCCGGAGAGATCTTTCTTTTACTGTTACTGGGTTGATTCATTTTATTTTTGTAGTGTTATCATTAATAGGGGGTCAGCTAATCATTGTATTCTGATGAAAGGGCATCACTCCACATTTCTTCAAGCTGATAGAACTTTCGTGGTTCGGGGAGCATAATATGAACAACTATATTTACATAATCGATCAGTATCCATTGCTGAGCCTGGCGGCCTTCATGTTTATAAGCGGCCTCACCACATTTTTCTTTCACATCATATTCAACAAAATCCGCTATAGCCTTTAATTGAGTATTGTTTGAAGCTTCACATATTATGAAAAAATCAGCAACTGCCTCAGGTATTTTACGGAGATCCAGGCTTATAATTTTTTCACCCTTTTTTTCCTTGATTGAGCTTATAATTGTTTTAAATATTTTACTGTTTTTTGTTAGCCGTGTGAGATTGTTTTTTTTACGGCTCTGCAATACATTCAGATTATTCAAACCTTTATCATTTTATTTAATTAATACCATGGATTTTGCCATGATCTTCGTAGCTAAAAATTAGCTTGCAACTTTCGCAAAAGTACAATAACTTTTTCACCCGTAAGATGGATTATGGAGCAATACGAAATATTTAGCATACTGGATAGTGTGGACAGTACCAACAACTATGCCATGGCACAGGTACGTGCGGGATTGGCAAGTCATGGCCGGGCGTGGTTTGCACACAACCAGACAGCCGGGAAAGGCCAGCGTGGCAAGGGCTGGCAAAGTAATCCCGGAGATAATATTCTTTTAAGTATCCTTATTAAACCATCTGAAAGAACAGATCCAAACCGTTTTATATTTAATGCTGCAATTGCACTTACATGTATCCGGTTTTTACATTCATTAACAACTATTTCCTTTAATATTAAATGGCCAAATGATATTTATTGGAATGACAGAAAGGCAGGGGGAATTTTGATTGAAAATATTATACAGGGCAATCAATGGAAATGGTCAGTTATCGGTATAGGTATCAATGTTAACCAAACACTATTTACTTCAATTACGGGTAACCCGGTGTCACTTAAAAATATTACAGGAAGATCATTTGATACCATTGCATTGGCAAAACTATTACATACTACAATTTTAGAAAGCATTGATCAGAATAAAATGTCTCCTGTAAAAATCATGCAGGATTATAATTCCCTTTTATATAAAAAAGATGTAGAAATTCAATTAAGAAAAAACAATGTTGTCTTTAAAACATATATTAAAGAGGTAGATGAATTTGGAAGGCTTCTTACACACGATGAAATTAACAGGAGCTTTATTTCCGGGGAAGTGGAGTGGATCATACCTTAAAATCGTATATATTCCTGTAGGAAGATCAAGACAAAAATTTATTCAATCATCTCTTTCTGCCTTGCGAGCTTCAATTTCATACTTGTTATTATAATAGCCATGCCTGGCAGACTCTATTATATATTTAAAGATAAAGGGTATGAAGCCATGCATTTCAAATTGTTTTATATGGCATAACTCATGATTTAGCCAGCGGGTATTTTGTAAGAAATCCGCAGAATGTACATTGTGTAAATGAATGGTATGGCCAATTACAATTGCAACACTTTGTGTTCTGAGTTTAAGAGCCGCAATTTTTGCGATCCACGAATTCTCTTTTATTTTAAAGTTGCGGCTCATTATAAAGTTTTCCATGCATCTACAATTTCTTTTGCATGTTGCCGGCTTTCAGGCCTGCTGAATACTTTCCGGATAATGCCTTTTTCATCTATCAAAAATGTAGTACGTAACAGGCCCATATATTTACGGCCAAATAATTGTTTCTTTCCCCATACACCAAAACCATTTATAATAGAATGATCTATATCAGCAATCATATCAAAAGGCAGATTATATTTAGATTGAAATTTTTTATGTGAAACTGTTGTATCAGGGCTAACACCAATAACAGTAATTCCTTCTTTTTTAAGCAACGAAAAATTATCACGTAGGTTGCAAGCCTGTATGGTACAGGTCTCCGTCATATCCTTAGGATAAAAATAGAGCGCTAACTTTATTCCTTTCAAACTGGCCAATGATAAAGCTTTCCCATTTTGATCTATCCCTTTAAAAGCAAAAGCTTTATCTCCTTCCTTTAACATAATTTAATTCCTATCTGGTAAAATGAAATATTTTTTCACTTTTATTACCAACCTGGTCCTCTACATAAATCTTTAAGTCATGTGGCCCCGGGGAACACCGGTCATCAAAGCTATATATAAATGTTCGGCCTTTATCATTGGTAAAACGCAACCAATTTCCATCCAGGTAAGCGCTAAAATTTTTAAGAGTTTCCGTATTATCTACAATTGTAAATGATATTCTAAACTTTGTCAGGCTAACATTTGATATTATGGGAGGAGTTCTATCGACCATTAATTGAAAATTACCAAACTCTCTGAACCAGGCAGTGTACCAGCCCTCATGCCAAATTGATTTTACATAGTCTGCTTTTGATCCATAAGATCTTTTCATAATTATTTTAGATGTATCTGCAGTGATAAAATTTCCTCTTATGCTTAAAGGAAAATAATTGTGCAGAGGTACAGATGGCTCATGTAACTGGTAAACAGTCACGGTAGCACCTGGTATTTCCACATAGCGAAAACGAAATGAATCATACAGGCTTTTTTCAGGAAGATAAAAACGCACACTGTCATTTTCAAAAACATTTATAAATCCCGGGTGAAACATTTGAAGAAAGGGGCGCACAACAGGGTTCGTAAAATTTTCTGCAGCTTTAATTTTAAGCTGTATAGTAGAAGTATTGCCGGCTACATCACTTACCATGATCTTAATTGAATGTGTATCTTCTCCATGCAGGCTGATAACTCCATTCTCATTATTTGTTTTATAAATACCTTTTAAATGTCCTGGCAGGTTAGATAAATGTTGCATATAATGTCCGCCTTTGCTTCTCATTTTATAATCTATATGCGCATTCAGATATCGTGTGTCATCGTAACTGATACTATCCATTTCAAAACCCGATACCGCTACGTCATTATCAAATAATTCAGCTTTATAAATTCCATTTTGATTTGTTGAGCCGGTATACCTGTCATAAGCTGTAATAGCAAAACTTACTTTATCTGTGTTAACTATTAATTCACCTGCAACAGGCTGGTATATGCCATTAATTTTTTTAAGCGGAATTATTTTTGGAGTTTGTTCATAAGTGCTTAAGCACCGATCGTACACTGCAAGGCGAAGGATATCTGGTGGAGTTAGATCAGGAATTGCAAATCCGAATAATAATGGATTTAATACATTATCTGTTTTTGTATCTCTTATCTCAAAATGCAAATGAGGCCCCTGAGATCCGCCGGTATTTCCACTGAAAGCTATGAATTCACCTTTGTTAACAGGAAATAAATCGGCTGGAATATCCAAAAAAACATTCCATTTCTGTAAAATGTATTGTTGGTCTGTGATATATTTTTCCAGGGCAGGATAAAAATCATTCAGGTGTGCATATAAAGTAGTAAGGCCGTTAGGATGATTTATATAGATGCATCTTCCAAAACCATAAGGTTCTATTTTTACTTTGGCTACATAACCGGATGCAGCAGCATATACAGGTAAATTTACTCTTCTTTCTGTTCTCGCATCAAGCCCCATATGGTAATGATTGGGGCGTAATTCCCCGAAATTGGCAGCTATACTAACGGTACCGGCTACAGGCCATTGAAAATATTCGTGGGGATAGTTTTTTTCAACAAAAAGTTGTGAAAATCCATTAGTATTAAATAAAACAGAAATAAACAATACAACAAAACTTAGTAACATTTTTCTCATGAGGACTTTATACATTTGTTAGACATAATAGAATTTTATTTGTTTATTTACTATTCAAACTTTAATCCAAAACTAACTCATGAAGCAATTAAAATATCTTTTACCGTTCTGTATTATAATTTTCGTGAATGTTAAAACATTTGCCCAGGAATGCATGGTGGTTCCGGAAGCGCTGAAAGGGAAGTATGAGGGTGGATGTGATAAGGGTAAAGCAAATGGCAAGGGCAAAGCATATGGCTATGATAGTTATGAAGGAGAATTTAAAAATGGTTACCCGGATGGAGCGGGTGCTTATACCTGGAAAGACGGGCATTATTTTATCGGGAACTATAAGAAAGGTTATATGGAAGGGATGGGAGAAATGTTTTATGAAAGTTATAATGGACTGGATTCTATAATAAAAGGTTTCTGGAAGAAAAATGTATATGTTGGTTTATATGAAAAGCCTTATGAAATAATAGCAATGTCTGGCCGGGTAAGTAAAATTAATTGCAGGATAGCTGATAAAAAAGGAGTTGATATAAATGTGAATGTAACAAGGACTACAGGCGGGGTAGCGTCGATTATTGATATAATCATAGTGCAAGGAACTTTCTATAAACATAATACGCAGATCATGACAAATATGTCATACACAAGAATACAAGAGGTAACTTTTCCATTAAAGGTTATTTTTACTTTTAGTACCGGTGAAACATCAGAAATAATTTTTAATGAAAAAGCGCAGTATGATGTTGATATCCAGATAATTTAAAACACGGGAATTTTATAAAGCGTCGCAAAATTTTGCGACGCTTCTTTTTTACTGTTACTTTTGCCTGCTGCTCAAAAAAAGGAAACATGCCAAAAAATAATTCTATTAAATCTGTTTTGATCATTGGCAGCGGTCCCATTATCATCGGGCAGGCTTGTGAGTTCGATTATGCGGGCACCCAGGCAGCACGGAGTTTAAAAGAAGAAGGTATAAAAGTGATCCTGATAAACAGTAACCCTGCTACGATCATGACCGATCCCATGATGGCCGACCGGGTATATCTTTTACCCTTAACAGTAGAAAGTATTGAGCAGATCCTGGATGAAAATAAAATAGATGCGGTGTTACCAACTATGGGCGGACAAACCGCGCTTAATTTATGTAAAGAAGCTGATGAATTAGGGATATGGGAAAAATACGGAGTACGTTTAATTGGTGTAGATATTAAGGCGATCGATAAGGCAGAAGACAGGGAGAAATTTCGAAACTGGATGATCGAAATGGGAATACCCGTATGCCCGGCAAAAATTGCGAACTCTTTTTTAGAAGGAAAAGAATTTGCCCAGGAAATTGGATTTCCATTGGTGTTGCGCCCATCATTCACCCTGGGAGGAACCGGGGGAAGTATCGTTTTTAATAAAGAAGATCTTGATGAAGCATTGAACAGCGGATTAACTGCAAGCCCTATACATGAAGTATTGGTAGAAAAAGCGGTCCTGGGCTGGAAGGAATTTGAACTTGAATTGCTGCGGGATAATAATGATAATGTTGTAATTATTTGCGGGGTTGAAAATTTTGATCCGATGGGTGTGCATACAGGAGATTCTATTACTGTAGCTCCGATCATGACCCTCAGTGATACCGCGTACCAGCTTATGCGCAACACAGCTATTGCAATGATGAGAGACCTGGGTAATTTCGCCGGAGGATGTAATGTACAGTTTGCGCTTAATCCGTTAACCGAAGAAATTGTAGTGGTGGAAATAAATCCGAGAGTGAGCCGTTCATCTGCACTGGCAAGTAAAGCAACCGGTTATCCTATTGCAAAGATTGCAGCTAAACTGGCAATAGGATATAATCTTGATGAATTAAAAAATCAAATTACGCATGTAACTTCTGCTTATTTTGAACCTGCATTGGATTATGTGATTGTAAAAATTCCACGCTGGAACTTTGATAAATTTAAAGGTGCAAAAGATACATTGGGTTTCCAGATGATGAGTGTGGGAGAAGTAATGGGTATTGGCCGCAGCTTTGCAGAAGCAGTGCAAAAAGCTTGTCAGAGTTTAGAAAACGAAGCTGTTGGATTAGGATATTATGGTAAGAATTTAATGCGCGCAGATGAGTTAATAGAGTACATTAAAATACCAAAATGGGACAGGATTTTCAGGATCAAAGATGCGCTGATGGCAGGTGCGAGTGTAAAAAGAATTTGCGAAAGCACAAAGATCGACAGATGGTTCATTTACCAGATTCAAAAAATTTGTGATTGCGAAAAGGAGATAATGAAATATGATTTCACATCTTTACCTGATATTGTTTTAAAAGATGCGAAGCAACTGGGATTCAGTGATGAACAGATATGCAGGATCATGAAAGACGGCACAGATGATGAATTATATGAAAGAAGAAAAGCAATGGGATTGTCGAGGGTATTTAAAATGGTTGATACTTGCAGCGCAGAGTTTGAAGCAAAGACACCTTATTTTTATTCAACTTTTGAAGCCACATCTACCTTACCTTACGGGGAAGGACAGACGAAAATCGAGGCAAATGAAAGTGTAGTAACAGATAAAAAGAAAATAATTGTTTTGGGAAGTGGTCCTAACAGGATCGGCCAGGGAATAGAATTTGATTATTGTTGTGTTCATGGATTGCTTGCTGTTAAAGAATGTGGCTATGAGGCGATCATGGTTAATTGCAATCCTGAAACCGTATCCACTGATTTCGATATTGCTGATAAATTATATTTTGAACCTGTATTCTGGGAGCATCTCTGGGAAATAATAGAGCACGAAAAACCTTATGGTGTTATTGTTCAACTGGGAGGACAAACAGCTTTGAAGCTTGCCAAACGCCTTCATGAAAAAGGAATAACGATCATCGGTACTTCTTTTGATAATATGGACATAGCAGAAGACCGCGGACGATTCAGTGATATGTTGAAGTTGCTGGGTATTCCATATCCGAATTATGGAACTGCATTTAATACCGATGATGCCATTGAAGTTGCAAAAAAAGTGGGTTATCCTGTATTAATCCGCCCAAGTTATGTATTGGGCGGACAAAGAATGAGAATAGTATTAAATGATGAAGAACTTGAGAAAGGAGTGCTTAGTCTTATAAAACACCTGCCCGGTAATAAGATTTTGATCGATCATTTCCTGGATCGGTGCCAGGAAGCCGAGATCGATGCAATATTTGATGGTGAAAATTTTCATGTAATGGGTCTGATGGAACATATTGAACCGGCAGGTATTCATAGTGGTGATAGTAATGCCGTTCTCCCCCAGTTTAACTTAAGCCCGTTGATTGTTCATACAATGGAAGAGTATGCAGAGAAAATTGCGCGGGCACTGGATATAAAAGGCCTTGTTAATATCCAGTTTGCGATAAAGGATGGAAATGTTTTTGTGATAGAAGCCAATCCACGGGCATCCAGGACTACACCATTTATTGCTAAAGCATATGAAATTCCTTATTTGAACATTGCAACAAAAGTAATGCTGGGTGAAAATAAAGTGACCGATTTTAAATATGAAAAAAAGCTACTCGGATTTGCAATTAAAGAACCAGTGTTCTCATTTAACAAATTTCCAGGTGTAAACAAAGAACTCGGTCCCGAAATGAAAAGTACGGGTGAGGCCATTCGTTTTATTAAAGATCTGCGGGATCCTTATTTCCGTCAGTTGTATAAAGAGAGGAGTATGCATTTGAGCAAGTAAGTCCCGATAGCTATCGGGAGTGAAAAGTGAAAAGTGATTAGTCCCGATAGCTATCGGGAGTGATTAGTGAAGAGTGGAATGCAATTTATTCTATAATCTCACATTTCACATTTTCACATCTCACATTTCACATTTCACTTTTTCACATCTCGCATCACAACAATATTTCCGTGAATCGATATTTCATTATTAATAAGCCATTCAATATGGTATCCCAGTTTATCAGTCCTGATAAAGTTGGGTTGCTGGGTGATTTACATTTTCAATTTCCTGAAGGAACTCATGCGATCGGTAGGCTGGATAATAATTCTGAAGGACTGCTTATCCTTACCACCAATAAATTAATTACCAAACATATTTTTAATGGGACGCAAAAACATACACGCTCATATCTTGTAATGGTACAAAATGTTGTAACTTCAGAAACTTTGCAGAAGATAAGGTCTGGCATTATGATCCGTATTAAAGGTGGCGGTAATTATTTAGCAAAACCAGAGTCTATACAAATTGTTGATCATCCCAAGTTGCTTTATGTTCATGCTACAGATCCTCGTGAACAGTTTCCACATACATGGTTGCTCATTACTTTGACTGAAGGTAAATTCAGGCAGGTAAGAAAAATGGTGCTGGCAGCAAAACACCGCTGTCTTCGTCTCATCCGGATTTCGATAGACGATATTACTTTGGATATGTCACCAGGTGAAGTGACAGAGCTGGAAGAAAGCCAATTCTGCAGGATGATGAAAATATGCCTATAAATTAAACACTGGAATTTTCTCATAAAATATGGAGGATTACATCAGTTTATAGATGATCCCGGTTTGTATTTTATGGAATGCCACATATTTACCGGATACCCGCCTGGAAAACCGCTCCATTTATTCGTTTGTTAATTCCGTTAATTATTGGAATTATAGCTCAATGGTATTTTAAGTTTGCATTGCATTTTATTTACCTCTCTGCATCATGCTTAACGTGTTCATTTTTTATCTTTTATTACGTTAGTATTTCGAGAAAATATAAACTGCAGACACTACAGGGGGTTTTATTGCAACTGATGATATGTAATGCGGGCTTATTTATTACCTGGCAAAAGGATATCAGAAATCATGAAAAATGGTTTGGACATATTTATAATGATTCTGCTTATGTGATCGTAAAAATAAATGAGGCCATAGTTCAAAAAGAAAAGTCGTATAAAGCTGAAGGAACGATTAAAACCCTTATTACCGGTAACCTTGCAATTTCTGTAAAAGGAAAAGTATTATTATATTTTTCCAAAGAACCGTCAATTACTAAACTTCATTATGGAGATAAAATAATTATTAAAAAGCCCTTTCAGCTCTTACATAATACAGGCAATCCGGGCGCTTTTAATTACCCACGCTATGCTGCCTTTCAGCAAATATATCATAACGTTTATCTCGGGAAAAACGATTTTGTTGTTATAAATGAAACAGAAATTAATCCGTTCAGGCAATTCATTTTTAATGCACGAAAATTCATTATTGCTGTTTTACAACGATTCATTTCCCCTCATAAGAATATTATAGGTGTAGCTGAGGCATTGCTCATTGGATATAAGGAAGACCTTGATAAGGATCTTATGCAGGCATACAGCAATACAGGTGTTGTACATATTATCGCCATCTCGGGCTTGCACCTTGGCCTTATTTATTTCATGCTTTCATGGTTATTAAGTCATATTCCTGTTTTAAAAAAGAATAGGTTTTTAAAAGTAGTAATCACACTTGTTTCACTGTGGCTCTTTGCAATTTTAACAGGCAGTTCCGCATCCGTATTGCGAAGTGCCGTCATGTTCAGCTGTATTCTTGTTGGGAGTACATATTTTAAAAGTTCTTCAATATACAATGCACTTGCCTCATCGGCATTTATTCTTTTATGTTATGATCCATATTTTTTATGGGATGTTGGCTTCCAGTTGAGTTACCTCGCTGTAATTGGTATTGTATGGTTGCAACAACCCATTTATCGCATGCTCTTCATTAAAAATAAATGGCTTAATAAAATATGGAATATGATGGCCGTAACTATTGCTGCTCAATTGGCAGCATTTCCGGTATGTATATATTATTTTCATCAGTTTCCTGTTTATTTTCTGTTTACAAACATGGTAGCAGTTCCATTATCTACAGCCATATTATTTGCAGAAATATTTTTATTGTGTTTTTCCTGGATCAGTATTGTGTCCATTTATACAGGAAAGATCATCTCTCTGATGATTGAGTTAATGAATTACCTCATCCGCATTTTTAATCAATTACCCTTTTCCGTTATTGATAGAATAAGTGCAGGCGTTTTGTCCACATGGATATTATATAGTATCATTATTACCGGATGTGGATGGTTAATATACAGGAAGAAAACACTTTTCCGTATTTCTGTTATTTGTTTGCTCCTATTTACTTTACTACAGGCTTATACAAAAGCAAAACTTTCCCGGCAACAAAAAATTATAGTCTATAACATTCCAAAAACCCAGGCCATAGATCTAATCCACAGAAATGAATATTATTTTATCGGTGATAGCTCTCTTCGTGTGAAAGGACAACAGCAAAACTTTCATTTAAACCCCTCCCGTATTGAATTGCAGGTAAAGGAAAACGTAACCATTTGGAAAAGTGTCAGCAGGCATGAAAACTTATGGACATTTGCCGGCATTCGTATGTTGATCATTGATAGTTCCATATCATATCAACCGTTGAACACCCCGATAGCAGTAGATATTATATTAATTTCTAAAAATCCTGTATTAAAGATTGCAGGAATTATAACAGCACTGAAACCCGGCATCATTGTTTTTGATTCGTCGAATAGTTTGTGGAAAATTGGGGAATGGAAAAGAGAATGTTCAGCATTACTTTTGCGATCCTATTCTGTTCCTGAACAGGGAGCATTTGTTTTTGATATAAAATAGGCCTGTTCGCAATCATCCACATCATGCAAAAGAAAATAAAGTCTGCTCTTATTTCTGTTTTTTACAAAGAAGGGCTTGATAATATTATTCACCTTTTAAATAAGCTTGAAATAAAAATATATAGTACAGGTGGCACCCGGGACTATATTGAAAAGCTTGGTATAACATGCATTGCCGTAGAAACGCTGACTACATATCCTTCTATTTTAGGGGGAAGGGTAAAAACTTTGCATCCGGCTTTGTTTGGTGGTATATTGGCAAAAAGAGCTGATACAACGCATATTTCAGAAATGAAAGAGTTCAATATACCGGAGATTGACCTGGTTGTAGTTGACCTGTATCCTTTTGAAGAAACACTCAAAAACACAGTAGATGAAGAATTGATCATTGAGAAAATAGATGTAGGTGGCCCGTCCATGCTCAGGGCTGCAGCTAAAAATTACAAAGATGTTGTTGTGATTGCATCTAAAAAGGATTATAATTTACTGGAAGAAATTTTAAAACAACAAGGAGAGACTACATTGGCACAACGCCGCATGTTTGCAACAAAAGCGTTCGATGTTTGTACCGAATACGATAATGCGATATCAAATTATTTTAATTCCACAGCTTTTATTACTCCTTTTAATAAGTATAAAAAAGATTTGCGCTATGGCGAGAATCCACACCAGCATGCTGCATATTACGGAAACCTTGAGCAGGCATTTATTCAGTTGCATGGTAAAGAATTATCGTATAATAATCTGGTAGATGTGGATGCAGCTATAAATCTTATTATGGAATTCAGGCAAACTACTTTTGCAATAATTAAACATACAAATGTTTGTGGAATCGCGCAATCTGCTGATCTGATAAAGGCTTGGAATGCAGCATTGGCGGGGGATCCTGAAAGTGCATTCGGCGGAGTGCTGGTTTGTAACAAGGCTGTGGATGCGGCGACTGCAATGGCGATTAATGAAATATTTTTCGAAGTTTTGATTGCTCCATCTTTTAATAATGATGCCTTACTGATGTTAACATCCAGGAAAAACAGGATCATATTGCAACACAAAGAATCAGATCTTCCAGGACTGCAGTTTAAATCTTTGCTCAATGGAGTTTTGATACAGGAGAATGATAATGGTAATTATTCAGACTGGAAAGAAGTTGGAGGAAGAGAATCAGGCACAGAAAAAAATGAAGAAAAAGAAGACCTGGTTTTGGCTAACATTATCTGTAAACATTTAAAAAGTAATGCTATTGCATTGGTAAAAGATAAACAATTGATAGGAAAAGGTTGTGGTCAGACAAGCAGGATAGATGCACTGCGAAATGCAATAGATAAAGCAAAGCAATTTAATTTCAATTTAGACGGAGCTGTACTTGCAAGTGATGCTTTTTTTCCTTTTGATGATTGTGTAAAAATTGCCCATGCCGCAGGGATAATAGCTTTCATTCAACCAGGCGGATCTATAAGGGATGTTGACTCAATCGAATATTGCAAAAAAAATAAAATGGCAATGGTGATAACGGGTATGCGGCATTTTAAACATTAAGAAAGGATGGTACTGAAGGAAAAGATCAACAGCGGAAAAGGCAAAGGATATATAGCACTAACACTAACGAGTACCCTATGGGGAACTACCTGGGTAGCCAGTAAGATTGGAATTGAACAAATACCTGCATTACAAATGGCTTCTATACGACAACTTATCGCAGGACTTTGTTTTGTTATTTTTTTTATGATTTTTAAAAAACTTCCTTTGCCAACGTTTAAACAATGGCGCTGGTTGTTCGTAATGGCTATCCTTATGTTTGTATTTGCAAATGGGCTCAGTACATGGAGTTTAAAATATATCCCTACCGGATTAAGCGCATTGATAGGAGCATTGTATCCATTAAGTGTTGTTCTAATTGAAAGAATATTTTTTAAAGCACAACGTATAACACCGCTTACATTACTGGGTTTTTTCCTGGGTATATCCGGGATAGGTATTGTGTTTTACGAAAGTGCATTTAACGTAGTATCTTCTTCATTTGCAATTGGTATTTCATTATCCTTAATTGCCATGCTCTCCTGGAGCCTTGGAACCGTCTTCATTGCAAAAAATAAAGCTCAATTAAATCCATATTATGCTACAGGATGGCAAATGCTGATAAGTTCTGTTATATTGTTTTTACTTTCTGAATCACTGCATGATACTTTGCCTGTTTCTGATATATCCATTAAAGGCTGGCTGGTTATTTTATACCTCGTGGTCTTTGGTTCTATAATCACATTTGTTTCTTTTATTTATTCAATGAAGAAATTACCGGTAGCGTTAGCATCATTGTATGCATACTTTAACCCCCTGATAGCAATTGTTACAGCATGGCTCATATTAAATGAAAAACTTACAATGAATATTTTATGGGGTGCTATAGTTACTGTTGCAGGGGTGTTCCTGGTAAATTTCAGTATCAAAAGAAACAATGAAAAATCACTTACAGAACCAGAGATGTAAAAATTTTAATCTAATTTTTGGTTTCCACAACCGCAACAAACTTTTCGTACATTTCCTTCCAACCGGTAAATCTTTTTTCGGTGCCTAAAAAATTATTGTGAAAAATAGTTATCATCTGGCCGTTTACGTTTTTGCATTGGTTGTAATAATGAACCAGTTCATTAAAGGCCTCTGCAGAATTTAAATGTTGCTCATAGTAACTGTTAGCATCCATAAAGCAAAAAGGATGAATGCAAAGGCCTGTTTTCTTTTCTGTTTTTAAATTATACCAATAAAAGGCAGAAGCCACAGATGCACGGAAGCCATTTATACTGCCATAGCCCATACTATAATCATTTTGAATACCTGCTTCTATCAAACATTCAAAAGTTTGCGGGAGATCAAATTTTATGTAGTGTTGCCGGGAATGAATGACCGGAATATTTTTTTCAGCATATGTTTCCAGGTATTTTTTTTCTTCTTTGAGGATTGAGATATTTTCATTGCTTTTCCACGAAGGATGTAAACCAACTTTGTATTTTAATGCATGTTCATTAATCAACACCTGCATGGCCTTGCTTCCACTGGAAATATTCTTATCATACCGGCTGCCGGCAGCAGCCACAAGAAAGAAATAAAGAGGGTCAAGCTTGTAATGCTGATGAATATTGTTTAAAAACCCATAACTATCATACGGATCTTTTTCACTACCAGTTAGAACTTTTATCCGTTCGAAAGCAGGAGACCTTATAAAGCCGCCTAAATTTCTTATTAAGCCTTTGTTTTTGTAAGACCAGCCAATATCAATATCATAAGTAGGAAGAAATTTAAAATTTAAAAGTTTATAATTTATAGTTGGAAAAGTATTTTTTAAAATATTTTTAAAATCTTCCAGCCATTTATTAATGATTGGCTCATTCAGAAATCCTTCTTTAAACGCCAGGGAATTTTGATGTGCATAGCGGCTATACATATCTTTTTGGTGTGGAAGATATTCTTCATATCTGCTCAGAAGATAAAAACATGCAGCAAAAATATCAAATGAAATATCTGAATTGTTTATTTTATAAAATGCTGTATAGGTATCTTCCTGGTAACATTCGATATTTTGTTGCCTGATATCAGTCTCAAATAGTAGTTGTGTATTTTGAATTTTAAAACTGTCATTAAAATCTTTGGCGCTATAATTTATTTTAAAACCTTCAAAATTATTAAATAAGTCATCTACAGTTGTAATCCTGAAATCTATCCCTAACTGTTCTTTAAAGATAAATTCACAGATATACTGCAGGCGTGCTGATGTAATATTTGTATAGATAAGGATCATAAATTGTCATTTAATTTAAATGCATTACCTATACTTGTTACAATAGCTTTGGAAATTTCGTTAGATCTGTCAAGTCGTGGATTAAAAACAGATATACTTATTCCTGCTATTTTGCCGGTTAATAATAATCTGTTTATAATATGTTCCACCTGTTCAAATGTTAATCCTCCGGGTAAGCGGTAATCTACTGCAGGATTGATTTCATCGGAAATTACATCTGTATCAAAATGTATCCAGAAGCCATCAACTTCCAATTGATCCATATGTTGCAAAACTTCAGTAGTAGTAACATCAATACCTATTTTTTCTATATAAGAAAGATCAAAACATTTTATAATGGTTTCGCGAATATCCTGAGAATTGTATTTTTTTGTTTCCTGCCAGTCTCTTTGCCCTATATGAAGCACATTTTTATCCTCTACATAGGGTTTTTGATTATTAATATTTGTCAGAATTTCAGGGCCACGGCCTGTAATAATGGCCAGGTCCATATCTGCAATTTCGCCGGTAACTGATTTTTCCGGTTCATAAAAATCTGCATGTGCATCTAAAAATACAAGTCCAAATGTTCCCTTTACTTTCAGTGCTGGCATTACCCCTAGTAGAATGCTGCAGTCTCCTCCTAATATGAATGCAAAGTGTTTATTATTAATTGTATTTGTAATTGCATCACTTAACATTAAAGAAAAATCTTTTATAGCTATTGGATTTAACACACATGTTTCTTTATCTCTTTCAATAGTATAAAGCTTATTAAGTGTAGGTAAATGTAAAACAGGTTTTACCGGGCGTAAAATATTTCCAAGGCCTGAAGCAAGCAAACTTTCGCCAAGTTCTTCTACCCCTGTAGGTTTTAGTCCTAAAATTGATGGTGCTGATATAATCTCAATATTATATTTTATTGGATTCATGTAAAAAATTCCCTTATGATTATCCCGTTTATAAACGCTTAAAATTGGTTAGTTGTCCCACGTCTATAGGTGTCGGACACCTTATATAGATTTTCTTCTGTAAAGCCCGCCCAGCCTATATTATGCTATATCTTAATTCTTTAATCGTTCTTTCCACAATTCATTGAAAGTTTTCGGACTAAAATCCAATTCACCGCGGTGTTTTTTCCAGTCTTTAAATAATCCATTCACGATCTTATTTTTCATATTTCCGCTGCCCAGGTTCATTATACTTCTTTTAAGGCTCGCTGCTTTCCATAGTTTCCAGGCCATCCGCTCCGTGAATGTTGTATGGCCCTCTTCCACGGATTGCGCCCTGTTATCGAGTAATAATTCATGCAGGTTTATTTTTACTGCACATACTTCTGTACAGTTACCACATAAAGAGGAAGCAAAACTTAAGTGCTTGAATTCAGCCATTCCCTGTAAATGAGGGGTGATAACACTTCCTATCGGGCCACTATAAGTTGTACCATATGCATGACCACCGATATTTTTATACACTGGACAGGCATTTAAGCAGGCACCACAACGTATGCAATACAGGCTTTCCCGTTGCTTTACATTTTTTAAAATGTCAGTTCTGCCATTATCTAATAAAATAACAATCATCTCGTCAGGCCCATCCGTTTCATTAGATTGCCGCGGACCCGTAACTAATGTATTGTATACTGTTATTTTCTGGCCAGTACCGAAAGTACTTAGCAACGGCCAGAGCAAGGCCAGGTCTGTAACGGATGAAACCATTTTTTCTATACCAACAATAACAATATGCGTTTTAGGAAATGCACAACACAACCTCGCATTTCCTTCATTTTCTGTTATAGCCACTGCACCGATATCACTGATAATAAAATTTGCCCCGGTAATACCAATTTCAGCCTGAATATATTTTTCACGCAAAATATTTCTTGCAACAAGTGTAAGCTGCTCCGGGGTGAGCCTGGGATCCGTACCTAATTTTTCTGCAAATAATTTTGCCACATCTTCTTTGCTTTTGTGCATTGCAGGTGTAACAATGTGGTATGGTGCTTCTCCATCAAGTTGCTGAATGTATTCACCAAGATCTGTTTCAATACTTTCAATACCGTTTTTTTCAAGAGCCGCATTAAGATGGATCTCTTCTGTGACCATGCTCTTGCTCTTAACAAGGGTTTTACAATTTTTCTGTTCGCATATCCTTACAATTTCTTCAATAGCCTGCTCCGAATTTTCTGCCCAAAGAACTTTTCCGCCCCTGTTTGTAAAAGTTCTTTCAAATTGTTCCAGCTGTTGATCAAGTGTTTCAATTGCCCGCCATTTTATATTCTTTGCTTTTTCTCTTGCCTGGTGGATATTTTCAAACTGTGTTTTTCCCTGTGGTACAACAGCATTATATTTTCCAATATTAAAAAGAAGTTTTCGCCTGTGTTCCAGGTCGGCAGCTTTGATGGTGCTTTTGGCAATAAAGTTTTCTAATGTTTCTGACATGGTTTACTTATATGCCTGTTTAATTTAAATGTATCAGCAATGTATTTTCGATCATTTCAAAACCCCTAATTCTATACCTACTTTAGTAAAAGCAGTGATTGCCTTATCCAGATCACGTTGTTCATGGGCTGCACTCAACTGTACCCTGATCCTGGCCTGCCCTTTGGCAACAACAGGAAAAAAAAAGCCAATCACATAAATTCCTTCTTCTAATAATTTTGATGCAAAATCCTGGGCCAGCACTGCTTCATATAACATAATAGGAACAATAGGGTGGTCCCCGGGCTTAATATCAAAACCCACCTCAGTCATTTTCTTCCGGAAATACATTGTATTACTTTCGAGTTTATCTTTTAAATCTGTAGTCTGGCTAAGCATATCCAATACAACTATAGACGCTCCAACAATTCCAGGTGCAAGTGTATTACTGAACAGGTAAGGCCGGCTTCTTTGCCGTAACATTTCTATAATTTCTTTTTTGCCTGATGTAAAGCCGCCACTTGCTCCACCCAACGCTTTGCCCAATGTACCTGTAATGATGTCTATTCTTCCCATTACGTTCCTGTATTCGTGCGTTCCACGCCCTTTTTTTCCAATAAAACCAGATGAATGACATTCGTCTATCATTACAATAGCATCATATTTATCAGCGAGGTCACAAATTATATCCAATTGTGCGATAGTGCCGTCCATACTAAATGAACCATCGGTAACGATTATACGATTTCGTAGCGCCGAAGCTTCTTTTAGTTTATCTTCAAGGTCTGACATATTATTATGCTCATACCGGAAACGCTGTGCTTTACATAGGCGCACTCCATCAATGATCGATGCATGATTTAATGCATCACTTATGATCGCATCCTGTTCACCAAACAAAGGTTCAAACACACCCCCGTTAGCATCAAAAGCGGCCGCATATAAAATTGTATCTTCTGTATCGAGGAAAGCAGAGATCTTTTTTTCAAGTTCTTTATGAATATCCTGGGTGCCACAAATAAAACGAACGCTGCTCAATCCAAAACCACGATGGTCAATATATTTTTTAGCAGCTTCCAGTACTTTGGGATGAGATGAAAGGCCAAGGTAATTGTTTGCACAAAAATTCAGGACTGTTTTCCCATTCACAATTATTTCAGCACCCTGCGAACTTCCAATGATACGCTCATGTTTAAAAAGCCCGCTATCTTTTATTTCTTCCAATTCTCCGGCGATCCTGCTGACAAATTTTTCATTCATATATTTTTATTTTGTTGGATCAAAGTGCAAATCTAACAAAACTGGCTGCCAAGATTACAAGATGATGATATTAAGTTCATAGCCCTGCTCTAATATATTTTAAGTTTTATTAACATAACCTTTTTAGAGGAGTAACTTTTTACGATTATTTTCGTTTTACCCAAAAACTACCATCATGCAGGTTCAAAAAGAATTACAATTTTTTTGTACACTACTGATCCTTTCACTAGGATTGCTTTTGACTTCCAGTTACAATAAAAGCCCGGATCCTGTAAGGGAAAAATGTGAACATCCCTCCGTTTGCTGTAAAAACAAACCTGTTCAACATCCTGACGCATCCCCATGGAATCTGCTCACGGAAGGGGTGCTTCATATTGCGGCCCTTTAATTTCAAATTAATGTAACTTTTGGTTGCTCCCTGCGTATAATAAGAAATAAATATTATTTGGGATAATTTTATATCATTAATTCTGTATGACGGAAAAACAATACAATGAATGTGTGAATTTGTACGCTGATAACGTATACAGGTTTATCCTTAAAAATTTACGCCATGATGAAGATTCCAAAGATGTGGTGCAGGGTGCATTTGAAAAACTATGGATCAACAGGGACCAGGTAGAGTATATAAAATGTAAAAGTTACCTTTTTACTATTGCATACCACCAGATGATCGATCATATCAGGAAAAATAAAAGAATTAGCCTTAAAGGAAATTTTAATGACAATGAAAGCTCGGAAAAACCTCACGCAAATACCAAGAGAATATTAGAAGAAGCACTTGCAAAATTAAATGAAACGCAAAGAAGCCTGGTGATGCTGAAAGATTATGAAGGATATAATTATTTTGAAATAGGGCAGATAACAGGACTTAATGAAAGCCAGGTGAAAGTATATCTACACAGGGCACGCCTGCAATTAAGAGCATATATAGTGAAACCAGAAAATGTTATATAAAAATCCGGAACATAAATGAATATAACCCGCGATAATTATGAGATGTATTTCCTCCTGTATGTTGACAATGAATTGTCGGCATTGGAAAAGGAAGAAGTAGATCTATTCGTATGCCAGAATCATGATCTTTCCCGGGAACTGGAATTATTAAAAGGCACTCTATTAACCTCAGAGGAACAGATATTCATTCCTAAAACATTGTTATATAAAAACGCTACCCGGGCTGAAAGTGTACAACAATCATTATTGCTTCACCTGGACAATGAACTTTCTGAAGCTGATGCAGCTACAGTTAAGTCACAAATTGCATCTGATGCGGATATTGAAGCAGAGTGGCTTATACTTCAAAAAACCAGGATATACCCTGATAAAATTGTTTATAAATTTAAACGTTCTTTATACAGGCATTCAGATAAAGTATTTTATATGAGGATCTGGAGAGCCGCTGCTGCAGCTGTTATAATCGGAGCAGGAATATATATAGCTGTTTCCCTATCTGATAAAGATTTACCTGGTGATACTATTGCAATTACCAAAAGTAATAACCCAGCTAAACAGGTAATAAAAGATATACTCACTACTGATTCCAATAAAAATATCAATTATACAGAAAAAGATCCTGTAGCAATCACCTCAAAAAATCCGAACTCAGCAGAAAAGACCTTAGATGCTAATGAACAGAAAAACAATATTGCAGATAAAATAATTATAGCAAAAAAACAGGAAAGTAATATTCAAAAAGCAGTTTTAAATAATATTAACAAAGATGAGCGTAACGAAACTGTACTGCAAAACGTAAAAGATAAAGAAGCACCAGAAATTGATAAAAAGAATATTGAAAGAGATCTGCCTGTCAATGATATCGTTGTTGTTTCTCCACCGGAAAAAGACAGGAATATGAATACACCAATAACAGATACAGAAATAAGTGTGATGAAAGAAAGTGTTGCCAGCCTGGTAAATTTTGATGAAACATCAACTAACAACCGGTTTCTTTATATGGATGAAGAAAAGGTAAACCGGTCAAAGATTGGTGTTCTCTTTCGCAAGGTGAAAAGAGTTGTAGAAAGAAATACAAAAATAAAAACCTCCAATGGCTTGAGGATCGGCGGATTTGAATTTGCAGTTAAATAATCACGTTAATAATAATCATGAAAAGGCTAACAATTTTATTAGCAACCGTAATCTATTGCTATAGTGCTTCAGCACAAGACGATACTACCAGTAAACCACCCAGGCCAGATACTATGCGCATTGGAAACATTCTTATCATTAAAAAAGATGGGAAAAAGAATAAGGATAATAAAAATGTTGATAGTTCCGGAACGGAAATGGTGATGGGCCGGAATACAGACAGAAGAAGGCATTCCCGCGTTACCACAAACTGGTGGGTTGTTGACCTGGGTTTTGCAAATTATGATGATAAGACAAACTATGCTAACGCCGGAAATTATCTTGTTAATAACCCTGCTTCAGGCGTACCCGCAATATCTTCTTCAGATTTTAAATTAAGAACCGGCAAGAGTATTAATGTGAATATATGGTTCTTCATGCAACGGCTAAACCTTGTAAAAAGAAATATAAATCTGAAATACGGCCTTGGCCTTGAATTAAATAACTACAGGTATAAATCAGGTATAACTTATAAGGAGAAGGGCCCCCTGCCATACAGTGGACAAACTACAAATATGCCATTTATTTACAGGGAGGATTCTATTGCCTTTTCCAAAAATAAGCTTGCGGCAGATTATATAACGGTGCCGATTATGCTAAGTTTCGCATCAACACCATCAAATGATAAAAAAGGAATCACATTGAGCGCGGGAATAAGCGCTGGATATTTATATTCACAAAGAAATAAACAAAAGAGTGATGCAAACGGGGAGAAAAAAAATAAAGGGGAGTATGACCTTGAAAAATTCAAGATCTCTTACATTGCAGAGCTAGGTCTTGGGCCAGTGCGTTTGTATGGTTCTTACAGCCCAAAATCAATATATGAACGTAGCCTTGATATCAGGCCTTATACATTTGGAGTGAGGTTTAGTAACCTGTAATAGTAAAATTTTTAATAACCTTCGTTTGTTTAAATAAAAAGCAAACGAAGGTTTTTTATTTTGTACAATAACTAAATTAGCGTTCAAATTTATGGGATGAACCTCAATGTGGATCTTCATGAGAAAAAGAAAGCATTTATACAATTGCTTTCAGAAATTGAAATTGATACCATATCCTTTGAGCCCTATTGCAAAAAGTATCTCTCATATTTAATTTCTCATAAAGAATATTTCCTGGATATTTATTCGGATTTGTTTGAAAAATTAATTGCTCATACCTCCGTTGAAAAAGAAAAGATCATTGTTGTGGACTATGGTGCCGGTAATGGGCTTCTTGGAATATTTGGAAAATATTGTGGCTTTAAAAAAATTTATATCAATGATACAGATCAAAAATTTATAGCAGCAGCTAAAGAATTATCATTTCAATTAAAAATTCCAATAGACGGGTTTATCCACGGTGATGCAAAATCTCTTACTTCCTATTTCCAAACAGAAAAACCAGATGTAATAATTGGTACAGATGTTATTGAACATATTTATGACTTACAGGAGTTCTTTTATATTCTAAAAATACTAAACCCGGATATTATTAGTTTTTTTACAACCGCTTCCAATCCGTATAATTTTTTTAAAGTACGCCAGCTTAAAAAACTCCATGTGAAAGATGAATTATACGGCGGAACACCCGACGATACTCTTTTATTCGGAGAGTCGGCGCATGGGGCTTATTTAAAAATGAGGGAAGATATTATCCGGAATAATTTTCAACTTCCGGAAGCCCAAATAAAATCGTTGGCAGTTGTTACCCGGGGCCTGGTTGAAGAAGATATCATCACTGCTGTTCTAAAAAACCTGGAAACCGGCATTATGCCTGAACCGGCTAATCATCCAACCAATACATGCCATCCTTTAACAGGCAGCTGGACCGAAAGAATTTTAACAATAAATGAATATACGTACATATACAATGCTGCAGGGTTTCATTTAAATTTGTTCGAGGGCTTTTACGATATTCATAAGCAGTTGGGAAAGAAGATGATAAATAAATTTTTAAATGCAGGGGTAAAAATATTTGGTAAAACATTGGCCCCGTATATTATTTTAGCCGGTTCAAAGAAGTAATTTTTCAACATTTTAATGTTAATGTTTTTGCGATGAATAAAATATTAAGGGCTGGCATAACGTTTGAAAATTATACCTTCAAATTTATGAGTATGAATATCCAACGGTTGTTGCCTTTTTTTGCACTGTTGGGTGTTTTCGCCTTGCTTTCATTTATTCCACGAACGATCAAGAAAAAGAAAGTTGTAGTAAAACCTGCTACCACTAAAACTGTTTCTCAATCTATTGAAGCAACTGCTATTAAAGCTGTTTCAGAAAGTCCTTATTATATTATTGTGGATAAAAGCGATTATGAATTAAAAGTGTATGATGACGAAGGTTGGTATGCAACATATCCTATCGTCTTTGGAAGCAAAGACCTTAGTGATAAAATGAAGGAAGGAGATAAAAGAACACCAAATGGAAGTTTTAAAATCATCCTGAAAAAAATACATCCCAAGTGGGGCCCGGAATTATTACTTGATTATCCCAACGAAACAAGTTACCAGCGTTTTAAACAACGAAAAGCAAGCGGTGCATTGCCTAAAAATGCAAAGATCGGTAATGGGATCGCCATCCATGCCACACGTCCGCAGGAAGAATGGACGGTAGATAATTTTTACAACTGGACTGATGGATGTGTTTCAGTAAAATATACAGAAATGCAAGACCTGTTTAGTTATATCCCTGTAGGGACTACAGTAACCATACAACCTTAGCAGTTGACAGTTTATAGTTTGCAATTTACAGTTGGCAGTATTCCGCATCCAGAATCTAATATCCAGCATCCAGCATCCAGTATCTAGTATCCAGCATCCAGTATCTAGTATCCAGCATCTAGTATCCAGTATCCAGTACCTCCTTATTTAATTTTTATAAGCATTCCATCTCCATAGCTTAAGAAACGAAAGTTATTTTGCAAGGCATGATCATATAATTTTTTCCAGTCATCTCCTATAGCCGCTGCAACCAATAATAATAATGTGGATTGTGGCTGATGGAAATTTGTGATCAGCGCATTTACAATTTTAAATTCATAACCTGGAGCAATCAACAATTGTGTCCTGGTAAAGATTCTTTTTATATTCTTTTTTTCCATCCATTTTATCAGGTAGTCTAAAGCAAGTGTTGCTGAAATGTGCGCATTTGAAAATTCCTCTTCATAAACCTCCCACTGGCCCAGGCAGAGATCAGTTATACCTGGTCTTAAAATTATTTTTACCCCAAGCCAATATAGAGTTTCAAGTGTGCGTAATGAAGTAGTGCCAACAGCTATAATATCACCTGTATTGGCTGCGATAGATTTAATGGTTTCCATATTTACATCTAACCATTCTTCATGCATATTATGTTGCTGCAAAATGGCAGTTTTCACTGGTTTAAAAGTTCCTGCACCCACATGTAATGTTATAAAAGCTTTACCGATATTTTTTTTTGTAAGACTATTAAAAATACTTTCTGTAAAATGAAAACCCGCTGTCGGTGCAGCAACAGAACCTTCCTGTTCTGCATAAATTGTTTGGTAACGGTCTGCATCTTCACTTGCTGTAATTCTTTTTATATAAGGCGGTAAGGGAGTTTCACCTGCTTCTTTAAGTATGTCTGTAAAACTTAGCTCAGCCGGGGTCCAGTTAAATTCTACAATGAAAACTTCATTTCTTTTTTCAATAAGTGTAGCTTTTAGAACTCTTTTCTTATCAGGGTTAGAAATTATTTTTTCAAGTGGTTTGTTTTTCCATTTCGCTGCTCCGCCAACGAGGCATTTCCATCTTACACATCCCTTTGCTGACATTGTACCGGTATAATCATTTTCAACAATTGCAGGTTCCAGGCAAAATATCTCTATTATCTTCCCTGTAGTTTTTGTGAAACGCAATCGTGCATTGATCACTTTAGTATTATTGAAAACAAGCAAACTATTAACCGGCAGGTAAGTGTCAATATTACCATAGGTATCTTCCTGTATTTCTCCGTGATCGTAGATCAGCAGCCTGGAAGCATCTCGTTGTGGTAATGGATGCAGTGCTATTTTATCAACCGGCAGATCATATGTATAATCCCTGATCTTTAATTTTCCAGGATGTTTCATTGGAAGATGGCGGTTAACGCTATTTTTAGAGGTTTATTAATTTTAAGCACGTATTAAAAGCTGAGTTTGATATTGTAATTTTGAAATCATATAATCAGCAAATTAAACCTTGAATTTTTAATTATATTCCGTTACGATAAGTTTTACTTAAATCATGTCAAATTATACTATATGAAAATTTTAAAAACATTATCAGTTTTTATATTATGTTTTTTAAGCCTGGGATCAGAAGCGCAAACAAAAAAGTTTGAATGGAAACAAGCCACATCGGGGGGCTACACTTATAAATATGTAACCAATGATCCTGCAAAAGCCCGTTTTTATGTATTAAAGAATGGGCTTACCGTTATATTAAGCCCTACTCCTAAAGACCCGCGTATTCAAAGCTATATTGCGGTAAAAGCGGGAAGTAAAACGGATCCCGTTAAAAATACCGGCCTTGCACATTACCTGGAACATATGATATTTAAAGGAACAGATAAATTTGGCTCATTGGATTGGGCAAAAGAAAAAGCAGAGCTTGCTAAAATCGAAACATTGTACGAAAAATACAATACTACAACTGATCCGGAATTGAGAAAATCAATCTATCACCAGATTGACTCTGTATCAGGCGTGGCAAGTAAATATTCTATTGCGAACGAGTATGATAAGATGATGAGTGCAATGGGTTCTCAGGGCACCAATGCATTTACATCTTTTGAGCAAACAGTATATACTGATGATGTACCATCAGGATCGATTGACAAATATCTTGCAGTACAGGCAGAGCGGTTCCGTAATCCTCAAATGAGAATTTTTCATACTGAACTTGAAGCAGTATATGAAGAAAAGAACCGGTCATTGGATAACGATGGTAGAAAAGTTAATGAAAGATTATTTGCTGAATTATTCAAAAATCACAATTATGGTTTGCAGACAACTATCGGTACAATAGAACACCTGAAGAATCCATCACTGGTTGAAATAAGAAATTATTTTACCAACTATTATGTACCCAATAATATGGCCGTTATTATGTCAGGAGATTTTAATCCTGATGTCCTTATAGGTAAGATCGATAAATCATTTTCTTACATGAAAAGCAAACCAGTCACTAAGTATACTTTTAAGCCGGAAGAAATAATTAGCCAGCCTATTTTTACAGAGGTTATGGGCCCGGATGCAGAGAGTGTGGTTATGGGATTCAGATTACCGGGTAATAAATCAAAAGATATTTTATTGGCGGACCTGGTAGGCCAGGTATTAGCTAATGGCAGAGCGGGTTTGATGGACCTTAATCTTGTTAAAAAACAAAAACTATTACGGGCCTCTGCTTTTGCATTTACATTGATTGATCATGGTGTATTATATATGAGTGGTGCCGCTACTCAGGGACAAACACTGGAAGAAGTGCAGGCACTTATGCTTGGAGAGATCGACAATCTAAAAAAAGGAAATTTTGATGATAACCTTATCACTTCTATCGTTAATAACCAGAAAAAAAATACCATTCTTGCTACCGAAACTTATAGTACACGGGCTTCAGTTTTAATGGATGCTTTTACTAGCGAACTTGACTGGAAAAATGAAGTTGCATATGTAGATAATATTTCTAAAGTAACTAAAACAGATTTAAAGGATTTTGCAAACAAATATTTTAATAACAATTATGTTGTTATTTATAAACGCAAAGGCGAAGATAAAAATATTGTAAAAGTAGAAAAGCCAACTATTACAGCTGTAGAAACAAATCGTAATTCACAATCTGATTTTTTAAAACAAATTAATTCCATGCCTGCTACTTCCGTAAAGCCGGTATGGATCGATTATGATAAAGATCTGCAAAAATCCAGTATTGGCCCCGCACAGGTATTATATGTACAAAATAAAGACAATGGGATTTTCAGGTTGCGTTATCGCTATGACTTAGGTATATGGAATAATAAAACAATGGCCCTGGCTGCCCAATACCTTCAGTTTCTTGGAACTCCTAAAATGAGTACAGAGGATATATCAAAAGAATTTTATAAAATAGCCTGCAGCTTTAATGTAAGTGCCGGTAATGAATTCACAACGGTTACTATTGAAGGACTGGATGAGAATTTTGGTAAAGCCGTTGACCTTTTCGAAACAATTTTATCTACCTGCCAGCCTGATGAAGCTGCACTGAAATCATTAAAAGCAAGGATCAGCAAAGCAAGGACAGACGCAAAGGCAAATAAAGGGGCTATCATGAACGGGCTTACATCTTATGCACGTTATGGTGCAAAAAATCCTTTTAATTATGTATTGAGTGATGATGAATTAAAAAATATAACGGCTGCAGAATTGGTTGACCTTCTCCATGGACTAAATAGTTACAGTCATAAAATATTGTATTATGGTCCAAAGAATTTAACTACGCTGACCTCCTCATTAAAATTAATTCATCCCCTGGCTGATAAATTTAAACCTGCTGAATCAAAGACTGTATTTAATCCGGAAGTGCAAACAGCAAACCAGGTATTATTCGCTGATTACAGCATGGTGCAGGCTGAAACCCGCTGGACAAGGAACAATTCTTTGTATGATCCCGAAAAAGAAGGAACCGTTGCTATGTTTAATAATTATTTTGGTGACCTTATTTTTCAAACTATAAGAGAATCAAAGGCCCTTGCATATTCAACTTTTTCTTTTTATGCTACTCCGGAAAAAAAAGAAGATCCATATTATACAATTGCTTATGTTGGCAGCCAGTCAGATAAGTTTAATGAAGCAGCAGTAGCAATGAATGAATTATTAAATGAATTGCCGGAAGTGAAATCAAATATCGAAACTGCCCGTGAGGGTATTAAAAAAGATATAGAAACCCAGCGTATTGTTCAGGATGGGATCATTTTCAATTACCTGGATGCGCAACAAAAAGGGTTATCTGAAGATATAAGAAAGAAAAAATATGCTGCAATAGATAAGATTGGCTACAAGGAATTAAAAGAATTTCATTCAGCTAATATTGCCAATAAGCCTTATGTCTATTCTATTGTTGCATCGGAAAAAAGATTAAATATTGATGACCTGAAAAAATATGGGGAGGTTAAAAAATTAACTCTCGAAGAAATATTTGGGTACTAGGTAATTTTGAATTTTAGATTTTAAATTTTGTATTAAAATTTAAAATTCATCATTTAAAATAACAACACTAAATCTTTCCTTTTTTGATCTCGTCAACTACAACCGGGTCTAACAGAGTTGTGGTATCACCAAGGTTATGCATTTCGCCTTCAGCAATTTTTCTTAATATCCTCCGCATGATCTTACCACTTCTTGTTTTAGGTAATCCATTTACAAACTGTATTTTATCCGGCCTTGCAATGGCACCGATAATTCTTGTTACAGTTTGCATAATATCTTTTTTTGTATGATCCGGATCAATATGTTCACCGTTAAAAATGACATACGCATAGATCCCCTGTCCTTTTATATCGTGCGGAAAACCTACTACTGCACTTTCTATTACACCAGTATGCATATTAATGGCGTTTTCTACTTCGGCGGTACCAATCCGGTGGCCGCTTACATTCAATACATCGTCTACCCGCCCTGTTATCCTGTAATTTCCGTTTGCATCCCTGAAGCATCCATCACCGGTAAAATATAAATTTTCATAAGTAGCAAAATAATTTGTTCTGCATCTTTCATGATCCCCAAAAGTTGTTCTTAATATTCCCGGCCAGGGAAATTTTATACATAGGTTACCCATAACTTCATTGCCTTCAATTTCATTTCCTTTTTCATCAATTAAAACAGGCTGAATGCCCGGTAGTGGCAAAGTTGCAAATGTTGGTTTCGATTCTGTAACACCAGCAAGGTTGGAGATCATGATACCACCTGTTTCAGTCTGCCACCAGGTAT
>Ga0136634_10000109_pt1 | contig 40400 bp, 32 predicted proteins | sample AntDrymUQ8332106_2_FD_104654 | JGI IMG/M metagenome (GOLD analysis project Ga0136634, IMG submission 104654) | Polar desert sand microbial communities from Dry Valleys, Antarctica - metaG UQ833 (21.06) | ecosystem: Environmental > Terrestrial > Soil > Desert | place: Antarctica: Dry Valley... | reverse complement strand
TCCGCAACTGGATCAAGATCTGGAACGAGAACCCCCGCCCGTTCGTCTGGACCAAGACCGCCGACGAGATCCTCGACTCCCTCAGCCGATATTGCCTACGAACTTCAGGCGCGGGACACTAGCTCGGTTCCGTGCCATCGGCAAGATCGTAGAGTTCGACGACACACCGGGGGTGATCGAAACCGCGCTCGCGCTCTCCGGCTCGGCCGCCCAGTCCAAGATCCAGACCTATCCGGGGGACTGCGACTTCTTCGAGCGGGTCAACATCATCGCACCTACTCGGGCCCAGGCCTGCGACCTGCTGGCTGATCTCATCCGGCAGAAGGCGCTGAACTACCTTTCGGGGCCCAACTATCAGCTGATCGAGGTGAAGTTCGGCAGCTATCCGAGCGATGTCGTGCGGGATGGGCAGACGAAACGCAAGAGCTCGCCCATTGCGTGGCTGCCGCCGGAGATCGCCGCCGGGCGGATTGAAGCGGCCGACCAGGCCGGGAATCCTGTGGTGATCGCGTGGGACGAGGTTGCGCAGGATCCCGGCTGGTGCAAGCTGGACTGGCTGGTCGCCGATGCCGGACGGGGCAACCTGACCAACGCGAGCAACATGCTCGACGTCACCTGGGAGGCACCGGACGGCACCATCACCCCGCTGGACGGCTACCTTGACGGCTATTTTCAGGAGATCTACCTGGACGCCAGCTCCGCACCGATCTTCGACAAGCTGGTGAAGCAGGTCTCGTCGGACTCCCTGGACGAGTACATGGCTCAGCTGGAGCACGAAGTCAAGAAGTACTTCGGCGGGGACAGTCCCAACTACGGAAAGGCTGCCAAGCGGCTGTACAACGTCTTCCGGCTGAACGGTCGGTACGAGGAGGCAGCCTTCCTGCGTGAGTTGTTCGATGAGCCGGTGGCGTTGCTGTATCAAGTTCACGCTCTGGTCAGGACCATCGAGGAGGCGACCTCGAAGAGTAAGGTCTTCTCGATCGAGAGTATCCTCGACCAGACCGACGATCTGATCCTAGCCGTGGTCAAGGTGTTGGAAGGCGAGGACGAGCTTGAGGTGGTGCGTTATCTCCTGCGGCTCTACCGGGCTCTTGCCCGCCAAGAAGAGGGACTGCCGCTGAGTCCTCATGTCGAAGCCGCTCAGGCCGAGTTGCTCAACTTGGTCAACAACTTCTTCTACGACCGAATGACCGCCATTCCCACGATCCGCACCTATCTGGAGGGTCTCACAGCGTAGCCGACACCCGGCTGCGCTGCGCGAGGTTCAGTTCTCGCAGCCGACCCCGTCGCCGTCGCGGTCCAGCTTGGACGAGTAGCCCGGTTCGCCGCGGCGGATCGGGGCGGCGCCCGCGGGGACAGGTGCCGGTGCCGGGACGGCTCGTGGTGCCACCGGTGGCTGCGTGGCTGGCTGGCGCCTAGTAGGTTGGGTGGCTGCGGACGGCTCGGTGGCTTTCACTGTCGGTGGCGTCGGAACATCTGCGGCTGGTGCGGTGACCGGTGGGGGCACGACCGGGGTGGGTGTGCCGGTCTCCGGTTTGGTGCCCGACCAGGAACACCGCCGCGGCACGAGAACCCGGTGACCTCTGTCGTACTCATCTTTGGTAGGTTACCCTTACTTTGAGTCGGCTGGCAGTGGGGTCCGGCAGTGGAAGGAGTCCGCTGTGCGTGTCGTCGCCTTCGGATATATGACGTGGGGTCGCCGGACTATCGAGGCGGTCCTGGACGCGGGCCATGAGGTCCCCCTCGTCGTGACCCACCCCGACGGCGACAGCGCCTACGAGAAGATCTTCAACGAGTCAGTCGAGGAGCTCGCCGCCAACCACGGCATCCCGCTTTTGCTGCGCAACCGGGCCGTGGACGTCGAAGTCCAGGAGGCGATAGCCGCGGCCGACGCCGACATCATGGTCGTCGTGAACTGGCGGACCTGGTTGCCGCCGGAGGTGTTCTCGATCCCCCGGCGGGGCACGCTCAACGTGCACGACTCGCTGTTGCCCGCCTACGCTGGCTTCGCCCCACTGAACTGGGCGTTGATCAACGACGAGCCCCGGGTCGGCGTCACCGCCCACCTGATGGACGCGGAGTTTGACGCGGGCGACATCGTTCTGCAGCGGGCCACCGCCGTCACCGACGACGACACGATCGTCGACCTGTTCGACCGCACGCTCGCGATGTTCGGCCCGATCACCGTCGACGCACTGGCGCTGCTCGCCTCCGGCCGCGCCGAGACCACCTCCCAGGACCGCAGGGCGGCTTCGTACTTCCACCGCCGGTGCGACGAGGACAACCGGATCGACTGGAACTGGCCGGCCCGTGACATCTTCAACCTCGTCCGCGCCCAGCTCGACCCGTACCCCAACGCCTACTGCTTCGACGGTGCTCGGCGGTTGCGGATCCTGCGGGCCTCAGTGACCGCTGACGCGATCGGCGGGACCCCGGGCCGGATCGTCATCCGTCGCGGCACCGGGGTGGTGGTCGTCGCCGGGGCCGACGCACGGCGGGGCCGCGACCATGGGCTGGTGATCGAGCGCGTGCGCACCGACGACGGTCGCGACCTCGACGCGACCGAGTACTTCACGCACATGGGTGGCTACCTGAGCTCATACCCGCACACCTGAGACGAAGCGGTCGGGAACCTGAGAGAACCGCCGCACACCCTGCTTGCCCGCGTCACCGAGATCCTCGCACCTTCTGCCGTCCGCTGACGGCTGGTCGGCTCGGCTTGCGGCTCACAACAGGGATACGTAGCGCCGTAGCGTCCGAGCGTCCACACCGGATGTGACGAGGGGGACGAACTCCGACCCGTGGCCACCGTCCGGGGGCCCGGTCGCGGGCTCCCCCCGGACGTCGCGAGCGGTCCCGTCCTCGTGGAGCACGGAGGACAGCACCTCGTGCTCCTCGGGGAACCGGACGGCGAGATCCCGCTCCCATTCGTCGACGGCCTTGATCTTGATTTCCCGACCGGTCTCGCGGATGGCGCGGACCATCGCCGTCAGGCGCACCCTGCCCTCGGTGGTCATGGCGAAGCACCATTCGTCCCGCTGCTCCCGGACGGCGCGAACGAGCGTTCGTGCCGCTTCGTCCACCGAGATCCACACCTCGGAGAGCTCGATGTCCGGGGCAGCACCGAGCTCGAGGATCCGTCGAAGGATCCAGAACATCCAGTCCCGGTCGTTGCCACGCCCGGTCCGACTGTCGCTGGCGAGCCGGGGAAGCCGGTGGATCGAGACGGGTACGCCATGCCGCTGCGCGGCCGCGACGAGCTTCTCGGCACGCCACTTGCTCTCGACGTAGCCCGAGACCGGCGTGGTCGTCCCGGGCCGGGCGAGCACCTCCACTGCCATCGTCGACACGAAGTGCAGCGGCTTGAGCCACCGCATGGTCGCGAGCTGGAGCAGCTCGTGGGTCCCCCCGACGTTGGCGTTCTTGAGCCGCTCGTACGGGAACAGCGCGTCGACGTGGGCCCCGTTGTGGTAGATGGTGTCGATCTCGTCCGCCAGGCGTCGGTATTCCTGCTCGTCCAGGCCCAGCCGCGGCTTCGCCAGGTCACCGACCACGACCGAGACGCGCCCCATCGACAGGTCGCCGTCGAGGCCGTACTGCTCGAGGTTCGCGTGGAGCCGGTCCCAGGCCTGCGAGGTGTCCCGGGCGCGCACGAGACAGGCGACCTCACCGTCGGTCTGCGTCAGCAGCTCGCGGAGCAGGAACGCCCCGAAGAACCCGGTCGAGCCGGTGAGCAGGATCCGAGCCTCCTGCTGGTGGGCTCGGGGTGGGAGCTCCCCATAGGACGTGGTCTCCCAGTCCTCAGCCGGTGCCCGTTCCGCGTCGCGCGGCGATGCGCTTAGCGGCGCTTCACCCCGCTGCCGGGTGGCGACGACCTCGGCGAGGTCGGCGACGGTCTGGTGCGTGAACAGCTCCCGAAGCGGGATGTCGATACCGAAGGAGCGGCGGACCTGAAACATCAGGCGTGCTGCGGAGAGCGAGTGACCGCCGAGCCCGAAGAAGTTGTCATCCGTACTCACTCGGTCCAACCCCAAGACCTCGGCGAACAACCCACACAACATCTCTTCCCGGGCAGACCTCGGCGCCCGCCCCGACGTCCCCAGCACCTCCGGCGCCGGAAGCGCACCACGATCCAACTTGCCGTTTGCCGTCACCGGTAAACGCTCGAGAACCGCAAATCCAGCCGGAACCAGGTAAGCCGGGAGGCGTTCCCGCAAATGGGCGCGCAGTCGTGGTACCAGGGTTATCATCTCCCGGTTTGCGCCCGGGTTGTTCGCGTGGCTGGACGGATCCGGGCGACGGGTGGTATCAGCGCGATAGACGCCGGACATGACGGCTGGCGCCGCCGTCGTGTCCGGCGTTACGAAGACGACATCATAGTTTTCGTGGCCGGTTTCGGCCCAGGTGCAGAGGACGCGATAGCCGAGACCCCTGCCGAGCTCATGGAAGGCCTCCGGCTCGATGCCGTCGGTGGTGTGGAGCCGGCGGTGGACGTCGGCGACGGAGTTGTTGTTCTCCAGGTCATGTGTCGCGGCCGACTCGCCGCTCACCCGTGGGTTGAGGATATGAGACACCCGTAGCCGGGCCGGCCGGTTCCGTCTGAGGTGCTCGGCCAGCTCCTCGGTGTTCGTGACCTCGTCGCCCCAGGTCAGTCGCGGGATGTCGGCGAGCTGAGCGGCTTCGGTCGGTGCCTTGTGCAGGGTGACGTCATAGCGGTGGCGGGTGAGCTCGTTGTGGTGCCGGCCGCGCTTGATGCGCAGGTCGACAGCGTCGATCTCCGGAAGCTGCTCGGGTAGACCGGCGAAGTAGTCCGGGTCGACCAGGAGTTCCTTCTCGAGTAGGAGGCTGCGCTCGACGGCTCGGCGTACCTGTTCCGGGTCGGCTGTGTGGTCGATGTGGGTCAGCTGCGTCGCGGTGTGGAAACAGCGGGCCAATCGCAGGTTGCGCACGTCTCCGACGAAGACGGCGCCTGCCGGAGCAGTCAGCTGCAGTGCCTTCGACAGGACGTTGGTGAGGTAGTCGACGTTGGGGAAGTACTGGATGACGGAGTTGACGACGACGATGTCGAAGAAGGCGTTCGGTAGACCGTCGGTGACGTGCGCAGGTTGGCAGCGCAGCTCGACCGGCAGCTCCGGGGCGCGGCGTAGGTCTGCGCGTAGCTTGTCGATGACCGGTGCTGAGAAGTCGGTTCCCCAGTAGCTGTCGCAGTCGCGCGCGAGTTGGGACAGCATCAGCCCGGTACCGACTCCGATCTCCAGGATCCGAGCGCCGCGGCCGCGGTGCGACCACAGGTCACGGATGCGCTCGACGGTGGTGTCCCGCCATTCCCGCATCTGTGTCAGCGGGATGGGTTCGCCATCGTAGCTGCTGGTCCAGCCTGAGAAGTCGTCGGTGAACAACGCGGTTCCGAGCTCGGTGTACTCGGTGTCGTAGATCTGTTGCCATTCTCCGATCTGCTCTTGTTCCTGCTTATCGGTGGGGGCGCTGTCGGTGGGTGGTGTGGGGACGATGTAGGCGATCAGGCGGGTGGGATGGGGTGGGTCGGTGCGGGCGATGACGGCCGCTTGTGCCACCTCGGGCTGCGCGGTCAACGCGGCCTCGACCTCGCCGGGTTCGACCCGGAACCCACGGATCTTCACCTGGTCGTCGGAGCGGCCGAGATACTCCAGCATCCCGTCCTGACCCCGGCGGACCACATCACCGGTGCGGTACATCCGGCTACCCGGCGGGCCGAAGGGGTTGGCCAAGAAACGCCCTGCAGTCAACCCACGACGGCCCAGATAGCCACGGGCAAGACCATCACCGGCGACGTAGAGCTCTCCAACCGCCCTGGGCGGAGCGGGCTGTAACGCCGAATCCAGAACATAGGCCTGGGTGTTGGGGTCCGGCCCCCCGATCGGCACGGTGTGACCCGACCACTCCGGCCCAGCTGGCCACAAAGTCGAGTTGACGGTGGCCTCGGTGAGCCCATAAGCAGCGACCACTCGTAGCCGCCCGCACCAACGCGTGACCAGAGCCGCCGGCACGGTCTCTGAACCGGTGACCAACGTCGCCCCCGACGGCAGAGCGCACTCCGCGGGCAACGCACCGACCAACGCCGGAGGCAACATCATGTGCGTGATCTGGTGCTCGGCGAGGTAGTCGGTCAGCTCCGGGCCGGGAACCCGCCGCTCGGTCGGAACCAGCACCAGCCGTGCCCCGGTGCACAGCGCCATGCACAGCTCCCAGACTGCGACGTCGAAACCGATCGAGGCGAACCCCAGCACCCGGCTGTCCGCGCTGACCCCGAGCCGATCGACCGCGGTGGCGACCAGGCTGGCCAGGCCCTCGTGTGTCACGGCCACCCCTTTGGGTCGGCCGGTCGAGCCTGAGGTGTAGATGACGTAGGCGGTGTTGGCCGCCCGTACCGCCCCTCCACGCTCGGTGTCGGTCACCTCCGCGCCGGAACCCGCCGCGCCCGCAGCGTCCACCCTCGAGTCGTCGAGCACCACCAATCGATCGGCGTAGCCTGCCGGCACCACCCCCGCTACCGCGCTGATGGTCACCACCACCGCCGGGTCGGCGTCGTCGAGCATGAACCCGATCCGCTCGACCGGATGATCCAGGTCCAGCGGCAGGAAGGCACCCCCGGCCTTGGTCACCGCCAACACCGCCACCACCGACTCCACCGATCGCGGCAACGCCAACGCCGCGACCCGCTCCGGACCCAACCCCCGAGCCATCAACACCCGAGCCAACCGGTTCGCCCACACGTCGAGCTGCCCATACGACAGCTGCGCATCCTCGGCCACCACCGCCACCGCAGACCCACACCGAGCCACCACCGCCTCGAACAACCCCGGCAACGGCAGCCCCGACACCGTCCGCACCGTGTCGTTGCACTCCACCACCACCCGCCGCCGCTCACCCGCCAACAACACCCCCAACCCACCCACCGACACACCAGGATCATCAACCATCCCCGTCAACAGGTGCACCAGCCGCCGGCCCAGATCCTCGACTGTCTCCCGGCTGAGCACGTCGGGTCGGTAGGAGAGCTCGAGACGGACGCTGTGCTGATCGGGCAGCGCGACCAGGGTCAACGGGTAGTGCGTCGCGTCCCGGATCTGCGTGCCGGTGATCTCGACCTCTCCGGCGCCGTCCCGCCGACCGCCCGGGTCGAGCGGGTAGTTCTCGAAGACGATCAGGGTGTCGAACAGCTCGCCCTGGCCCGCCAGCTGCTGGATGTCCACCAGGCCGAGATGCTGGTGCTCGAACAGGCTCGCCTGCTCGTCCTGGAGTCGGGCGATCACATCGGCCACCGGCTCGTCCCACCGCCACCGCACGCGGATCGGGATGGTGTTGATGAACAACCCGACCATCGACTCGACGCCGGGGATCTCGGGCGAGCGGCCGGACACGGTCGTGCCGAACACCACGTCAGCCCGGTTGGTCATGCGTCCGAGCAACAGCGCCCACGCGCCCTGCACGAGCATGTTCATGGTCAAGCTTTGAGCACGGGCTCGCGCGGGCAGCCCGGTGATGACCTCCGGAGGAAGTTCCACGCTCAGACGATCGAGAGGTGCCGGGGCATCCAACGGTACAGGTGGGGTCAACTGGCCAGGTCGATCCAGACCCGCCAACGCAACCTGCCAGGCGGCTCGCGCGGCGTCGCGGTCCTGCCGCGTCAGCCACGTCAGGTACTCTCGGTAGGGCGTGACTGGGGGAAGGCAGGGCCTCCGGTCCCCCGCCGAGTACAGCTCCAGCAGCTCCCGGAGCACCAGGGGTACCGACCACCCGTCCAGCAGGATGTGATGGACGGTGAGCACGAGACGGTGCTCGTCGGGACCGCACCGGATCAGCGTGGCTCGCAGCAGCGGGGGCTGGGCGAGGTCGAAGCGCTGGAGCCGGTCGTGGGCCAGGAGCTGCTCGACGCGTTCCGCGCGCTCGGCGTCGTCGAGGTCGGAAAGATCGCTGTGCTGCCACGGCAGCCTGGGGTGGCGGGGCACCACCTGCACCGTCTCGCCGGTGGCACGCTCGGGAAAGCAGGCGCCCAGGTTCGGGTGGCGCTCGAACAGCGCCTGCGCGGCCCGGCGCAGTGCCTGCCCGTCCACCGGACCAGACAGGTCGATGAGTTGCTGGACGATGTAAAAGTCCAGCGCCCGCTCGTCGAAGGTCGCGTGGAAGAACAGGCCCGCCTGCAGCGGTGTCAGCGGCAGGATGTCCTCCAAGTCCGGGTAGGCGGCCTCGAGCTCGGTGATCTCCGGCTGGGTGAGGCAGACCAGCGGGAAGTCCGTGGGCGTGTGCCCGCCCGCGGACGGCTGGGCCGCATGCGTGGCGAGTGCGGCGAGCGCCTGGACCCACCGGTCGGCCAGCGCCTGGACGTCGCCGTCCGGGAGCACCCCGTCGGGCCACGACCAGGTGGCGACGAGCCGCGGGCCGCCGTCGCCGTCCTCGGTCACGGCGTCGATCTCCAGGGTGTGCCCGAGCGGCGTCGCAGGGTCGGCCCCGCTGCTCAGCGGCCGCTCGCCGGGAGCCGTCCACCAGTCCCGCGCGTGTTCGGTGCCGGGGAGCCGGCCCAGGTAGTTGAACAGGATCTGCGGCATGGGCGCGTCCGCCAGCTGGGCGGCGGTGTCCGGGTTCAGGTACCGCAACAGCCCGTAACCGACGCCGTCGTCCGGCAGCGCCCGCAGCTGTTCTTTCACCTGCTTCATCGCGTGGCCGAGGGCAGGACCGGCGTCCTGCACCTGCTCCCAGGGGACGTCTCCGGCGTCGAGCCGCGCCGGGAACATCGTGGTGAACCACCCGACGGTGCGGGACAGATCCGCGTTTCCGATGGTCTCCACGCGGCCGTGGCCCTCGAGCTCGACCAGTACGGCGGTACCCGCGCCCTTCTCGCGGCCGCGTCGCCAGTGACCGACGGCCAGGGTCAACGCGGTCAGCAGGACGTCGTTGACACCGGCGTGGAACGCGGCCGGCACGGTGGTGAGCAGCGGTGTCGTCAGCTCGACCGGCAGCCGCGACGTCGTCTGGCGCCGGTTGCCGGCGGTGTCGCGACCCGGGTCCAGGGCGCGCGTGCCCAGGAGGGGGTCAGGCGTGTCCAGCACCTGCCGCCACAGCGCCAGCTCGGCCACCCGCAGGGGGTCGCGGGCCGCTTCCGCAAGCCGCTGCGACCAGCGGCGGAACGAGGTGCCCACCGGCTGCAGTTCCGGATCGTGGCCAGCGGCGATCGTCTCCCACGCCGAGACCAGGTCCGGGACCAGCACCCGCCAGGACACCCCGTCGATCACCAGGTGGTGTACGGCCAGCAGCAGGTGACCGGGGTGGTCCGGCCCGGCGTCGAACCAGGTGAGCGCCAGCATCACCCCGGCCTCAGGGTCGAGCCGGGCGCCGGCCGCCTGCCTCCGCCCGGCGAGCAGGGCCCGGACCTGCTCGCCGGGCAGACCGGCGACGTCCTCCCGGGTGACCAACGCGTCGGCTGTGACCGAGCCGGGTGGGGGCACCTCCAGTGCCCATTCGCCGTCCCCGGTGGCGTGCAGCCGGGCCCGCAGCAGGTCGTGATGATCCAGGAGCGTCCGCACCGCGGCGGTGAGCTGTTCCTGTCCGAGGCGGGCGGGGACCTGCAGCAGCATCGCCTGATGGAAACGGTCAAACGGTCCGCCCAGGGCGCCCCGCCAGCGCATGATCGGCGTTGCCGTAACGAGGCCGACCCGGTCGTCCACGTCGTCGGGCGTCGCCGAGCCGGTGCGCCGGGCGACGGCCGCGAGGCCCGCGACGGTCCGCTGCCGGAAGACCTCGCGGGGTGTGAGTACCAGCCCGGCGCGACGGGCCCGGCTGGCCAACTGGATCGCGACGATGCTGTCGCCGCCGAGTTCGAAGAAGCTGTCGTGGACGCCGACGGCTGGCAGCCCGAGCACCTCGGCGAACAGGGCGGCAAGGGTGCGCTCCGCTCCGGTCGTCGGCTCGGCCTGCCCGACCAGCGCGGTCCAGTCGGGCGCGGGTAGGGCCGCGGTGTCCAGCTTGCCGTTCGGTGTCACCGGCAGCGGCTCGGTCAGCACCACGACCGTGGCGGGGACCATGTAGTCCGGTAGCACGTCGGCCACGAGCTGTCGCAGCGCGGCGGGGTCGAGCGGCCCGTCGACGGTCGTGACGTAGCCGACGAGCTGGCGAAGGCCGGGCCGGTCCGCGCGCGCCACGATCGCCGCCTGCGAGACCCCGGGATGTCGCATCAGCACGTTCTCGATCTCGCCGGGCTCGATCCGGTGGCCCCGGATCTTCACCTGGCCGTCGGCGCGCCCGAGGAAGTCCAGACAGCCGTCGGCCCGCCAACGCGCCCGGTCTCCGGTGCGGTACATCCGGCTGCCCGCCGTTGCATGGGGGTCGGCGACGAAGCGCTCCGCGGTCCGGCCGGACCGGCCCCGATAGCCCTGAGCCAGGCCCCGTCCCGACACGTAGAGCTCCCCCGGGACGCCCACGGCGACCGGGCGCAACGCCGCATCGAGCACGTAGGCGCGGGTGTTGGGGTCCGGTCGGCCGATCGGCACCGGGCTCGTCCAGCCCGGCTCGGCGCTCCACAGCGTGGAGTTCACCGTCGCCTCGGTGAGCCCGTAGGCGACGACCACCCGCAGCCGCTTCGACCAGCGGGCCACCAGCTCCGCGGGTACGGTCTCGGTGCCCACCACGAGAACCGCGCCCTCGGGCAGCTCGCACCCTTCCGGCAGGGCCGCGACCAGCGAGGGCGGCAGGATCATGTGCGTGACCTGGTGCTCGGCGAGGTAGTCGGTCAGCGCCTCGGCGGCGACCCGCCGGTCGGCGGGAACGACGACCAGCCGCGCGCCGACGCACAGCGCCATGCACAGCTCCCAGACCGCGACGTCGAAGCCGAGCGAGGCGAACCCCAGCACCCGGCTGCTCGCGTCGACATCCAGCCGATCGACCGCCGTGGCGACCAGGCTCCCGATGCCGTCGTGGGAGACGACGACGCCTTTCGGCCTGCCGGTCGACCCGGACGTGTAGATCACGTAGGCGGCGTGATCCAGGCCGATCCGGACGTCTGGTCTCGTGTCCTCTAGCCCGGCCAGCTCGACGATGGTCGAGGCGTCGTCGAGCAGCACCAGCTCGAGCCCTTCGACCGTGGGAAGCTCGCCCGCGAGCCCACCCACCGAGACGGCGACCCGTGCCTGCGCGTCGTGCACCATCAGGGCGAGCCGCTCCTCGGGGTGGTCCGGGTCGAGCGGCAGGAACGCGGCGCCGGCCTTCAGGACACCAAGCACGGCTGTGATCATCTCGACCGAGCGGGGCATCGCGACGGCCACGATGTCCCCATCCCGCACCCCTCGGGCGACCAGGAGCCGGGCGAGGCGGTTGGCGGCCGCGTCGAGCTCCGCGTAGGTCAGCTGCTCGGACGCACAGACCACCGCCACGGCATCCGGTGACCATCGGACCTGCCGTTCGAACGCCGCCGTCAACGGCAGCTCGGTCACCTGCCGAACCGGGGCGGCGAACTGTCCGAGGACCAGCCGCTGTTCCTCGGGTGTCAGCAGGTCGACCGAGCTCACCGTCCGCTCGGGGTGGGCGACCATCGCGTCGAGGAGGGTCCGGAACCGACGCCCGTGGCCGGCGAGCTCGTCGGCACCACAACGCGCGGCATCGGCGTCGAGGTCGATCCGCAGGCCGTGGCCGCCGGGTCTGCCGTGCACGGCGACGGACAGGTCGTTGACCGGCCCGAGCGACAGGTTGTGGACGGTCGTCTCCAGCCCGGGGAACCGTGGCCCGTCATCGAAGGTCATGATGGTGGCGGTGGGGCCCACGAGCCCCCACAGGCCATCGGGCACCTGCAGCTCCCGGGCCAGCTCCTCGCCCCGGTAGCGCCCGTGCGTGACCAGCTCGCCGACCTGCCGGGCCACCGACGCCACGAGCTGGGTCGCGGTGGTCTCCGGGCGCACCGCCACGCGTAACGGGAGCATGTTGGAGACCGTGCCGGGCACGTCGCGCAGCTCCGGAACCGTGCGTGCGGTCACCTGCAGGCCCAGGATGAGGTCCTGGACTCCGGTGACGCGGTGCACGTACGCCGCAAGACCCGCGACGAGCAGGCGCGGAAGGCTGGTCCCCGTGGCCGTCGCCGCCTGTCGCCATGCGGCGGTCCGCTCCGCGGAGAGCTCCTGGGTGTGGCGCTCGAGGCGGGTGGCCGGTATCGCCCCCGGCTCCACCAGCCGTGCCGGCTCGGGCCGGTTCGCCAGCTGGGCCAGCCAGTAGTCGCGGTCACGCGCGCGCTGTGGGGAGGACCGGTATGCCGTGTCACCGTCCAGGAGCTGCGACAGTGGCCACGCTCGTGCCCCCGCTCGGGTGGGGCCCACCGTGTACAGCTCGGCAGCTCGGTTGAGGAGCACCTGGAAGCCGTAGGCGTCCATGGCGATGTGGTGGTAGCGCTGGTACCAGAGGAAGCGTCGGGCGCCGAGCCGGAACAGCACATGGGCGAACAGCGGGTCTCGTGTCAGGTCGACGACCTGCGCGAGGTCGGCACGCATCCAGGAGCGGGCTGCTCCGTCCGGGTCGTGCTCGTCGCTGACGTCGAGCACCGGCAGCGTCCATCCCGGCTGCCGGTCGAGGTGTTGGCGTGGCTCCCCGTTCTGCGCGACGAACCGGACGTGCAGGCATTCGGCCTCCTCGACGACCTGACCTGCGGCGGCGATCAGGCGGTCGACGTCGAGGTCACCGCCGATCTCCAGGTACCAGGCGATGTTGTAGTCCGACCTGCCGGGATCGACCTGCTGAGCGAACCAGATGCCGGTCTGTGCCTCGGTCAGGGGCCGATCCGCTCCGTCGCTACCTGGCATGTCGACGCCTTCCTGCCATGAGAGCGTGCTGTGGCTCGGCCGCTGGTCTGCGGAAGCCATCAATAGGGTTACCTGACACTAAGTAAGGCAAAACTAAGAGTCAACCCTTGTGCGCGCGGTCGAAACCTGTTCGGCCGTCGAGTTCGACGTGAGTCCGGTGTCGAACTCGACGAGCACCCCGGGTGTTCGGTTGCTGTGATGCTGGCCGGGGTGGGTGTATGGTTGGTGTATGACGCGCACCAACATCGACATTGATGACGAGCTGGTCGCGGAGGTGATGCGGCGGCACGGTCTGCGGACGAAGAAGGAGGCGGTCGACCTCGCGCTGCGGCGCCTGGTCGGCCCTCGGCTGTCGCCGGAGTTCTTCGAGAGCCTGCGGGGCATCGGCTGGGAGGGTGATCTGGACGAGATGCGTCGCTCCACGGTCCAGGAGATCGAGTGAAACTGATCGACTCGTCGGCCTGGATCGAGTACCTGCGCGACACCGACTCGCGCGCCTGCAACGAGGTCGACCGCCTCTACCACGAGGATCCGGCAGCCGTTGTCATCACCGAGCCGGTCGTCATGGAGCTGCTGGCCGGAGCGACGGACGCCCGGGTGTTCACGCAGCTGGAGAAGCTCACCGGCGGCCTGCGGATGCTGTCGGTCGACGCGACGGTGGACTACCGGGACGCGGCCGTGACCTACCGCGCGGTCCGCGCGGCGGGCGGCACGGTGCGCAAGATCCTCGACTGCCTGATCGCGGTGGTCGCGGTGCGGACCGGTGCCACCCTCGTGCATCGCGACCGCGACTTCGACGTCCTCGCCGCCGCGCTGCCCGACCTCCACGTGTGCTCCCTGCTCTGACCCACCCCCGGGATCACGGCGGTAACCCTCAGCTGACCTCCTCGATCGAGGTGATGATCGACGCCAGCCCTTCGGCGGCCTCGTCGGCGGTGAGGGTGAGCGGTGGCGCGATGCGCAACACGTTGCCGTGCAGGCCGCCCTTGCCCAGCAGCAGCCCGCGGCGGCGGGCCACCTCCAGCGCGGCGCTCGCCAGCTCCGGCGCGGGTTCGCCGGGCGAGCCGGTGTCCGGCCGCACCAGCTCGATGCCGATCATCAGGCCCTTGCCACGGACCTCCCCGACGATCGGTGAGCTCATTGTGCGCAGGCCCGCGAGCAGGCCGGACCCCTGGCGCGCGGCGTTGGCCTGCAGGTTGTGCTCCAGCAGGTAGCGCAGGTTGGCCAGGGCACCGGCCGAGGCGAGCGGGGAGCCGCCGAAAGTGGAGATCGAGTTGGCCCCGAGGCAGTCCATGACCTCGGCGCGGGCGATCACGCCGCCCATCGCGAGCCCGTTCCCGACGCCCTTGGCGAACGTGACGATGTCGGGCACGGCCCTGGGGTGATCGACCCGGTGGGCCTGCCAGCCCCAGAAGTGCTCGCCGGTGCGGCCCCAGCCGGTCTGCACCTCGTCGGAGATCCACAGGATCCCGTGCTCGCGCAGCACCTCGGCGAACGCGCCGAGCAGCCCGTCGGGCCCGGAGGTCATCCCGCCGACGCCCTGGATCGGCTCGGCGATGAACGCCGCGATGGCGCCGGACTGGTCGAGGATCTCGCGCAGGTCGGTCACGCACGCCGCGATGTACTCGCCGTCGGGAAGGCCCGCCCAGGGCGAGCGGTACTGCTGGCCGCCGTGCACGTAGTAGGTCTGGAACGGCGACAGCGACGTCGGCGACCACGACCGGTTGCCGGTGATCGCGATCGTGGAGAACGACCGGCCGTGGTAGCTGTTGCGCAGCGCGAGGACCTGGTTTGACCGGCGCAGCGTGCTGGCCAGCAGCAGTGCGGCGTCGTTGGCCTCGGTACCCGACGTCGTCAGGAAGACCTTGGCGTCGGGGAGCTCGGAGACGTCGGCGATCTGCTCGGCCAGCTCCACCATCGGCCGGTTCAGGTAGAGCGTGGAGCTGTGGATGATCCGGGCGGCCTGCTCGCTGACGGCCTTGGTCACCTCGGGCAGCGCGTGCGCCGTGAGCGTGGTGAGGATGCCGCCGAAGAAGTCGAGGTAGCGCTTCCCGTCGGCGTCCCAGACGTGGCGCCCCTCGCCGCGCTCGATCTCGATCGGCTCGTCGTAGTAGAGCGCCAGCCAGGACGGCAGGACAGCGCGGGTGCGCTCGTAGAGGTTCTCGGGGTGGGACATGCCCTACACCGTCGAACGCGGGACCGGTCGGGGGCAAGTCGCGGCGAGCCGGAGTGATTCAACCGAAGCGTTCGATCAGGTCCGTGGCGAGGAGTACCAGGAACAGGGTGGCGGCCGCGGTGAGCAGCACGTTGGACAGCCAGCCCGAGCGGCCGCGGCGGTCGATGCGCGTGGAGTTGAGCAGCAGGAGCAGCGTGCCGCCGAGGAACGGCATGAACGCCGCGCCGAGCACGCCGTAGACGAGCGTGACGGCGAAGGGCCGGTCGAGGAACAGCAGCGCCATCGGAGGGATGGTGAGCCAGATCAGGTAGCCCCGGAACGCGGGACTGCGCTCGGCGATACGGCCCTGGTACCCCGGGTGGCTCGCGCTGGCTATGGTGCCCGCCGTCGCGTCGGTCTCGGCGCCGGTGCCGTGCGGCAGCCGGATGATCCGGGTCCAGTCTGCGAACAGCAGGCTCACCCCGTTCCACACGCCGAGCAGTGACGTGGCGCTGACGGCGAGGAACCCGATGAGGAACACGATCCGGGACCACTCGCCGTAGCGCTCGCCGAGTTCCGTGCCCAGGGTGAGCAGGCCGGAGTCGTCGGCGGTGATGTTCTGACCGAGCAGGATCTCCGCACCGACCACGAGCAGCGCGATCACGAAGACGGCGGTCAGGACGTAACCGACGGTGTTGTCCAGGCGCATCGTCGACAGCCAGCCGGTGCCGCGCCAACCCTTGCCGAGCATCCAGTAGCCGTACGCGCCCAGCGTGATGGTGCCGCCGACGCCGCCGATGAGACCGAGCACGTAGATCGTCGAGCCGGCCGGCAGGCGCGGCACCAGGCCGCCGGCGAGGACGCCGAGATCGGGGGAGACGAGCACGGCGGTAGTGAGCACCGAGACGAACATGACCCCGGTGAGCACGACCATGAGCTTCTCGAACGCCGCGTAGCGCTGCGCCCACACCAGCCCGAGTCCCACGACGCCGGCGATCATGGCCCAGTACCGCACCGTCAGCCCGCCGAACAGGGCGTTGAGCGGCAGCCCGACGGCCGACATCGCGGTGGCGCCGTAGGCGAGGCCCCAGATCACGATGTAGATCCCGAAGAAGGCGGTGGCCCAGTAGCCCAGCCGCCGCCAGCCGTCGAGCAGGGTGGAGCCCGACGCCAGGTGCCACCGCCCCACCCCCTCGGCGAGCGCCAGCTTGAGGATCGTGCCGAGCACCGCGGCCCACAGCAGTACCGTGCCGAACCGCGCGCCGGCGACCATCGTCGCGACCAGGTCGCCCGCACCGACACCGGTGGCCGCGGCCAGCAGCCCCGGGCCCACCTGCTTGAGTCGGGCCGATCGGGAGGTGGGCGGGCCGTTCTGTGCGGTGTCGGTGGTACCCATGGATCACACCCCTTTCGCTCAGCGTGCCCTAGCCTCGGCGTTCGGAAAAGCCGGTGCCCGGGCGCGCCCGTTCGGCCCGTGTGATGGTGGCGGGCGGAGCAGTGGTGCTGTGCACTGGACGCTAGGTTCCACGCGCACGATCACGGTACGAGCGGTTCACGGGAGCGAAGGTCATGGCGAGCATCGAAGAGGTCCGGGCTGGCATCGCGCTGGCCAACGACAAGGCCTCGGAGAGCCTCGGCGCGCTGCAACAGGCGCATTCCTCGCTCGAGCAGGCCCAGGGCGCGTTGCTGCGGGTCACCGAGGGCAGCGGGCAGGCCGACGTGTCGGAGGCGAACGGGCTGCTGGCCCAGGCTGTGGGCAGCATCACCGAGGTGCTGCAGGCCGTGGCGGCGGCGATCCAGGCCTCCGAGGCCGTCGCGAACCGGCTGTGACCCGATCATCATGACCGACTACTCCCTGGGTGAGATCCGCGTGGTGCTGGCCGAGGTGGCCGAGCAGCTCGGCAGCGCCTACCAGCACGCCGGGATGGCACGTGCCCGGATCGCCGACGCGGTCGCCGTCCTGGCGCGCCTGGGCGAGCAGCACTCCGAGCCGCTGGTGCCCGTTGAGCTGCGCCGTGCCGCCGACGAGCTGGAGCGCGGGCTCGGGCTGATCAGCGGTGGCGCCGCGGCTGTGGCCGACATCGACGCCCGGCTGTAGAGGGATCCCGGTGGCGCGTGAGCAGAGCCGGCGGCAGCGGCGGATCACTGAGGCGTTCGACGCGCTGTGCAATGCGGTCACCCGCGCGCTCGGCGCGGCCGAGGGAGCCCGCGACGCGACGGTGCGGGCGCACGCCGAGACGATGGTCGAGCTGTGGCTGCGTACCGACGGGCTGGACGCGGTCCGCGCCGACTCCGGGCTGCGCGGGGTGCTGGGGAACCCACGCCTGGCCGCACCGGTGGGGCGGGTCGAGGCCGATCGCGCCGAGGCGTTCTCGGGATGGCTCGCCACCGGGCCGCGGCGGCTGGCCGACATCGTCGCCGCGGCCGCGCCGGACGCCGCGGGCCGCGATCCCGAGCAGTGGCTCGGTCAGGTCGGCAAGGTCGACGGCACGGGCCCGGTGCCGTCGCTGTGGTCGATCGGCACGGGGTCGATCGGTGCGGGCCGCCTCCGGAAGGGAGTTCCCCAGGATTTCCCTGTCGCCGTCCCGCTGCTCGACGAGTCACACCTGCAGATCAGCTCCAGCCCCGACGGCCGCGCCCGCGCCGAGGCGTTGGTGGAGGGCCTGCTGTTGCGTGTCATGAGCTACTTCCGGCCCGGCATGGTGGCGCTACACGTCTGGGACGTCGGGCAGTTCACCGGGGCGTTGCCCGGGCTCTATCCGCTCACCCGCACCGGGCTGCTCACCGTGCACGACCCGGGCCGGCTGCCGCAGCTTCTCGAGGAGCTGTCGGACCGGATCCGGCGTGTGCACACCCGGGTGCTCGTCGACGGTCACCCGTCGCTGCGCGCGCTGGCCGACGCGACCGGTGGGCGCAGCGAGCCGTGGATCGTGGCGTTGCTGGTCGGGAACCGGTCGGCGCTGCGTGAGGACGACCACCGCCAGCTGCAGCGCGTGGCTCGCGGTGGGCTCGCGTGCGGCGTGCAGCTCGTGCTGCTCGACGTGCCGATGACCGTGAACGCGCCCGTGGAGACCGTGCACCTGGGCGACGACGGGCGCGCGGTCACGTCCATGACCGGGCCGCATGTCACGGTAGAGCCCGACGCGGCGCTGCCCGCACCCGCCCGCACCCGCGCCTGCCACGCCATCGCCGACGAGCACGAGCGCTGGCGCGGCCGGATCGGGGCGTTCGGTGACCTGCTGCCCCCGCAGGCTCAGTGGGGTCGCCAGCGGTCGGTCGCGGGGCTGCACGCCCCGGTGGGGTTCGCCGGCGGGTTACCGGTGGAGATGGCGCTGGCCGACGCGTCCCCGCACGCGCTGATCGGCGGGCCGAGCGGCTCGGGCAAGACCAACCTGCTGCTCACGATGATCAGCTCGATGGCCGTCCGGTACGACCCGGACGAGCTGGAGTTCTACCTGCTCGACTTCAAGGAGGGCGTCTCGTTCGCCCAGTTCGCCCCGGGCCGCCGGGACCGGACCTGGCTCCCGCACGCGCGGCTCGTCGGCGTCAACATCAACACTGATCGCGAGTTCGGGCTGGCCCTGCTGCAGTTCCTGGCCGAGGAGATGCGCCGCCGCGCCGAGGCCGCGAAAGACCACGAGGTGACCAAGCTCGAGGAGCTGCGTGCCGCCGATCCGAACGGGCGCTGGCCGCGGGTCGTCGCGGTGATCGACGAGTTCCAGTACCTGTTCTCCGAGCGCGACGCCGTCACGAAGGCGGCCACGATCCTGCTGGAGGACGTCGCGCGCCGCGGTCGCTCCCAGGGCATCCACCTTGTGCTGTCCAGCCAGGACGTCTCCGGGATCGAGGCGTTCTGGGGCCGCCCGGCGATCTTCGAGCAGTTCGTGCTGCGGCTCGCGCTGCCCCGGGCGCGCCGCGTGCTGGCCGACCTGAACGACGCCACGCTCGACCTGCCGCGCTGGCACGCCGTGCTCAACCACGAGTCCGGGATCAAGCACGGTAACGAGATCGTGCGCATCCCGAACGCCACCGGCAGGGGATCGGTCGACGAGGTGCAGCGAGCCCTGCACGAGGCCTACCACGCCGGGCGCCCCGAGCCGCGGCTGTTCGACGGGAGCCGGTCCCCACAGCTCACCGAGCTCGTCGCGGAGCTGCCGGCCAGCGGTGACGGGGTGCCGCGCGCGCTCGTCGGGCAGAGCATCGACGTCGCGGGCAGCGCGGCGGTTGTCCGGTTGCCGGCGGCGCCGGGGCGCAACGTCGGCGTGCTCGCGTCGGTGGCGCGGGACGCGGTGCGGGTGCTCGGATCGGCGGCGGGCTCGCTGGCCGGCCAGTTCCCGCCCGGCGCCGTCGATGTCGTCATCGCCCCGCTCGTCGCCGAGGCCGCCGAGCCGGCAGCGCGGCTGGGGGAGTGGTTCGCCGCTGCGGAGCACACCGCCGAGACCGTGGCGCTCGATGGCGTTCGGGCTCGCGTCGAGTCGCTCGCTGCGGAGGTGACGCGGCGGCTCGGCGGTGTCGACACGTGCGCCACCGGAGCTGCATGCGGGGCCGAGCGCCGTCCGGTCGTGGTGGTGCTCTACGCCGCCGACGCCGCCGACACCGTGCTGGAGCGCGAGGGTACCGAGGCGTTGCGCCGGCTGCTGCGGTTCGGTCCGGAGACGGGCGTGCACGTGCTGGGTTGGTGGCGCAGCGTGGCGCGGCTGCGGACGCTGCTGACGATGAGCGCGTCCGTCGACGACCTCGGGGCATGGGTGGCGCTCGACGTCCAGGGGTCGGAGCTGGGGGCGCTGGCCCCGGGAATGCACATGAACTGGTCGCCCCGCGCGGGCCGGGGGTTGTTCTTCGACCGTTCCCAGCACACGATGCCCGAGGTGGTCATCGTGCCGTCGCTGGAGGAGGGACCATGACCGCTGCCCGGGAGTACAAAGACGTGACCGCGGGCCTCACCGCGGCCGCCGACGCCCTGCGAGAGCGCGACCGCGAGTGCGCCGCGGCGCTGTCCCGGCGGCTCGCCCAGATCGAGGATGACATGCTCCGGACAGGCGAGCGTGCGGCGCTGACCCGATTCGGGGTCGAACTGCACTGGGAGGCAGCACTCGATGTGCTGTGGGTGGAGTCGTGGATGGAGTTACGTCCCCGTCCCGGCCCCGACCCGCACGTCGACCCGGCCGATCTCGCCGACCTTGCCGCGCTGGACGTCGAGGTCGAACAGCGGGCCGCCGAGCTGCAGGAGGCCGTGCGGCGCCGCCGATTCGGGTTGCCCCGGCGGTGATGCGCGTCCAGCTGCGCTACTCGTCCCCGTCCGCGTCGTCCCGGGCCAGGAAGCTGGCCAGCCGCTCGACGGCGTCCTCGAACCCGGGGTTGAGGTCCACGAACCGGCGCAGCCGGTCGGCCAGCCACTCGACGCTGACCTGCTCGCCACCCCGTCGCTCGCCGAGTTCCTCAATGCCGCGGTCGGTGAAGTACACGCCAGCCAGGCTAACGAGTACCGCGGCGCCGGTACGACCTCGTACCTGATCCGGTGCTGCACGCGACGGCCGGAAATCATCAGGTGGCATGGTGGCGCCAGCCGGCTCGATCGAGTGCATCGTCGGGCACGTGACGGACAGGGGTCTACTATCGGCCCGCAGGCGGGAAGGACGGGATATGAGTCAGTACGAGTCGGGCCAGTGGGACAGCGAGCAGCGCAACATGACGGTGGACGTCCGCAGGCTGTGGGCGGGTGCGGCGGCCACCGCACTGGTCGCCGCAGGTGCCGGGGTGGCCGGTGTGCTCGCCATCCGGGGGCTGTTGGGCATTCCGATCCTCGGCACGCGCGGCGACGTTCTGGTCAACGAGGCCATCCTCGTGGTCCCCCTCGCTGCCGCGTTCGCCGCCTTGCTGGCCACCGCGCTGCTGCAGCTGCTGGTGCTGTCCACCCCGCGTCCGACGCTGTTCTTCGGGTCGATCTGTTCGGTGGTGATCCTGGTTCTCGTGCTGCTGGTGTTCAGCGGCAGTGGCTCCCTGGACGAGCAGGTGGCAACCTCCCTGCTGTACCTGGCGATCGGGGTCGTGATCGTGTCCCTGCTGTCCGTGGTCGCGCACGCAGCGATCCGCCCCGCGGGTCGTCCCCGCTACCGGTCGGGCAGCTCGGACCAGACCCAGGTCATGCGCCGCAACTACCCCGACGGTCCGTAACCGTCGCGACCGAAGTCGTCCACGGTCCACCTCGCACACCGATTGGTGTCCTCGCAGACCCCGTAGGCGTTGCGAGGACACACAACGGTATGCGAGGTCGTCGCTAGAACCGTGCTGTCGCGCTATGCGCGCGCCCTTCGGAGCTTCTTCCGGGGACATTCCCCGGTCTGCTGGACCAGTTTCTCTCAGCACGCTGGACCCTCGGCGCGGCCCACCCACTGTGGCGGTAGACTTCGCTGTCATGAGTGAGTCGAAAACTCGAGTGGCTGTCGTGTTCGGCGGACGCGGTAGTGAACATGCTGTTTCTTGTGTGTCCGCGGGGAGTGTCCTCAACCATCTGGACAGGGATCGCTTTGATGTCGTGGCTGTCGGCATCACCCGCGAAGGGGCCTGGGTGCTGAGCAGTGACGATCCAGGGGCTCTGGAAGTTCACGACCGGAAACTCCCGGTTGTTGACGACAGCGGGACCGCTGTGGCCCTGCTGGGTGACCCCGCCCGTCGCGCGCTCATACACCTGGAACCCGGTAAGGGTGGCGACGTGTTGTTCGGTGTGGATGTAGTTTTCCCGGTACTGCACGGCCCGTTCGGGGAAGACGGAACCATTCAGGGCCTGCTGGAGATGGCCGAGGTGCCCTACGTCGGCTCCGGTGTGCTGTCCAGTGCTGTCGGGATGGACAAGGAGTTCACCAGGAAGCTGTTGATGACCGAGGGTCTTCCTGTTGGTCAGGTGGCCGTACTGCGGCCCGGTGCCGCGCTGACGATTGCTGACCGGCAGCGTCTTGGGCTACCCGTGTTCGTGAAGCCCGCTCGGTCTGGTTCCTCACTCGGCGTGAGCAAGGTGACCAGCTGGAGCGAGTTGGACGAGGCTGTCGCGCATGCACAGCAGTACGATCCGAAGGTTCTGGTAGAGGCTGCGGTGTCGGGACGGGAGATCGAGTGTGGTGTCCTGGAGTTCCCGGATGGCCGAATAGTGGCGAGCCTGCCCGCGGAGATACGGATAATCGGAAATCACGACATCCAGCCCGAGTTCTATGACTTCGACGCCAAGTACCTTGATAACGTGTGTGAGTTTGATGTACCGGCGAAGCTGGACGACGCAGTGGCTGAGCAGCTGCGGTCGACTGCGGTGGACGCTTTCCGGGCGCTCGACTGCCAAGGCTGCGCGCGCGTCGACTTCTTTGTGGATGCGAACGGTCGGCTAACGATCAACGAGGTCAACACCATACCCGGCTTCACTCGCGTCTCGATGTTTCCGCAGATGTGGGCAGTCACCGGGGTGGACTACACGACGCTGTTGACGACCTTGGTTGAAACCGCCCTCACCCGGGGGACCGGACTTCGGTAACAGATTATGATGTGCGGCGTTCGTGGCCATCGCTGTCGCGGTGGTGGAGCGTAGCCGCCCGCCGTTGTGGACATCTGATGCGCTCGAGTCTAACATCAGACGCATGCGGACTACCCTCGATCTTGACAGCTCCGTCCTGGAGCAGCTCAAGGAGCTACAGCGCCTGCAGAAGAAGACACTCGGGCAGGTTGCCTCCGAGCTGCTGGCCAAGGCGCTCGCCGACACCCCGGCGGCCTCGGGCCCTGCAGCACTGGCGTGGACCGTGCAGCCGATGCAGGCGCGCGTCGACCTCGAGGACCGCGACGCCGTACAACAGCTCCTCGACAGGGGCTGATGAGCGAGCGCACTACCGAATCATCAGCAGAACGTCGTGTGAAGTTCCGGCCGAGCGTAGCGAGGGAAGTCGATGACCGTCACCGTTGACGCCAACGTTCTGTTGTATGCCTCTGACGGTCATAGTCCGCGGCATCGCACTGCGCGCGACCTGCTGGAGCGGCTGGCCGCGGGGCCAAGTCTCGTGTATGTGTTCTGGCCTGTGGCGATGGCGTACCTACGGATCTCCACACACCCGAGCGTCTTCGCGAACCCGCTGGACCCTGACGTAGCCCGAGTCAACCTCGGCAGCCTTCTCGACCGCGCCCATGTCCGGTGTCCAGGTGAGCGAAGCGGGTTCTGGTCGGTTTACCAGGACACCGTCGACGGGGACGTCATCCGGGGCAACCTGGTGACGGATGCGCATATCGCGGCGCTGATGCGTCAGCACGGAGTGGGCACCATCTGGACCGCCGACCGCGACTTCCGGCGTTTCACTGACGTCACTGCTCGCGATCCCTACGTCGAGGCGAGCAGCTGAAAGTGGGCCCAGACACCCGATGACAGCGCACTCGCGACGGCGTGTCGCCGGTCCTCCGCGCTGCTGATTGTCGTGATCGACGTACGCGGTACGTGAGCTGCGCAAGCGCAGCTCACGTACCGCAGGGCTGATCACCGCTGATACTGGCGGCGCAGGATGCCCTTCAGCGCAGGGACCTCACATCTGTCGGCGCCGCACACTCTCGGTGATCCCGCGCCGCTCCAAGAAGGCGAGGAGCAGCACCAACCCGACTACGATCAAAATTCCGCGGAGCATCGGTCATCCCTTCGACGAACGGTCACGACATCTCATGGCCCGTGTTGGCTGGTCTCGATCCAGCCGCGGGCACGGAGGGCAGCCTACAGCGGCACAGCCTCTGACGCGGGCGGATTCAGTACCCGTGATCCGTTAGCTGGTGCGTGGGGAGCGTGGTGGCTGCTCCGTCGAGGCCCTCGTCCCGGTGGTCAGGGTCTCCTGGACGCCTCTCGTCGGTACAACGCGGGTAGTTCCAGGTGCTGTGCCGTCCCGTGGCCAGAGCCGCACGTCCCGCGCCCCGCTCTGGGCCGCACCGGCGCAGCTGGCCGACAGCGGCGGCGCCAGGCGCGTGCCTGCCGTTTCTCATAAACTGCGAAGTCGATGGGCGACCCCTACTGGGAGGCGTCGATGACGATCACCGTTCGAGCCGAGCTCCGGGTGCTTCCTGACAAACGCGAGGAGTTCGTCAACGTGGCGATGGCCCTGGCCGAGGCCACCTCGGACGAGGTCGGAACCCTACGCTACGACTGGTACAGCTGTGCGGACCCGAGAGCTTTCGTGGTCATCGAGGAATACACCGATTCTGCTGCGGCACTGGCTCACAACCAGCGTTGCGAGGCATTTCTGCGCACCCTTGCTGAGCTTGCGGAGATAACCTCTGCCCACCTCCACGGCTGCCTTGGGCCAGAACTTGAGGGATGGGTCGCTGAGCATCCTTTCGCCCATGCCCACCCGCCCATGTGTCAGGAAAAACCTTCCCCGCGCCCGTCATGAGGAGCGACGTACTCGCGGCGCACCCCGTACCGTACGGCGCGGTCGGTATCGCCCTCGGTGAACACCGCTGCTGGCAGCGAACACGGCCCCGGGACGGTGTCACCGCGTCCTAGCGTTGGTCCTCCGAACTCCGAATCGAGAGGACGCCCACAATGTTTATCCTCACCTCGACATCCCCGCAGCGCCCGGCGCCCGACCCGCACCCGACGCCAGAGCCGCGACCACGGCCGGCGCCCCCACCCCCACCCCCGTCACCGCAACCGCTCCCACCGGCGCTGCGCGGCCCTGTCCTGCACGCGGCACCCGCGGTCGGCAGCGCGCTCGACCTGGTGCTCGACCGGCTCCTCGCCGAGCGGATCGTGTTCCTCGGTTCCGAGGTCGACGACGACGCCGCCAACCGGATCACCGCCCAGCTGCTGCTGCTCACCACGGACGACCCGAGCCGCGACATCACCTTCTACATCAACTCGCCCGGGGGATCGGTCACTGCGGGGATGGCCATCTACGACACGATGCAGCTGATCGAGCCGGACGTCGCGACGTGGGCGGTCGGTTTCGCGGCGTCGATGGGGCAGTTCCTGCTCTCGGCCGGTACGCCAGGCAAGCGACATGCGCTGCCGCACGCGCGGATTCTCATGCACCAGCCCTCGGCTGGGATGGGCGGAACGGCCAGCGACATCGCCATCCGGGCGGGGGTGTTCGGGGCGATGAAGCGCCAGATCGCCGAGCTCACCGCGCAGCACACCGGCCAGACCGTCGAGATGATCACCGCCGACTCCGACCGGGACCGCTGGTTCACCGCGCCGGAGGCGCGCGACTACGGCCTGGTCGACCACGTCGCCGGCCCCTGAACCCCGCCCGACGGGGTTCAGCTGACAGTGTTCACATGCGTCGGCGTCGCACGCTCTCTCGGATCGCGCGCTGCTCCACGATGCCGATGATCAGCACCAACCCTACGACGATCACGATTACCCAGAGCCACCATGGCACGGTGAACTCCTCTCGAAGACGCGGTCCGGCACGTGTGTCGTGCCATCCTGGGACGATGCGGTGGACGGTGCGGGTCGCCACACCTGGAGACGTCGCCGCCGTGGCCTCGATCCACGTGCGGGCATGGCGGGCAGCCTACCGGGGCATGGTCCCCGACGAGGCGTTGGACGGCCTGGTGGTGGACCGGTCTGCGGAACGCTGGATGTGGATGGTCACCGCCGACGCCGACGAGTCGCATGTCTTCCTTGCCGTCGACGGCTCCCGGACCGGTGCCTTCTGTAGCGTCTGCCCGGTGCGTCTGCCCGAGCGCGACGCGCACCCGCAGCGTCCGACCGGTGAGCTGGTCACGATCTACGCCGACCCCGCCTGGGCCGGCACCGGGGCGGGTAGCGCGGTGCACGATGCGGGTCTCGAGCACCTGGCGTCTCGCGGCTTCGGGCACGTGGTGCTGTGGGTGCTGGAGGCCAACCAACCGGCGCGCTCGTTCTACGCACACCGTGGCTGGTCGGTCGACGACGTACGCGACGACTTCGAGATCGGCGGCCGTCGGTTGACCGAGGTCCGCTACAGCCAGCGCCTGGAGCCCTGCGACCGGGTGGGTGCGTCACGCTGGTCCACCGGAGGGCGCTAGCGTGGAGCCATTCGCGAGTTTCTGCATCGGATGGAGAAGGCACTCATGCGCGTCGGCGTGCTCACCGGGGGCGGCGACTGTCCCGGACTGAACGCGGTGATCCGGGCGATCGTCCGCAAGGGCGTCCCCGAGTACGGTTACTCGTTCGTCGGGTTCCGTGACGGCTGGCGGGGGCCACTCGAGGCCTCGACCATGCCGCTCGACATCCCGGCCGTCCGCGGCTTGCTCCCACGCGGCGGCACGATCCTCGGGTCGTCGCGCACCAACCCGTTCGCCATTGAGGACGGTGTCGAGAAGATCCGCCACAACCTGCAGAACCTCGGCGTCGACGCGCTGATCGCGGTCGGCGGCGAGGACACGCTCGGGGTCGCGACCAAGCTGCACGAGATCGGCGTCAACGTCGTCGGGGTGCCCAAGACGATCGACAACGACCTGTCGGGCACCGACTACACCTTCGGTTTCGACACCGCGGTGACCATCGCGACCGAGGCCATCGACCGGCTGCACACCACCGCCGAGTCGCACCACCGCGCGTTGATCGTCGAGGTCATGGGCCGGCACGCTGGCTGGATCGCCATGCACTCCGGGATGGCGGGGGGTGCGAACGCGATCCTCATCCCCGAGCTGCGGTTCGACATCGGGCAGGTCTGCAAGTGGGTGGAGTCGCGGTTCCGGATGGACTACGCGCCGATCATCGTCGTCGCCGAGGGTGCCCAGCCCAAGGAGGGCGACGAGGTGCTGCTCACCGGCGAGAAGGACGCCTTCGGTCACGTCCGGCTCGGCGGGATCGGGGACTACCTGGCCCGCGAGATCGAGTCGCGCACCGGCAAGGAGGCCCGCACCACGGTGCTCGGCCACGTACAGCGCGGCGGCACCCCGACCGCACGCGACCGGTGGCTCGCCACCCGGTTCGGGCTGCACGCCATCGACGCCGTGCACGAGGGCAAGTGGGGGCAGATGACCGCCCTGCGCGGCACCGACATCGTCACCGTGCCGCTCGCGGAGGCCACCAAGGAGCTCAAGCTGGTGCCGCCGTCGCTCTACGCCGAGGCCGAGGTCTTCTTCGGCTGACCCCCGCATCGCGGCGCACGTGGTTTGGGGGATTGATGTCCCTGTGGTGATCGACTCTTCACTGGGCGTTGGCGATGTCCTCGCGCGCTCATTGTGGTCCTCGCAGACCCCACGGACTCTGCGAGGACCACAATCGGCGCGCGGATCGCCTTCTTGCCGGTCTGTCACATCACCGATCGGCAGCGTGCGTACCGCGCTGGGCGCATAGAACGCCGTTCGGTCATCTCGCTGGCTTGTGTCCCTGTGGCCGACGTCGACCGCGCCAAGGCGTTCTATGTCGGCCGGGTTGGTTTCCACGCCGACCATGACCACGCCTGAGCGGCACAACCCTTTCCAGGGACAGCCGTGCTATGAAGACTGCGACCACCGCGCCATGATGTCCCAAGGATAGGGAGAGCATGACCACCATCACCACTACGATCGCCGCCGACCAGCACGTGGCCACCCTGATCAACGTGTTCACCGTGACGCGCGAGACCCAGCAGCAGCTCGTTGACCTGCTCGTCGAGGCCACCGAGCAGGCGATGCGCCATCGGCCCGGCTTCGTCTCCGCCAACATCCACGCCAGCCTCGACGGCACTCGCGTCGTCAACTACGCCCAGTGGTGCAGCCGCGAGGACTTCGAGGCCATGCTGAGCGATCCCGTCGCTCGGCAGCACATGAGCGCCGCGGGTGACCTCGCCACCGCCGAGCCCCACTTGTATCAGGTCGCCTCGGTCCAGCACGCTTAGCACCATGCCCCTTCCCGATGCCGTGACCCTCACCCACCACAACAGCTCCGACGCGGCCCTGCTCATGGACGAGCTGTGCGACGCCTACGCCGATGCCTATGGGACGGTGCCGGGCGAGGACGCAGACGAGAAGTCCAGCGCCTTCCGGGAGCGGGCGACGGCGCCGCTGCGCGCGGTTGACTACGCACTTGTGACCGCGCGTGTCGATGGCCGGCTCGTCGGCTTCGCCTTCGGCTACAACGTGCGCCCGGAGCGGGGCTGGTGGGACGGGCTGTCCCCGGAGCCACCGGCGGGCTTCACCGAGGAGACCGGCCACCGCACCGTCCTGCTGGCTGAGATCGAGGTACGCCGCGCCTGGCAAGGTAAAGGTGTCGGCCGGGCGGTGCACGACGCCTTCCTGTCGCAGCGTTCCGAGGAGCGGGCGACGCTCGCGAGCAACCCCGAAGCCACCGACACACACGCGCTGTACGAGCGCTGGGGATGGCAGAAGATGGGCGTGGTGCCGGGAAAGCCGGACTCATACTACCCTGAGTATGTGCGTTTCGTGCTGCCGTTGCCGCTCCCCGCGGTCGAAAAGTAGGAGACCAACTGTTCGTCGAGTTCACGGACTGGCTGGGTTCGTTCCCACGGAGCCAGCAAGCCGCGCACGCTCGTGATGCGCTCAGCGATCCGCTGTGAGCCGCTTCCCGCGGTGCGACGGGCAACATCGGCGACGAGGCTGCTGGCTTCGGTGATCTCTGCCTGCTGAATGCGTGCCTCGGCCTGAAAGAGCAGTCCAAATGTGTAGTTATGCACGTTCGCTGGGTCAGCCAGGGTCAGTGACTTGTCAAGCGCATCTATTGCGACATCAGGACGCCTGAGCTTGAGGGCACATTCGCTTTCGGTTGCCCAATAGAAGGACTCATCGTAGAAGTACCACCAGGCAGCGGTCGGTTCATCTGCCGGAGCTGCGTGGAGGGCGGCGCATTCCCGGTCAAGGGTCTCCCGGCATTTGTCCGCTTGGTTGTCGGCTGCGTACGCCCGGACAGCCACGTCGGCAGCGTAAGCGCGGGCCAGTGGGCTATGAGCCTGTTCGGCCCACACGGCGGCGGCCACGGCGTGGTCGATGCCGACGCGCGGCTTGCCCTGCCAGGTGGCGAGTTGACTCATGGTGCACAAGATGTAGGCCACCAGCTCGACGTTCTGGGCCTCGTGGGCGGCGGTGCGCGCATCGTCGTAGTAGTGCGCGGCGCTGCGGTAGTCGCCCATGTTGAAACACAACCAGCCGAGGAGCTGGGTCAGCTCGGCGTAGGCGGAAACGGCGCGCGGCTGGAGTTCCGCTGGCGCTGCTCGGGCCAGCCGCCGCGCCAGCTGCCGGTGCCCGATGACGCTGTGCAGGGTGAGCTGCGGACCGATCGCATCGCCTTGCTGTCCGATGCTGGTGATCATGCGCTCGACGTAGCCGAGGGCTGCCAGGTCAAAGCTTTCCGGATGCTCCAGGACCCGGGTCACGCGGTTGTGTTCTTCGGGGTTGAGCATGTCGAACAAAGGGGTGACCGCAGCGAGCGTGTAAGCCGCGCTCAGCTTGGCGAGTAGGTCGCGTCGGTTCACGGACGGATCGAGCCGCTGCATCCACATCACGATCACCTGAATGAGTTCAGTGAAATCAACTTCGTGTAGCTGTTGTAGGAATAGGGTGGCGTCGCCCGGCAAGAGCAACGCTGCGCTGTCCAGTCTACACCCACCGGACGGCGCAGCGGGCACCTTGCTGGCGGCAGCGGGCGTGTGTGGGTGGGCTGCTGCATCAAGGTGTCGAAAATCCGGTAGGTCAGCGAGCAAGTCACTCACCGCGCACTCGTACAGCTCCGCCAGCCTGCTGAAGTTGTCGAATTCAGGGGCGTGCCCGGTACTGCTCGGCCAGAGCTCCCAATACGAAAATGCCTTGAACGTCTTGAGCTCATCGGGCCAGCGCTTGTTCCACTCGTCGGCGGCCTGGGCTTGGCTCCAGCCGTGGGCGTGCCGGAAGGCCGCCCGGGCATTGAGCTGGAAGCGCTTCCGGAGTGCCGCTGCTATCTCCACCCAGGAGGCCCCCGAGGTGCGCAGCGCTCGTACCAGCTGCTCGCGCTGCTGCTTCTGACTGCATAGCTCACTCATCGTGCCCCTCAGTGCTTGCTCACCGTCCGTGCAGCCTGCGCTCCTGCAGGCTGTTCCCGGCAGAACGCTACCGGCCGTCAACGGTCCACCTGGCGCGCCCCCGACCAGGGCGGAAATTCCCCCTGCCGTTGGGAGGAAGATGGCTGAGAAGTGGCGATTGCTTGGGGTGGGGCTGGCATCCGGGTGGGGAGCACAGTACTCGTGTGGCCCCAGGGTCGGGTCTGACGAATCAAGACGCACCGCGGCGCAGCCAATCCCCCAGGCTGTCGAGCCGATCCCCCAACCGGTGTGATCTTGCGTGTCCCCGGCCCTGGGTGCCATCCCTCATGGTGTGAGCACAGAAAGTTGGGCGTTGTGTTGTGTGTCTTTGTGCCTGGTTGCGGAGACGGATGTATCGGGGGAGGCATCGGCCGGGCAGGGGTAAGCGGATCTATCGGCAGCGATATCCGCAGGGGCGAAGGCACGGACGGCGATGGTAGGTGACATGACCTATAGGGCGTGCCCAGCGAGGGCGACTGGCACGTCCTTCTAGAGCTCCGTCCCGTGGACCTGTTCACCGGCGAGGAAGGTGGCGAGTACCGTGAGGTCGGGGATCTGTTCCGGTGCAGTTTCGGTGGGGTCCCCGGAGAGCACGACGATGTCGGCGTACTTGCCCGGGGTCAGTGATCCGACGATGTCGTCGGCGAACAGCTGGTAGGCCGCATCGATCGTCTCAGCTCGCAGTGCCTGGTCGACTGTCAGTCGTTCGTCCGACGCGAGGACGCTCCCGTTGCGGCTTGTGCGGGTCACTCCCACAGAGATGTTGCGCAGTGGCTCGTCCGGAGTCACCGGTGCGTCGTTGTGCATGGAGATGCGCACTCCCGCACGGACGGCGGACCCGGCCGCGGCCCATCGCGCGCCATGGTCGGGCCCGAACAGGTCGTCGACAAGGACGTCGCCCCAGTAGTAGAGGTGATCAACGAACAAGCTGCACGTAACGCCGATCTGTGCAGCGCGCGCAAACTGGTCCGGACGCATCGCGCCGCAGTGCTCCAGTCGCAGCCGGTGATCGTCACGGGGGTGGTGGCGGAGCAGGTCCTCCCAGGAGCCAAGGACCATGTCGATCGCGTCGTCGCCGTGCGAGTGGCAGGAAAGCTGCCAGCCGAGGAGGAAGTACGCCTCGTTGATCTCGTCGAGCTGCTCGCGGGTGTAGTTCGTCGTGCCGCGATGCCCGGGAGGCAGCCCCATCGCCTGAGTGGCGGGAGTGTCGAGGTACGGGAAAGACGTGGCGATGTTACCAACCCACGGGGAACCGTCCGACCAGGTCTTGATGCCGATCTGACGCAGCATGTCGTCCCCGTTGTCGAGGGTGGTGTCGCTATGCAGCGCGGGGCTTGACATTTCATAAAGACGCAGTCGGGTAGTCAACGCACCAGCCGCCTGCGCCGTATTCAGGGCGTCTCGATCCTGCGGGTTGAACGCCATATCGCTCACCGTCGTGATCCCGGCCGCGTTGAGTTGTCCGCAGTACTGACGCAGTCTTTCGGTGATCGGCCCGAGGGTGCGCAGCACCGGCGCGAGGATCACCAGGAGGGTGCCTGTCTCGTGTCCGACGCCACTCAACTCGCCATCATCGTCGTGTCCCCATGATGCGCCCGGTGGGTCGGGTGTCTCCCTGGTGACTCCGGCCGCCTCAGCGGCCGCGGAGTTGAAGTACACCGCATGCCCGCTGTTGTGCACGATCACGAGCGGCGTGGACGGCGCGATCTCGTCGAGGACGCGTCGGTCGATCGGTGGGAGACCTTTCTGCAGCAGCGGGTCCCAGCCGTTGAAGTAGGCGCCTTCCGTGCCACGATCAGCAACCTCGCGGCGGATGGTGTCCAGCACCGTGCTGGCATCGCCGATGATCACTGGTCGGATGTCCACGAAGGTCTCGGCGAGAGTCGTCGCTGCAGCCGTGGGGTGCCCGTGTGCCTCGATGAAGCCCGGCATGATGCATGCAGTGTCGAGATGGACGGTTCGAGCGTCCGGAAGCGCGGTACGAGCAACTTCGATGTCGCCGACAGCGACTATTTTCCCCCGTGAGACGGCGATCGCGCTGGCTCGTGGTTGCCGATCATCCATTGTGAGAACGCGGCCGCGCAAGATGAGATCCTCGGTCATGTTAGCCTCTCCGACGCGTCAATACACCGTGGCGTGAACTCGGTTCGACGGGATGGGCGTGTCAGTGTGTGAGTCGCTCCAGGATCCACGTGGCGAGCGAGGCCGTGATCGCGCTGTGCGGTGAGTTCTGGTCGTCGCAGATGAAGTCGTCCAGGTGGCTCCTCTCGGGCGGCAGCGTGGAGATGTCCGTGTACAGGTCGATTGGCCAGGTGACCGGGTCATAGTCGAGGGCGACCGCGCTCACCGAGGGGACGAAGCAGCCGTCGCGGTACTCTTCCCTGATCTCGGCTTTGAGTGTGTCTGCGATCTTGCCGAAGGAGTCGAGCGTGCCTCCGGGTGCACCGTCGAACGCCGGCACCCAGGAGGTGTCGGACGTCCTGCGCTGGAGCCCGACGTGCATCCCGCCGATGCGCTGGTGATTCCCGTTGTCGGGTTGGATGCGCGCCGTCGCGCTGGCGACGATGAGCAGCAGATTGAGCTTCCAGTCGAACGCGACGTCGCCGGGCTTAAGGTTTCGTCCGGTGCCGTTGCCTGTACCGTTGGCCACGCCAAGCTTGCGGGGCTGCGCCGGAAATGAACTGATGTTGTTCAGGTCGGTGAGAAACTGCTGGCGAAGCGGGCTGGCGGTGGCGACCAGGCCTGAGTATCTCGCATCCGGTACCCAGGCCCAGAGGAGCTGCTGGGCGGCGGGGCTGCGGATCAGGTCGGCCTGCGAGGGGGTGTTGTTCGCGCTCTTCGTTTCGAAGAAATAGGCCATCTGCTGGAGGATCAGCGGGATCCACGCGCCGTTGTGCGGTGAGTCGTAAGAAAGGTATGTCTCGGTACGGTGGTCCTCGCTATCGGTTTCCATCCGGGCAAGCGCGTAGCGGGTGACCATGCCGCCCATGCTGACACCACCGACGATCAACCCCGCGTCTCCCTGCTGCTCCTGGATGACCCGGCGGATGCAGCTCACCGCGACCCCGGCGTTGGCCTGGATGTAGGTGTGTCGCTCGTCGAAGCCGAGCAGGACGATGTCCACTCCGGCGGCGAGCAGCTGGTCGAAGAGCCGGTGACCGTCGGGGTCGTACGGTGCGTTGACGTGGTTCCACAGGCCCGGCAGGTCGCTGGGGCCGTAGTTGAACCCGTCCGCGAAGATCATCGGTCGTACGAGGGCGCTATGGCCTTCGCCGTAGTAGACGGCAGCCCGTCCGGTCGCCAGCTCGTTCTCGTAGGACTCGCTGGCCGTCAGCTCCCACTCCACGTCGGGCTCGCGGGTCCCGCTGGTGGACTGAGTGGGAGATGTCGCGAACCAGACGCTTTTTCCGAATCTGTCGACGAGCTCGGCTTCTTCCTGGGCGGTGAGCGCTGCGGCTTCCTTGGGGAATGCCTCGACATCGATTCTGGCCTGCTCTGACACAATATCCACCTCACGCTTCCGCTCGCCAGTCGTAAATTGGTGCATCGGGTGTGCGAGTGCATTTGTCAGGTGCCGAAATTACGGCATGTGTTAGATCCACTCAACCCGCCGATGGCATGAACGACAACATCACCGATGGGTGATGGCGTTGCGGTATGTGATGACTTTGTCCGGTCGTGTTGGCACGTCAGTCGCTGGGTGCTGCTTCGGCTGCTCGTTTGAGGGCGTTGAGCCTGCGGTCCCACGTGGCTGACAGGTCGGCGAGCCACCGAGCGGAGGCGTCCAGCGGGTCCGGGCGGACCGAGTACAGCACTTCTCGGGCCGCCCGGACCCTCTCGACCAGGCCCGCCGTCTCGAGGACCTGCAGATGCTTGACCACCGCCTGTCGGGACACCGGCAGATGGCCGGCGAGGGTCGTCGCGCTGGCCCGGCCGGCATCGACGAGGACGTCGAGGAGGTGGCGGCGCGTCGGGTCCGCCAACGCGGCCAGGACGCTCCCAACCTCCTCGACCATCTCCACGGAGGCCTGGTCAGTGCTCATGCGCTGACGCGCTCGGCGTCGCGCTTGGCGTAGCCGAGCTGCTGCTCCCAGCCCTCTGTGTTCTCCTCGATGGCCGCCGCGCGGCGTTCGGTCGGCACGGGGAGAGTGGCAAAACCGCTCTCGAGGACCCGCAGGAGCGTGCCGCCGTCCTGCTCGGTGAGAAAGAACTCCACGAGAGTGGAGTTGTCATCAGCAGGCACTTGGCCGTCGCCAGTCGACCGGAAAGACACGTGATGCGGGGGGTCGGCCGACACCGGCAGCACCGGGAAGCGCCCGTAGCGCGGGTCTTCCACGATGACGAGGTCTCCCTCCCGGGTGATGGTCTAGGAGGGCGCTGAATAACTCGGTTCGGAGCCGCACTGCAAGCCGCTGACCTGCGTCTTTGTGCGCCAAGTTGAGCCGAAACAGGGGTTTTTCATCGCCCTCCTAGCCGGAGCGGTCTCCGTCCCCGATCCACCAGCCCGGTTCGCTCACCAGGTCCCACACCCGATCGAGGGGCGTGTTGATCAGGATCTCGCGCTCGATCCGGTCGGCGTTCTCGTGTGCAGTGCTCATAACGACCTCTCTAGTCTCGACGAAGTGCTACCGGATGGTTGCACGTCCTGGCATTAAACGCAACCACCGGGTAGCACCTGCGCAGCGTGATGGAGCGGAAGGGCTCTGACGCTGCTTACCCTTGCCGCGGTCGAGTAGAGCAGCGTTCTGTTGGCTAATGGTGCAGCGAAAAGTGGATTAGGCTGCCTTGATGGAGCCCCTCGTCGGTCGCAACGCGGAGCCGGTCGTCACCGAGATGCGCCGATCCGGCCGGGTTCCTTGTCGCCCTGCTGCGGCCGTCGGTGATCGATGAGTTCCAGCGTGCCGGGAAGGACCTGCTCCTTGCTGTCAAGCAGGTGGCGGATCGCGACCGCACCCGAGGCCAGCTCCTGCCACGACGTGAGCGAAGCGGCATTCCAAGATCGTCATCAACGACCGTGTGGAGCGACTGGACGGTCGACCTTATGCACTTCCGGTTCACCGTCGGGATCGTCGTGCATGCCGGGCCGCACGTGCTGGCGCTGGGTGAGCGACTGTGGGCAGTGCCGGTGACAGCGGTGTGACGCTCGGACTGAACGTATCGCACAGCGTCGTGACCGTGCCTGACCTCGGGTGGTGAGACGCGCAGCCTGGGGTCGGATCGGCTGGTTGGTAGCCTGCGGTTCCGTGCCCGCAGTCCCGCTGGAGACCCTGAACCTGATGTTCGACCGCGCTGTCATCGACGCCCTGTTCCCGTCCGACCTGCCCGAGCCGGAGTACTGGGAGCAGCGTTATCCGCGGCGCGCGCTGCCCGAGGGCGCCGAGGTCACCCGGTTCGGCCCCTCGCCCACGGGGTTCGTGCACATCGGCGGGGTCTACGTGGCCACCATCGACCGTGACCTCGCCCATCGCTCGGGCGGGGTGTATCTGGTGCGGGTGGAGGACACCGACCAGTCCCGCGAGGTCGAGGGCGCGCTGGCCCAGTTCGCGCGGGCGTTCGACTACTTCGGCATCCCCGCCGACGAGGACGACACCGGCGGTGGCTACGGGCCCTACCACCAGTCGGCGCGCGAGTCGATCTACCTCACCTACGTGCGGGAGCTCCTGCGTCAGGCCAAGGCGTACCTGTGCTTCGCCACCGAGGCCGATCTCGCCGACATCCGCCGGCGCCAGGAGGCGGCGAAGGTGCCCACCGGGTACTACGGCGACTGGGCGATCTGGCGCGACGCCGATCCGGCCGCGGTCGGTGCCAAGCTGAACGAGGGCGTCCCGTACGTGGTGCGGTTCCGCTCACCGGGTGAGACCGGGGCCCGGGTGTCGTTCGTCGACGCGATCCGCGGCACGCTCGAACACGAGGCCAACCGCAACGACGCGGTGATCCTGAAGTCCTCCGCCAACGCCCTGCGCCTGCCCACCTACCATTTCGCGCACGCCGTCGATGACCATTTGATGCGGGTCACCCTGGTGATCCGGGGTGAGGAGTGGATCTCCTCGGTACCGCTGCACCTCCAGTTGTTCGACGCGCTCGGTTTCGAGCCGCCCACGTACGCCCATATCGCCCCGCTGCTGAAGCAGATTCCCGGCGGGAAGCGCAAGCTGTCCAAGAGCAAGGACCCGGAAGCCAACGTCGACTACTACATCGAGGCGGGCTATCCGGTCGAGGCCGTTCTCTACTACCTGCGTGGACTCGCCAACGGCCGCCTGGCCGAGCTGCCACTGGCCGACGCCCTGGCTGCGCCGCTCCGGCTGGAGGAGTGCGGGGTCGCCGGCCCGCTGGTCGACCTCGTCAAGCTGGAGGACATCAGCGCCGACCACATCGCCACGCTTACCGGGGAGCAGGTTCTCGCCGCCGTCCGGACGTGGGCGCGTGGCTACGATCCTGAGCTCGTCCCCGTCCTGGACGCCGAGCGCGACCTGGCGCTCGTCGCCCTGGCGGTGGAACGTGACGGCGTCGAGAACCCGCGCAAGGACCTCCGGAAATGGTCCGACTTCCGGTCCGCCTACGGGTTCTTCTTCCCGCAGCTGTACACCCTCGTCACAGCCGATGACGATCGTCTCGGTGGCCTGGCTCCCGAGCTGGTCCAGGCCCTCGCCGGCGACTTCGCCGACGGTTACCAGGAGCTGGACGACCCGCAGGAGTGGTTCAACCAGATCCGCACCCTCGCGGCCAAGCACGGCTTCGCCGCGAACGCCAAGGAGTACAAGAAGAACCCCGACGCCTACCCGGGTTCGATCCGCGAGGCATCGCAGATCATCCGCGTCGCCCTGACCGGCTCCACCCGCAGCCCGGACCTGTTCGCCGTCGCCCGCGCCCTGGGGGCCGATGAGGTCCGTCGGCGGGTAGGTGAGCTGATCCGGTAACAGAGTTGCAGAACTCGCGTCGACGCTGATCCCGAGGTAGCTGCTCCTCGCGCTGGTAAAATTTCCTGGAAATTGCATCTCAGGGACTTGCGCGGCAAGTGCGGAGAGTGCGAGGGTACTGCCATGTCATACCCAAGCCTGCGCGGCCGTCGCCTCGGTGCGGCCCTGCGCCGACTGCGCGAGGAGGCCGGGCTCTCCTCTTTCGACGCGGCCGATCGGATCGCCTGCTCGCCCAGCAAGATCAGCAGAATCGAGCTGGCCCACATGCGGGTGAGCCCAGGTGATGTCCGCGAGCTGCTCGCGGTGTACAACGTGGACGGGCAGCAGGCCGAGGAGCTGGTAGCGCTCGCCCGCGAGGCGCGCCAACCCGTCTGGTGGCGTCGGTACCGCGAGGTCTTGCCTGGGTGGTTCGAACCCTACCTCGGTCTGGAAGGCGAAGCCTCCCGCATCTACATCTTCGAGCTCGGCGCGGTCCCCGATCTGTTGCAGACCGAGGACTACACCACCGCCGTGCTCGAGACCAGACCACAACCCCTCACCCCGGACGAGCAGGACATGCTGGTCGGTCTGTGGCGCACCCGGCAGAACAGGCTCACCGGGGACCCCGCGATTGAACTCGACGTCATCATCGCGGAAGGTGCACTGCGACAGCGTGTCGGAGGCCCTGCGGTGATGCGGGCACAGCTCGAGCACCTCTCCGTCGCCGCGGCGTTGCCCAACGTCGTGATCCGAGTGCTGCCGTTCGAGGCCGGCGCCCACCCGACGATGGGCAGCGGAGCGTTCAACGTCCTGGAGTTCTCCCACTCCGAGGACCCTCGCATCGTGTACACGGCGCAGCCCACCGGCAGCTTCTATCTCGATACCCTGCGCGAGGTCGGCACGTACCGGCTCGCCTACGAGCAGCTACGCGCCGCGTCACTCGAACCGGACGACTCAGCAGAGCTCATCACTCGACTAACAGCCGACCTGACCTCACCATAACCCGAGGCTCGCTCACCCCGATATGGACACATATCGGGGTGAGAACCGGCTGTTAAGCACCGACGTGGTTACATATCGGGGTACGAGGTGGCGGCTACGATTCAGTGCGGTAGGCCGGTTACGCGGAACTCGTTGAGTCGCAGCACTGTCGCTCGCTCTTTGTCGGATCGTATGGCGAGCTCGCCGCTGGTGTCGAGGGTGCCGACGACGGCGGCTACCAGGTCCCGTGCCGCGAAGGCGGCGACGGCGTCGTCCTCCCGGCCTGGCGGGACGCACAGCAGGAAGGCGAAGCTGGGAAAGCAGGTCAGCCAGCGGGTCAGCGGCACGTCGGTGGGGGTGGGCACGGCGTCGAGATCGACGATGATGCCGAGGCTGCCGTGCTCCAGCAGCATCGCCAGCGACCCGACCAGCCCGGCCATGCTGACGTCCTTGGCGGCCACGCACGCACCGTCGCGGGCCAGTTCGGCGAGCAGCCGGACGTCGCCGGCGCAGCGCTTGCCGCGGGTGCGGAAGGCGGGGAAGAACGGGAAGTCGGGGCGCATCTCGCCGTCGAGCGCGGCGGCGACGACGAGCGACTGCCCGGGCCCGGCGCGGGTCACCGACAGCGGCTCGGGCGCGCTGCCCACCCCGAACGCGGACACTGCGGGCGGGCCGTCGTGCACGGTGAGGTGCCCGCCGACGATCGGCACGTCGTAGAGCAGCGACGCCTCACGCATCCCGGCGAGCACCGCGCGGGCGACCGGCTCGGGCCCGACCACGGTGTCCACGATGCCCAGCGGCACGGCGCCCATCGCGGCCAGGTCGTTGACGTTGGTGAGCACCGCGGCGAACCCGGCGCCGTGCGGGTCGGCGGCCACGAACGGCGGGAAGATCGCCTCACCGCACGCGACGACCCGGCCGCCGCCGGCGTCGAGCACGGCGCCGTCGTCGCCGGGACCGCTCAGCCAGTCGGTGCCGCCCAGCACCTCGCCGACCAACCCGATCTCGGCTTTCGTGCGCAGGCCAGGGTTGCTCAGCACCGCGTCGACGATCTCGGCGAGCGAGTCGCGCGTACGGGTCATCCGCGGACCGTGAACCAGACCGCGCGGGCCGATCCCGGCCCCGCGTTGCTCCACTCGTGCGGGCGGTCGGTGGGGTAGTGCAGCGCGTCGCCGGTGTCGACGCGGTAGTGCTCGCCCGCCACCTCGACGTGCAGCGCGCCCTCGAGCACCAGCAGCACCTCCTCGCCGGCGCGCAGCGGCCGGGTGTCGCCGCTGCCGCCGCCGGGCTCGACCACGGCGAGGACGCCGCCGGCCTGCATCCGCCCCGCCGGGTGCGCGACCGCAGTCCCGGTCACGCCACGGGCTGCGGGCGCCCAGTCCGCCGCCGGAGCCGGGCGCTGTCCGGCCAGCACGTGCACCGCGACCGGCGCGGGTCGCTTCCCGTCGTCGACGAAGTGGCCGATCGGCCGGCCGAGCGCGCCGGCGAGCTTGAGCAAGGTGGTGATCGTCGGGACCATGTCGCCGCGCTCGACCTTGTGGATGGCCGCGGCGGATACCTCGGAACGGGCGGCGAGTTGCTGCAGCGAGAGCCCGAGACCCTGGCGGGCCTCCCGGACCTTCGGCCCGATGGCGCCGACGATGGGCTCCCACGAACCCTGCGCGGCCGCGTTCACGTGCAGCATCATAGACAGCCTTACCTATCGTGGACAGGGCGCAGGCCGGATCGGTACGGCTTGACAGTAGGCCGCCTCGGGTTTCCTATGGGAAACGAACAGTCACTTCAGTGAACGGCACTTCAGTGAACGGAGTGGACGATGGCGGTGGTCGGCAGCGACCGGGTGACCGAGACCGTGGCGGCGCTCATCATGGACCTGCAGAGTGTCGGTCTGCGTGTCGAGACCGAGCTGGAGACCTCGCGCCAGGGCGGCGCCGGGCCGTCCGACTCGGGGATGCTGTGGATCGAGGGCGTCCCGGTCACGGTGCCCACCCACGGCGAGGTCGCGGCGCGCTCCCCGTACTCGCTGCGCGCCGAGGACGGCGGCCAGGGCATCTACCGCGACGGGGTGCAGCTCGCCTCGGTGTCGGGCACCGCACGGCCGCGCTTCTACGACCTCACCACCGCCGACGGCGTCCCCTACCACCAGATCGCGCTGCTGCACCTGGACTCGCTGGCCTCCACCGTGGTGCAGGCGTGCACCTACTGGGGCAACTCCGACCAGTGCGGGTTCTGCGGGATCGAGCTCTCGCTCGCCGCCGGGCGCACGATCGCGAAGAAGACCCCGGCGATGCTCGCCGAGGTCGCCGTGGCCGCCCGCGATCTCGACGGCGCCGTCGACGCGACGCTCACCACGGGCTCGTCGGTCGCCCCCGACCGCGGCGCGCTCTATATCGGGCGCTGCGGGCAGGCGGTGAAGGAGGCCGCCGGGCTGCCCGTCGAGGTGCAGTTCGAGCCGCCGCGCGAGCTGGCCGTTCTCGAGCAGGTGTACGACATGGGCGTGGACGCGCTGGGCATCCACGTCGAGTCGTTCGACCCGCAGGTGCTGGCCCGGGTGGCG
>Ga0136634_10000108_pt1 | contig 40579 bp, 40 predicted proteins | sample AntDrymUQ8332106_2_FD_104654 | JGI IMG/M metagenome (GOLD analysis project Ga0136634, IMG submission 104654) | Polar desert sand microbial communities from Dry Valleys, Antarctica - metaG UQ833 (21.06) | ecosystem: Environmental > Terrestrial > Soil > Desert | place: Antarctica: Dry Valley... | reverse complement strand
CCTCGGGTTCAAAGTCACCCTGGAGCCCGCCGCCTGACTCAGCTTCCCCCGAACCCGGCTACGCACCAACCCGCGACAGGCCGGTGGTTCCGTTCGCCCGTCCCCGGCTATTTTCGGATTAGGCCGCACGCCTACGGCTGGCACCCAGGTCCCCTGTCCGAGTGATCATGCGTTGCGCGGCCCGCGAGCGAGGGTGCCGTCCGCGTTGAGATGCCACTCCCGCTCGGCATCGAGCGTCTGCTCGTACTCCCTAGCGCGGTCAGTTCGTCGAGCTGGCCGGCGTGCGGCCACGCAGTCGTCGCAGATCAACTTGGTGCCGTCGTAGTGGCCGGACGACAGGATTAAAGCCTGCGAGCCCTTGACTCCCAGCTTGGCCGAATAGTGCGCGTGACCTGCAGAAACAGAGAATCAGCAGGCCATGGTGGAGCGGTGCGGACATGTCGGAAGCCGTTGAGCGCGGTTGAGCGCATACGCGTGCTCCAGATTTGCTCTGCCCGGTCCAGCCAATGCGCTGGCCGTGACACTGCGGAGTGCACTGTCACCCCATTACCCTCCAGTCGGTTCGGCCAAGAACCCGCCAGACACGACAGCTGGCGACTGCCACCGAGGAGGCGGAGACACCGACCGCGACCAGTGCGTGACGTTCGTCAGACAAGATCGCTCCAGACCCGCCGGCCGTTGCCGACATCAGCGTGACGACGCCGCGACCGGCGACACGCAGGCGTCAAGGCCTGATCGACGACTCCTCCTCTCGGCAGTTCCGCTAGCCTGCCACCGGCGCTCACGCGGACTCCCGCACCACCCGGCGGGCGATCTCCTCCACCTGTCGCGCCGTCAGCACCGGCTCATTACCACCACCCAGCCCCGCACGCAGCAAACGACGCACCAATGCCGACGGAGAGATCTGCTCCTGCGCCGCCCGCCGCTTCAACGCACCATCCAGCTCCCGATCGATACGCAACGACAACGCCACCTGAAGCGTCGCCGCGTTCACCGCCGCCTCAACCTCCGCTGCCTCGGCTTCCTCCTCCGCATACTCATCCCGCACCGCACGAACTTCCGCGGCAAGCTCGGCGTCACCTCGCCGACCCGGCCGGTGCCCGGAGCTGTCGTGATCGACCATGCTCATCCCTGCCCCTCGTACGCCCTCAGATCCACACCACTGCTCTTCCACGCCGTCACCCCGGCATGAACCCCGCCCGTCGCGATCACCGTCACCACGAACCCCGCGCTCGAGGAAAAACCGATGATCCGCACTGCACCCGTCAGGCTCTTCGGGTCGGGATCGTGCACGATCCGCCGCGGATCCGCTGCCGCTTCCAACGTCCAGTCCGTCTCGATGTTCGTCGCACCCGGGTAGCGATCACTGCGACGCCGGATGTAGTCGGCGTCCTCGTCGCGCCACCACAGATCGTCCACCACGCCCCACATCGTCGCACAACGCCACACGGACTGCGATCAGCGAGTGCTCCTGTGTGCCAAGAACTGTGTCATGGCGGCAACTGGGTCGGCGCAGTTCGGTCACGTGCCGGAGGAACCGGCGCGCGGGCCGCTCGACCTTGCCCGAGCCGCGGCAGCGGCGGCAGTGGTGGGCCCTGTGGGGTTCCAGAAATCGGCCTGAACTCGTGACCTGCGACGATCGGAGTTGTCCAGCAGCAGGCCATGATCGTGGACGTGTCGCTACGCCTGCTCTACCTGATCTTCGACCAGCTCCTCCACTGGCTGGCCCTGCTCGACCTCACATCCTCGTCCAAGAACATCGAGCTCCGCGCTGATCCGACCCCTACCCACAGCGCTGCGCGGTCATCGCCTGGTCAGCCCGGCCACAGTCATGCGCTGGCACCGCCGCCCGGTGACCAGGAAATGGACCTACCCCAAACTGGTCGCTCTCCCCTCAACGACACGATCACAGCGCTGATCGAACAGATGACCCGAGAGAACCAGACGTGGGAATACCAGCGCATCCAGGCCGAGCTGCTCAAGCTCGGCGATCGCGTCGGGGCCTCGACTGTCCGCCGGATCCTCAAGCGATATTAAGCCCGCGGGGCATGGGCCGACCTACATGAAGTTGCGGGTGTGCAGCGCGGACAGCTCCGCGGCCTCATCGGGCGGGAAGCCGAGCCGGGCGAGACGTCGTCGTCGCCCGTCGTCCATGGCGTGGTGCAGATCCTGGACGGCCGCGTAGCCGCGGGCGATAGCCTCGGGTGTCCACGCACCCGCCGCGAGCAGGACCAGCGCGTCGAACACGTCGGCGTTGAGGCCGGTGGTGTCGGTCAGCGCGTCGTGTCGCCGCTCGACCGCCGCCCGGAGCCTGCCGTGCAACGCCGGGTCGAGTGCCGCCTGGTGTTCCAGGTGAGCGACGCCGAAGGCCACGTGCCTGGCCTCGTCCACCCGCGCCAGCCGGGTGACCTGCCGGGTCACCGGGTCCGGGGCGTGCTCGTCCAGGAAGCCCAGCAGGGCGAGGAAGCTGCCCTCGCCGAGCACCGAGAGCAGGAACGAGGCGAGGGAGAAGTCCGGCTCGGTCAGCAGCGTCTGCAGTGACGCCCGCCCACCGGCCGACGAGGTGCCCATCTCGCCGCCGTGCAGCAGGGCGCGGCGCGTGAAGACCTCGACGTGCCGCGCCTCGTCGGCGGCCTGGACGGCCAGCAGCTGCTGTACCTCCCGGAAATGCGGGTGCACCCGCGCCAGCAGGCGTGCCGGGATCACCATCGCGGCCTGCTCGTTCTCGACCAGGTACGTCATGACCTGGACGACGGCCGCCTCGACGTCGGCGGGCAGGGGAGCGGCGGCGGCCCAGTCCACCGCCGAGGCCGGGTCCCATTGCGCCGCCGCCGCGTGTGCATAGAGCCGGGGCGCGAGATCGGCCCAGACGACGTCGCGGTCGTCGAGGTCGAACTGCGGCGTCGGTCCGCCGGCCTCCACCAGCGCGCCGCGGGCAGCAAGCCCCCAGTGGGCAGGAGGCGCGCGAACGATCCCCGCAGGCGTGGGTCCACCCGCCCGCTCCGCACCCGTCCACCGCTGCTCCGCGGCCCGGCCCCGGACCAGCGTGTATCCCTGCGTCGGGTCGACCGCGAACCCGTGACCGCGGGCGCGGCTCCACGCCCGCAGGTGGACCCCCAGCGCCGGATCGGTGCCGACCACCCGCAGCGCGGCGCCCGGCTGCAGGTCCCGCAGCGCCCGGTCCACCAGCAGGTGCGCGCCCCGCTCGAACCCGAGCTTCCCGAGATCGAGCGGGACGCCGACCGGATCGGTCACGGGTGGTACCCCGCCGCGGTCACCTGGCCCTTCGCGTCGTAGAACCCGGTCGCGTCGACGGCGCGGTCGAGCGGTCCGTACCCGCTGCTGCGGCCTTCCTTCCAGACCTGCAACCCCTCCAGATCCAGCAGCGGGCGGACCTCGGAGTCGGCGTAGGACATCGACAGCAGCAGCTCCACGAACCGGTCGGCCAGCTCGGCGGGCGCTGTGTCGACCACGGTCATGGTGCAGTGGTCGTACGGCACGGTCTGGGCCACGATCCTCGTCCCGCCCGCGGGCAGGGTGCCCTCCTGGGCGAACAGGAGATGGTTCCCGTCGATCATGCACGCCGCGTCGACCTCGCCTGCGACCAGCGCGCGGGCGGCCTCGCGTTCGCCGCCGACATGGTCGCCGTGCAGGCCCACCCCGACGTCGAAGCGGCGGACGGTGACGTCCTCGCCCGGGTGCAGGCCGGCGTCCCGCAGGTGCGAGAGCGGGATCAGGGTGGCTTGCGGCGAGTCCACCGCGCCGACCGCGACGATGCGGCCCGCCAGGTCGGCGGGGCTCGTGACGTCGGAGTCCGCCCGCACCACGACCACCGAGGTGAGGTCCTGGTCGGTGTCGCGCATGACGGCCGAGCGCACCGAACGGCCGCGCTCCGCCGCCAGGCGTTCCGAGCGGAGCCAGGCCAGCGGGGAGTTCCACGCTGCCGCGAGCCGGCCGTCGACGAGGTCCTCGACCTGGCGCTCGTAGTGCGAGTACAGGACGAAGTCGAAGGGCAGCCCCTGCGCGAGCAGCCACCGGCGGAAGCCCTCCCAGATCGTGATGACCTTGGGGTCGTAGGCGACGGCACCCATGAGAAACGTCGAGTCGCTCATCAGGCGCCCGCCCCGTCGAACAGCGGCAGGCCGAGCGTGGCGCGCCCGACGAAGTCCCACAGCGCGTCGGTCGTCGGCGCCATCACCCTCGCCGCCAGCGAGTCGCGGAAGCGCCGCTCGACTCCCAGCTCCTTGCGGAACGCCGCCCCGCCGCACAGCCGGAGCACGCCGTCGGCGACATCGGATGCCGCCTCGGCCGCGACGGCCTTCACCTGCAGCACCCGCAGGGTGGCATCGGGGCGGCTGGAACCGAGGGCGGCGAGGGTGTCGGCGAGGAACGCGTGGGCCTCGTCGGTGCGGGTCCGCAGCCGGGCGAACTCGGCGCGCGTCACCGGCTGCTGGGCCAACGTCTGGTCGAGGTGCTCCAGACGGGTACGGGTCAGGTGCGCCGCCGCCTCGCCCACCAGCGCCTCCATCAGCCCGATCGAGAACGCGGCGTTGCCGACCAGGAACGTCGGCAACGCTGTGGCCAGCGCGATGTCCAGCCCGGCGCCGTCTGCGCCGAGCATGGCGTCGGTGGGCACCACGACCCCGTCCGCGCGCACCGGCGTCGACCCGTTCCCGCGCAGGCCCACGCCGTCGAAGCGACCGGCCGCACTCAGCCCCACCGTGTTCGACGCAACCAGCCACAGCGTCATCGGGCCGTCGGCGCTCAGCGGACGGCTGGACCAGACGTAGCTGTCGGCCTCGCCCGCGGAGGTGACCCAGCTCTTGGCGGCGTCGAGGCGGACCCCGTCCGGGGTCTGTGTCGCGCTGCTCCCGGGCGCCCAGAAGTGGCTGCGCGAGCCGACCTCGGAGAAGGCCAGACTGCTCACGTGCTCGCCGCGGGCGATCGCCTCCCGCACCGCGGGCGGCCCGTAGGCCTCGATGACGGCGGTGGCCGCGTAGTGCATGAGCACCACCATCGCGGTCGAGCCGCAGGACGCGGCGATCCGCTCCACGACGTCGGCGGCGTCGGCGAGCGACCCTCCGACGCCCCCGACCTGACGGGAGCTGAGCAGGCCGAGCAGGCCGGCCGAACCCAGGACGTCGAGCGCCTGGCGCGGGTACCTGCCGGTGCGGTCCACCTCCGCGGCAGCCGGGTCGATCACGTTCTCGATGACGGACGTCAGTGCGAGGCGGGCGTCGGTGGAGTCGTGCAGAGCAGCGCTCATGATGCGTTCCTTCACGGATCAGTGTGACCGCGAGGCAACGCCCGAGGCTCAGCTCGGACCGACGTCGCCCTCGCGACAGGAACCCGTTCGACCGGACGGATGCGGACGGGGACTCAGCGACGTGCCGACACGGCGGACCCCCTTCACCGGCGAGCTGGGTGCGGTCACGAGACGCTCGTCGTCCGCTCGCCCAGAGACGTCGACCGACCTGCAACGGCCACCGCGCCGACCGAGCCTCGGCAAAGACGTTGATCTGCAGGGGTTGGTCGCCGACGTGCACACCCTACCCACCACGGACGTCCGCGAGGTACTTCCCGACCGCGTACCCGCCGCATCCAGCGGCGCCAGCAACTGCTGCGCCACAGCGAAGATCTGCATATCCGAACCCGTGTCCACCGCCACCAACTCCACCGACAGCGGCGCCCGACCGGCGAACCGGCGTGATGATCTGCTGGATACACTCGGCTGATTCGGGACGTCGAGTTGACCAGTGAAGAGGCGTACGCGCTGACGCTCGCCGAGCAGGACCAGTTCGAGCTGGAGCCCGACGGCAACCTGCCCGAGGCCACTGATGATCCCGTCGTGCGGGCGGGCGTGAGGTCGCAACGCTGGCGCGGCGTCCCACGCTTGACCGTAACAATGCTCCGGTCGTAAGAGGGCCTCGGTCAGGCGGTGGCTGTCACAGCCCACCGTCAGGGTCGTCGTCATGCGCCGTGGCCGAGGAGTGCGAGTACGGCGTTGTGCTCGTTCTGGGTCAGTCGGCCGTGTGCGAGCTGGGTGTCGGCCCAACTGATCAGGCCGGCTCGGACTTCGTTGATGTCCAGCCCGGCGGCAGTGGCGAGGTCATCGACGGTGGCGCCGTTGGTCAGCGCCTGGCGGGCGAGTTCCCAGCGGCCGGTGGCGACGCGGTCGGTGAGGGGTACCGGCGCAGACGAGGCCGGCCAGGGCGTGCCGGGCGACGTCGGCTGGTCTCATCGAGTGGAGCTCGATGTGGGCGCGGATACGGACCGCTCTGCGGCTGTGGTCGAGGTAGCCGTCGAGGAGCCGGTCCATAGGCACGGTGTTGGGGAGGTCGTCGTGGTGTAGGGGTGTGTCGGGGATGGTGGTCATGGGTGAGCTTTCAGATGTGCCGTGTTGGCTTGCACGCGGTGGAGGAGATGCGGACGTGAGCAGCGCAGTACCGATGATGCGCTCCATGTCACCCGTCCAAGACTCGCCACTGACAGCTCGTATCTCCTAAGATGCCCGTATGGCTGAGCTGATTCTCACGGCAGGTGATGGTCACGTCGCACAGCTCGCACACGAGTCAGATCCCGTCCGCGCCATCGTCGAGATGATCTGGAACGCATTGGATGCGGAGGCATGGAACGTCTCCGTCCAGATCGAGCGGGACGATCAGCTGGGGGCGATCGTCGGCGTACACGTTGAGGATGACGGCCACGGCATCAGCCGCGACGAGATCGAAGTTAGCTTCGGTCGCATCGGCGACTCTTGGAAATCTCGCGGCGATCGTCGATCAAAGAATGGCCTCCGCAGGCTTCACGGCAGCCTCGGACGAGGACGGTTGCGCGCTTTTGCGCTTGGCACGCGGGTTCGTTGGCGAAGTCGTGGGCTGGACACGGCCCAAAAGATGCACGAGCTCACGATCGACGGGCAGCGCAACCAGCGCAATGTCTTCCGCTGGAACTCTATATCTCTCACGGACTCCAGCTCAGGTACCATATTCAGCGCATTCAACGATGAGCAGCGAAGCCTCGGAACGCTTGAAGCCGATACGAGCTTGCCGATACTCCGCTCTCACTTTGCGCCGATTCTTCTCAATAATCCGGGGCTAAGTATCAGTTACGACGGCGGCTCACTTGATCCGATTCAAGAGGTTGCCGACGATACAACTATCACAGTGCCGGTTCGCACCGACACCGCGACGAACGGCGAGTTAAAGCTTCGAATCATCGAGTGGCGCCAGGGCAACCACCGAGCAATCTACTACGGAACCGATGACCTGCACTTTGTCCATGAAGAAGTAGGTTCCGACGTCGAGAGCCAATTCCCATTCTCCGCGTACGTGGTGTGGCCCGATCTCGACGAGCAGGCTGGCTATCTTAGCCTTGGTGGTCTCGCGCCAGAACCGATCAGCAACGTATGGCGGACTGCTCGGGAAGCAATCGGGTACCACTTCGATACCCGCAGACGTCACCGGCGTCGCGAGCATGTTGAGTACTGGAAGAGTACAGGGGTGTATCCTTACAAGGACGTCCCGACATCTGAGGTCGAAAAGGCAGAACGTGCGGTATTTGATGTCGTGTCCGGCGCGCTAAGTACACACATACCAAAAAGAAACAAGATAAGCACGAGGCTCACGTTAACGCTACTGCGGGATGCAATACGGCACGATCCCGAGAAGCTGACGACTGTTCTGCACGAGGTCACGGCGCTGGACAGCGAGGATCTCGACACGTTCACTCGCCTTCTCGGCGAGACGACGCTTCCCGCGATCATCAAATCAGCCAACATCATCACTAGTCGCAACAAGTTTCTGCTGGCGCTCAACCATCTGCTATTCGATCCTGATGACTCGCCAATAATAGGGGAGCGAGACCACCTACACCACATCCTCGAAAGAGAACTATGGATCTTTGGCGAGGGCTACAACATGATGAACAGCGAGAAGGGGTTGACGCAGGTCCTGCGAACACATTTGAAGCTCTCTGGCCTGCCCGAAAGCGACGCGAAAACCGTCAGACGATGGAACGGCAAGACCGGCCGGGTGGACCTGCATCTCGCCACACAGAAGCAAGAGCATGATCGTATCCGGCACTTGATCGTTGAGCTGAAAGCGCCCGACATCACGATTGGCCGCACAGAGCTTAACCAAGTTGAAGACTACGCGAACGCACTTATCTCTAACCCACAGTTTGCCAGCTCCACTGCGCAGTGGGATTTGATCCTGGTTGGTACACAACTTGATGACCTGGCCACGAACCGTATCGACAACGACGGAGCCGAACTCGGCAAGTTCTGGGGACCGAAGCAGCTGCAAGGCGGGCCTCGTGTGACGGCCTACGTGCGCCGATGGCCTGACGTGCTCGACGAGAACAAGCGCCGGCTTGACTTCCTCACACGAGTGCTCCAGCACAACCCATCGACAGCCGAGGGGCTTGGGTGGGTGCGGGAAAACTATGGCGATGCTTTTCCGAAAGAAATGAGGGGAGAAGATTCACAGGGCGAGCCGGGTTCCGAAGAAGAACCGGGTGCAGTGTAGGCGACGCCGTCATGCCGTCCCGTGCGGACGTGTGCCCGACGCTCGTGATGCCTTTCTGATGCCTGCCGCTGCCGTTGATCTTGCCAACGCTGGGGCTCTTACGGCATCCGTCGATCTGGCATCGCCCGACCGCGCAGCGGTCTGGGCAGCCCTTGACGTCACCGCCGGTCGACGTCGGGCAGCTTGGCCCCCCGGGTCGTCGTGTGGTAACCCTCGGGGAGGTCGATGAGATGCATCACCCCGCCATTCCAGAAAGCTGCCCGCCCGGCGAGGGCGCACTCCTACTTTTTCTCCTCGCTCTTGAAATAGTATCCGAGGACAAACCCGATTACACCCGTGACGCTACTGACTCCGGCTGTCAAAGGAGCAGATAAATCTTTGATGATCGCCACGGCGTCGACAGTACTTGTTCCTGATACGATCAAGTACAGAATTACAGGTATAATTACGCTCAGCAATAGTAGTCCCAGATAGGCCCAAACGAGGCGGAGTGCAATGAGTCGACGAGCGTCGCTCTCGCGACGGACCTCCTCGATCACGTCTGCTTGGACCGATTCTATATCTCGGATTACACGACGGTTGCCAGACTTGTCGCTGTCTTTGGTCTCTACAGGGACGGCCTGAGTTCGTGCACGGGGTGGCATCCGACATCACGACCAGAGCCGAATTACTTCTGACCGACCATCTTTCCGTAGAAGTACCTCTTTGCCACGCGCGCTCACTAGCAACTGTATGCCACGGAGTACCACATCCTACTCGCTGTTGGCGCCGATCATATGGGTCTGCAAGTCGCGGAGCACTTCGAGTGCGTTACCGGCAAAAGTAACCACAACCGTATCTGGTTCAGAAGGGATTTCCGGGATATCGGTGACATTTTCAGGCACTTCCACTCCTTAAGGTTGCCTTGTGGACCACGTCGTCCTGCGTTGCAGCATTGTTACACATTCGGAGTCTCTGCAAGCGGTGACCATCTGGCCTCGCTTCGCGGCGTGCTGCAGCCCGCGCACGAGCGCTCAATGCCACTTAGTTTAAGTCGATCAACGCTCTGACCTGCACTTTCGTGTCATCGACCTGAGCCGGTCGGAGCCATGCGATCGCCAGACGGTGACACGTCTGCCCTGGTCAGGCGATCGGCTCCCCAGTCACGGTTGGGAACCTCGACGCGACCACCACCTGCACCGGCACGTTGACCTCAGTGCTCATGCTCCACCTTCCACCGGGTCCGGCCGCATCCAGCCAGCACGGCTGCGTCCGACTGGTGGTCATGCGTGCTGGCGGGATGGTCGAGTACGGCCCTACCGTGGGCGTGCTCGGCGCCACGCCGCGAGTAGACCCCGCCCTGATCGCGGCCGCGTCCGGCACCGCCCGCCGCGAGAGAGAAGGACCGTCATGGCCGACGTCGCTTTGCTCGACATGGACATCCGATCCCCCGAGCGGTCCGAGCACGGGGAGCGGATCGACTGCTACGCCTTGACCGGGACCGATCTGAGCCGTTGGTCGGTGCTCGTGGTCCCGGCCACCGTCGACCAGGAGTACCTGGCCCGGCACCGCGACGTGATCAGGGACTACCTCGACGGCGGTGGGGTGCTGCTGTTCGGCGGCCAGCTGCACCGGGACTGGCTGCCCGGAGCGTCTGAGTTCGTGCCGCTGGACCCGCCGTCGCTGCAGGCCTACCGAGTCGCCGAGCTCGCCCCGCACCCGATCTTCGACGGCATCGAGCCGGACGATCTGACCTTCCGCCGGGGCGTCGCCGGGTTCTTCGCCCGCGGCCACCATCCACCGCCTCCGGGCGCGGAGGTACTCGTGCGGCTGTCCGGTGGCCAGCCCGCGACCTACCTCGACCGGGTCTCCACCCGGGGCACCATCGTGGTGCACGCGAACGGCGACCTGCTCGGCTACGACGGGCTACCGGGCAGCACCGCGGGGCGCCTGTCGAGCCAGTTCCTCGACTGGGCGCTGCGCGAGGCCGCGGAGCGACGCGCTGCGGCGTCGGGAGTGGCGGCGGCCCGGCCAGGGCCAGCTGGTGATCGGCCGGTGGAGCTCCCGGCGGCGACCGGCTCGGGGCTGGCCGCGGTGTACGGCGGGTCGGCCCAACATCACCGCGCCTTGACGATCGGGAAGTACGCCTGCCACCTCACCGGCGGGCTGCTCTACCTGCCCGACCTTGCCGGCACCGACCTCACCGGCTACGACGGGCTGATCATCCCCGAGCGGCTGCACCGCGGCCAGCTCACCGCGGCGGCCGACCGGATCCGGGAGCTGCTCGACGCCGGCGGCACCGTCGTCACGTTCAGCGGCGGCGAGCCCCTGCCGGAGTTCCTGCCCGGCGTGCGTTTCGAGCATCGGCCCACGAACTACTGGTGGTGGCTCGAGCCCGGTGCCGACCTGGGACTGAGCTCACCGGCACCGGAGCACCCTCTGTTCGAGCATCTCACGCTGCGCGACTGCACCTGGCACTACCACGGTGTGCTCGACCCACCCGACGGTGCGGAGGTCCTCGTCGCGCTGCCTACCGGGGAGGCGCTGCTCTACGTCGACCGGGTCAGCACGCCGGGGACCCTGGTGGTCGCGGCCCTGGATCCGATGAGCCACTTCGGGGCGTACTTCATGCCCGCGACGGAGCGGTTCCTCGACGGGTTCTGGCCCTGGATGAACCAGGCGACCGCGGCGAGCGTGCGATGACCCCGCTGGAGGTGGTGGACCAGGGGACGGTGCTGCGGTTCGGGATCGAGGACCTCCTGCGCTACCACGGCCCGCAGTTCCCCGGTGGCGTCGCGCACGGCTACGCCGCCCTCGGTCGCGTGCTGCCGCTGCTCGACGGCGGCCGCCCACCCGAGCGCCGCGAGATCCGGGTGCGCACCGCCTTCCCTGGCCCGGGCGGGCGCGACGCGATCGAGCTGGTCACCCGGGCGGTCACCGAGGATCGGTTCACGGTCGACCCCGCGCTCGGCCGCCCGGAGCGCGGGCCGACGCTGGAGCGGTACGTGTTCGAGTTCAGCCACCGGGACCGCACCGTGACGGTGGTGATCCGCGAGGGGTTCGTCACCGACGAGTTCGTCGCGCTGTCGCGGCAACCGGAGCGGACGACCGCCGAGGAGGCCCACTTGACCGTGCTCAAACAGGAGATGGCCGACCGGCTGCTCGCGGTGCCTCCAGACGAGGTGTACGACGTCGTGGACGGGTGACACCGCGGTAGCACGGCCGGTGGCCGCAGGCTGGCACACTGGGATGTCGTGCCGCCGCCTTCCGCCGTCCCCTTCGGGATCTACGTCCACGTGCCGTTCTGCGCGGCGCGCTGTGGCTACTGCGACTTCAACACCTACACGCCCTCGGAGCTGGCCGGGTCCGGTGCGTCGCCGGAGGGCTGGTTGGACGCTGTGCGCCGGGAGCTGGACCTTGCCGCCGCGACGGTCGGGCCGCGTGCCGTCGACACGGTGTTCGTGGGGGGCGGGACGCCGTCGCTGCTCGGGGCGCGGCGCCTGGGTGCGGTGCTCGGGGCCGTGCGTGACACGTTCGGTCTTGCGCCGGGTGCCGAGGTGACCACCGAGTCCAACCCGGAGTCGACCTCGCCGGAGTTCTTTGCCGGGCTCGCCGAGGCCGGGTTCACCCGGGTGTCGCTGGGCATGCAGTCCGCCGCACCGCACGTGCTGGCGGTGCTGGACCGCCGGCACACCCCCGGCCGGGCCGTGGCCGCCGCGCGGGAGGCTGGCGCCGCCGGGATCGCGCACGTCAACCTCGACCTGATCTACGCCACGCCCGGTGAGACCGACGACGACCTGCGCGCGTCGCTGGACGCCGTGCTCGACGCGGGCGTGGACCACGTGTCGGCCTACGCGCTGATCGTCGAGGACGGCACCGCGCTGGCCCGGAAGGTGGCGCGCGGGGAGCTCCCCGCGCCCGACGACGACGTCGCGGCGGCCCGCTACGAGATGGTCGACGACCGGCTGGCCGCGGCCGGACTGGGCTGGTACGAGGTGTCGAACTGGGCCGCGTCGGCCGACGCGGCCTGCCGGCACAACCTCGGCTACTGGCGGGGCGGCGACTGGTGGGGGCTGGGTCCCGGCGCGCACTCGCACCTGTCGGGGACGCGGTGGTGGAACGTCAAGCACCCCGCGCGCTACGCCGCGCTGCTGGCCGGCGGTGCGTCGCCGGAGGCGGACCGCGAGGAGCTGACGCCCGCGCAGCGCCACACCGAGCGGGTCCTGCTGGAGCTGCGGCTTTCCACGGGCCTCCCGCTCGACCAGCTCGACGAGGCCGGCGTCGCCGCAGCCGCCCAAGCCGCCACCGACGGCCTCCTTGACCCCGCCGCGCTTACCGCTGGCACCGCGGTCCTCACCCGCCCCGGCCGCCTCCTGACCGACGCCGTAGTCCACACCCTCCTCCCCGGATCCCCGTCATGACCCCGCCCGAACCGGCCCACGAGTCGGTACGAATCGGTGCGCGAGTCGGTACCACCTGGTGCCCGAGGTGGCCCTCCAGAAGGGGTGGGTTTCGGTGAGTCCTCGACGGCGGCTGCTCGTCGGGCTGCTGGCCGCGCTCCTCGCGGTGACGATGGTGGTCGTCGGGGTGCGGCTGATCGGGGGCCGCGCTCCGGTGGTCGATCCGTCGTCGCGGCCCGCTCAGGACGTCCCGGGTGCGGTGGTGCTGGTGCCGGGCTATGGCGGCTCTCGCGACGGGCTGCTCACCCTGGCCGGCCGGATCGAGGCGACCACGGGGCGCACCGCCGAGGTGCTCACGCTCGCCGGTGACGGAACCGGGGATCTGTCCGCGCAGGTCGCGGTGCTCGACGCCACCGTCGACGACGCGCTCGCCAGCGGGGCGCCGTCGGTGGACGTGATCGGCTACTCCGCGGGCGGGGTGGTCGCCGGGCTCTGGGTCGCCCGCGAGGACGGCGCGGCGCGGGCGCGGCGCGTGGTCACCCTCGGCGCCCCGCTGGCCGGCACCACCGTCGCCGGGGTCGCGGCGGCCACGAACCCGGACGCGTGCCCCGCCGCCTGCCGCCAGCTCGCCCCCGGCAGCGCCGAGCTCGCCGAGCTCGACCGCGCCCGTGTCGGCTCCACGCTGCCGTGGCTGTCGGTGTGGACCACCGACGACGAGACCGTCACCCCACCGGAGACGGCGCGGCTGGGCGGCGCGGTGAACGTGGCGGTGCAGTCGGTGTGCCCAGGTGCTCGGGTGACGCATACCGGGTTGCCGACCGACCCCGTGGTCACCGGTCTGGTGCTGCAGGCGCTGACGGCCGACCCGCTCGGCGGGCCCGACACGGGAGACTGCGCCACCCTGCGCGCGGCCGGAGCGGGCCTCAGCTCGTGACGTCCTTCGTGGCGAAGTTGGCCCACGCCGCCCCGAACGCCACCAGCACGTAGGACACCTGCACGGCGGCGCCCTCGCGCACGGCGGTCCACAGGATCGGGTCGCGGTACAGGTCGATCCAGGCCAGCCAGTGCGTGGTGGGCAGGAACGGGCGGATCCCGGCGGCGGCGTCGAGCGGCAGCAGTGCCGCGCTCGTGACGACCACGGCCAGCACGCCCAGCGCGGCGGCCAGCGGGGAGTCGGTGAGCGTGGAGAAGAACAGCCCGACGGCGCCGAGCGCGAGCATGCACAGCGCGAGGTAGCCGACGACGGCGGCGGTCCGCCCGGCCAGCTCCTCCGGGCTGATCACCGCACCGGACAGCGACGTGATGCCACCCGCCCCACCGAGCGCGGCGTCCGGGCCGAACCCGAACGCCGCGACGCCGACGGCGTAGCCGGTCAGCGTCACCAGCACCACGGCGAGCAGCACGAACGCCGCGACGGACAGGAGCTTCGCGACCAGCAGCCGCAGCCGTCCCACCGGGCGGACCAGCAGGTAGCGCAGCGTCCCGGTGCCGGCCTCGCCCGCGATCGCGTCCCCGGCCACCACCGCGACGGTGATCGGCAGGAACACCGGCAGCACCAGCGCCAGCGCGGCGGCCGGGAACAGTTGCCCGTTGGTCACGACGGCGGACAGGAACGCGCCGCCCCGGCCGGGTGCGGGAGCCAGCCGCGTGGTGGCCAGCAACACCGCCACCAGCGCCGGCAGCGCGCACAGCAGCGCCCAGCACAGCCACACCCGACGGCGGCGCAGCATCAGCCGCAGCTCGACGCCGATCACCGCGGCGCTCCGCGACCGAGGCCGGGGCGACGGTCCACCCGGTCCGAGCCCGACCCCGTCAGCTCCAGCACCACCTGCTCCAGGCTCCGCCGCTGCGCCGCCAGCCCGGTGACGCGGATCCCGGCCGCGACGAGGCGGGCGTTGAGCTCGCCGGGGTCGTCGGCGCGCACCACGACGGCGTCCCCACGCCGGTCCAGCACCCGCCCGTCCAGCAGCCCGGCGACCGCGGCCGGGTCCGGGGTGCGCACGAGCACCCGCCCGGTCGGGGCGCGCAGGGCGTCGAGGTCCTCGGTGAGCACCAGCCGCCCGGCGTCGAGCACCCCGACCCGCGTGCACAGCGCCTCGACCTCCCCGAGCAGGTGACTGGACAGCACCACCGTCGTCCCGGTCGCGTTGAGCGCGCGCAGCAGCTCGCGGATCTCCCCGATCCCCCGCGGGTCCAGGCCGTTCGTCGGCTCGTCGAGCAGCAGCAGCTCCGGGTCGCGCAGCAGCGCGGCGGCGATGCCGAGGCGCTGGCGCATGCCCAGGGAGTAGGCGCGCACCGGCCGCCGGTCCACCCCGGCGAGCCCGACGCGGGCCAGCGTGTCCTCGACGCGGCGGCGGCGGTCCCGGAGCTGGCCACCGGCGCCGGCCGCGTCGAGCAGGCGCAGGTTCGCCCGCCCGGACAGGTGCGGCCACGCGGCCGGGTTCTCCACCAGCGCGCCGACGCGCGGCAGCACCGCGGCGGCGTGCCGGGGCATGGCCCGGCCCAGCAGCTCTACCGAGCCCGAGGTCGGGTGCACCAGGCCGAGCAGCATCCGCACCAGCGTCGTCTTGCCCGAGCCGTTGGGGCCCAGCAGCCCGAAACGGGAACCGGCCGGTACCCGCAGGTCCAGCCCGTCCACCGCGGTCACGTGGCCGAAGCGCTTGGTCAGGCCGCTCGTGACGATCACGTCCATTAGGCCCGCCTCCACCCGGGGAGCTCGAGGATCGCCCGCTCCAGCACGTCCGGAGCCACCGTCCCGATCAGCAGCGACCCGCTGCGACCGCGCGCCACGACCGCGACCGAGACCAGCGGCGTCGCCACCCGTGCCGCCCGCCCGAACGGCACCTCGACGGCGGTGCCGCCGGCAGCGGTCGCGCCGTCGAGGGCACGGTTGGCGACCTCGCGGCTCAGTGGGATCAGCGCGAACCCGGCCAGGCCGGAGCCGTAGAGCCCGACCCCGGGCAGCTCGGCGTCCGGGGTTCCGGACAGCACCACCCGGTCTCGGCCCGCGAGCCGGCCGGGTGCGGGGGCGGCGTCGAGGACGCGCAGTGTCCCGCTCACGTCGGCCGCCGCCACGCTTACCACGCCCGCACCGGGCGGGACGGGCGGTGCCAGGTCGGCGGGGTCGGGCTGGCGGTCGGCGACGTCGGTCAGCTCGGTGAACAGCAGCGGTGCTCCGGTGCGGGCCGCGACCTCGACGCGCAGCGGCAGCGCCGTCACCGCGTCGGCCCAGACGTCGATCCGGCCGACGGTGGTGTCCGGGTCGGCGGGGACGAGCCGGAGCCCGGCCGCGGTGCGCCCGGCGACGCGCCGCGCCGGGAGCGCGGTGACCGGGTCGGCCGGAGCGAGCGCGAGCAGCCGCCGGGCGAGGTCCGGCGGTGCCAGGTCGGCGGCGCGGGGGAGCCGCAGCGGTGCGGTGCCGACGACCCGGGTCAGCTGGTCGGACCCGAAGTCCCAGACGTACTCCGAACCGTCCACCCGGTAGGTGTCGCGCTCGCCCGCCGGGGTCAGCTCGTCGACGCGCCAGCGGTCGGCTCCCGCGACGAACGCGCGGATCCGGGTGGTGCCGGTGAGCAGCGCGGCGACCGACTCCAGCCGCGGAATCTCCGGCAGCCCGAGCCGCCCGGTGCTCTCGGCGAGCCCGACATAGGGCGGCACCGCGGCGAGAATGCGCCCGCGCAGCGCGTCGGGGTCGACGTCGACGGCTGCGGCGGGCAGCCGGAGCACCCCGGCACCGAGCAGCCCGGCAGCGCCGGCCGCCACGAGCAGCCAGCGCCGGCTGAGTCGATGCGCGGCCACATCTCCCCACAATGCCACCGGCGCTGTGAGGGCAGCGTGGCGTACGCCCGTTTCGCGCGTGGCCACCGCGGGTTCGAACACCACCTAGACTGGGGCGAATGACGGGAACGGACAGGAGGAGCGCTTCGTGAACGCCGACGAGCGTCGCTTCGCTGTCCTGCGGGCGATCGTCGCCGACTACGTGTCGACCCAGGAGCCCGTGGGCTCGAGGATGATCGTCGAACGGCACAACCTCGGGGTCTCCAGCGCCACCGTCCGCAACGACATGGCGGTGCTGGAGGAGGACGGGCTCATCGCGCAGCCGCACACCAGCGCGGGTCGGGTGCCCACCGACAAGGGCTACCGGTTGTTCGTCGACCGGTTGACGCAGGTCAAGCCGCTGTCGGCGGCCGAGCGACGCGCGGTGCAGGCGTTCCTCGACGGCGCGGTCGACCTCGACGACGTGCTGCGGCGCAGCGTCCGGCTACTGGCGCAGCTGACCCGGCAGGTCGCCATCGTCCAGTACCCGACGCTGACCCGCTCCACGGTGCGCCACTGCGAGGTCGTCGCGCTCACCCCGGCCCGGCTGATGCTTGTGCTCATCACCGACTCCGGCCGGGTGGAACAGCGCGTCGTGGACCTCGGCGACGTGCTCTCCGACGACGACGTCGCCCAGATCCGCACGTTGCTCAACGGTGTGCTCGTCGGGCGCGCGCTCGCCGCGGCGTCGGTCGCGGTCGCCGACCTGCCCGGCGTCGCCCCCGCCGAGCTGCGGGAGGTGGTCACCACGCTGGCCACGGTGCTCATCGAGACCCTCGTCGAGCACCCCGAGGAGCGGCTGGTGCTCGGCGGCACGGCCAACCTCACCCGCAACGTCGCCGACTTCCCGGGGTCGCTGCGTCAGGTGCTCGAAGCCCTCGAGGAGCAGGTGATCGTGCTCAAGCTGCTGGCGTCCGCGCAGGACCCCGGCACCGTGACCGTGCACATCGGTGAGGAGAACGAAGCCGAGGAGATGCGCAACACGTCCGTGCTGTCCATCGGCTACGGACCGGGCACCGTGGTAGGTGGAATGGGCGTCGTCGGCCCCACCCGAATGGACTACCCGGGCTCGATCGCGGCGGTGCATGCCGTCGCCCGATACGTAGGTGAGATCCTGGAGGGGCGCTGAACGCGTGAGCGCCTCACCACAGTGAGCACGACTAGACGGTGAGCACGACTAGAGCGAGAAGGACCATGAGGAACGCGCACGTGGCACGGGACTACTACGGGATCCTCGGAGTCGAGCGCAACGCCGGCTCCGACGAGATCAAGCGGGCCTACCGCAGGCTCGCGCGCGAGCTGCACCCCGACGTCAACGCGGATGCTGCGGCGCAGGAGCGGTTCCGCGAGGTCAGCGTGGCCTACGAGGTGCTGTCCGACCCGGAGAAACGCCGCGTCGTGGACCTCGGCGGCGACCCGCTGGGCAACGGCGGCGGTGCGGGCGGTGGGGGCGACCCGTTCAGCGCGTTCGGCTTCGGTGACATCATGGACGCGTTCTTCGGCGGCCAGGGCGGTGGTCGCGGGCGAAGCCAGCGTGGCCGCGTGCAGCACGGCGCCGACGCGCTGATCCGCATGTCGTTGACGCTGGAGGACTGCGCCACCGGCGTGTCGCGCGACCTGGCCGTCGACACCGCCGTGCTCTGCTCGGACTGCACCGGTTCGGGCTGCGCGCCCGGCAGTGCCCCGCGGATGTGTGACATCTGCAGCGGCCGCGGCGAGGTGCGCAGCGTGCAGCGGTCGTTCCTCGGCCAGGTGGTCACGGCGCGGCCGTGCTCGAACTGCCGCGGCTCCGGTGAGGTCATCCCCGACCCGTGCCGGCAGTGCGGGGGCGACGGGCGGGTGCGTTCGCGGCGCACGGTCGGGGTGCGGATGCCGGCCGGGGTGGCCGACGGGATGCGCGTGCGGCTGACCGGACAGGGCGAGGTCGGCTCCGGTGGTGGCCCGGCCGGTGACCTGTACGTGGAGGTCGAGGAGGTGCCGCATGAGCTGTTCACCCGCGACGGCGCTGACCTGCACTGCACCGTGGTGCTGCCGATGAGCGCCGCGGCACTGGGCACGACGCTGCCGCTGCCCACCCTCGAGGGCCCCGAGGAGCTGCGCATCGATCCGGGCACGCAGGCGGGCACCGTGCGCACGCTGCGCGGCAAGGGGATGCCCCGGCTGCGCTCCACCGGTCGGGTCGACGGGCGTGGTGACCTGATGGTGCACGTCGACGTCGCGGTGCCCACCAAGCTCGACGCCAAGCAGACCGACCTGCTCCGCCAGCTCGCCGCGCTGCGCGGGGAGGAGCAGCCCGACCTCGCGGGGGGTAACCGCAACGGCCACGGCATCTTCTCTCGCCTGCGCGACTCCTTCGGCCGCTGATCCGGCCGGGGTGCGGGCAGGATCGCACCGATGAGCACTCCGCCGCTGTTCCTCCTCGACGCGCTTCCCGCGGGCGACCTGTTCGTGCTGGACGGGCCGCAGGGGCGCCACGGCGCCACCGTCAAGCGGCTGCGGGCCGGGGAGGCCGTCCTGCTCGCCGACGGCCGCGGGGGGGTGGCGCAGGCCGTGGTGGACGCCGTCGGCCGCGACGCCGTCGAGCTGATGATCACTGCTCGCTGCACCGTCGAGCCGCCCGCGCCCCGTGTGCTGCTCGCTCAGGCGCTGGTCAAGGGCGATCGTGGCGAGCTGGCTGTTGAGCTCGCCACCGAGGCCGGGGTGGACGGGATCCTGCCGTGGCGGGCGGCGCGCAGCGTCGCGCGCTGGGACGGCGGGCCGCGCGGCGAGAAGGCCCTGGCCCGCTGGCGCGCCACCGTGCGGGAGGCGGCCAAGCAGGCTCGCCGTTCGTGGCTGCCGGTGGTCGAGGAGCCGGTGACCACGGCTGTGTTAGCTCGTCGGGTGCGTGCCGCGGACGCGACGCTGGTGCTGCACGAGGGCGCCGCCGACGGGCTGCTGGAGATCGCGGGGGAGCTGCCGGTCACGGGCGAGGTGCTGCTCGTCGTCGGGCCGGAGGGTGGGATCACCGACGTCGAGCTCGACGAGCTCGGGGCGGCCGGGGCGCGTCCGGTGCGGCTCGGCGCGGAGGTGCTGCGGGCTTCCACGGCGGCCGCGGTGGCGCTCGGGGCGCTGGGCGTGCTGACCGGTCGGTGGGCCGGCCGGCGCAGCTGCGGCGCGGCAACCGATCTGCCCCGGTGAGCGAACGCCGTGTCGTGCTCGCCCCCGTGCCCCGTCGCCGTGCCCTGAGCCGCATCGTCGCGGGGACGGCCGCGCTGGCCCTACCCTCGGCCCTGGGTGCGTGTTCCACGGCGCCTGCCGCCCCGTCGACCGTGCCGCGGCGGGTCGACTACGGCCCCCACCCGAGCCAGTTCGGCGAGCTGACGCTGCCGGCCGGTACCGGACCGGTGCGCGGTGTCGCCGTGGTGGTGCACGGCGGGTTCTGGCTGCAGGGTTTCGGGCTGGAGCTGGGCCGCCCGCTGGCCGCCGACCTGGCCGCTGCCGGTCTGGCGGCGTGGAACGTCGAGTACCGCCGGGTCGGCGGTGGCGGCGGCTGGCCGGCCACCTTCGACGACATCGCCGCCGCGGTGGACCTGCTGGCCGGGCCGGTGCAGCAGGCCGCAGGAGGCCGGCTGGCGCCCGACGGTGCCGTTCCCGACCGCGTCGTCGCTGTCGGGCACTCGGCGGGCGGGCACCTCGTCGGATGGCTCGCCGCCCGACCCGGGCTCCCGGACGGCGCGCCCGGCGCGCGGCCTGCGGTCCGGCTGCGTGGCGCGGTGAGCCAGGCCGGGGTGCTGGACCTCGTCGACGCGGCGCAGCGCAGGGTCGGCGGTAGCGCGGTGCCCAACCTGCTCGGTGGACCGCCCAGCGCCGTCCCGGACCGGTACGCGCTCGCCGCACCCGTCGCCCGGGTGCCGCTCGGGGTGCCGGTGGTGTGCGTGCACGGCACCGCGGACCGCACCGTCCCGATCCGGCAGAGCGAGCGGTTCGTGGCGGCGGCCGGCACCGCCGCCGAGCTCATCAGGCTGCCCGGGGTGGACCACCTCGCACTGATCGACCCGTCCACCGCGGCCTGGCGGGCCTGCCGCGACGCCGTGGAGCGGCTCCTGACCTGACCCGTCCGGGCAGGGGAACCCTCGACCGCAATGCCGGGGTCATCGGGCCAGTAGTTCCAGGTCCAGCCCGCGCATCGCGTCGGTTTCGATCCGCTCGCCGATCGCAGCGGTCTGGGCGTCGGCGTACCGGCCGGGTGCGCTCTCGAACAAGGGGATCGCGCCGACGAGTGCCCGCTCCCTGATGAGCGGGCCGCCGCGGTTGAGATGTGCGAGGTCGATGTCCTCGACGCCGGTGAGGTCGACGAGTTCGGTGACCAGCGCGACCGGGTCGAACGGCATGCCCGGCTCGCTGAGAACCGCGATATCGAGGTCACGCGCCGTCGGTTGCGTCCGTGTCGCGCCGTGAGTGATCGCTGTTGGGGTGCGCTCACGGTCGAGACCGCGACGCTGAGCGCACACTTTCGACGATCACCCGGGGTAGGGGGGAAAATTGGGCGCGGGGGTGGTTGGTGGCGGTAGCATCGGCGCCGTCCGATGCGTAGAGCTACCGGAAGTAGGCGCGTCTAGCTTGAGCGAGCCCGGCCCCGTCCAGTCCCGCATGGCCGTTCCCGACGCCGCTCTGCTCGCGCTGCTGGGCTCGCGCGACGAGAGCCTGCGCATCGCCGAGGACATGCTCGACGCCGATGTCCACGTCCGCGGCAACGAGCTGACCCTCACCGGCGACCCGGCCGACGTCGCCTTCGCGGAGCGCGTCTTCACCGAGTTGATCACTCTCGCCGAGCGCGGCCAGCAGGTGTCCACCGATGCCGTGCGCCGCACCGTCGAGATGCTCGGCGACGGCGAGGCCGAGGACCGCGCCCGCATCGGGGAGTCGCCCGCGGCGGTGCTGAGCTTGGACATCCTGTCGCGGCGCGGCAAGACGATCCGGCCCAAGACGCTCAACCAGAAGCGTTACGTCGACGCGATCGACGCGCACACCATCGTCTTCGGCATCGGCCCGGCCGGTACCGGCAAGACCTATCTCGCCATGGCCAAGTCCGTGCAGGCGCTGCAGGCCAAGATGGTCAACCGGATCATCCTCACCCGGCCCGCGGTCGAGGCGGGGGAGCGGTTGGGGTACCTGCCCGGCACGCTCTACGAGAAGATCGACCCCTACCTGCGCCCGCTCTACGACGCGCTGCACGACATGATCGACCCCGACTCGATCCCGAAGCTGATCACGGCCGGCACGATCGAGGTGGCGCCGCTGGCGTACATGCGCGGTCGCTCGTTGAACGACGCGTTCATCATCCTCGACGAGGCGCAGAACACCACGCCCGAGCAGATGAAGATGTTCCTCACCCGGCTCGGGTTCGGTTCCAAGATCGTCGTCACGGGCGACGTCACGCAGGTGGACTTGCCCGGCGGCACGCGGTCGGGGCTCACGGTCGTGCGCGAGATCCTCGGTGACGTCGACGACGTGGCGTTCTCCCAGCTCACCAGTACCGACGTCGTCCGGCACCGGTTGGTGGCCGACATCGTCGACGCCTACGCACGGTGGGACGCCGGGAACGAGCGGCCGAACCTGCGGGCCGCGGCTCCACGCACCGGCCCGCAGCAGGATCGGCGCTCGCGGCGGCGCTGACCGGGTGGATCGGTGAGAAAGTTCGTCCGATCAGTTGTCTCGGCAGGTGCAGCACGACATGATCGGCGCCGTGGCACTCACTCACCGGGCTGCTCTCGTGAGCATCCTCGCTGGCGCGTTCGTCCTGTCCCTGGCTGCCCCGGCGGTCGCGGTCACGCCTGCCGCCGCGGTCCTCGCCCCGTCCACGACGTCGGACGAGGGGCTGGCCCGGTTCCTCGACCAGAAGCTCACCTGGGGCCCGTGCCCGGACTTCGCCGCCACCGACGCCGACCGCGAGACCTTCGCCGATCCACGCTACGACTGCACGTACCTCGACGTGCCGCTGGACTATGCGCAGCCGGACGCCAAGACCGCCCGGATCGCCCTGTTGCGGCAGCGGGCACTCGACCCCGCGGCGCGGATCGGCTCGCTGTTCACCGACCCGGGCGGGCCGGGCGGATCCGGCGTGGGCTTCCTGCCCCTGCTCGCCGGCCTGATCGGCGACGGTGAGGTGGCCCAGAAGTTCGACCTGATCGGGTTCGACCCCCGGGGAGTGGGTGTCAGCGAGCCGGCGATCGACTGCTCGAACACCGCGGAGGTGGACGCCGAGCGCGTGGACCTCGATCTCGACACCTCGCCCGAGGGTGTCGCGCAGACCGAGGCGGAGTACCAGGACTTCGCCCAGCGCTGCGCCGACCGCGTGGGCCTCGACGTGCTCGCCAACGTCGGCACCCGGGACGTGGCTCGCGACCTGCGGATCGCCTACCGGGCGGTCGGGGACGAGAAGCTCAGCTACGTCGGCTACTCCTACGGCACCCAGATCGGCGCGGAGTTCGCCGAGCAGTTCCCCACCGAGGTGCGGGCGCTGGTCCTCGACGGCGCGATCGATCCGGCGCAGGACCCGGTGGAGTCGCGGCTGACCCAGTCGCGCGGGTTCCAGCGTGCTTTCGACAACTTCGCCGCGGACTGCGTCGCCCGGCCCGACTGCCCGCTGGGCACCGACGTGCCGGGCGCGTCGGCCGCGCTGCAGGACCTGCTCCGACCGTTGATCGAGACGCCCGTGTCGGCCGGCACCGAAGGCCGCACGCTCGGCTACAACGACGGCCTGCTGGGTGTGATCACTGCGCTGTACGCGGAGTCGCTGTGGGAGTTCCTGCGCGACGGTCTCGTGGAGGTGTCCCAAGGCGAGGGCACCAACCTGCTGCGCCTGGCCGACGCCTACTACGAGCGGCGCCCCGACGGTAGCTACAGCAACCTGTTGGAGGCTTTCCAGGTGATCAACTGCGCGGACACGGTGCCGATCACGGACCGAGACGTCGCGTTGGAGATCAGCAAGAAGTCGATCGAGCTCGCCCCGTTCTACGACGCCGGCTTCGGGCCGTCCAACGTGCTGGAGCAGTGCTCGTTCTGGCCGGTCCCGCCCACCAGCATGCCCGGCCCGGTGCAGGCCCCCGGACTGCCGACGGTGCTGGTCGTCTCCTCCACCGGGGACCCGGCCACGCCGTACGAGGACGGGGTGTCGCTGGCCCAGCAGATGCAGGCCCGGCTGCTCACCGTGGAGAACGACGGCCACACCATCGCCCTGCAGGGGATCAACGCCTGCGCCGACACCACCACGGTGCGCTATCTCGTGGACCTCGCCCTTCCGGAGCAGGACACGACGTGCGCCCGGGAGGCGCCACCGGCGCCGGCGGGCTGAGCACGCGGGTCCGCGGTCATCCCTGCCCACGGGCTAGGCTTCGCGTGCGGTCAGTCATTCGCGGCAGGACAGGGGAGACGCGTGTCCATCGAGGTCTGCAACGAGTCCGGGTTCACTCTGGACTCCGTGCTCCTCGCCTCGGTCGCGCGGTACGCCCTCGACACGATGCATGTCAATCCCGCCACCGAGCTGAGCATCCTGGTCGTCACCATCGAGGTCATGAGCGAGCTGCACGAGCGTTGGATGGACGAGCCCGGACCCACCGACGTCCTGTCCTTCCCGATGGACGAGCTGGCCGAGGAGTCCCGCCGCCCGGACGCCCCGGACATGGGCCCTGCGCTGCTCGGTGACATCGTGGTCTGCCCGGAGTTCGCGCGGGCCCAGGCCCGCGCGGCCGGTCACGGGCTGGCCGAGGAGCTGGCGCTGCTCATCGTGCACGGGGTGCTGCACCTGCTCGGTTACGACCACGCCGAGCCCGAGCAGGAACGTGAGATGTTCGGCCTGCAGGCCCAGCTGCTGACCGGGTGGCGCACCGCCCGGGAGCAGGCGGCCGCCCGCGAGGCGCAGCGGCGCAACGACTCCGCGGTGCTCGGTGCCGTCGGGCTCGAGGACTGCTGACGCCCGTGGCGAGCGACACCTCCACACTGATCGTCATCGCGGTCCTGCTGGTCCCGCTGGCCGGGCTGTTCGCCGCGGCCGACGCGGCGCTGAACTCGGTCTCACGTGCCCGCGTCGAGGCGCTGGTCCGGGCCGGGCGGCCCGGCTCGCGGGCGCTCGCCGCGGTGGCCGCCGACCGCCCGCGGCACGTCAACCTGCTCCTGCTGCTGCGGCTCGCCGCGGAGGCGGGGGCCACGGTCCTGCTCACCGTGGCGCTGGTCAGCACGTTCGACACGCTGTGGGCCGGAGCGCTCACCGCGGGCACGATCATGCTCGTGGTCAGCTACGTGCTCATCGGCGTCGGCCCGCGCACGCTGGGGCGCCAACACCCCTACCGTGTCGGGATGCTGGTCGCGGCGCCGATCCGCGCGCTGGCCACGCTGCTGGGACCGCTGACGAAGCTGCTGATCCTCGTCGGCAACGCGATCACGCCGGGGCAGGGCTTCCGGCAGGGCCCGTTCTCCTCCGAGGTGGAGCTGCGCGAGCTCGTCGACATGGCGAGCACCAGCGGCGTCGTCGACGAGGACGAGCGACAGATGATCCACTCGGTGTTCGAGCTGGGCGACACGCTGGTCCGCGAGGTCATGGTGCCGCGTCCCGACGTCGTGTGGACCGAGCGCGACACGCCGGTGGACAAGGTGCTGCGGCTCGCGCTGCGCAGCGGCTACTCCCGCATCCCGGTGCTGGGCGAGAGCATCGACGACATCGTGGGCGTCGCCTACCTCAAGGACATCGTGCGGGCGCAGGCCGAGGGGGGCGACGGTCCGGTGGCCGCGCTGGCGGCGGTGATGCGTCCCGCGGTGTTCGTGCCCGACAGCAAACGCATCGACGAGCTGCTCAAGGAGATGCAGGCGGCCCGCAACCACATGGCCATCGTCGTGGACGAGTACGGCGGCACCGCGGGGGTCGTGACGATCGAGGACATCCTCGAAGAGATCGTCGGGGAGATCACCGACGAGTACGACTCCGAGGACGTGCCCGCGGTCCAGGAGCTGGACGGACGTCGGCTCCGCGTTGCGGCGCGGCTGCCGGTGGAGGACTTCGCGGAGTTGTTCCCCGGGTCCGACGGCGCCGAGGGGCCGCTCGCCGAGGTGTTGGCGGCCGCCGACGTCGACACGGTGGGCGGGCTGCTCGCCCAGCAGCTCGGGCGGGTGCCGCTGCCTGGCGCCCTGGCCGAAGTCGCCGGGCTGCGGCTGTTGGCCGAGGGGGGCAAGGACGCCCGCGGGCGGATCCGGATCATCTCGGTGCTGGTCGACCCCGTCAAGCCCGCGGAGCCCGAGGACGAACAGGACGGCGCCGGGCGCGCTGCCCGGCGGGAGGACAGTGATGTCGGATACGGGTGATCTCGACCCGGAGGATGACAAGATCGTGACGTTGGCCCGGTCGGCCCGCGCGCGTACCGGTGCGGCCGAGGGCGCCGCCGTGCGCGACAGCGACGGCCGCACCTATGCCGCCGCGTCCGTCGCGTTGCCGTCACTGCAGCTCAGCGCGTTGCAGGCGGCCGTAGCCGCCGCCGTGTCCAGCGGCGCGTCGGCTCTGGAGGCGGCGGCCGTGGTCACCGCGTCCGACACCGTGGACCCCGCCTCGCTGGCCGCCGTCCGCGATCTCACCCCCGCCGCGCTCGTCCTGCGCGCCGACCCCTCGGGCACCGTCGTCCAGGCCTGCACCGCGGAGAGCTCGGCATGAGTACCCTCACGTTCGACGTCGTCGTGGTCGGCGGCGGCATCGTCGGCCTCGCCACCGCGCACGCCGTGATCCGCAGCGGTCGCTCGGTCGCCGTCGTCGAGCGGGAACCGCGGCTTGCGAACCACCAGACCGGCAACAACTCCAACGTGATCCACTCCGGGCTCTACTACGCTCCCGGCGGGCTCAAGACCCGGCTCGCCGTCGCCGGCTGCGCGGAGACCGTCGCGTTCTGCCGCGAGCACGACCTTCCGCACACGATCACCGGCAAGCTCGTCGTCGCGACCGGGCCCGAGGAGCTGCCCCGGCTGGCCGAGCTGGCGCGGCGGGGCGCGGCCAACGGCGTCGAGGTGCACGAGCTCGATCGGGCCGGAATGCGGGCCTACGAGCCGCACGTCCGCGGGATCGCCGCGCTGTACGTGCCGTCCACCGGCGTCTGCGACTTCCGCAGGGTCGCGGAGAAGATCGGCGAGCTGGTGCAGGCCGGTGGTGGCGAGATCCACCTCGGCCGCTCGGTGCTGCGGCTGATGCCGCGGGCGTCGGACGTGGTGGTGCACACCGACGGCGGCGACCTGCTCGGCTCCCAGGTGGTGGCCTGTGCCGGGCTGCGGTGCGACGAGCTGGCGAGGGCGTCCGGCGCCGACCCCGGCATCCGGATCCTGCCCTTCCGAGGTGAGTATTCCGGGCTCAAGGCCCCGGCCGACCAGCTCGTCAAGGGTCTGATCTACCCGGTGCCCGACCCCGCGTTCCCGTTCCTCGGGGTGCACCTCACCCGCGGTGTCGACGGCACCGTGCACGCCGGCCCGAACGCGGTGCTCGCGCTGGCCCGGGAGGGTTACTCGTGGGGCACGGTCGCGCCGAGGGAGTTGCTGGGTTCGCTGACCTACCCCGGCATGCTGCGGTTGGCGCGGCGGCACTGGCGCTACGGGCTGGGCGAGGTGCGGCGTTCGCTGTCGCGGGCCGCGATGGCGACGCAGATCCAGCGGATGCTCCCCGACGTGCGGGCCGAGCACCTGGAACCGGCCGGTGCCGGGGTACGCGCGCAGGCGGTGGCGCCCGACGGCTCCCTGGTGGACGACTTCCTGTTCGTGGCCCAGGGTCGTTCCATCCTGCACGTCCTCAACGCCCCCAGCCCCGCTGCGACAGCAGCCTTCCCCATCGGCCGCGAGATCCTGGAGGTGCTCGTGCGCGGAAATCGCTGCCAGGGCAGCGATTTCCGCGCACAGCCCGAGCGGAGCCAGGGATGAGCGCCGGGTTCGTCGCGGTGCCGGAGGGGTTCCGGTCCGGGTTCGCGTGCTTCGTCGGCCGGCCCAACGCGGGGAAGTCGACCCTCACCAACGCGCTGATCGGCTCGAAGATCGCGATCACGTCGAGCCGTCCGCAGACCACCCGGCACGCCATCCGCGGGATCGTGCACCGGCCCGAGGCACAGCTCGTCGTGGTCGACACCCCCGGCCTGCACAAGCCGCGCACGCTGTTGGGCAGCCGGCTCAACGACGTCGTCCGCCAGACCTGGGCCGAGGTCGACGTGATCGGGTTCTGCGTACCGGCGGACGTGCCGGTCGGGCGCGGGGACGAGTTCATCGTGAACGAGCTGCGCTCGGTCGCCGGGCGCACGCCGATCCTCGGGATCGTCACCAAGACCGATCTCGCCCGACCCGAGCAGATCGCGGCGCGGCTCACCGAGCTGACCAGGCTCATGGAGTTCGCCGAGGTCGTGCCCTGCTCGGCCGTCGACGGGTTCCAGGTGGGCCTGCTCGCCGACCTGCTCGTCGCCCGACTGCCCGAGGGACCGCCGCTCTATCCCGACGGGGAGCTCACCGACGAGCCGGAGGAGACCCTCGTCGCGGAGCTGATCCGGGAGGCCGCCCTGGAGGGCGTGCGCGACGAGCTGCCGCACTCGATCGCGGTGGTCATCGAGGAGATGGTGCCGCACGAGGGCCGCGACGACCTGCTGGACGTGTACGCCACGGTCTACGTCGAGCGGCCGACCCAGAAGCGCATCGTGATCGGCAAGGGTGGCGAGCGGCTGCGCCAGGTCGGCACCGACTCCCGCCGCCAGATCGAGGCGCTGCTGGGCACCCGGGTGTTCCTCGACCTGCACGTCAAGATCGCGAAGGACTGGCAGCGCGACCCGCGGCAACTGCGCAAGCTCGGCTTCTGAGCCCGGTAGCTGGTCGTCCGCGCACCATGGCTCAGCCGGCCCGGGCCGTGCGGAACAGCGCGGTCATCGCTGCCCGCACCTCGTCCGGGGTGTCGGTCCGCCGGCCGAACGGCAGGCGGACGGCCGTCGGCTCCCCGCCGAGCTCGTCGGCGGCCAGCACCGCGAAGCCGTAGCGGTCCACCCCGATCATCCGCGCCTCGGTGGTGGCCGGTCGGCCGCCACATACGCGGCAGAACAGCACCAGCGCGTCGACGTGGTCGTCGTTCATGTGCTCGATGATCCGGGTGGCGTGCGGGCGCAGCGGGTCGGGCTCGGCGAGTGCGTAGTCGCCGGCCTCGACCCAGCTCATCGCGCCGAACCCACCGACGTAGCGGACCGAGGTCACGTCCAGGCGGTAGAGCCGGCAGTCGGCGACTCCGGCGAAGAACACGCGCGGGTGGGCGGTCCGGTAGACCTGCAGGGCCGCGGCGCGCTGGTCGCCGTGGAGCTCGCTGACCGTGCCCAGCACGGTGACGCGGGCCAGCGCGAGCGGGTCGCCGGAGCCGCGTTCGGTCACCATCAGCGAGGCACGCGGGTCGGTGGCCAGATTGTGGCTGTGCTCGGCGAGGTCGCTGAGCAGCAGCAATGGCCGCCCGCAGGCGTCGACGGCGTGACTGACGAGCGAGCCGACGGGGAACCCGCCGTCGCCGAGGGTGGCCAGCGCCGCCGTGCGGATGGCCGCGATCAGCGTGCGGGATCGCTCGGCGTCGTTGGGCTCGGTTCCGGTGCTGGACTCCTGCAGGACGAGCCGGATGGCGGCCTGATCGGATCGCACTGCGCCTCCTCGGTGGCGTAAACCTGGTCAGGCTAACCTCATCTGTGAGCCGATCGCCGTGTCAAGCGTGCGGCGGAGTCGGCCCCATCCGGGTCGTAGGCTGTACCCATGGCGCTGTACCGCGACACCGGCGTGGTGCTGCGGGTGCACAAGCTCGGCGAGGCCGACCGGATCGTCACGATGCTCACCCGCCGCTATGGCAAGGTGCGCGCCGTCGCCAAGGGGGTGCGCCGCACGCGGTCGCGCTGGGGAGCGCGGCTGGAGCCGTTCAACCATGTCGACGTGCAGTGCTACAGCGGCCGTTCCCTCGACGTCATCACGCAGGCACAGACCGTCGACGCGTTCGGCGCGGGCATCCTCGGCGACTACCCGCGTTACACCGCCGGGTGCGCGGTACTGGAGACGGCCGACCGGCTCGTCGCCGAGGAAGGCGAGCCCGCGCTGCGGGTGTACCTGCTGCTGGTGGGCGCGATCCGGGCGCTGGCCGGCCGGGAACGGGACCCGTCGCTGGTGCTGGACGCGTTCCTGCTGCGTGCGATGACGCACGCCGGCTGGGCACCGGCGATCAACGACTGCGCGCGCTGTGCCGCGCATGGCCCGCACCCGGCGTTCAACATCGCGGCCGGTGGAGCGGTCTGCCCGCGCTGCCGCCCGCCCGGCTCGGTGACACCCTCGCCCGAGACGTTCACGCTGCTCGACGCGCTGCTGCACGGCGACTGGGAGGTCGCCGACGCCGCCGGTCCGGCCACCCGCCGCGACACCAGCGGGCTGGTGGCCGCGCACCTGCAGTGGCACCTGGAGCGCCAGCTCCGGTCACTGCCGCTGGTGGAGCGACAGTCGGTCACCCCGGCGACTCGGCTCCGTTGACTGCTGTTGGGTCACGATCGGTGGGTAGGCGTGCAGGTGCTCCCTCCTGCGTCCGTAAGGTGCGTAGCGTGTCCCGGTTCCAGCCCCCGGCGCCGCACCCTTCGGGCGCGCGGCCACCGGTGATTCCATGCGAGCTCGTGCCGAACCACATCGCGCTCGTGATGGACGGCAACGGCCGCTGGGCCAACGCCCGCGGCCTGCCCCGCATCGAGGGTCACCGGCGCGGTGAGGCGTCGCTGATGGACGTGGCGCGCGGTTGCATCGACATCGGCGTGCGGTGGCTCTCGGCGTACGCCTTCTCGACCGAGAACTGGAAGCGCAGCCCCGATGAGGTGCGGTTCCTCATGGGCTTCAACCGCGATGTCATCCGCCGCCGCGTCGATGAGATGCACGCGATGGGCGTGCGGGTGCGTTGGGCCGGACGCCGGCCGCGGTTGTGGCGCAGCGTGATCAGGGAGCTGGAGGTGGCGGAGGAGAAGACCCGTGACAACGACGTGCTCACGTTGACCATGTGCGTCAACTACGGCGGGCGCGCCGAGATCGCCGACGCCGCTCGCGCCGTCGCCCACCTCGTGGCGGAGGAAAAGATCAAACCGGACGCGGTGGACGAGAAGTTGATCGCGCGTTACCTCGACGAGCCGGACATGCCCGACGTCGACCTGTTCGTGCGCTCCTCCGGCGAGCAGCGCACCTCCAATTTCCTGCTCTGGCAGTCGGCCTACGCGGAGATGGTCTTCCTGAACACCTTGTTCCCCGATTTCGACCGTCGCCACCTGTGGGAGGCCGTCGAGATCTACGCGCGCCGGCACCGCCGGTTCGGCGGTGCCCTCGACGCCCCCGGGACGGCGTCATGAGCGACACGATCACCGAGATACTCGACATCGCCCGTACCGCACTCGAGCGGTACCACGACGTGACGGTTGACGGGGACGGCGCGCTCACGTTCGCGCACGGCGGCGTCGTCTGCGCGGCGCAGGGCCTGGAGCTGGAGGAAGGCCTGCCCGTCCTCAACCTGACGTGCGTGGTCGCCTGGGACCTGCCCGTCGAGACCGACGTCCCCACCCGGGTGGCGCTCGGTGCGGGGGAGGGGCTGTTCGGCACCCCGCGGGTCATCCGCGGCGAGCACGGCTGGGACGTGACGCTGCGCTACGCGTTCCCCGCGGCCGGGCTCGACGAGAAGGCCATGGGCACGCTGCTGATGCTCGTCGTGAGCAGCGCCTCGAGCCTGCGGGCGGAGCTGACAGCCGCCGTAGCGTGACGCCTCAGCCGGTGGTGCCGCACCCCCGGCACAGCCCGAAGATCTCGGCGGTGTGGCTGAGCTCGGAGAAGCCGTTCGCCTCGGCCACCCGCTGCGTCCAGCTCTCCACGGCCGGACCCTCGATCTCCACCGTGTGCCCACAACGGCGGCAGACCAGGTGGTGGTGGTGTTCTGCGGTGGCGCAGCGGCGGTACACGGCCTCACCGGTGCTGGTGCGCAGGACGTCGACCTCGCCGCCCTCGGCGAGGGTCTGCAACGTCCGGTAGACCGTGGTCAGGCCGATGCCCTCACCGGTGCGACGCAGCTCCTCATGGATCTCCTGGGCCGAGCGGAAGTCGTCGAGCCGGTCGAGCAGGGCTGACACTGCCGCTCGCTGCCGGGTGGCGCGCAGTGCCCGCGTGATGGGTGCCTGACCGGTACCCGTCATCGCCCCTCCTCGGCGTGGGCGACGGCATCGACCACGATGTGCGCGAGATGATCGTCGACGAGGGCGTACACGACCTCGCGGCCCTGCCGCTCGCCGTGCACGACGCCCGCCGACTTCAGCACCCGCAGGTGCTGGCTGACCAGTGGTTGGGTGACGCCGAGCGCGTCGACCAGGTCGTGGACGCACCGGCTGGACTCCAGCAGCTGCAGCACGATCGCGATCCGCACCGGTGCGGCGAGGGCCCGCAGCAGGTCTCCCGCCGCGGTCAGGGTGGTGGAGGTATGGACCGGCGCCGGCGCGGCGGTGGGGCGGGTGTCCTCGTGGACCTGCTCCTCGGTGTCCGCAGCCTCGGTATCGGCAGCCTCGGTATCGGCTCCAGCGACGATCGGCATCGGTGTCCCCATCCTCGGGGGCGGCGGCCACGCCCCCCGATGATCCAGCACGTTCGGGCCGCGTGCCTATCGTAGGCGTGCGGTGGCATGCTCCCGTTTGTGCTGCTTGTCTGCCGGTTCACGGCCACCCCCGCGGACGCCCCCGGGTTTCTTGCCAGGGCACGCCGTGTCCTGGAGTTGCTCACCGCCGCGGCCGGCTGTCAGGGCGGTGAGCTGGGACGTTCGGTCGACGAGCCGGACCGGTGGGTGCTCGCCGTGCGGTTCGTCTCGGTGGACGCCTACCGGCGCGCGCTGGCGCCGTTCCCGGTCCGCGAGCACGTGGTGCCGCTGCTGTCCGAAGCCCTAGCCGACGAGCCGGCCACCTACGAGACCCTGGTAACCGCCACCACCGGCACCACAACGGAGCACCCGACCCTCCTCGCCGACAGCTGAGCACAACTGCGCGCCAGATGTGGTCCTCGCAGACCCCGTGGGATCTGCGAGGACCACATTCCGCGCGCGACCAGCCCCGAGGGATTGTCCCCATGCCGGTTCGGGTATCCACAGGCCCGATGATGGGCTACCGCGCTGGCGACTGGCGGCGGATGCTCGGGCAATGGAACCGGTACGTGAGGGCCCGCTGCTGCGTGCGCGCCTCCTGGCCAGCGGGTACCGCGACGAGGAGCTGCGCCGGATGCAGTCCGACGGAGCACTCGTCGCCCTCCGCCCCGGCGCCTACGTTCCGTCGACGGATGCCCGGCTACGTGATCCCGCGACGCGGCATGCGCTGCTGGTGCAGGCGGTGGTGCAGCAGCTGAGCCCCGGAGCTGCGGTTAGTCACGTCTCCGCGGCCGTGCTCCACGGTTTGCCGTTGTGGGAGGCGCCGCTCGACCGCGTCCATGTGACACGTGACCGTCGCTCCGGTGGGCGTCGCAGCAGGCTGCTCCACCTGCACGCGGCCGCCCTCGATGCGGACGAGATCGTCATGGCCAGCGGCGTCGCCGTCACGTCGGTGGCGCGGACGCTCGTCGATCTGGCCCGTGTGCTGCCGTTCGAGCCCGCCGTCGTGCCGGTCGATGCCGCCTTGCATCGCGGTGTGGTCGATCGTGCCGACCTGGACGACGCCGTGGAGCGGGCACGCAGCCGCCGCGGCAACTCCGCCGCGAGGCGGGTGGTCGCCTTCGCTGACGGGCGCAGCGAGAGCGTCGGTGAGTCTCGCAGCCGGGTCGCGATCGCACGCTGTGTCCTGCCGGTGCCGGTGCCGCAGTGGGAGGTGCGGTCGGATGCCGGGGTACTGCTGGGGCGGGTGGATTTCGGTTGGCCCGAGCTGAGCACTGTCGGCGAGTTCGACGGCCGGGTGAAGTACGGGCGGTTGTTGCGCCCCGGTGAGACCGCTGGGGACGCCGTGTTCCGCGAGAAGCGACGCGAGGACGACATCCGCGACGCCGGCGAACGTTTCGTGCGGTGGGTCTGGGATGACCTCGACCGGTTCGACCGCGTGGCGCAGCGGCTCCGGCGCGCCTTCGGCACCCCGTGACGCTCCCGCGCGCTGGATGTGGTCCTCGCAGACCCCGTGGGCTCTGTGAGGACCACATTCCGCGCGCGGACCATAGACCGGGCGCGGGCGGGGCGCGCCCGGTCGGTCGCTACCCTGTCGTTCGTGTCCAGCACGTCGAGTTCCGCCAAGATCGAGACCATCGTCGCGCTCGCGAAACGTCGCGGCTTCGTCTTCGCCTCCGGCGAGATCTACGGCGGTACCCGCTCGGCGTGGGACTACGGGCCCCTCGGCGTGGAGCTGAAGGAGAACGTCAAGCGCCAGTGGTGGCGCTCGATGGTCACCGGCCGCGACGACGTCGTAGGCCTGGACAGCTCGGTGATTCTGCCCCGGCAGGTGTGGGTGGCCTCGGGCCACGTCAACGCGTTCCACGACCCGCTGGTCGAGTGCCAGAGCTGCCACAAGCGGTTCCGCGCCGACCAGCTCGTTGAGGAGTACAGCGAGCGCACGGGCAAGGCCGTGGCCGAGGACGACCTGTCTGAGGTCCCCTGCCCGCACTGCGGGACTCGGGGCCGCTACACCGAGCCGCGCGAGTTCAACATGATGCTCAAGACGTTCCTCGGCCCGGTGGAGTCCGAGGAGGGCATGGCCTACCTGCGCCCGGAGACCGCGCAGGGCATCTTCGTCAACTTTCTCAACGTGCAGACCACCTCGCGCAAGAAACCGCCGTTCGGCATCGGCCAGATGGGCAAGAGCTTCCGCAACGAGATCACGCCCGGCAACTTCATCTTCCGCACCCGCGAGTTCGAGCAGATGGAGATGGAGTACTTCGTCGAGCCCGGCACCGACGAGCAGCTGCACCAGTACTGGATCGACGAGCGCACGAGCTGGTATGTGGACCTGGGGATCGCGCGGGAGAACCTGCGGCACTACGAGCACCCCAAGGAGAAGCTCTCGCACTACGCCAAGCGCACGGTGGACGTGGAGTACCGCTTCGGCTTCACCGGGCAGGAGTGGGGTGAGCTGGAGGGCATCGCCAACCGCACCGACTTCGACCTGACCACGCACTCCAACCACTCCGGCGTCGACCTGTCGTTCTACGACCAGGCCTCAGGCACCCGGTACCGGCCCTACGTGATCGAGCCCGCAGCCGGTGTCGGGCGGTCGATGATGGCGTTCCTGATCGAGGCCTACACCGAGGACCAGGCGCCGAATGCCAAGGGCGGGGTGGACACCCGTGTCGTGCTGCGGCTCGACCGACGGCTCGCGCCCGTGAAGGCCGCGGTGCTGCCGCTGTCGCGTAACGCAGACCTGTCACCCAAGTCCCGCGACCTGGCCACCGCGCTGCGCCGGTGGTGGAACGTCGACTTCGACGACGCTGGCGCCATCGGCCGCCGCTACCGCCGCCAGGACGAGATCGGCACCCCGTTCTGCGTCACGGTCGACTTCGACACGCTGTCCGACCAGGCCGTGACGATCCGCGAGCGGGACACGATGAGCCAGCAGCGGGTGGCGCTCGACCAGGTCGAGGCCTACCTCGCCGCGCGCCTGCTCGGCTGCTGAGGGACGTGGCCGTCGGGCTACCCTGGCGACCGTGACGGAATCGACCACCGCTGTGACCACGACGCTGCGTGAGCTCGGGGCCGCCCTGCGAGCCTGGGCCGGCGACGGTGTCGGCGTCGTCCGGGTACTCGAGCGGCACGGCTTCGGTACGGTCGAGAGCGGTCAGCTGGTCGCGGGCACGGCATCGGGATCCGTCGCCGGGGTGCTCTACCGGGGCGCGCTGGACGCCACGGCCCTCCCGCTCGCGGCCGTCGCCGTCGGCGCCCCGCAGACCCGCAAGGCCCATGTCGCCGAGGCAGCCGCGCTCGACGCGGGGCTGGCCTGCAGCGGCGGGGCCACCCTGCTCGGACACCCGCTCGCCGCCGAGCCCGCCGCGGCGCTCGGTGCGGCGCTGGAGCGCGGCGTACCCGCGGGGCTGGTGTCCGCCGCCGACGGTACGGCGGCGCTCGTGCTCACCGGTCCCGAACTTTCCGACGTCTACGGCGGGCTCGGTGCCCCCGAGATCGACACCGCCGCCGTCGACGCGGCGCGCACGCTGCTGCGACGGGGGGCGACGGTCACCGAACGGGTGTCGGTCGAGGGTGCCGAGCTGCTGCTCGACCTGTGGATACCGGTACCGTCGATCCTCGTCGTGGGCTCGGGTGCGATCGGCGACGCACTGCTCGCACAGGCCGCGTTGCTCGGCTGGACCGGCCGCCACGAGACCGCCCTGGTGCCCACCCGCGCCGCCGTCGCCGCGTTCTCCGACGCCGACGTGCTCGTGCTGCTCGACCACGCGCCGTCCTTCGACGTGGTGTTGCTCGAGGGGCTGCGCCGCGGGCGCGGGTTCATCGGGGCCCTGGGCTCGCGGCACACCCAGTCCGCCCGCCGCGAACGGCTGCGTGCCGCCGGTCTCACCGACGCCGAGCTGGCCGCGCTGCGCGGGCCGGTCGGGCTCGACCTGGGCGCCCGCACCCCGGCCGAGACCGCCGTGTCGATCGTCGCGCAGGTGGTGGCGGCCCGGTCCGGGCGCGGCGGCACCGCACTCGCCGTCACCGCCGGTCGGATCGGCGGATGAAGGCTGCCCCGCCGCGCGCCCGGCCCACTCGTCCCCGACCCCCCGAGGTTCCCACCGTCCCGGTGCGGGTGGCACCCCCGCCCCGCCGCCGGCGCGGGTGGGTGTTTCGGCTGCTCGCCGGGGCCCTGCTGGTCGGGGCCCTGATTATCGGCGGCACCGCCTCCCGGGTGTGGCAGGTGGCCCGGGTCGACGATCGCCGGACCGTCGACGCCGTGGTGGTGCTCGGCGCCGCGCAGTACGACGGCAAGCCCAGCTCGATCTTCGCCGCGCGGCTGCGGCACGCCGAGGCGCTCTCCGTCGACGGCGTCGCGCCGCGGATCGTGACCACCGGCGGCGGCCGCGCCGGCGACGCCTACACCGAGGCCGAGGCGGGCCGTCGCTACCTGGTCGACCGGGGCGTGCCGGCCGATCAGGTCATCGCCGTCGGGGAGGGCGCCGACACTCTCGGTAGCCTGCATGCCGTCGCTGATCGCGCCGGACGCGACGGCTGGAACAGCGTGCTCATCGTCAGCGACCCGTGGCACTCGCTGCGCGCCCGCACCATGGCGCGCGACAGCGGGCTGGAGGCGTGGACGTCGCCGACGCGGAGCGGCCCGGTGGTGCAGACCCGCGAGACGCAGCTGCGCTACATCGTCCGCGAGACCGCGGCGCTGCTGTACTACCGGCTCACCCACGCCTCGGTGGACACCGAGACCACGGGACTCGGATAGCCGGTGACCGGCGGGTACGCGGCCGACGGCTACTCGGACCACGACCAGGAGCGGCTGCTGGCCGAGTCCCCCAAGCAGGCCGGGCGCCGCGAGCGGCGCAGCCCGTTCGCCCGAGACCGCGCTCGCGTGCTGCACTCGGCGGCGCTGCGCCGCCTGGCCGGCAAGACCCAGGTCGTCGGGCCGGGGGAGGGCGCAGAGATCAGCGGGGTACCGCGTACCCGGCTCACCCATTCCCTGGAGGTCGCGCAGATCGGCCGCGGGATGGCCGAGGAGCTGGGCTGCGACCCCGACGTCGTCGACACCGCCGGGCTCGCGCACGACATCGGTCACCCCCCGTTCGGGCACAACGGCGAGCGGGCGCTGGACGAGCTCGGGGCGGCCTGCGGAGGTTTCGAGGCCAACGCGCAGACGCTGCGGATCCTGACCCGGCTGGAGCCGAAGATCGACGGCGGCGGGCTGAACCTCACCCGGGCGAGCCTCGACGCGGCGTGCAAGTACCCGTGGGTGCGCCGCCCGGGCGAGCGCAAGTACGGCGCGTATCCCGCCGACGCGGTCGTGTTCGCCTGGGTCCGCGACGGCGCTCCCACGGACCGGCGGTGCATCGAGGCGCAGGTGATGGACTGGTCCGACGACGTCGCCTACTCGGTGCACGACGTCGAGGACGGCATCCTGGCCGGGCGTGTCGACCTGGCCGCGCTGGCTTCCCCCGGCGAGCGCTCGGCCCTGATCGAGCTGGCCATGACGCACTTCGGTGCTGGAGTCGATGGCGGTGCGGCGGCTCTTGCCGAGGCTGCCGTCGGGCTGCTCGCCCTCCCTGTCGTCGATGCCGTGCGCGGCTTCTGTGCGTCGTCGGCTTCGAGGTCGGCGCACGTCGCGCTCAAGCAGCTCACCAGCGAGCTCGTCGGTCGGTTCGTGCTGGCCGCCACCGCGGCCACCCGCGACGCCCACGGTGACCGCCCCCTGCGCCGCTACGCCGCGGACCTGGTCATCCCGCCCTGGGCGGGTGCGGAGGTGGCGCTGCTCAAGGCCGTCGCGCTGCGCTACGTGATGAGCGACCCCGACCGGCTCGCAGCGCAGGCCCGCCAGCGCGAGCTGCTCACCGAGCTGGCCACGGCGTTGCTGGCCGGCGCGCCGGACACGCTCGACCCGGTGTTCGCCGAGGCGTGGACCGTAGCCACCGACGACGCCGAACGCCTGCGCGTGATCCTGGACCAGATAGCGGTCCTCACCGACCACCAAGCCACCGCCCTCCTCCCCGCGAGTCGGTACGATCTGGCGGCCGAGTAGACACCGGGATCAGCGACGAGCTCCTTCCAGCGGCGGTGTGTCACGCTCGACCCAGGCCATGTCGGGGTAGCGCTCGCCTGCGGGACGCAGCCCGTCGAGCCGGGCGAGATCGCCTGCGGTGAGGATGACGTCGAGCGCGCCGACGTTCTCCTCCAGGTACCGCACCCGCTTGGTGCCGGGGATCGGCACGACGTCGTCGCCACGGGTGAGCAGCCAAGCCAGCGCGACCTGTCCGGGGGTGGCGCCGTGGGTAGCGGCGATCTCACGAACCACCGCGACGGCGGCGAGGTTGCCGTCGAGGTTCTCGTCCTGGAAACGCGGCAGGGTGCGGCGGAAGTCGTCGGCGGCCAGCGCGGCGGTGCCGGTGAGAGCGCCGGTCAGCAGGCCGCGCCCGAGCGGGCTGTAGGGCACCAACCCGATGCCCAGCTCCCGGCACGTCGGCGCCACGGTCGTCTCGAGGTCGCGGCTGAACACCGACCACTCCGACTGCACGGCGTCGATCGGGTGTACGGCCGCCCCCCGCCGGATCGTGGCGGCTGACGCCTCGGACAGCCCGAGGTGGCGCACCAACCCGTCGCGCACGAGCCCGGCCATCGCCTCCACGGTGTCCTCGATCGGCACCTGCGGGTCGGGGCGGTGCTGGTAGTAGAGGTCGATGTGCTCGACCCCGAGCCGTCGCAACGACGCCTCGCAGGCGCGCCGGACGTAGGCCGGGCTGCCGTCGACGCCCGCAGGCATGCCGTCGTCGCCGGGAAGGACGCCGAACTTCGTGGCGAGCACGATCTCGTCGCGGCGGTCGGCGAGTACCTCGGCGAGCAGCTTCTCGTTGTGGCCGCGGCCGTACATGTCGGCGGTGTCGAGGAACGTGACGCCCAGGTCGAGCGCGCGGTGGAGGGCGGCGAGCGTCTCGGTGCGGTCTGGCCGCCCGTAGGCGAAGCTCATGCCCATGCAGCCGAGGCCGAGGGAGCTGACGGCGAGCGAGCCGAGCGTGCGAGTGGGGAGGGACATGTCGTCTCCTGGGTAGGGGTCCTCGCCCAGACGCGCGTCAGGTGCGCCGGGTGCGGGTGGTTGGGCGGGCTCAGGGTGCGCAGGCGCCGCCGTACGCGGCGATCTTGAACTCGATGGTCTCCAGCGCGAACGTCAGCTCGTGCAGCTGAGCGCGTACCGCGTCGCGGTGCTCGAGCAGCATCCGCAGCCGTTCGGGCTCCGTCTGCGTGCCCGCGGCGACGAGGGCGACGTAGCGCTGGAGCTCACGGATGGGCATACCGGCCGTTCGCAACCGGTTCAGGAACACGACGCGGCCGAAGTCGTCCGCGGAGTAGACCCGGTGACCGGCGGCGTCGCGGGCGATCTCGAGCAGCCCGATCCGCTCGTAGTACCGCAGGGTGTGGGCGGTGAGGCCGGTGCGCTCGGCCATCTCCGCGATCGTCAGCGTCGCACCGGGCTCGGGCGCCGCCGCGTCCTGCCTGCGAAGCCTGTCGAGTGCGTCGTCCACCGATGCGGTCATGGCGACGACGCTAAGCCTTCGAGTGCGCTCGAACGCAAGTCCCGGTGTGAGGCACGTCTCCCTCCGTCACGAACTCGCGCGTCGTCCCGTCCACCCGGTGACGACGATCCGAGGAGGACGAGATGGCACGCATTCCCGCGGTGCCGGCACAGTCGGCCGGAGTGTTCGGGCGGTGGGTCTACCACCTGGCACGGCGGCGGTTCGGCGACGTCCCGGAGCCGCTCGCGGTGACCCGGCATCACCGCCGGCTGTTCTGGGCAGGGCTGATGGCCGAGCTGGCCTACCAACGCGCGGCCCGCACGCTGCCGGCGCGGCTGCGTGAGCTGGCGGTCTACCGGGTGGCGACGGTGGTCGGCTGCTCGTGGTGCGTGGACTTCGGCACCATGCTGCAGCGCCTCGGCCAGCTCGACGTCGAGCGGCTACAACACATCGACGACTACCCGACGAGCCCGCTCTACGCTCCTGACGAGCGGCTCGCGCTGGCCTACGCCGACGCGATGACCGCCCAGCCGATGGCGGTGACCGACGCTCAGGTCGCCGAGCTGGAGGCCACGCTGGGTCGCGCCGGACTGGTCGAACTGACGCACGCGATCGCGCTGGAGAACATGCGGGCCCGGGCCAACCACGCGCTCGGCATCACGGATCAGGGCTTCGACGCAGCCT
>Ga0136634_10000106_pt1 | contig 40937 bp, 42 predicted proteins | sample AntDrymUQ8332106_2_FD_104654 | JGI IMG/M metagenome (GOLD analysis project Ga0136634, IMG submission 104654) | Polar desert sand microbial communities from Dry Valleys, Antarctica - metaG UQ833 (21.06) | ecosystem: Environmental > Terrestrial > Soil > Desert | place: Antarctica: Dry Valley... | reverse complement strand
CTAGTACTACAGAGACACTTGTTTGAGCGACCTGTGAAGATGCCGCGGGCGGGCGCCGAGCGGAGCGCTCGTGACCTGCGAGTTCTTTATGATCAACATATAACTGTCCCTGTAGTACTAGACGCCGCAGACCGCAGCATCCAGGTGCACTCCTGCCACGGCGCCGACCGCCAGGTCGAGGTCCTCCGTGAGGTCATCCTCGGGCTGCTCCACGCCGACCCGACGCTCGAACCGCGCGACGTGCTCGTCCTGTGCCCGGACATCGAGACGTTCGCACCACTGATCTCGGCGAGCTTCGGGCTGGGGGATCGCACCGCCGGCAACCACCCCGGCCAGCGGTTGCAGGTCCGGCTGGCCGACCGGGCGCTGAGCGCGGTCAACCCGCTGCTCGACACCACAGCGCGGCTGCTCGAGCTCGCCGACGCCCGGCTCACCGCCTCCCAGCTGCTCGACCTGCTCGCCTCCGGGCCCGTCCGCCGCCGGTTCCGGCTCGACGACGCCGACCTCGACCGGCTGCGTGACCTCGCCGTCCGGGCCGGGGTGCGGTGGGGGCTCGACGGCCCGCACCGCGCCCGGTATCACCTCGACGGCTTCGGGCAGAACACCTGGTCTGCCGGGCTGGACCGGCTGCTGCTGGGCGTCGCGATGGGCGGCCGGGACGGTGATCAAGACTGGCTCGGCACCGCCCTGCCGATGGCCGAGGTGGACTCCGGCGACGTCGAGCGCATCGGGCGGCTCGCGGAGCTCGTCGAGCGGCTCACCGCGGTCCTCGCGGGACTGACCGGGGAGCAGCCGCTCGCCGGCTGGATCACCGCGCTGGTCACGGGGTTGGACACCCTGACCGACGCCACCACGGCCGACGCCGGGCAGGCCCGCACCGAGCTCGCCGAACTCGCCCGCGCCGCCGGCCCGCACGCCGAGACCGTTCCACTCAAGCTGGCCGACGTGCGCGGCCTGCTCGCCGAGCGCCTGCGCGGCCGTCCGACCCGGGCCAACTTCCGCACCGGCACGCTCACCGTGGCCACGCTGGTGCCGATGCGGTCGGTGCCGCACCGGGTCGTCTGCCTGCTGGGGCTCGACGACGGCGTGTTCCCCCGGGCCGGGGTCCCCGACGGCGACGACGTGCTCGCCCGCGACCCCCTCGTCGGCGAGCGCGACGCGCGCAGCGAGGACCGCCAGCTCCTGCTGGACGCGATCTGCGCGGCCACCGAGTGCCTCGTCGTCGTGCACTCCGGTACCGACGAGCGCACCGGCGCCCGGCGACCGCCCGCGGTGCCGCTCGGCGAGCTGCTCGACGCGATCGAGGCCACCGCGGGCCCCGCCGCCCGCGAGCAGGTCGTGGTACGCCACCCGTTGCAGCCCTTCGACGCCCGCAACTTCACCCCGGGCGCGCTGGCCACGCCGGGGCCGTTCAGCTTCGACCGGACCGAGCTGGCCGGGGCCCGCGCCGCCGCCGGACCGCAGGCACCGCCGGCGCCGTTCCTCGCGGGCCCGCTCGCGCCCGTCGACTCAGACGTGGTGACCCTCGACGACCTCGTCGCGTTCCTCACCCATCCCGTCCAGGAGTTCCTGCGCCAGCGCGTGGGCCTCGCGGTGGTCGCGGGCGAGGACGACCCGGCCGACGCGCTGCCGGTGGACCTCGACGGGCTGGCCACCTGGGCCGTCGGCGACCGGCTGCTGCGCGACCGGCTGGCCGGACACGACCGCGAGCGCTGCCGGCAGGCCGAGTGGCGCCGCGGCGAGCTGCCACCGGGGGCGCTGGGCGACGCGCTGCTCACCCGGGTGCTCGACGATGTCGAGGCGCTCGTCGCCGCGACCACGCCACACCGCACCGGTGAGGCGTCCGACCGTGACGTGGACGTCGAGCTGCCCGACGGCACCCGGGTGGTCGGCACGCTCGGCGGGTTGCACGGCAAGGCGTTGCTCCGGATCGAGTTCTCCCGCCTCGCGCCGAAGCAGCGGATCCGGGCGTGGGCGCGGCTGCTGGCGCTCAGCGCGGCGTCCGGACAGCCGTGGACCGCGGTCACGGTGGGCCGCGGCACCCGGTACGGACTGGCCCGCGCCACCGCCGGACCACTGGATCCCGCGCAGGCCCGCGCCGTGCTCGCCGACCTCGTCGCGCTGCACCGGGAGGGGTTGCGGGAACCGCTGCCGCTGCCCACGGTCGCCGGCCACACCTACGCCACGCTCCGCCGCGGCGGAGCCGACGCGGCGGCGGCCCTCGACGAGGCGACGAAGATGTGGAGCACCGAACGGGCCGACGCGGCCCACGTGCGGGTCTGGGGGGACGGGGCCGGGGTGCTCGACGCCCGGTTCGAGACGCTCGCGATGCGGCTGTGGGATCCGCTGCTGACGGCCGAGGACGTGGTGCGGCTGTGAGCACCGCCGCGTTGCCACCAGCGGTGTTGCCACCGGCGGCGTTCGACGTCTGCGGCCCGCTGCCCAGCGGCACCACGGTGCTGGAGGCCAGCGCCGGCACCGGCAAGACGTTCACGATCGCCGCGCTCGCCGCCCGCTACGTCGCCCAGGGTCATGCGACGCTGCCCGAGCTGATGCTCGTCACGTTCGGCCGCGAGGCCACCCAGGAGCTGCGCGAGCGCGTTCGGGAGCGGCTGGTGTCGGCCGAGCGGGGGCTGGCCGACCCGGCGGCGGCCCGCGCCGGGGCCGACGGCGTGCTCCGGCTGCTGGCGAGCGCGCCCGACGCCGAGGTCGCCGCCGCGCGCGAGCGCCTCGCCCGCGCGCTGGCCGGGTTCGACGCCGCCACGATCGCCACCACCCATCAGTTCTGCCAGCAGATGCTCGCCGGGCTCGGCGTGGCCGGCGACAGCGACCCGGACGCGACCTTCGTGGAGTCCATCGATGACCTGCTCGCGGAGGTGGTCGACGACTTCTACGTGCGCAAGTACGGCACCCGCGACGCCGCCACGCCCGCCTTCAGCCGGGCCGAGGCGCTCGCGCTGGCCCGCCGCGCGGTGTTCGACGGGCAGGCCCGGCTCGAACCGGTCGACGCCGCGCCCGGCAGCACCGCGCAGCTGCGCCATCGCTTCGCCACCGCGGTGCGCGCGGAGGTGGCGCGCCGCAAGCGCGCGCAGCGCGTCTACACCTACGACGACATGCTCACCCGGCTCGCCGACGCGCTGGCCGACCCGGCGCGCGGCGCGGCGGAGCGGCTGCGGGCGCGCTACCGCGTGGTGCTGGTGGACGAGTTCCAGGACACCGACCCGGTGCAGTGGGACATCCTGGCGCGGGCCTTCCACGGCCACACCACGTTGGTGCTCATCGGCGACCCGAAGCAGGCGATCTACGCCTTCCGCGGCGCCGACGTCGGCAGCTACCTCGACGCCACCGAGACCGCCGGAAGCCACGCCACCCTGGCCACGAACTGGCGCAGCGACGCCCCGCTGCTCGCCGCGCTCGACACCGTGTTCGCCGGCGCCGCGCTGGGCGACCCGCGCATCACCGTGCACCCGGTCGGCTCCGCGCACCCCGGGCAGCGGCTGCGCGGCGCCCCCGTCGACACGCCGTTGCGGCTGCGGGTGGCCGCCCGCGCCGGGCTGCCGCGCGCACCCACGCGCGACCTCGCCGTCGTCCGCCCGGCCCGGGAGCTGGTGGCCCGGGACGCAGCGGCCGACATCGCGGCACTGTTGGCGAGCCCGGCCCGGATCGGGGACCGCCCGGTCGTGCCCGGCGACGTCGCCGTCCTGGTGCGCACCAACGACCAGGGCGCGATGCTCCGCGACGCGCTGGCCGCCGCCGGTGTGCCCGCGGTGCTGTCGAGCACGGCCAGCGTGTTCGGCGCCCCCGCCGCGCGCGAGTGGCTCGTCCTGCTGGAGGCGCTGGAGCAGCCGCGGACCTACCGCGTGCGGGAGGCGGCGCTCACCTGCTTTTTCGGACGCACGGTCGCCGAGCTGTGCGGGCCGGACGCCGACGACCTGCTCGACGAGCTCGGCGCCACCCTGAAGGGCTGGGCTGCGGTGCTGCACGAACGCGGCGTCGCGGCGTTGCTCGACGCCGTCACCACCGGTACCGACCTGCCGCGGCGGCTGCTCGCCGGCACCGCCGGGGAGCGCCGCCTCACCGACCTGCGCCATGTCGCGCAGGCGCTGCACGCGGCCGGGCATCTGGGTCCGGCGGCGCTGGTCGACTGGCTGCGCCACCGCATCACCGGCGCCGGGGCCGACGTCGGCGTCGAGCGCAGCAGGCGCCTGGAGTCCGACGCCGCGGCGGTGCAGATCATCACGATCCACCGCAGCAAGGGGTGCGAGTTCCCGATCGTCTACGTGCCCTTCGGCTGGGACCGCAACGTCCGCGACCCCGACGTCCCGCTGTTGCACGACGAGTCCGGCGCGCGGGTGCTCGACGTCGGCGGGGAGACGGGCGAGGGGTGGAAGCAGCGGTGTGCGCGGCACCGCACCGAAGAGGCCGGCGAGGACCTGCGGCTGCTCTACGTCGCGCTCACCCGCGCGGGCTGCCAGGTGGTCACCTGGTGGGTGCCGGCCACCACGACGGCGACCTCGCCGCTGCACCGGCTGCTCATCGGCCGTCCGGCCCCGGGCACCACACCGGCGGCGTCCTACCGGGTGCCTCCGGACGCCGCAGCAGCCGACGCGCTGCGCGCGTTGGCCGGCCCCGGGATCGCCGTCGAGAAGATGGGCACCCGGCCCGGTTCCGGGTTCACGGCACCGAAGCCGGCGCCGACCCAGCTGCGAGTCGCCGTGTTCGATCGCACCCTCGACACCACCTGGCGGCGCACCTCCTACACCGCGCTCACGGCGACGGCCGAGCACGAGCCGGGCGTGGACAGCGAACCGGAGGGCTCGGTCACCGACGACGAGGCCGACGTCGCGATGTCAGCGCCTGCCGCGGTCGCGGATCTCCCCTCTCCGATGACCGATCTCCCCGCAGGCACCGGTTTCGGCACGCTCGTCCACGCGGTCCTCGAGGCCGCTGACCTCACCGCGCCCGACCTGCCCGCCGAGCTCGCCGCGCACGGCCGCGAGCAGCTCGCCCGCCACCCGACGGCGGGCGTCGACCCCGAGGCGCTCGCCGCCGCGCTCGTCCCTGTCGCGCACACCCCGCTCGGGCCGCTCGTCGAAGGCCTGCGGCTCGTCGACATCGGCCCGCGCGACCGGCTCGCCGAGCTCGACTTCGAGCTGCCCCTCGCCGGCGGCGACGCCCCCGGGCCGCCGGTGACGCTCGGCGCGCTGGTGGCGCCGCTGCGCCGCCACCTGTCCGCCAGTGACCCGCTGCTGGGCTACCCCGAGGCGCTGCACCGACTCGCCGACCAGCCGTTGCGCGGCTACCTCACCGGGAGCATCGACGCGGTGCTGCGGCTGCCGGACGGGAGGTTCGTGGTGGTCGACTACAAGACCAACTGGCTGGGCCCGACCGAGCCCGCGGGCCCGGCGCCGCTCACCGCCGCGCACTACGCACCGCCCCGACTGGCCGAGGCGATGATCGCGACGCACTACCCGCTGCAGGCGCTGCTCTACACGGTGGCGCTGCACCGGTTCCTGCGCTGGCGACGGCCCGGCTACGACCCGCAGCGCCATCTCGGCGGGGTGCTGTACCTGTTCGTACGCGGCATGTGCGGGCCCGACACCCCGACCGTGGACGGTGTCGCGTGCGGGGTGTTCAGCTGGGTGCCACCCGCGGCGCTGGTCGTGGACCTGTCCGAGGCCCTCGAGGGGGGTGCGCCATGAGCATCGACGTCGGCGACCCTCGGCTGGCGCACTCTGCCACCGGGCTGCTCGCCGCGTTCAACACCGCCGGCGTGCTCGACGCCGCCGACGTGCACGTCGCCACCCGGGTCGGACGCCTGGGCGGCGAACGCTCGGAGGAGGTGCTGCTGGCGGTGGCGCTGGCCGTACGCGCGGTGCGGCTGGGGTCGGTCTGCGTGGACCTGGCCGCGGTGCGCCGCACGGTGCTCGGTGCGGGCGACGAGCTCGTCGACACCTCCGCACTGCCCTGGCCCGAGCCCGGCGCCTGGCTCGCGGCGTGCACCGCGGGCCCGCTGGTCGCCGCCGGTGCCGACGCCCCGGCCGGGCGGCCGCTGCGGCCGCTGCGGCTGGTCGGCGGGCTGCTCTACCTCGACCGTTACTGGCGCGAGGAGGAGCAGGTGCGGCGCTCGCTGGCCGAGCGCGCGGCCGCCGATCCACCCGAGGTTGACCTGCCGCGCCTACGTGCCGGGCTCGACCGAGCGTTCCCCACCCCCGGCTCGCAGCGCCAACGGCTCGCGGCGGCGGTGAGCGTGCTGCGCCGCGTCAGTGTGCTGGCGGGCGGGCCGGGCACCGGCAAGACCACCACCGTCGCCCGGTTGCTGGCGCTGCTGCACGACCAGCCGGGCCCACCGCCGCGCGTCGCGCTGGCCGCACCCACCGGCAAGGCCGCGGCGCGCCTGCAGGAGACCGTCGCCGCGGAGCTGCCGGCACAGCTACGCGCGCGGGTGCCGGATGCGGTCACGCTGCACCGGCTGCTCGGCTGGCGTCCGGGCACTCGCCGCTTCCGGTACGACCGCACCCAGCGGCTGCCCGTGGACGTGGTGGTGGTCGACGAGACGTCGATGGTGTCGCTGTCGATGATGGCGCGGCTGCTGGAGGCGGTGCGGCCGCAGGCCCGGTTGGTGCTGGTCGGCGACCCCGACCAGCTCGCCTCCGTCGAGGCCGGTGCGGTGCTCGGTGACCTGGCCCGGGCGCCCGGGCGTGCCGAGCCCGCCCTCGACGCGGCGCTGCGCTCGCTGGACCTGCGCCCATCCGACCTGGCCGGCGGTGTGGTCAACGGCGTCGTCACGCTCGAGCACGTCTGGCGCTTCGGCGCCGCGATCGCGGAGCTCGCCCGCGCCGTGCAGGCCGGTGACGCCGACACGGCGCTCGCGCTGCTGCACGGCAACCGACCGGACCTTGAGTTCGTCGAGCCCGACTCACCCGACGACGCCGTCCGCGATGACGTCGTCGACGCCGCCGGGGCGCTCGCCGCCGCGGCGCGCGCCGGTGACGTCGACGCCGCGCTGGGTGCGCTGGAGCGCCACCGCGTACTGTGCGCACACCGCCGCGGGCCCTACGGGGTGACGCGGTGGACCGCGGAGATCGAACGGTGGCTGGCTGCCGTGCTACCCGACCCACCCGAAGGCCCCTGGTACCCCGGCCGCCCGGTGCTGGTCACCACCAACGACTACGACACCGGGCTGTTCAACGGCGACACCGGTGTCGTGGTCGCCCGCCCCGAGGGGCTGCGGGTCGCGTTCGCGCGCGGTGGCCCGCCCACGCTGCACCCGCCGTCGCGGCTGCCGGAGGTGTCCACGGTGCACGCCATGACCGTGCACCGTGGGCAGGGCAGCCAGTTCCGCCGGGTCACCGTCGTGCTGCCGCCTGCACAGTCACCGCTGCTCACCCGCGAGCTGCTCTACACCGCTATCACTCGGGCCCGGGAGCACGTACGCGTCATCGGCACCGAGGACGCCGTCCGCGCCGCCGTCGAGCGGCCGGTGGGACGGGCCAGCGGACTCCGTCACCGGCTGGCCGACCCGTGACGGCTGTTGGTTGCCGGATCCGTCCGGCCCCGCGGTCCTCGCCCGGCCTCCCGACGAGCGCGCCGGGTGGCCAGCAGCATGCGTACCAGGTATGCCGGTGTCGGCGGAGTCCAGCCGAGCTGCGTCGCGGTGCCCAGGTCGTCGCGGTTGGCCCAGTGCTCAATGATCTTACCGTCGGCCATCCGGAACCAGTGCGTCTGAGTGGTGGCGAACCGCCTACCGGTCGGCGGGAACGCCTGCTCCGGCCGGGCGTCGGCGCCGTAGCCGACGAAGGTGCGCACGTGTCGGCCGGACGGCGAGGATCCGGTTCCGGTGGATCTCGACGAACCGCAGCAACAGCGTCTGGTGAAGTTCGCCGGGCCGGAACACGCGGGTGTGTCAAGCGCGGTGACGCTGCCGGTGGGGCCGACCCGGTCGGCGAGGATGTCGAGCACGCACCCCTTTTCGGCCTCGTCGGCTCCCAGCGAGATACGTGCGGGCCGGTGCGAGCCCGCTCATCTCCCAGATGTCTGCACGATCCAGGCGGGCGAACCCGCGGTCTGGAACGTCCGGGCGATGCTGGCAAGGTCTGCACGCATGTGGGAGGACGACGTCATCGCCGGGGACGGGCTGTCGGAGCTGCGGGCCGCATCCTCTGTTGAGGAGCTGCACCGGATGCTGGTCAGGCGGCTGCTGAGCAACAGGAGCGGCGGGCACCAGGAAGCGGTCGAGCTGTTCGAGCACCACCACGGCGACGATCCGACCGGCGCCGTCGACACCGCGGTGCTGTTGTGCACCGAATGGCGGTGGTACGGATGCACCGCCAAGCTGATCGCCGGAATCTGTGCGACCGGCATCCTCGACGACGCCGCGCTCGACGAGCTCGCGGATCGGCTGTTCTGGCCGGACCATCCGCACGTCCGCCACCCGCTGTCCTGGCTCGGGTCGGAGTGGGCAGCGATCGACCTCGGGGACCGGACGGTCGAGCACCAGCGTCCATCCGCCCGGCCTCCGCTGCTGCGCTGGGCCGCCGGGCATCTGTTGCGGCGGCAGCGGACCGATCTCGACCGGCTGCGCAAGCGCGCCGCGTCGCTCGACGGCTACGACAGCCCCTCGATCGTGGCCGGCATGCTCGACGCCGTGGACTTCCTGACCGACACCGACGCCCAGCGTGCCCTCGGCTACGGGCTGGCGAACGGCCGCGCGCAGGTTCGCAAGGTGGCGTTGCAGATCCTCGCCGACCGAGGCGACCGGGCCGAAGCGATCCGCCGTGCCCGGGAGGACCCGGACCGGTCAATCCGTCGCTGGGCACCGGAGCTGGAGGCCCAGACCGCTGCCGAGCAGCCGCCGACTCTCCCCTGATCGAGCTGCAGTGCAACCCGGGCCTGCGCCGTGCAACCACAACTACATCTCCTGGCAGCGGGGCGAGTCCGGCCGCGGATGACGGTCTACCGGTCCCCAGAGCTGCGCACCACCGACCCCGCTACCGCCTCGACGCCCGTAACGCCCTCTCGGTGCACTGAGCGCGCGGGGGACGTCGGTCGTCAACGCCCGGTCGCCCCTGCGCCGATCAGGCGAACGCCGAACGCCGCTCACACCGTGTCGGGGCTCAGTCCTACGATCACCTGACCGGGCCGCCGAGATATCGGGAGAGCTACACGATGAGCAACCGGGTCGAGTTCGATCGACGACGCTTCCTGCAGGCTTCGGGCCTGGTGACGCTTGGCGGAGCGCTGGCCGCGTGTGGTGGTGGATCCGGCGGCGGGGTTCCGGAGCCGACCCAGTCCGCCCCGGCCGGCACGTTCGTCGAGCCCCGCTCGGCGCTGTCCGGCGCGCTGTCGATCCTGATGTGGAGCCATTTCGTCCCGGCGCACGACGAGTGGTTCGACCCGTGGGTGCGGGAGTGGGGATCCCGGGTCGGCGTGGACGTCACGGTCGACCACATCAGTTTCTCCGAGCTACCCGCCCGCACCCAGGCCGAGATCCAGGCCGGCCAGGGCCACGACCTGATCATGCACCTGGCCCCGGTGCCGCAGTACGAGCCCAGCATGCTCGACCTCACCGACGTGGTGACCGAGGCGGGCAACCGGCACGGCACCCAGCTGGAGCTGTGCCGCAAGTCCAGCTTCAACCCGACGACCGGGAAGTTCTTCGCGTTCACGCCGTTCTGGGTGCCCGACCCCGGCGACTACCGCAAGAGCCTCTGGACGCCGACTGGGCTGCCCGACGGTCCCCGCACCTGGGACGACCTGCTCCGCGGCGGCGCGGAGATCAAGAATAGCCAGAACGTGCAGCTCGGCATCGGGATGTCGCAGGAGGTCGACTCCAACATGGCGGGCCGGGCGCTGCTGTGGTCCTACGGTGCGTCGATCCAGGACGTGAACGAGCAGGTCGTCATCAACTCACCGGAGACGGTGGCGGCGGTGGAGTTCATGAGCCGGCTCTTCCGCGACGCGATGACCCCTGAGGTGTTCTCCTGGAACGCCGCGTCCAATAACCAGGGGCTGGCCGCGGGCCAGCTGTCCTACATCCTGAACTCGATCTCGGCGTGGCGGACCTCCCAGGAGACCGACCCCGAGGTCGCGAACGACATCTTCTTCACCCCGGCGCTGGAGGGCCCGGCCGACGCCCGCGCGGCCAGCCACGTGATGTACAACTGGATCGTCCCGAGCCACGCGACCAACCCGGATGCAGCCAAGGAGCTCCTGCTGCACTACACCGCGAACAGCGAGCTGACGGCCTGGCACTCCAAGCTCTACGACTTCCCGGCTTACCCCGACCTGGTGCCCCAGCTGGGCGACTGGTTGCGGGCCGACCCCTACCGCGCCCGGCCCGCCGACAAGCTCGCCCTGCTGGAGACGGCCACCGACTGGAGCACCAACATCGGCCACCCCGGCCCGGCCAACACCGCCGAGGGCGAGGTGTTCGCCACCTTCGTCATCCCGAACATGTTCGCCCGGGCCGCCCGCGGGGACGCCACCCCCCAGCAGGCCGTCGCGGACGCCGAGGCGCAGATCCGGCCGGTCTTCGACAAGTGGCGCGAGCGCGGGCTCATCGGCACCGGCGGCGGCTGAACGATGGCCGTTGTCGAGGTCCGGAACCTCTGCAAGCACTTCGACGGCGGCCGGGTGCGCGCCATCGACGGGATCGACCTGGCCACCGGGGCGGGCGAGTACCTCGTGCTGCTCGGGCCGTCGGGGTGTGGCAAGACGACCCTGCTGCGCACCATCGCGGGTCTGGAGGAGCCCACCGAGGGGGACGTGCTGATCGGCGGCCAGGTGGTCACCGGGCTACCGCCCCGGGCCCGGAAGATCGCGATGGTGTTCCAGAGCTACGCGCTCTACCCGCACAAGAGCGTGCTCGCCAACATCGTCTTCCCGCTGCGCGCGGCCGGGGTCGAGCGCGGCGCGCGGGAGGAGCGGGCCCGGTGGGCGGCCGGGCTGCTCGGGATCGAACACCTGTTTGCCCGTAAGCCGCGTCAGCTCTCCGGCGGTGAGCGGCAACGGGTCGCCCTGGCCCGCGCGCTGGTCCGGGATCCCACGGTGTTCCTGCTCGACGAGCCGCTGTCCAACCTCGACGCCAAGCTGCGCACGAGCGCGCGCGACGAGCTCAAACGGTTCCAGCAGGAGGTCGGCGTCACGACGGTGTACGTCACCCACGACCAGAGCGAGGCAATGGGGCTCGGCGACCGGATCGCGGTGATGTCCGACGGGCGGGTGCGGCAGGTCGGTGCGCCGGTCGAGGTCTACGACGACCCCGCGGACACGTTCGTGGCGACGTTCATCGGGTCGCCGCCGATGAACCTGGTCCCCCACGGCGACGTGCTGCTCGGGTTCCGGCCGGAACACCTGCTGCCGTCCGAGCACGTGCCCGGCGAGCGGCTCCCGGTCGTGCTGTCGGTGCAGCGGATGGAGTACCTGTCCGGGGACCGGCACGTCTACGGCACGGTGGAGATCGGCGACGAGCCCACCCGGGTGATCGCCCGGTTACCGGCCACCGTCGAAACCCCGGTCCGGCCCGGGGAGCGGCACGAGTTCGCGATCTCGGTGGGTCGGCTGCGGTTCTTCGACACGGGCTCCGGCACGCGGACCGACCCGGTCCGGCTGGCGAGCCTGCCGGCAGCGTCCGGCCTGGGGGCCTGACCGACGATGACGGCCCCGGCACGGCGGCGGCTCGCCGACCGCGACAGCACGCTCGGCTGGCTGTTCCTGACCCCGACGGTGGTCTACATCCTGGCGCTGGTGGGCCTGCCGTTCGGCCTGGCCGTCGCGTTCAGCCTCTCCGACGTGACCGGCGGCGACCCGAGCTTCGACTGGGTGGGGCTGCGCAACTTCGAGCGCATCCTCGCCGACCCGGTGTTCTGGCGTTCGCTGCGCAACACGTTCGTGTTCACCGCGATCTCGATGCTGCTAATCGTGATCTTCGGCAAGGTGCTGGCCAACATCCTGCTGGCCGAGTTCCGGGGCCGGTGGCTGGTCCGTTTCCTGGTGCTGCTGCCGTGGACGACCCCGGTGGCGCTGTCCACGCTCACCTGGCTGTGGCTGCTGGACTCGGTGTTCTCCCCGATCGACTGGGTGCTCCGCCGGCTCGGCCTGATCGAGTCCAACCTGTTCTGGCTGGGCCAGCCGAACCTGGCGATGGCCTCGGTCATCATGGTGCACGTCTGGCGGCTGGTGCCGCTGGCCGCCGTGATCATGCTGGCAGGCCTGCTGTCGGTCCCGAAGGACGTGCAGGAACAGGCCGCGGTCGACGGCGCAGGCTACTGGCGACGGATGTTCGAGATCACCATCCCGCTGACCGCCCCGGTGATCGCGATCTCCGCGCTGTTCGGCGCAATCTTCACCTTCACCGACATGGCCGTCGTGTACGTGCTCACCCGCGGCGGCCCGACCAACGAGACCCAGGTGCTGGCCAGCTGGGCGTTCTTCCGAGGCATCGAGGGCAGCGACATCGGCCAGGGTGCGGCGATCGCGCTGTTCCTGCTCCCGCTGCTGCTGGCCGCGGCGATCGCCATCCTACGGGCGGTGCGCCGGATGGAGGTGAGCTGAGCGATGGCCCAGCTGGTGCAGGTCGACCGCGAGCGGCGCCGGTTCGCCCGTCGACACCGGGCCGGGAGGGTCACGCTGTACGTACTGGCCGTCCTGGCCGCGCTGGCCGCCGCGGGCCCGTTCGTCTGGGCCGCGATCACGACGTTCAAGCAGGACAGCGACCTCTACCGGCGGAACAACAACCCGTTCGTCTTCAACAAGCCGCCGACCACCGACCACGTCGAGCTGCTGCTGAACCGGACCGGGTTCACCACCTTCGCCTGGAACACGCTGTGGGTCGGCACCCTGGTGGTGCTGATCACGCTGGCGCTGAGCATCCCGGCCGCCTACAGCCTGGCCCGGTTGGACATGCCGTGGGCCAGCCGGATGGGCATCGCGATCTTCTTCGTCTACCTGGTACCGCCCACCCTGCTGTTCCTGTCGCTGTCCCGGATCGTGGTCGCGCTCGGCCTGCAGGACTCGGCCTGGTCCCTGGTCGTGATCTACCCGACGATCACGATCCCGGTTTCGGTGTGGCTGCTGATCGGCTTCCTGAAGACCATCCCCCGCGACATCGAGGAACAGGCGATGGTGGACGGCCACAGCCGGCTGGGTGCGCTGGTGCGGGTGGTCGTCCCGTTGCTGTTCCCGGGCATCGTCGCGGTGGTCGTGTTCGCCTTCACGTTGACCGCGAGCGAGTTCATCTACGCGCTGGCGTTCATCTCCCCGAGCGCGGAAAAGGTGATCAGTACCGGGGTGCCGACCGAGCTCGTCCGCGGCGACGTGTTCTTCTGGCAGTCCCTGCAAGCCGCCACCGTGCTGGTGGCGGTGCCCGTCGCCCTCGTGTTCAACCTGTTCCTCAACCGCTTCATAGCCGGCTTCACCCAGGGCGCAGTCAAGGGCTGAGACCAACCTCCAGCCACCTCGCACTCGCCCGTCACGTTCCGCGCGCGGATTGTGGTCCTCGCAGACCCCGTGGACGCTGCGAGGACCCCATCCGGCGCGCGGAGGAGATTGACGAAGGCGAGGCGGAACGTCGGGCAAGCAACCAGCCGGGTCGCCTACTCTCGCAGACATGAGTGAGGAGCCGATCAGCGTCTCGGCGGACGCACTCCACGCTCTCACCGAGCAAGCCGCGCGGTGGGACGAAGCCCTGCGCCGCGCTGAGCGTGGCGAGACCGTGGCCGTCGTCGCGCATGGCGAGCACGTGGCTGACGTCGTGCCATCTGGGGAGCTGGCACGGTTGCGCGAGACCATCGACGTGTTGTCGGACCCAGATGCTGTCCGAGCTCTGTCCGACACCGAACCGGTGGTGCTCGGGCGTGACGCGATCCAGGCCCTGCTTGCTGAGCGGGTTGCCCGTGAGGGCCGGTGACGGGCGACGGCGAGTGGTGGACCCGGGCCTAAACCGGGTCACGCCTGCGCCGCCGCTTGAGCCGATGGGCACGCCGTTGGGCTGCTCTACACCGTCGCGTCCAGGATGAACTCACGGCCGAGGCCGAGCAGCACGCGGTCGGCGGTGAGTAGTTGCAGGCCGGCTTGGTTCGCCTGCGCTACGAGGAGGCGGTCGAACGGGTCATGTCGGGTGAGCTCGGGGAACTCGCGAAGGCCCTCCGCATGCTCAGCCGTGATGCTCAGCAGGGACAGTCCTTGTTCGACGAGCCGGGGCGCGAGCTTGTCCGGGACGGACAGCTTGCCGAGCATTGCCTTGATCGTCAGCTCCCATACGGTCGCCGCCGACACATGGACCATCGTCGCCGATGTGATCATCTGTCGCGCACGCGTTCCGAGCCGAGGGCTGTCATCGAGCAGCCACAGGGTTGCCTGACTGTCAAGAAGCAGCATCGCCGTCGCCGTAGAACAGGCGTTGGATGTCCGGGTCGACGTCGGCGAAGGAGGCATCGTCGTAGCTCAGTTCGCCCCGCAGGCCTCCGAGCACCACCGGCGACGCCTGGTGCGGAACAAGATCCGCGACTGGGTGTCCCGCTTTCGAGATGACGACTCGCTCTCCGCTCGCCACGTGCTCCAACAGGCGGGAAAGATGTGTCTTGGCTTCATGGATGTTGACGTTGACCGTCATCAGAGCACTCTCCCGCTCGACTAAACTTAGTCTAGCAGCCATGCCACCTGACATCTGCTCACAGAGCGGCCAGGACCGGTTCGAACGCCAGCTCCGCCGCGCCCAGCAGGTTCGCGTCGCGACCCAGCAGGCTCGTGGTGACCCTGATGCCGCCGACGGCGCGACTCACCAGACTGCGCTCGTTCACCACGTCGTGCACGTGCTCGACGATGGCGGAGGGCAGCAACGAGAACAGGTCTCCAAGCACCACTAGCTCGGGCGCCATCATGTTCACGACCGTCACGAGCCCGATCGCGAGCGACTCGGTGAGCTCGTCGAGCGGGCCGGGCAGCGGTGCGGTGGCCAGCGAGCGCAGCTCGGAGGCCACGACCCCGCGCGGGGCGTCATCGGGCAGACCGAGCGCGCGACAGACCGCAGCCTCCCCCACCTCGGTCTCCCAACAACCGCGGGAGCCGCACGAACACAGCTGTCCGCCTGGCCGGACGAGGAGATGCCCGAGCTCGCCGACGTAGCCACGGGTGCCTCGAAGCGGGCGCCCGTCGGAGATCACGCCGCCGCCCACTCCCCGAGCCCCCGAGACGTAGACCACGTCCTTGGCCGCGCGCGCCGCGCCACGCAGGTGCTCGGCCAGGGCTCCGAGCTCCGCGCCGTTGGCCACCTGGACCGGTACGCCGAGCACGGATGCCAACCGGGCGCCGAGCGCGACCCCGTGCCAGCCGAGCTTCGGCGCCTCGTGGACCCAGCCGTCGACGCGGCGCACGATCCCCGGCAGTGACACTCCGGCCCCCGTCGGCGTCGTCCCCAGGTCCTCGGCGAGCAGCTGGGCCGACTCCGCGACGTGCGTGATCACCTCACCGGGCGCGCTCGTGGCCCTGCGGAGCTTCCAACTGTGTCGGCCGATGACCTGGCCGCCGAGGCCGACCATCGACATCGCCACCTGATCCACCCGCACGTCCACGGCGAGCACCACCGCCGACTGGGGTTCGGGAAGCACCATCAGCGAAGGTCGACCGGCACCAGTGCGGCGCGCCGGCACCGCCTCGGTGACGATGCCTGCCTCGGTCAGACCGGACACCACCGCCTTGATCGTGCTGCGGTTCAGTCCAAGCTCGGTGGCCAGCGTGGCCCGCGTACAGGGACCATCGACGTGCAGCCGGCGCAGCAGCGCGGCCCGGTTGTGCTGGCGCGCCTCGTCGGGTCGCGTCCCTGCGATGGCGGTGCCCGGCCCTGCACGCCACCCGTCGGCGACGTTCGCATCGACGTCACCACCGTTGCCCCGGCTACGGCTCACCAAGTGACGAGGGCAGATCGTCGTCGGGCCAGCACGTCCACCCCGGCAGCGAGCAGCAGGACGGCGCCGGTCACGACGAACACGACGGCGGCGGCCTGGCCGAGCAGCCCGAGGCCGTTCTCCACCGTCGCCAGCACCGCACCACCGATCACCGCGTTGCTCACCCGTCCGCGACCGCCGAACAGCGACGTCCCTCCGATGACCGCCGCCCCGACGGCGAACAGCAGGGTGTTGCCGCCACCCGCGCTCGTCGACACCGAACCGACCTTCGACGAGTAGACGATCGCCCCGACAGCCGCGAACGCCGACGCGATCACGAACACCGTCGCTTTGACACGGACGACGTCGATGCCGGCCCGGCGCGCAGCCTCCCGATTGCCGCCGACGGCGTACACGTGGCGACCGAAGCGGGTGCGGTCGAGGACGAAGGTGCCAGCGACCAGCAGCACGAGCACGATCGGCACCACGTAGGGAACCCCGGAGATCGGCCTCGCCCCCAGCGAGCGGTCCAGCGTGAGCAGATAGGTCGCCACCGCAGCGAGCAGCACCACCACCCCGACCTTGATCAGGACGAGGCCCGTGGGTTGGGCGACCAGCCCCAGCCGACGCCGCGTGCCCTGCCGGTTGAGCAGCACCGCCGCGTAACCGCCAGCGGCGACGACAAACAGCACCCAACTGCCCAACGTCGACAGATTGCCGTTGGCCACCGCGTCGATCACCGGATCTCGCAGTTTGAGCGTGCCGGCGTCGCCGATGAGCTGCAGGGTGACGCCCTGCCAAGCGATGAACAGCGCCAGCGTCACGACGAACGCGGGCATCCCGATCCGCGCAACGAGATAGCCGGTGATGCAGCCGATCACGACGCCCACACACACGGCGAGCAGCATCTCCAGCCACGGGTTCGGCGGGAACCTGACGACCAGCAGCACCAACGCGATGGCCGCGAGCGCTGCGGCCACCCAGATCCGCAACAGCAGCGCCAACACGATCGCGAGCAGCACGGCAGCGGCGAGCAAGACGAACACGATGGTGCCCATCCTGCCGAGCAGATTGCCGCCGCTGGCCAGGTGCAGCGCCATCACCGCGGCCGCAAGCCCGGACGCGATACCGGCCGCGAGATCGATCTCCCCGGTGAGCAACACAAACACCAGGCCCATTGCCAAGATCGTGCGCCCGGCACCCTGCTGCAACAGGTTCGCCATGTTGAGCAGGCTCGGGAACGTTCTGCCGCCGTCCAGGACGGTGAACAGGACCAACAGCGTCGCAAGGCCGAGCAGGGCCGGCAACGACCCGAGACCGTTACGGCGCAGTCCGGTGACGTAACGACGGACCGCCTCGCCGGTCGTCGGTACCACCGTGTCGATGCCGAAGCCCGAGCCGCCCTGAACCGTCTCCTTCCGGGGAGGTCCGGTCGGTGGCGCCGCCATCAGACCGTCACATCCTCGGGTCGTTGCAGTCCGAGGTCACCCGAACGCCCGGCCGTGATCAGCTCGACGACCTGGCTGTGGGTGACGTCCTTCGTAGCCACCTCCGCGACCATGCGACCGAGGTAGAGCGTCGCGATCCGGTCGGAGACCTCGAAGACGTCGGCCATGTTGTGGCTGATCAGAACCACCCCGAGGCCCTGCTCGGCAAGACGACGAACGAGGTCGAGCACCTGACGGGTCTGGGCGACACCCAGCGCGGCAGTCGGCTCGTCGAGGAGCACGACCTGGGAGTCCCACAGCACCGACTTGGCGATAGCGACGGTCTGCCGTTGCCCACCCGAGAGTGCTGAGACCGGCGTCCGCACCGAGGTGACGGTTCGCACCGCCAACGAGGCGAGGGTGCGCCGGGCCGCCTGCTCCATGTCGGCCTCGTCGAGCAGCCACGGCCGCCCGCGCTCCCGACCCAGGAACATGTTCTGTACGACGTCGAGGTTATCGGCGAGCGCGAGGTCCTGGTAGACGACCTCGATACCCAGCTTGGCGGCGTCGGCGGGGGTCCGCACCGAGACCGGCACACCGTTGAACAGCATCTCACCGCGGTCCATCGGGTGAATCCCGGCGACGCACTTGACCAGTGTCGACTTCCCGGCGCCGTTGTCCCCGACGAGCGCGGTGACCTCACCGGCGCGGACCATCATGTCCACGTCACGCAGCACCTGTACGGCGCCGAAGCTCTTGTTCACTCCGCGTAGCTCAAGGATCATGCTGACGACCTCCGGTCCTCGGGTGTGTACCTTCCGTTAGCCGATGCCGAGCTCTTCGCAGTCATCGACGAGATCGTCGACACAGATCTCGCCAGCCCGCACGGCGCCGTCGTCGACCACGACACCGACGTTCTCCCTGGTGATCGACTGGGGATCCAGCAGCACCGACCTGACAACGCGCCCCGCCACCGGATCGTCCTCGGTGCCGGTTGCGATCTCCTCTGCCGCGGCAACGTCGCCCCTGGCCAGCGCGCCGGCAAGCTTCGCAGCGGCCTCGGCCTCGAGCCTGATCGGCTTGTAGACGGTCATGAACTGGTCACCGCGCAGGATCGCCTGCAACCCGTCGGGAGTGGCATCCTGGCCGGTGACCGGGACCTGGCCGTTGAGTCCGAACTTGGTCAACACCGTGATGATCGCGCCGGCCAGCCCGTCGTTCGCCGCCACGACGCCGTCGACCTCGCCGCCGTTGCCGGTGAGGATCTGCTCGAAGGTCCTGCCGCCGACCTGGTTGTCCCAGTTCTCGATCGGCTGGCTCTGGACCAGTGTGTACTCCCCCGAGTCGTACTTCGGCCCGAGCACCTTCTGATGGCCGGCTGCGAACAAGGTGGCGTTGTTGTCGGTCGGGGCACCCTCGATCTCGATGATCTGAGCGCCCTGGTTGTCACCGACGGCCTGAACCACGCCCTGGCCCTGCAGCTCCCCGACCCGAACGTTGTCGAACGACACGTAGTAGTCGCTCGTGCCGCCGAGGTTGAGCCGATCGTAGTCGATCACCGGGATGCCCTGGGCCTGGGCCTGCGCCGCAACCGCGGCCCCGGACTCGCTGTTGATAGCGGCGATGACCAGCACCTCCACCCCGCTGGCGATCATGCCGTCAGCCAAGGTGGAGAACTGCTGCTCGTTGCCCCTCGCGTTCTGAACGTCCGCGGCGAGACCTTCGGCCAGCATCGCCTCTTCGAGCAGCGGCTTGTCGAAAGCCTCCCAGCGCATCGAGCTGGCGGTCTCGGGGAGGATCACCCCGACCCTCGTCAACTCGGCCGCGTCGTCGCTCCCGGGCGCCGTACCCGGGGCGACCGCGTTCTGTCCGCAGGCAGCGAGAACGAGCACCAACCCCAGTACCCTGGCTGCAAGCGCGGTCCTGCTGCTGCGCATGATCGTCCTCTCCCGACGTCCGGCTCCTGCCAAAAATGTTGTGACCGACAACATATGCGTCGTCGAGGGGTAGCACCAACCATGCTCAATCGATACAGAGAGCTGTTTTAGGTAACAATCGTGTTACGAATTAGTCATTTGTTGTGACTGATGAGCCAGCGCAAGACAAGACACTCCGGACGACACACCTGCGCAGCACTCCCCCGAAGACATCCGCATCGGCGAGGGCCAGCCCTCACTCTGCGCCACAGTCACAATCATGACTCGGTAGTTGGTACGACACGCCACCAGCAGCCCACACCGCCGACTGGGGTTCGGGAAGCACCATCAGCGAAGGGCGACCGGCACCAGTGCGGCGCGCCGGCACCACCTCGGTGACGATGCCTGCCTCGGTCAGCCGAGCCTGACCAGCGCGAGATCAGGCTGCGGTGGGATGGGGAGAGTCGGGTAGCCGGAGGGTGACGTCGGTGTCGTCCAGGGACGCGACAATCCTGACCGTGCCGCCCAGCGCGGTGATGTAGGCACGCACGCTGGCCACCGTCAGACTGTCCACCTCACCACGCTTCATCGCACTGATCCGAGCCTGACTCACCCCAATTGCCTCGGCCACCTGGGTCTGAGTCATCCCGGCCTTGCCACGCAGCTCCGCCAAGCGGTAGCCAGCGACATACGCATCCTGGGCGACCTGAGCCTGGACGAGGGCCTCAGGGGTCACCTGCCCGGTATCCAAGGCCTCGGCACGCACCTGCTCCCATGGAGTCATCTCGGTCATGTCCTGTTCCTGCCTTCCAGCGTGGCGACATGCTCGGTGAACCGCCGCTCGGCCAGCGGGATGGCATGCTGATACCAGCGTGTCCACTCCCCCGCCTTATTGCCGGCCACCAACAAGACCCCCTGCCGCACCGGGTCGAACGCCAACAAGGCCTCCGGATGCACCAGCACCGACCACCCCACAACCGGACAGATAACATAAAGGTTGTATTACCAGGTAGAGTGACCTGCGGTCGAGGACAAGATGCGGTCCGCCCTGAGCCAGCCAGGCTGATCACCCGGCTGACGGGTCGGGTGGGCGGAGGCCGCGGTGCGCGCGGGATCGGGGGGCGGGCAGCTGTTCGAGGACCACCTCGTAGGGCAGGTGGGCGGGGCGCAGGGCGTGGACGGCCTGTCGCAGCCGGTCGAGGTCCACTCGGGAGGGGTCCGGGACCCGCACGGTCACCGTCAGCCCGGGTGTCGGGCTGCCAGGTGGGTCGGCGCCCGCGACCGCAGCCCACACCGTCCCGCCGCTCTCTTGCAGCTCGACGGTGGCGCCGGTCAGCAGCTCCAGGTACTCCGTCAACCCGGCCGCCGTGCCGTGCCGGTGGTGCAGCCGGCCGGCTGCGGCGACCAGCGCGCGTTGGCGGTCCTCGGGCATGGTCTCGTCCAGCTCCACGCCCAGCCAGGACGCCAGCCAGGGCAGGAAGTCCGGTGGGGTCAAAGTCGGGTCGAGGTAGGCGTGTAGGCAGTCGAGCGTGAGGAAAACCGGGGCCAGTAACGGGTCGAGCCCGGCGGTCAGGCCGCGGGCCATCGGGTCCTCGAGGTACACCCCGGGCAGCAGCTCGCCGAGCGGGTGCGCGGAGGCCAACCCGGGCACCGTCCCACGGCTCATCGGGCCGCCCGCTCGACCAGCTCGACCCGGTGGCCCTGGGACAGCGGCAGCGCGCCCTGCCCGAGCTCGACCCGGTTCGACCAGCCCTCCTCGCCCTCGCGCTGCGACCGGTACAGCCGCACCTCGGCGACCAGCTCCACCCCCGGCAGCCGGGCCACCTCGGCGAGCAGCTCACCGGAGACCACCGAGCGTCCGAACGGCCAGCCGGTGCCGTCGGGTCCGCCAGCGGCAGGGTGCAGGTAGCGGTACATCGCCTCGACCGCGGTCTGCATAACCCGTTCCGGATCCGCGCCCGGGCGCACCACCAGCCGGGCCACGGCCGTGACCGGCTGGAAGAACGGCGACTCCACGATCAACCGGGTACCGAGCACCCGGCGGCTGTCCAGATCGGACGCCACCCGCGCCAGCAGGTCCGGCGGCGGTGCCCAGTCGCGCAGCTCCCCCGGCTGCGCCGGGTCACCGGAGAGCACCGGCAGTACGGCCAGCCGGATCACCGCGGCCTCCGGGCCCGACCCGGACACGCACCGGACCCGACCCACCCGCGGATCCGCCGCCCGCGCCAGGTACTCGTAGTCGGCCACGGTGACCGCGCGCTGGCGGGTGCGTAGGAACGCCGGCGCCCGCGCGATCGCCGCCGCGATGTCCTCGCCGTCGACACCACCGGTGGCCGGCCGGCGGTTGTGCACCCGGGTGACGAACGGCACCGAGGTCCGCAGCGCGCGGATCGCACCGCGTGCCACGTTGCCCCGGCGCCCGCCGCCGACCCGGTAGACCGCCGCACGGATCGGCGCGGCCTTGCGCGGCACCGCCCCGAACTGGCGCACGGTGCCGTCGACGTGGCGCACCCCCGGCCCGAAGACGACCTCCCCGGCCGCGGCGTCGAGCACGAAGTGCTCGTCGGTCGGGGAGCTCTCGTCGAAGTGCTCGACCTGCGTCCACCGCCGCCACCCGCTCGCACCGGAGCCGTCGGACACCTCCAGCAGCAGCTGCCCGGCGCCGGCCAGCACCGGCCCCCGTGACAGCGGGAAGCGCTGCCCCGGCACGCCCTCGGACAGGCCGAGGATCTCCCCGCGGACGGTCTCGACGTGCGCCGCGTCGGTGGTGCCGCCCACGGTGGCCGCCGACGCGCTCATGATCCGCGGTGAGCGCTGGTAGAAGCGTTGGCCACCGACCGGTGCCACCGCGCGGCAGCGCAGCCAGCCGCCGCGGTGCCCGGCGAGGGTGGTGGCCTGGTGGCCGGCGGGCAGGTGCAGCACGACGTCGCCGGGACGGTTGAACCCGCCGGTGCCGTCGCTCTCGAGCTCGCAGCCTTCCCAGCCCTGACCGGTCCAGGATTCCCAGGCCAGCGGCGGGTTGGTCGGGTCGATGCCCGCACCCTCGGCCCGGCAGTCGAACGTCAGCGCGATCACACCGCGGGGCACGGCGTCGGACAGCCCGACGAGCAGGACGTCGCCGGCGGCCGGCTGGGCGCCGAAGCATCCGAACGCCTCGGACACCCGCATCTGCTCGGTGCGGTCGACGGCGTCGGTGTCGGGCCCCGCGGTGGCCACGGCCGCCAGCGAGCACGGGGGGATCTCCAGGTCGGCGACGGTCTCGAACGCCACGGCGTCGTCGGTCTCCGTGCGCTGCGAGGCGACCTCCGCGCCGGCGGCGACCCGAACGGTGTCCTGCCGCGGCGCGGACAGCCAGAACGTCACCTCGGTGCTGGCCGCCGTCGGTGGCACCAGCGCCATCCCGAGCAGCTCGAGGAACCGCACGTAGATCCGGTCCGGCACCCGGTTCAGCCGGTAGAGCAGCTGGTCGGTGACCATCGCGACGGTCTCGATCAGCGTCACGCCCGGGTCGGAGACGTTGTGGTCGCTCCACTGTGGGCAGTGCTGCTGGACGTAGCGCTTCGCGTCGTCCACCAGGTCCTGGAACCGGCGGTCGTCCAGGTTGGGTGCGGTCAGCGTCATGGGGCACCTCCTACGACGTCCTCGGCGGTCGCCGAACGGGGCTCGTGGGTCGGGATGACGTAGAACGGGAACACCAGGTTGCGCGGGTCGTTGGTGCCCCGGATCGCGTAGCTGATCTCGATGTGCAGCACGCCGGTGTCGGTGGCGTCGAAGGTGACCTGCACGTCCAGGACGTCCACCCGCGGCTCCCAGCGGTCCAGTGCGGTGCGCACCTCGAACGCGATCTGCCCGGCGGTCGCGGCGTCGGCCGGGGCGAACACGAAGTCGTGGATCGCGCAGCCGAAGTCCGGTCGCATCGGCCGCTCCCCCGGCGCCGTGGACAGGATCAGCCGGATGCTCTCCTCGATCTCGGCCGTCCCGGTGGACAGCGCCACACTGCCCGTGACGTCGGTGCGCATCGGGAAGAACGCCCACCCGGCGCCCACGAACTGCTCGCTCATGCGACCTCAACCCCCGATCAGGACCGTGAAACAGCCGGTGACGATCGGCGCACCGCACGCCGACAGGTCCCCGACCCGGGCCGCCGGCAGCCCCCCGATCAGCACCGTCGGGCAACCCGGCGGGGCGATCGGCGCCGGTGGGTGCACCGTGGGCGGCGGGAACGAGCAGACGTGCGGGGTGCCGACGGTGGCCGCCGGCAACCCCCCGATGAGGACGGTCGGCACCCCGGGTGGTCCGATCACCCCGGGATGGCCCGTCGGGTCGCCGACCCGCGCCGCTGGCGGCATCGCGATCACCCCTGCTTCCGTCTAGTTGATCCGGACCAGCGCGGCGCTGATGGCGCAGCTCGCGCCGCCCTTGACCTCGGTGCTCGCCGAGCCGTTCACGCTCACCGTGGTGCCCTTGACGTTCACTGCGGTGTTGCTGCTGACGTCCACGTTCCCGGCGCCGCCGTCGAGCTTCACCCCGGACTTCGCCGAGATCGAGACGTCGCGCCCGGTGAGCGTCAGGGTGCCGGTGCCCGCGTCGACCGTGACGCCTTGTTTCGCCTCGACGGTGACGGTGCCGTCGCTGTGCACCGTGATGAGCGTCTTCTGCTCATCGAGGTCGATCTTCAGGTGGCCGTCGCCGGTGCGGATCCGGATACCCTTCGGGCCGGTGGCCGTCTCGAGCATCTCCACGGTGTGCCCGGTGCGGGAGACGAACGCCCGCCGGTTGACCGCCCCGGAGTTCGGGTCGATCAACGGCCCGTCGCCCTCGGGTGCGGTGTCCACCCCGTTGTGCAGCCCACCCAGGACGTACGGGCGCTGGAAGCTGCCCTGCTCGAAGGCGACCAGCACCTCGTCGCCGACCTCGGGCACGACCAGCGCCCCGCGCGTGCACCCGGCTCCGGGCTGCACGGTCCGGGCCCAGTCGCTGACGAAGTCGTCGGACAGCCACGGGAACGTCAGGCGGACCCGGCCCAGCTTCTCCGGGTCGCGGTTGTCGCTGACCTGCCCGATCCGCACCCCGGCGCCGCCCGCGCCGTCCCCGCGTGCCGGGCCCGCGCCGGTCAGCCCGGCGAGCGTCCGGTCCTGGGCGCCGCTGACCGTGACCCACGTGGAGTAGCCGGTCTCGGGCTCGAACACGTGTCGGGAGGTGGTGACGGTGTACTTGCCGTCGAAGGGCTTCCCAGCGTTCGCCAACGTCACCGCGGTGCCCGCGCGCACCGTCGGGTTGCCCCGCAGGACGCCCTCCAGCTCGGCGAACCCGCCCGCCACCTGCTCGGCCAACGCCTTCGCGGCGTCGTCGACCTCGCCCTGGGTGAGGTAGGGGGTGTCGGCGCCCACCAACATCGGGGCGGCGAACGTACCGGCCAACCCGGCCGGCGTGGCGCCGATCTCAGCGGAGGTGGTGGTGGCCGCCGCCGACCCCACCACGGCCCGTTTGGTGGTGAAGTCCCAGCCTCGGACCTGGACCTGCGGCACCTGCTCGGCCGAGGTGACCACCGCGCGCAGCCGCAGCAGGTTGCGCCCGAGCTCGAGCACCAGCGGCTCCTGGGTCGCGTCTCGGGACCCCGGTGCCGTGCCCGCCTGGGTCGGCCGCCGGAACTCCAGCTTCCCGTCCAGCACGGCGACCTCCGCGCCCACGTCGGCGGCCAGCCCGCGCAGGAACTCCCAGTCGCTGATGTTGCCCTGCGAGACCTGCCGGTGCACGGTGCTCGTCGAGTCGACCTTCCCGACCCCGAGCCCGGCATTGCGGGCGACCTTCGTCGCGACGTCGGCCACGGTCATCTGCTGGTAGCCCGCCACCCGACGACCGCGGGTGAGCCGGTGGGACTTGTCCAGCCCGCGGACCACGGTGAACGTGCCGGTGCCGTCGTGCTCCTTCTCCAGCGCGGTCACCTCGCCGACCAGCAGCGGCGCCGGGGTGTTCGCCTCGTTCGAGGCGACCGACAGCGTGATCGGTGTGCCGATGGTGATCCCGGACTTGTCCAGCACGATGTTGTTCGTGTCCCGGAAGCGCAGCACGAACAGGTCGGGCGTGCTACGGCTGTCATCGACGATGCTCTGCACCAGCAGCGCGCCGAGATCGGCCGGCAGCGGCGCGCCGTTGACCTGCACCAGCAGGGTGTTGGTGAAGTCCTGGGCCGGCATGGGTCAGCCCAGCTCTTCGGCAGCCGGCACCAGCAGTGCCGTGCCGGCCCGCAGCCGCATCGGGTCGTCGATCGCGTTGGCCTCAGCGACGGCCCGCCACATGGTCGGGTCGCCGTACTCCCGCCAGGCGATCGAGGCCAGCGAGTCCCCGGCGACGACGGTGTGCACCGTGCGCGCGGCCAGTGCGCCCGAGGTGGGGTTCTGGCCGGACTGCTCGCCGGAGATCTCCTCGAGGTTGACCGTCGCGACGCCCCGGATCGGGAGCCCGCCGGGGGTGAACAGGGTGTACTTGACCGACACCGAGGCGACGTAGGCGGTGAAACTGGTCAGCCCGCCCCAGTGGAACACCACCCACGGGGGGCTGCCCACCTTCTTCTGGTGGGTGTCGTCGGTCGGCACGCAGCAGGCGAAGAGCTTCTCGACGGTCGTGACCACCTTGTCGTCCTGGGTGTCGCTGGCGTCGAGGAACATCTCCAGCGCCAGCTTGCTCGGCTGCGAGCCCTTGAACTGCGGGACCGAACTCGTCTTGCTGCCCTTCTGGGCGTCCCGCTTCCACTCCGCGGCCTTGCTGACCGTGAGCTCCTTGGGGTTGAACTGGAACTCGATCTTTCCGCGGCTCGGGCCGGGCGCCATGCTGCCCTTCGCCGGCGGCGGGTCCCGCACGTCGAGGAAGGCGTGCTGCAGGTTGGGGCGCCCGCCCGCGCCCGAGGTGGCGGACGCGGCGCTGGCGGCGGAGAACCCGATCGGCGAGGACATGCACTACCCCTTGGTGGTCACGATGAAGCCGTGGTGGGCGATCTCGACGGTCTCGGTGGCGACCTTCGGGGAGTCCGGGTTGAGCGACGGGCCGCTCCAGCGGACCGGCACCACGTCGAGCAGCCCCCAGGTGGCGACCGTGACACCGTCCAGCGTCATCGCCTGGATCGAGCCCGTCCGCCGGGTCCCCTTCTTGCCACCACCGATGATCGCGTCGGTGAACCACTTCGCGACCTTCTCGGTGTCCGCGGTGAGCGGGCGGCTCAGCTTGATGTTCGGATACTTGATGCGCGAGGGCAGCTGCCAGACGTAGCCGTTGTTGCCGCCCTCCTCGCGCTGCTCCAGCACGACCTCGGCGCCGAGGCCCTCGCAGCTGTTGAACGCACCGAGCTCGACGTCGTCCAGCGACACCACGAAGCAGACCGTGACCGCGGGGTCCTGATCGGTCGCTCTCCCTTTCGTGTACACGGCTCTCCCAGGTCGCTAGTGACGGAGATCGAGGACGTTGCCTGCGCGCTCGCGGTCGAGCCGTAGCTCGGCCTTGAGCCTGCGGACGAGCGGGTCGTACAGCCGGCGGACCAGCGCGTCCACATCGGTAGGGGCGGCCCCGGCCGCGGCGGCACCCCCTGCGGCGGCGGTCGCGCCGGTGGCCTGCGGCGAGGGTGCCGCTGCCGGTGGCGACACCACGGCGGGATCGGTCGTGGCGTCCGACGGGACGCCGACGGCGTCGGACGCGGCTGGGTCGGACGCGGCCGGGGGCGGCTCGGGCTCGGATGCCGCACCGGCGGCGGCCACCGCCGTCGCCAGCCGCTGCACCGACGGCGGTAGCCCGCCAACTGCAGTAACCGCCGGTGCTGCGCCCGACGCGGTCGCGGCCTGCCGCGCGATCGGGACTGACGGCCAGGCCGCAGCCACGACTGCTCCGGTCGGGCCGGCTCCGATAGTGGCCGCCGGCTCGAGATCGGGACCCCCTCCCGTCGCACGGCCAGCCACAGATCGCTGCACGGCGGGAGTCCACGCACCCCCAGCGCTGGCAACCAGCGCGTCGGGCACCGCCGCGATCCGCCGATCGCCGACCAACCCGATCACGCTCGATGCGACTGGGGGAGCCATCGACGGTACTGATCCGCCGTCCGGCACCTCGTGGACAGGCCTGGGCCCGGCCAGCACCGGGGCCGCCGCGGTGCCGGGCGCGGACCCCACGGCGCGCTGCAGGCTCTCGGATGGACCGGCGGGGTCGGTCGACGCCACCTCATCGGGGCCGGGCTCAGTTCGCGGCAACCCGACCACGGCCGGTTGCGGCACGGCGCCGACCAGCGGCGCGACGGGATGCTGCGGCGCCTGGGACTGGGCGACGGCGGGCTCGGGCTGCCCGGGCGTCGGTCCACTACGCTGTATCGGCGCAACCGAGCCGCGCGCCGGGGCCGGCAGCGGGTTCGCGCTCTGCGGAATGACGACTGAAGTTCCGTCGACGACAGGGTCGGTGGCAGCGCGGGCAACGACCGGCAGCGACGGTGCGGTCCCGAGCGGGGGTGCGATCAGCGGGACGGCCCCGGCCGGCTCGGTGACGGACGCCGCCGGGGGCGGCGCCCCGTCGTCGGCCGCGAACGGTGGGGAGGGGATGGTCTCCTCGACCATCGGGGGCTCTCCGATCGGTCGCGCGGTGACGGATCGCTGGAGAACCGGGGGTGGCGTCGCGCCGTCCGGTGTCACCGGTGGGGTAGCGGCTCCCGCCGCCTCGCCGGACGGTGTCGCAGATCGGGGCGGCCCTGTGGTGGGGGGCCGGACCGCGGAGCCGGGCTCCGGCAGCCGTTGCAGCGGGGCCCCCAGCCCGAGCCGCCGCCGCGGTGCCACTGGAGGCAGCGGAGCGGCGGTCACCAGTTCTGTGGCTGTGCCTGCCGGCATCGGCGTCGACGTACCCGGATCGGGCCGGGACGTTCCACCGAGCGGGCGGACCCACTCCGGCTCCGCGACCGGTTCGGCCACCCCGGCATCGGGGGTACGTTGCGCCACCGGGGTGACCGGAGCCGGTGACGGGGTAGCTCCGGTCCCCGGTGACGCGGCGAGGTCGGGTTCTGGCGGCGTGTCCGTGTCGGGGAGCGTTGGGTCAGTGATCGGCACGACGGCGGCATCCGGCCCAGCTGTGAGCGGGATCTCGGGAGCACCGTCGGCGAGGTCTCCGGTGGCGACGTCGACCGGATTGCGCTGCAGCGGGACCGAGGGCAGGTGGGCCAGTGGCGGCAGCGCCGCCCCGACTGCACTGAGCAAACCGGCTGGCCCCGGCGGTGGCACGGACGCGGCAGGCACTGCACGCCACGGCAGGGCCGTCCCGACGTCGAGGTCGTCGGGCGGGCCGGCAGCCCGTTGTACCACCGCAGACCAGACGGGGATCACCAGCTCTGGCCGGCTCTGGCCGGTCGAAGGGTCGTCCGGTGGGGCCGGCTGTTCGACGGCGCGCTGCACCGTTCGGCTGCGCGAACCGAGCGGCCACCACCACGGCTGTGCCGGCGCCGGGAGCTCGTGCCCGGCACGGACCGATGTGGCACCGGGCGCAGGCTCGGCGGCCACCGCGAGGCCGTGGCCCAGCCCGGCGGGTGCGTCGGGCGTCACCAGGTGGCCGGGCTCGCCGAGCAACGACGGGTTGGCCCAGGACGCGAGTCGGTCGCGAAACCGGTCCGGCGCGGTGACCAGCGACGGCGCGTCGATCACCCGTTGCACCGGCGGCAGGCTCGGCCACTCGGGGCGCCGGTAGGCCGGCGCCCCGAGTGCTGCCGCCGCGGGTTGCGCCGGTGTGCGGCGGCGGAACAGTGCCCACAGGTCCACCTGTCCTCACCGTCCGCTGCTCAAGCGCGAGTTGATTCGGCCGATCTCCGCGACGAACCGCTGCCGGTCCGGGTGCTCGAGGTCGAGGATCTCGCCGAGTGGCCAGTGGAAGTGGTAGGCGACGTACGAGACCTCCTCGAGCACCCGGTCGGCCCCGTACGTCACGATTCCCCCAGTCGTGCACCCCCGGCGGCCATGCCCGCGATGTCCACCCCGAAGTCGTGCTGGCAGTTCGGGCACGTCACGGCCGCCCTCGTGTGCCCCTCGGCGTTGACCCGCCGGTAGAGGTCCTGCAGGAAGGCCAGGTCGGAGGCGAACAGGTCCTCCACCACACCGGCGTGCACGTCGGTGACCCCGCCCAGCCGGGTGATCACCCGCGCCAGCAGGACCACCGACAGGTACGCCGGGTTCTCGCGGACCCGGTCGTCGCGCAGCGGCACCAGCTCGTCGCGCGCCGTGGCGAGGCGCATGACGCCGGCCCGATGCAGCACGCCCGACGCGTCGACGTATCCGCGTGGCAGCACGAAGTCGAACTCCGTACGCAGTCCCGGCGGCGACGTCGCACCGGCCGGGTCCGCGTCCGGCCGGTCCTCGACGTCGAGCGCGCTGAAGCCCCGTCTCACTCGACTTCCATACCCTCGTAGGTCACGACCAGCTTCTCGGTCAGCACGCTGGTGTCACCGGCCTTGAGCGAACCGATCTCCAACGACTTCGGCCACGCGTTCTCCAGCTTGTAGCGCTTGATGGCCTGGCCCTCGTAGTCGTAGACGATGACCGCGCCGCCCTTGCGGGCGTCGCCCATCTTCCCGAACCGGCTGTCCTTGACCCATTTCTCGAAGCTGTTGTCGCCGGTCAAGCCGCGGGTCAGGGTCACCTCGCCAGCCTTGAACCGGCCCGGCAGCTTCTTAATCATGTACTTGCCGTCCGGGGTGTTCTGCTTGAGCTCGATCACGTCCTGCTCGAGCTTGAGCCCCGACACCTCCTGGATCTGCTTGATGACGACGCCGTCGATCTCGATGCCGAACGAGTGTCCGACCGAGGTATCGAGGTCCGGAAGAGCCATGCCGCCTTCTCCCTGCTACTCGTTGACCAGGCTGGTGCCGCCGGAGAACTGCGCCAGCCGGAAGATCACGAACTCGGCCGGTTTCACCGGCGCGACTCCGACCTCGCACACGACCTGGCCGGCGTCGATCCCCTCCGCGGGGTTGGTCTCGCGGTCGCACTTGACGTAGAACGCCTCGTCCGGGGTCAGCCCGAACAGGGCCCCCTTGCGCCACTCGTTGACCAGGAACGCGCTGATCGTGCGCCGGATGCGCGCCCACAACGCGTCGTCATTGGGCTCGAACACGACCCACTGGGTGCCGTTGAGGATGGACTCCTCAAGGTAGTTGAACAGCCGGCGGACGTTGAGATAGCGCCACTCGGCATCCGAGGACAGGGTGCGCGCGCCCCAGACCCGGATCCCGCGGCCGGGAAACGCCCGGATGCAGTTGACGCCGATCGGGTTGAGCAGGTCGTGCTCGTTCTTGGTCAGCTGGGTCTCCAGCTTGATCGCGCCGCGGACGACCTCGTTCGCCGGCGCCTTGTGCACGCCGCGGGTGTCGTCGTTGCGGGCCCAGACCCCGGCCATGTGCCCGCTCGGCGGGACCGGCTGGTTCTTCCCGGTGATCGGGTCGAGCACGCTGAACCAGGGGTAGTAGAGCGCGGCGTGCCTGGAGTCGTAGCCCGCGCTCTCCTGCCGCCACTCCATCACCTGCTGCGGGCCGAGCCCGGGCGGCGGGTCCAGGACGGCCATCCGGTCGCCCATGAGCTCACAGTGCTTGATCATCTCGATCTGGACGGCCTGCACCGCCTCCAGGTCGATGGCGCCCCGCTGGTAGGCGCTCATCAGATCCGGCACGCAGACCATCGTGACGGCGTCGACGGCCTCGAGCCCGGAGAAGCCGGTGCGGTCGCCGACGTCGCCGACGTAGTCCTCGGTGGAGACCCGGCCGGGCGTCGACGGGGCGGCCGGCGGTGGCGCCAGCGTCACGCTGCTGGGCTCCAGGGTGGCGACGGGACCCGCGGTGTTGAGCTCTTCGAGATTGATCATCTTGGAGCTCTGCTGGACGGCGGTGACGACGTAGTCCTTGCCGTGTCTGGTGCTGACCCGGTCGTAGGTCTCCTCGACCTTGTTGCCGCGCTTGACGAGGAGCTTGAACGTGCCCTCCGGCACTCCGGACTCACCCTCCGCGGCCGGTGTCGCCGGCTGCACCTCGACGGTGATCTCACCCTTGCCGTCCCCGATCTCCAGCACGCGGTACCCCCCGAGCACGGCCTGCCGCGCGCCGGGGGTCACCTCCTTGGCCTTGCCACCGCGGTCGCCGGCCCCGTTCTGGCCGATCCGCACGACGTAGGCGGACCCGCCGCCGTTGGCGAAGTAGCCGTAGACCGACGGCGCCAGGTAGCCGCCCTCCAGGAAGCCGCCGAAGGCCTGGATGAACTGGCTCCAGTTGGTGACCAGCGTCGGCTCGTTGAACGGCCCGTGCTCGGCGAAACCGACGAACGCGGCCACCGCCGTGCCGACCCCCTCGATCGGTCGCGATCCGGCCGGTACTTCCTCGACGTACACCCCGGGTGAGAGGTAGGTGGTCACCGCGCGCCTCCTCGACGACTGGAGAACCCTGCGCGTCCAGCGTCGTCGCTCGGGCAGGGCGGCCGGAAGGCCGGTCGGACGGGCGTGCGGGCACACCCGGCTGCACGAACAGGCAGTACGGCGGGCCGATGCCGAGTGCATCACACCTGGTCGTCCATAGCCACACTGTGGTGTCTGCCTCTGGTGCACAATGAAGACGATGACCGCCTCAGACGATGCACGTACGGCCGTCGCCGCGCGCCTGCGCGGCTACGCCGAGGTGGAATCGGTGCAGCGCCTCAAGCTGGCCACCATGACCGAGGAGGACGCAGCCCGTATCGCCGACGAGCTTCTGCAGCTGCTGGCGCTGCTCCCGGCCGAGCCGGACCGCGGATCGAGGCTGGTGGAGCAGCAGCGGATCTTTGCTCGCGCCCACGTGCGGTCGTGAACGGACTGTTCGTCGCCGCTGAGCAGATTCAAGACCTCTGCCGGCAGGAACGTTGGGAGTTCTGTTTCATCGGTGGGCTGGCCGTGCTGCGTTGGGGCGAGCCGCGGGTGACGCGGGACGTGGATCTCACCCTGCTGGCCGGATTCGGCGAGGAAGAGGTCTTCGTGGACCGCCTCACGGCACGGTTTGACGCACGGGTCGAGGACATCGCGCAGTTCGCGCTGCGCACTCGGGTCGTGTTGCTGCGTACCGCCGAGGGGGTGCCGATCGACGTCGCGTTGGGCGCGCTGCCGTTCGAGGAGCGCTCGGTGCAGCGCGCCTCCGACTGGGTGGTCATCGGCTCGGAGCCGCTGAGAACCTGCAGCCCGGAAGACCTCGTCGTGCACAAGGCGTTCGCTGGTCGGGATCGGGACTGGGCCGATCTCGCAGGGATCATCGCCCGTAGCGGAGATCGGCTCGACCGAGAGTTGATCAGCACGGAGCTGGCGCCGCTGCTGGAGTTGAAAGGTGACCAAGATAGCCTGAACCGCCTGTTCGGGCTACTCGGCTGATCCCAGCTCCAGGATCCGCACGCATCCGCTGTGTGGGGCACAGGTACTGGCGACGTCGCTGATGACCCCGCCCGGCACCCGGTGCCGCGACTGCCGGGCCGATCCTCACGGCGAGCACGTCACACCGAGCTGGCAGCCTAGCGACGTCTCATGGGTGCGTCGGGTCTGGCGTCGCGTCCTGCGAAGGCCCCGACCGCACGGCGACCTCGCTCCCCTCCCCCGGGTAGCTGTGGGCGCGGTCGGCTGAAGGTCACGGCGAGATCGGGGACAGCACCTCCGACACCCCGATCCCGCCGTGACCGTGGCCGTGGTGAATCGGAGGAAACCAGTGGCAGGATCGACAGCACCCCGTAAAAATTGATCATGGATGGGCAAGGTAACCGCTACCGGCGCATCCGGATCGGCGCCGAGGTCTGAAGGATGGCGAACGAAGGGCGCCGAGGGCAAGGCCGATCCAGCGACCTCCTGCGCGACCAGCTCGACCTCGCCAGCCCGGCGGCCGAACAACCACCGCCGCACGGCCTGCCTGGGTTGCCCTCGTGCTGCGGCTGCCCGCTCACGGTGCGAGCTCGAGCACGACCAGCACCTCGGCATAGTCGTTGAACGCCGCGTCTGGCGGCGTGGCGATCTGATCCAGGGCCTCGTCGTAGGTGACGACAACCACGCCGGCACATCCGCCTTACCGCAGGCAGGAAGAATGCCGGTAGGGGATCGGCTGGACTCGACGCCCGGCGAGGTGTCGCTGCTCGATCATCATGCCCGGGCTAGCGACTCCCGGCGGCGTTGCAGGAAGTCGCGCTCAGCTGCGTTCTCGGTGCGGACGAGCGCCGCCTCGTACGCCAGCGCCGCCTCGGCATCTCGGCCGAGGCGCCGGAGCAGGTCGGCGCGGATGGCGTGGAACAGTCGGTAGCCGCCGAGATCAGCACCACGGCTGAGGCCGTCGACGAGGGTGAGTGCCGCGTACGGTCCCTCGACCTCGGACACCGCGACCGCGCGGTGCAGCGCCACCACCGGGTTCGGGGTGAGCGCGAGGAGTTGGTCGTACAGCGCCACGATCTGCCACCAGTCCGTCGCGGCCGCGGCCGGCGCGTCGCTGTGCACAGCGTTGATCGCAGCCTGGATCTGGTAGGGACCGGGCTGGTCGCGCCGCAGGCACTGCCGCACGATCGCCTGGCCCTCGGCGATGAGGCCGCGATCCCAGCGTCTGTGGTCCTGGTCGGCCAGCAACACCAGGTCGCCGTCCGGGGTGGCGCGCGTGGGCCGGCGCGACTCGACGAGCAGCAGGAGCGCCAGCAGCCCCATGGCCTCCGGTTCGTCGGGCATGAGCTCGGCCAGGAGTCGTCCCAGTCGGATCGCCTCCGCGCACAGGTCGTCGCGGACGAGCCGGTCGCCCGAGGTCGCCGTGTACCCCTCGTTGAAGACGAGGTAGACGACCGCCAGCACGGGCCGTGGGCGGCCGGGGAGATCGGAGTCGTTCGGCACCCGATACGGAATCCGCGCGTCGCGGATCTTGCCCTTGGCCCGGACCAGCCGCTGGGCCATGGTCGGCTCTGACACCACGAAGGCACGCGCGATCTCCGCGGTGGTGAGCCCGCCCAGAAGTCGGAGCGTCAGCGCGACCTGGGCGCCGGTGGCGAGCGCGGGTGGCAGCAGGTGAAGATCAGCCGCAGCCGGTCGTCGCGCACGGTGTTGGTACCTCCAGTGCCGGCAGGCACGGCGACCTCCTCGGCCGGTACGTCGCGGGTGTGGAGCAGGGCGGCCTGGGTGTGCCGGTCCTCGCGAGTGGACTCTCGGCGAAGGCGGTCGACCGCGCGGTTGCGGGCCGTGGTGACGATCCACCCGGCCGGACTCGGCGGCAGCCCGCTGGACGGCCACCGCTGCACGGCCGCCGTGAACGCGTCCTGGACCGCCTCCTCGGCGACGTCGATGTCACCGAAGACGCGGACCAGGACGGCTACCGCGCGCCCGTACCCTCGCGGAACACGCGGGCGATCTCGGACGGGGCGAGAGCCAACATCGGACGTGTCAGTCCTCGGCTTCGTTTCTGGAACGGCCGCACCTCGATCGGGAGGGTGGTCGCCTGAACGTACCTGCGGGCCCACTCGAGCGCGGCGTCGATCAGGCGCCTTGATGATCATGAACCCGCCGATGTGCTCCTTGCCCTCGGCGAACGGCCCGTCGGTGGTGAGCATGTCGCCGTCGCGGAACCGCACCACGGTGGCCGTGCTCGCGGAGTGCAGGCCCCCGCCGAAGACCCACGCGCCGGTGTCCATCAGCTCCCGGCGCAGGGCGTCGATGTCGGCCATCACCCTGTCCAGGACCTCGGGCGGCGGGCGCTCGCCATCGGGCTGATACATGCTGAGCAGGTACTGCTTCATCACGGGACACGGCCGCGTACCAAGATTTCTTGGCTTCGGCGGAGCCCGCAGCCGGCTATCGTGATCTGGACGTTGTCGGGGTGGACCGTCACGTCGTCGGAACGGATTCGCGACGGCCGGTGACGTTGCCGTGCATCCGGTCGAGCAGCTCCTCGAGACGCTGCAGGTCCTCGCGCGTCAGCCCGGCCCGCAGGCGCTCGTCGTGGGCCATGGCGGCTGCGCGGAGCCGGTCGAACAGCGCTTTCCCCGCGGGTGTGAGCTCCACGAGGTGCACTCGGCGGTTGGCGGGGTCGCGGCGCCGGGTGACCAGGCCGTCGTCCTCCATCGCGTTGAGGTGGTGGGTCAGCGTGGCGCCCTGGATGCCGACGGCCTCGGCCAGCTGCCGCTGGGTGCCGAGCTGCTGGGTGCGTAGCGAGAGCAGGACCAGCCAGACCGGCAACGACCCGCCGGCCTCGGTGAGCCGGGCGTCGAACGCGCGACTCACGGCTTTGGCGGTCCGCGTCAAGGTCAGGCCGATCGGCTGCTGGGCGGGTTTGGGCACGGCCGGGACCCTAACACAAACACATCGATATCTAACTCATTGACATCGAACGATTCGACTCCTAAGTTCGTGGTGTGCCTACCGACCACGACGTCGAGGGAGAGCGAACGATGACGAACACGACCACCGAGTCCGCCGTACGACGGGCCCGACCGCAGGGCGGCCCACCGCCGGCTCTGCTCGCCGGTATCTCACTGCTGCTAATGGTGGCCGGCATCGTGGTCAGCACAACCTTGGGCGGAGTCTTCCCGTCGCCGTTCGCCGAGCCCGCCACGATCGCGGAGTACTTCACCCGGGAGCCGGACGCGGTGCGCGCCAGCGCGGTCTTCCTGTTCGGCTCCGCGGTCCCGCTGGCGTTGTTCGCAGCGACGGTCAGCTCCCGGTTGCGGACGCTCGGCGGCACCGCGCCCGGGGCGACGATCGCGCTCGCCGGCGGAGTGCTCAGCGCCGCGATGCTGACCGTGTCCGCGCTGCTGGCGTGGGCGCTCTCCCGTCCGGCCGTGCGCGGACCTGCCCCTGATCCGCGCCCTGCACGACCTGTCCTTCCTCACCGGCGGTACCGCCCACGTGGTGTTCCTCGGGCTGCTGATCGCCGGGATCGCGGTGCCCGGCCTGCTGCTGGGGCTGTTGCCGCGGCCGGTCGCGGTCGCCGGGCTGTTCATCGCGGTCGTCGCGGAGGTCGCCACCGTGTCCCTGATCTGGGACGGGGCCGCCGTGCTGCTGCCGATCGCCCGCTTCCCAGGCCTGGTCTGGCTGGTCGTGGTCGGTTTCCTGCTGCCCCGCCACCGGTCCCACCGCGGCTCCGAGTCGCCACCCGTCGCGGGCTGACACCGGAGAATCGGGCCGGCCCATCCGAGAGGAGCGCACCGTGAAGCACCCGACCTCCGTCACACCACCGACGACCGCGGCAGCCACGGGCGGCGCGCCCCGCGTCCAGCGCGACGGCTCCGGTACCGGCTCGGCCTGGCCCCGCATCCTGTGGCTGACCGGCACGGTCCTGCTGGTCACCATGCTCGCCCACATCACCGCACTGGTGATCACCGGAGGGCCGTGGACCGGGCCTGTGTCGCTGCGCAAACCCGCCACCTTCGCCGAGACGGGCTGGCTCCTGTGCTGGTCGGTGGCGCTGATACCACCAGGCCGAGGCCGACATGATGGGGCTGGCGCTGCCCCCGACCGCCGAGCGGTTCGAGTGGCTCGAGGACACCCTGCGGCTCGCCGCGCAGATGTGGGCCGGTGACGACACCGGCTTCCACGGCGCCTACCACCATCTGGGGCGCCCCCTCAACAGCCCGAACGCGGTGACCCGGCCGCACCCGCCGATCCTGGTCGGGGGCACCGGGGAGCGCCGGACGCTGCGGCTGGTCGCCCGGTACGCCGACGCGTGCAACGTGTTCGACATTCCCGACGGCGGCGCGACGATCCGACGCAAGCTGGCCGTCCTCGCCGAGCACTGCGCCACGGTGGGGTGTCCCTACGACGATATCGAGAAGACCGCCAGCACCCGGTGGGCCGCGGACGAGTCACCCGAGGCGTTCACCCGTCGCTGCGCCGATCTCGCTGCCCTCGGTATCGAGCACGTCGTCGTCCTCACCACCGGACCATGGACCGACACCGCCGTCGCCACCCTCGGTGCCGCGCGACCGGCCGTGGAGCCGCTCGCGCCAGCTGCGAAGATGGCCATCGACAACAGGGGACGACAACGGCGGTGACGCGATGACTGGTCCGTTGGCGGGGAAGGTCGCCCTGGTTGCCGGCGCGACTCGGGGTGCCGGGCGGGCCATTGCTGTGGAGCTGGCCCGAGCTGGCGCCACGGTGTACGCCACGGGCCGGAGCACCCGCTCGTCGCGGTCGGAGTACAACCGGCCGGAGACGATCGAGGAGACCGGCGAGCTGATCGAGGCCGCGGGCGGAACGGGCGTCGCACTCCAGGTGGATCACCTCGAAGCCGATCAGGTGGCGGCCCTGGTCCACCGGATCGACACCGACCATGGCCGCCTCGACATCCTGGTCAACGACATCTGGGGCGGCGAGATCCTCTTCGACTGGGACGCCACGCTGTGGGAGCACGACCTGGACAAGGGCCTGCGCCTGCTACACCTGGCCGTCGACACCCACCTCATCACCAGCCACTACGCTCTGCCGCTGCTTATCCGCCGCCCGGGTGGCCTGGTGGTGGAGATGACCGACGGCACCGCCGACTACAACGCCGGCCACTACCGGGTGTCGGCGTTCTACGACCTGGCCAAGACCGCGGTGCTGCGCCTGGCGTGGAGCCAGGGCCACGAGCTGGCCGCCTTCGGCTGCACGGCGGTAGCGCTGACGCCGGGGTGGATGCGCTCGGAGATGATGCTCGACAATTACGGCGTAACCGAAGCCAACTGGCGTGACGTCCTCGCCCGCCCCGTCACGCCGCCGTACCCCGACCCCGGGCACTTCGGCATCTCCGAGACACCGACGTTCACCGGACGCGCGGTCGCCGCCCTCGCCGCCGACCCCGACCACGCCCGGTGGAACCAGGCGTCCCTGTCCTCGGGGCAGCTCGCGCAGGAGTACGGGTTCGTCGACGTCGATGGCAGCGCCCCCAACGCGTGGCGCTACCTCGTCGAAGTCCAAGACCCCGGCAAACCTCCCGACACTGCCAGGTACCGCTGACCGATGTCGCTTACGGGGACGGTCGGCAGGCCTGAACAGGCTTGGTTCGGGGCGACCTGCGGCGTCGATCAGGTCGTCGGGACGCCGTCGGCCGCGCTGCGCAACGCGGCGATGTCGAGCTTGCTCATCCCGAACATCGCCTGCATCGCACGCTGAGCCCGCTCCGGGTCCGGATCGGCGACCAACTCCTCCATCCCGGCCGGTACGACCTGCCAGGACAGGCCGTACCTGTCCTTGAGCCAACCGCACGGCCCTTCCTCCCCGCCCTCGGACAGCCGCTCCCAGTAGTAGTCGACCTCGTCCTGGGTGTCGCAGTCGATCTGGAAGGAGACGGCCTCGTCGAAGGTGAACTGGGGGCCGCCGTTGATGCCGACGAACCGCTGACCGTCCAGCTCGAACTCCACGGTCATCACCGTGCCGGCAGGTCGCGGCCCGGCCTCGGTGTAGTGGGTGACGTTCACGATGCGCGAGTTCCTGAAGACGGAGGTGTAGAAGCCCGCAGCCTCCTCGGCCTCGGTGTCGAACCACAGGTTCGGGGTGATCTTCTGCTGCATGGTGTTGCGTCCTCTCGTACGGCGGGAGCGGGTCCCCGCGACGAATGCTGCTTGGGGTCAGACGGTGAGTGCACCGCGGCTTGACCTGGGGTGAGGGCTCGTAAGCTGGCCCCGCGCATCGGGCAGCCCTCTGGCCTGCCCGTATAGCTCGATGTGAGCCCTCACGAGGGCCCCAGGTCAAGCCGTGGTGCACTCACCCCTTGAAATCAAGCTGCATCTGTATAGACCGTCGTCCAGGGCGAGACTCATCGCCCTCTCGCGGAACGGTGGCGAGGTGACCGTGGACGGGCAGACCCGCGCGTAGAGAGGGTGGAGCTGTTGGTCCGCGACGCCGGTTCGCGGGGACGCACCGTGCTGGAACGAGGGACTCGTCGGTCTCGAAAGGGGGACTCGCGGGGGTGGGATGGGGAACTCGGTCTTCGTGATCTTCAAGCCGGGACCGAGCGATCAACCGCCGTCACCAACCAGCCCGATCGGCCTACTGCTGCACCATGAAGCACCGCGAAAAACGTGGCACGCTGCGTACGCCGCTCAGCGTGGTGGGCTTGGGCGAGACGGACGAGGGCCTCCCCAGAGCCTCCCCGACGACGGCCTCGTTCTCCGCATCGCGGCTGGCGGCACCCTGGCAAGGCCGGAGTCCGCCGAGGGTGCTCTACAGTGACGACACCAGCATGAGTATGTGAGGTGATCGCGCGTGACCGCGCCGATACACGACCGCATCACGATCGAGCCGGACAAGATGGACGGCCAGCCCTGCATCCGGGGCCTTCGCTTTCCCGTCGTCACCGTGCTGCGCATGGTCGCGGGAGGGATGAGCATCGACGACATCATCGACGAGCATCCCGATCTGCAGCCCGACGACATCCCCGCGGCGTTGAGCTACGCCGCTGAGGCGCTCGCCGAGCACTACTACCCACTGCGGCCGCCTGCGTGAGATTCTTGGTCGATGAGAACCTGTCGCCCCGAACGTGCACACTACTGATCGCAGCTGGGCACCACTCGAGCCACGTACGCGACCATGGCATGACCGGCGCTAGCGACCGGCACGTGCTCGCCAAGGCAGCCGTCGACGGATCGATACTCATCACCGCCGACCGAGGCGACTTCGGGCGCAAGCTTGCACTCACCCACGCCGTCGAGCCGTCGGTGATCCTCCTGCGACAGCTGCCAGACGTCCGTCCGTGCGGCAGAGGTCGCCGCCCTGCTCCTCGCCAACCTCACGTCCGCGGTGGTGCCCGCGCTCACCGCCGGGGCATTCGTCGTGCTCACCCCACAAGCGGTCCGCGTCCGGTACCTGCCGCTGCGCTGAACATGCCGAGGGGCCAACGCGGGCGTTGCCTGGCTGCTCGACGTCGACGGTTGGGCCGGTGGCGGCCAGGAAGCCGGTCATGTCCGCCCAGCGGCTGCCGCTGAGGACGCCAGGTTCCGCAGGATCGGAGAGCACCGACAGTCCAGCTACGCTGTGGAGCATGGCGGTCAGGCGCGTGGTCCCGGACCTCGAAAGCAAGTCGCTGGAGCAGGCCACGGCCTTCTACACGCAGGTGCTCGGGCTGCAGGTCGTGATGGATCACGGTTGGATCGTGACGCTGGCCGAACCTCAGCGACCCGACGTGCAGTTGAGCGTCATGACCCACGACGCGACGGCACCTGTCGTCCCGGCAGCGTCCATCCAGGTCGACGACGTGGACGCGGCGTACCAGGCCGCGCAGGCAGTCGGGGCCGAGATCGTGCATGAGCTGACCGACGAAGCCTGGGGCGTACGCAGGTTCTTCGTCAGGGACCCCGACGGTCACGTGATCAACATCCTGGCTCACGACTGACGTCCTCGCCAATCCGAGTCGGCCACCTCTGGCGTGGGTCGCCGCGAGGGGTACTGCAGCGGCTGAATTGGCGAAGCACCGCAAAGCGCCATAGCGCTACTCTAGCGCTATGGCGACGATTCAGATTCGCGACATCCCCGAGGACGCCTACGAGGTGATCCGCAAGCGTGCCCGCGCCGCGGGCCGGTCCATCCAGTCCTACATGCGGGACTGGGTGGTCGAGTTCGCGGGTCACCCCACCACGGACGAGGAGGGTTATTCAGCCAGCCTTGTGACTATTTACACCCGAAAGTGTATGTCCCCGCTCGGCGTGTCGCCACGGGCGGCGGCCCGTTTGCTGCAAGAATCCGGCTTGCCATAACCAACCTCACGT